>ERZ1026780.37-NODE-37-length-111145-cov-6.099532_pt1 | contig 111145 bp, 85 predicted proteins | sample MGYA00380126_ERZ1026780 | MGnify/ENA primary metagenome ERZ1026780 (study PRJEB33269, sample SAMEA4719762) | human gut metagenome | biome: human-associated habitat; feature: organic feature; material: feces | place: Cameroon | collected 2013-10 ... | reverse complement strand
CACGCGACCCGAAGACTGGCCGCCTGGTTCCTCCTCCATTGGCATTCGACGTGCTGCACGAGATCGAGCAGAAGCTCCCCGGATTCCCCATCGTGCTCCACGGATCTTCATCAGTTCCTCAGAACTATGTGGATATCATCAACCAGTATGGCGGCAAGCTGCCTAACGCTGTGGGTATCCCCGAGGATCAGCTCCGCGAGGCTTCAAAGAGCGCTGTTTGCAAGATCAACATCGACTCAGACTCTCGTCTGGCCTACACCGCTGGTGTGCGTGAGACGCTGGCTCTGCATCCTGACTACTTCGATCCTCGCCAGTATGGTAAGGTGGCTCGTGCTTACATGACTGACATGTACGAGGAGAAGATCAAGGACGTGCTGGGTTCTGACAACAAGCTCGCCAACTGCGACTAATCATGTTGCTTGGCCTTCGACGATGAGGGCTAACTAACATTCCGATAAGCCATTCCTTTTCGCAAAAGAAAGGGAATGGCTTTTTCCGTATCTGCTCAGTTGGGCCATATTGTTACGTTCAGGCGCGAGTTTCGCGAATGGGTTTGGGGCCACAGATGAACGTTTCCGTCTGAGCGTGAATCATCATGGAGAAAGCGGCTGGGATGCGTATGCCGTCATGTAAATGATTCGTTTGGGGTCATTATGAGGGTAAGAGAAAGGGGGCAACCAGCCAGATGGATGTGGCAGGTTGCCCCCTTTGGGGTTATGTGGCGTTGGCTACGTGTTAGTTGTTTGTGATGGCCTGAATGCTTTTCACGCCGCCTGTGAGCGGATCGAGGATGAGTTTGGCCGATTGCTTCTTGCCAAACAGTTCGCCGCTGAGCGACTCGATGGTGCCAAACTGGGGAGCCAGCAGCTCGCCGTTGACCACCACCTGCTGTCCGTGCGTTACCGCCACTTGGATCTTGCTGGGCTGGCAGACACGAAGGCCGATGTCGTTCTTATCCTCCTTCTTGTTATCAGCAGTGGGTTGTGGTGCGGCCACGGTGTGATTGTCGGTCACGCTGATCATGTAAGGTTCGCCCGAGAGGTCGTCGGCATCGACGAGCCCCAACCATTTCGACAGGCGGAAGAGCACCTGGCGGCCTTCCTGTGTGGGCACGAAATCGATGTTGGTCCATGTGGTGTCCTTTACCGTGACACCCGTGAAGAGCTGTGTGAGCGCTGTCTCCTGCTTGCCCAGGTTGTTGAGCATGATGGCCATCTGCGTGCCATCCTTGGGCATGAAGTCGGCCTCGCCTCGGTTCAGTTGGTTGCGGCTGTCGCGTATGTCGTAAATCTCCTGTGCGGCCAGTTCGGCCATCTTGGCGTTGCTGCCCGCATTGAGGATGTCCTCCGTCATGAAGTCTTGCGGATTGAGCAGGGCGGCCTTGTGGCCCGGCTTGAAGGAAGGCATGGGCGTGGGCGTGGCCGATGCGTCGGCATTGATGGCCAGGAGCTGACCGTTGTCGGCCCGGCACACCTTATTTATAGAGTGCTTCTTGTCGACAATGAGCGTGAAATGACGGCTTGTGTCGGGCAAGGCGTATGTGGCCATGTCGACACCAAGCAGCCGGTAGGTTGTGGCGGGTTCCAACTCGACGTCGGTGCGCAGGAAGCGACTGGCATAAGGAGCCAACTTGCCCGGTGTGTATTGGGTCTTCTCCACCTTTACCGTGAAGCGCACGGCGGCCTTGGGAAGGTAGTAATCGGTGCCTTCTATCGATTGTGCGTTGATGCTGAGAGGCAGCAGCAATAACAGTAATCCTTTGAAATTCATCGTTGATGGTATGCTTTGTTTGTGGGTGTTCGTTAAACGTTAAGGGCATAGGGGTAAGCCTTCGTGGGTGCTGGTGTGAGACGAGCCCTTGCTTTGGGTGCGTTCTCGTGGGGGCTGGTGTGAGAGCAGCCGAAGGCTTGGGTGAGGAATGGGGCGCTTAGTCCTCCAGTTTGAGGAAGGCCTTGGGCAGGAACTGTATGATGTCGCTTGCCACCAAGCTCTCTTTTCCCACCTCTTTGGCGGCCAAGTCGCCAGCCAGTCCGTGCAGGTACATGCCCAGTTGGCAAGCCGTTCCCTTGTCGTAGCCCCTGGCCAGGAGCGCCGTGAGGATGCCCGTGAGCACGTCGCCGCTGCCCGCCGTGGCCATGCCGCTGTTGCCGGTGGCGTTGAACACGATGTGCCCGTCGGGCATGCAGAGGGCCGAATGGTGGCCCTTCAGGATGATGTAGCCCTTGATATGCTCCGCCATTTGCTGGGCGCGGATAAGGCGCTCGTAGTCGTTGTTGCTGGTGCTGCCGGCCATGCGGTCGAACTCCTTGGGGTGGGGCGTCATGATGATGCCTGATGGGAGCTGCTGCATCCATGCCTGGTGGTTGGCCAGGATGTTGAGGGCGTCGGCGTCGGCAACGATGGGGCACGAGGTGCGGCGTATCTGGCCGATGAGGGCGATGGCCGTGTTTTCAACCAGTCCGAGGCCTGGGCCAATGCCCAATGCGTCGAAGTCGGTGCTATCGACGCTTTCCGAGAAATAAGTCTCCTCATGGTCCATCTGCATCACCGCTTCGGGCACCGCTGTCTGCATGGCGAGGTAGTTGCGCCTGGGGGTGTGCACCGTTACCTTCCCCACGCCACTGCGGAGGCAAGCCTTTGTGGCAAGCACCGCCGCTCCGGCCATGCCGTAGCTGCCGGCAATGATGAGCGCGTTGCCCATGGCGCCCTTGTGGGCAAAGTCGTCGCGAGGCATCAGCAGGCGTCTGACGTCTTGCTCCTCCAGGATGCGGCAGTTGGCTTCCGTCTTGTCGATGTATTCCTTGCTCAAGCGGATGTCGAGCACACGCAGTCGGCCAATGTATTTCTGGCAGTCGGCCATCATCATGGAGAGCTTCTTCTGCTGCAACGTCAGCGTCAGGTCGGCGCGTATGATGTTAGAATGAATGTTGTAAGTGTTGTCTTCGCACATCAGTCCCGAAGGAATGTCGATGCTCACCACCTTCGCTGGGCATTGGTTGATGTATTTCACCAGCGATGCGAAGCCACCGATCAGCGGTTTGTTGAGGCCAGATCCGAAGAGTCCGTCGATCACCACCATGTCCTCGGTGAGCTCGGGTGGGTCGAAGTTGAGGGTCACCTCGGTGAAGTGGCCCACGCGCTTGCTGTCGATGAGGCGCTGCTTGTTGGCGGCGCAGTCGTCAGAGAGTTTGTTGTGAATGTTGAAGAGATACACACTGACCTTGTAGTTCTCTTCTGCCAGAAGTCTTGCCACGGCCAGGGCGTCGCCTCCGTTGTTGCCGGGTCCGGCAAAGATTACCATGGGCGTGCGGTCGGTCCACTCGTCCATGATGGCGCGTGTGATGGTTTTTGCAGCTCGCTCCATCAGGTCGATCGACTTGATGGGCTCGTGCGTAATGGTATAGTTGTCAAGCTCGTGAATTTGAGCAGCGGTGAAAATCTTCATATTACTGCAAAGTTAGTGCAAACAAGCGGAATATCAAAAGGAATTCTTCCTTTTTTTAGGCTTGTTGGCAAATTGGCGTGACGGATGCCGAACACCCTTGCGCTTGGCACCTTGCCCACCCGCGGGCATTTGGGTGGCCGACGGCTTGAGTGGTAAATAAACGCTAAAGATGATGTTCTTTTTCCCTTGCCGCTTGTCGTTCTCGGTAGATTTTCGTAAATTTGCACCCTAATTTTAGTAATTAAGCCACATGAGCATAGTTAAAGTGAAGGATAAAACGTTCCGCACGTTTATCCCCGAGGCTGAAATCCAGCAACGCGTGAAAGCCGTCGCTGACAAGTTGAACGAAGACTTGAAGGACAAGAACCCGCTGTTCTTGGCCGTGCTGAACGGTTCGTTCGTGTTTGCCGCCGACCTGATGCGAATGATTACCATTCCCTGCGAAATCTCGTTTGTGAAGTTGGCATCCTACCAAGGCACCGTCTCTTCGGGAAAGATCAAGGAAGTTATTGGCATTAACGAGGACCTGAAAGGTCGTACGGTGGTTATCGTTGAGGACATCATCGACACGGGCTTCACCATGAAGCGCATGTTGGAGCAGTTGGGAACGCGCTATCCCGAGAGCCTGCACATCTGTACGCTCCTGGTGAAACCCGGCAAGTTGCAGGTGCCACTCAACATAGAGTACGCCGCCATGGAGATCCCCAACGACTTCATTGTGGGCTACGGTCTCGACTATGATCAGCAAGGACGCAATTTGAGAGATATTTACACGATAGTGGAATAAAATGAAGAACATTGTTATTTTTGGTGCTCCTGGCTCAGGCAAGGGCACCCAGAGCGACAAGCTCATTGAGAAGTACGGATTTAAGCATATCTCCACGGGTGATGTGCTTCGTGACCAAATCAAGCGTGGTACGGAGCTTGGCAAGACCGCCAAGGGATTCATCGACGAGGGCAAACTCATCCCCGATGAGCTGATGGTGGGCATTCTCGCCGACGTTTACGATAGCTTCGGTAAGGACCACGAGGGCGTGATCTTCGATGGCTTCCCCCGCACCATCCCGCAGGCTGAGGCCTTGAAGGCCATGTTGGCCGAGCGTGGACACAAGGTGGCTGCCATGGTGGAGCTGCATGTGCCCGATGAGGAGCTGGTGAAGCGCCTCGTGCTGCGTGGCAAGGTGAGCGGACGCAGCGACGACAATGAGGAGACCATCAAGAAGCGCCTCAATGTGTATCACACACAGACGCAGCCTCTCTGCGACTGGTACAACAAGGAAGGCCTCTTCCACTCCGTCGACGGACTGGGCGACATCGATCGCATCTTCGGCGACGTCTGTGAAATCATCGACTCTTTGTAATACCGGGGCGAATGCCCCAAACAATCATTTGATATGGAATCAAACTTCGTAGACTATGTGCGCATCGTCTGCCGCTCAGGAAAGGGCGGCAAGGGATCTATGCACCTTCGCCACGTGAAATACCAACCCAATGGCGGCCCCGATGGCGGCGATGGCGGCGATGGCGGCAGCGTGATCCTGCGCGGCAACCATAACTACTGGACGTTGTTGCACCTAAAGTACCAAAAGCATATATTCGCCGAGCACGGAGGCAACGGAGGGCGCGACAAGTGCCATGGAACCAACGGCAAAAACTCTTATATCGACGTGCCGTGTGGCACGGTGGTCTATGACGCCGAGACGGGCAAGTATGTCTGCGATGTCACTTACGACGGTCAGGAGGTCGTGCTGCTGAAGGGTGGCCGAGGTGGACTCGGCAACTATCAGTTCCGCACGGCCACCCGCCAGACGCCTCGTTTCGCACAGCCGGGCGAACCGATGCAGGAGAAGACCGTCATACTGGAGCTGAAGCTCTTGGCCGATGTGGGCTTGGTGGGCTTCCCCAATGCGGGAAAGTCAACGCTGCTCTCGTCGCTATCGAGCGCTCGCCCCAAGATTGCCAATTATCCTTTCACCACCCTGGAGCCGTCGCTGGGTATCGTGTCGTACCGCGACAACAAGTCGTTTGTGATGGCCGACATCCCCGGTATCATTGAGGGCGCCAGCGAGGGTAAGGGTCTCGGACTGCGTTTCCTGCGTCACATTGAGCGCAACTCCCTGTTGCTCTTCATGGTGCCAGGCGACACCGACGACATCAAGCACGACTATGAGGTGCTCCTCGGTGAGCTCAGCAAGTTTAACCCCGACATGCTCGACAAGCACCGTGTGCTGGCGGTGACCAAGAGCGACCTGCTCGATGAGGAGCTCATCAGCATGTTGCAGGAGACGTTGCCCACCGACCTGCCGGTGGTGTTCATATCTTCGGTCAGCGGCTTGGGTCTCGACGAGTTGAAGGATGTGCTGTGGCGTGAGCTCAACAACGAGAGCAACAAGTTGCAAGACATCACGGGTGAAGACACGATAGTGCACCGCGACAAGGATATGACGCGCTTTAGACAAGAGATGCAGGAGGAGGGAGCCGACGAATTCGAGGTGATCGATTTGGATGATCTCGATGAGGATTTCGACGACCTCGATATTGTTGAAATGGACGACGACGAGTAACGCTCGCGTCTCCTTTTACCCCTTTACGATTTATGCAACCCATGCCCATCATCACCTCTTATCCAATGGCTGCCCAGGTGACGGCTTTTTCCACCACGCGCCATGGCGGGGTGGGCAAGGGTTGCTATTCTGAATTTAACATCAATCCCTATTGTGGCGATGACCCACAGGCCATCCTCGCCAACCGAAAGGCGCTGGCCGCCGAGCTTCGGGTGGACGAGAACCATGTGGTGATGGCCCATCAGGTGCATGGCGACGACTGCCTTGTTGTCGACGACGACCTGCTTCGTCTTCCCGAAAAGGAGCGCTTGGCGGCCCTTGAGGGGCACGATGCGCTCACAACCCAACTTGGGGATGTGTGCATTGGTGTGTCGACGGCCGATTGCATCCCCGTATTGATTTATGACCCTTGCCATCATGCTGCCGCCGCTATCCATGCCGGTTGGCGCGGTACGGTGCAACGCATCGTCGGAAAGACGTTGCGTGTGATGGAAAACAACTATGGCACCCACGCTGGCGACGTGCGTGCCGTGATAGGACCGGGCATCTCCTTGGCCAACTTCGAGGTGGGACAGGAGGTGTACGACCGTTTTGCGGAGGCGCGGTTCGATATGGGCCGCATAGCCAAGCGCTACGCCAAGTGGCATATCGACTTGCCCTTGTGCAACCGCCTGCAACTGGAGGAGGCGGGCGTTCCACTCGACGCCATCCTCGTTTCCAATGTCTGCACGTACGATCGTGTGGACGATTATTTCTCGGCGCGCCGTTTGGGCGTGGACTCTGGACGCATCTACACAGGCATCATCCTGCGCTGATGGGGCCGGGTAGCCGTGATGGCGCTCATCTACCGAAACACATCAGTCATGAAGAAAATCCATTCATATATCACCCTTTGCCTGCTGGCCCTTTTGGTTAGCGGTGAGTTGCATGCGCAACATCAGTTCTCCGCCACCGAACAGGCGGTCATCAGCGTGCCCACACCGGGCCTTTTCACCCATAGCAACGCCTTTGAAATCAATTTCACCATCCTCAAGGACAACGAGTATTCGTTTCCGCTGCCCGTGGGAAAGGCGGAGGTGATTGGTGGCCAGGCATTGGAAATTACCACCACGAAGGGCGATGCCGTGAAGGCTATGTTCGCCGGCACCGTGCGTATGGCGCGCCGGTCGGAGCAGTATGGCAATGTGGTCATCATCCGGCACGATAACGGCCTGGAGACGGTTTATGCCCGCAACGCGCAAAACTTGGTGAAGCCGGGACAGCGAGTCAAGGCCGGGCAAACCGTCGCCATTGTGGGAAACGATGGCCAAAAGGCCACATGCTACTTCGCTTTCCTCATCAATGGAGGATGGATCAACCCCGAAACGATTCTTGAGGTGAAGGGTCATAAGTTGCGCCGACAGGTGGTGCAGTGCCGCAAGAGTGGCAACCATGTGGTGCTGACCGTGACGAAGGAGGAGAAACAAGCGAAGTTGACGCTCGACCCTGATGATGTAGACGAGGATCCGTTGCTCAAGAACGCCACGTTCAAGCTCGACCTCGGCAAGATAGAGCAGGAGCATTGGTCGTATCCGTTGCCTGGGGCTCACATCATCAGTCCGTATGGACAACGTGGCAAAAAGACCCATTCGGGTGTGGACATCAAGACCAAGGCCAACGACGAGGTGCTGGCCGCGTTCGATGGTGTGGTGGCTCAGTCGGGCCCATATTTCGCCTATGGCAACTACATCGTTATCCGCCATGCCTATGGCTTCTCCACTTGCTATAGCCACCAGTCGAAGAACACCGTGAGGGCGGGCCAGAAGGTGAAGGCCGGTCAGGTGATAGGCTATACCGGACAGACAGGCCGCGCCACCACGCCCCATCTGCATTTTGAGTTGCGTTTCAAGAATCGCACCATCAATCCAGGGGTCTTCTTCGACCATGCCAACTACAAGTTGAAGGCCAATGTGTTGACGCTTGGTCGCAATGGAAGCGTAAGATAAGCGAAAAGCCCTTTGCCATTTGGCGCAGGAAGCATGGAATCGTTCGGCCGAGACGTAAAGAATGTTATGATGCTTCCGCAAAAGGGACTGCTTGGTAGGATGAATTCTTAAGGAGGATATTTATGAAAAAACTGTTGAAGTTTCTGAAAAACTGGACGTTGCCCGTGGCAATGCTCACCGGCGTGTGCGTCTATCTTCTTTTCAGTTGGGTGCCTTTCTTGGCTCCCATTGGCGATGGGTATGCCCCCTATAACGATCAGGTGCTGCCCGTCTTCATGTTTCTCATGCTTTATGTCACCTTTTGCAAGGTCGACTTCCATAAGCTGCTGCCCGTCAGATGGCACTTGTGGATCAGCGTTCAGCAAACGGTTTTCATCTTGGCCCTGATGGGGCTCATCGTCGGTTTCAACATCTCGGGTGAACCGCTTATCATGCTTGAAGCCATCATGGTGTGCATCATTGCCCCCTGTGCGGCCGCAGCGCCCGTCGTAACGGCTAAGTTGGGCGGCAACCTGGAGGAGATGACCACCTACACATTCTTATCCAACTTCCTCTCGGCGCTGCTCATTCCGCTTTGCTTCCCTGCCTTGCCACAGGCCAGCGAGGCTGCCGCGCACATCGAGTTCTGGCCGCTCTTCCTGCAAATCTTGTGGAAGGTGAGCGCCGTGCTGTTGCTGCCCATGCTGCTGGCGTATGTCACGAAGCACATGTTCCACCGTTTGCACCAGCGCATCGTGGCCGTTCCCGACCTGAGTTATTACCTCTGGGGAGGGTCGTTGGTCGTGGTGACTGGCACCACCGCCATGAACATCGGCAACGCTTGGCACGATACCTCCGTGTGGTTCCTTGTTTCCATTGCCGCCATGGGGCTTATCCTCTGCATCGTTCAGTTTGCCACCGGCCGTTTTATCGGCCATTATTTCGGTAAGACCGTTGAGGCCGGACAGAGTCTGGGGCAGAAGAACACCGCTTTCGCTATCTGGGTCTCCACGGCGTTTCTCAATCCGTTGAGTTCCGTGGGCCCTGGTTGCTACATCCTTTGGCAGAACATCATCAACTCGTTTGAGATTTGGTCGTACCGTAAGAAGGGGCTTGAGAAAACGGCATAGCCTGCCTTGCCTTTAACGCCTACGCCTGCCTTCGATCGAATCAGATGTCCGAATGCATGGGATTTGAAGACTGATTTGGGGTAAACCACCCTAAATAATCCTTGCGTTACAACCTATGTCGGCTTTTATATTATATCTTTACTCCATTGATAAGTGCGCTTAGTGTGCCTTGTGTTAATAAGAGTAAGCAAGAAGGGAAAATGAAAAGTATGTGTAGATTAGTGTTTTGGGTTGGTGTTCTTTGTCTCCGTATAGCTGTGGCTCAAGCGGATACCATACCTTGTTATGACTCTTTGAAATTGCAACTTCATGAGCAATCGTTGCCGTTGATTAACCTCGTGGTCGACATCGACCATGTGTCGAAGCCCACATATACTCCGGCTTTCGTGGAGATTTGCGACCCAATGAAGCGCATGGGGGGCGATGGCGTAACGTTGCTTGCGTGTAAGGTGAAATACAGGGGTAACACATCCATCCGTTATGACAAGAAATCGTTTACCATTCAGGTGGTGGATGGTCAAGGTGAAGAGCTCAACGTCAACCTCTTTGGCTTGCGAAGGGATAAGACGTGGGTGCTCGATGCCATGGCCGTCGATCGAATCCGTATGCGCAATCGTGTGAACTTCGATGTGTGGAATGCCATGTCGCGTGTGCCCTACGATACCGAGCTCGACCGTAGGAATGGCACGGTGGGCCTCTTTGTCGAACTGTTTATCAATGGCGAGTATCATGGTTTGTATTGCTTCACCGATAAGGTGAACCGCAAATTGCTTGATCTTGAGAAACCTCGTGTGGACGACAAGGGACAGCCTGCCATTAGGGGTGTGTTGTATAAAGGACGCGAATGGTCGTCTGCCACAAGGCTGAGGGGGTATGAAACAGGCACCACTTGGCAAAAAAAGTGGAACGGATGGGAACTCGCATATCCTGAGGATTATCCTTGTGAGGAGGCTTATTTGCCCTTGGTGCGGTTCATCGACTATTGCGCAAAATCGTCGAATGAGCAATTGCAGACGGGCATCCCCAAGTGGTTTTATATGGGTAACCTTCGCGATTACATGGTTTTCCTGCTTTCGCAGGGCATACTCGACAATCTCTTTAAGAACGCTTACCTAAGCGTGGTGGACAAGAGCAAAGGCAACCGCATGCTCATTACCCCTTGGGATCTCGACTGCTCGCTTGGTGGCAGTTGGGATGGTAGTTATTATACCAATCCAATTTGGGAAGGACTTATCCTCTCCGCAGAGTTGCCCCGACGCTTATGGGAGGGTAATGTGGCGGGTTTCAAAGGCCTTGTATACGACCGTTGGCAAGCGCTTCGCCAAACGGTGCTGTCGGAGGAGGCGTTCTGCGGACGGCTCGATGCCTACGCCCGCATGTTTGAGGAGTCGGGAGCATGGGAACGCGAGTGTGCAAAGTGGAATGGCAATCCGGTGCCTTTGAAGCGCAATATCAGCGAAGAGCTCGATTATGTCAAGGACTGGTATCATCGAAACGCTGAGGAGTTGGCCAATCATATTTTCCTTGGCGTGGAATCGGGAGTAAAGGAGATGAAGGTTAGCGCACCCTTACGCCCATCTCATTCGGCGGTTTACAATCTCTCTGGACAGCGCGTTTCGTCGCATTACAAAGGTCTCGTTATTGTTGATGGGCACAAGATGATGAGGCGATAAGGGAAGAGCCGTTTCGCCTTTTCTCTTATCCTTAAATGGCTAAGATGGGCCTAAAACCAAGAATTTTGCATATATTCGAAAAATATTTGCCCAAAAGTTTGGAGATAAGGAAAATAATCCCTACCTTTGCACTCGCTTTTCGGATAGAGGAGCTGAAAATGATGGCGGGATAGCTCAGTTGGTTAGAGCGTCGGATTCATAATCCGGAGGTCCCGGGATCGTAGCCCGGTCCCGCTACATTTAGAGTTCTGTGAGTCGTGTGCTTGCAGAACTCTTTTTCTTTTTAGGCATCTATGCTCTTGATAGATGCCGTTGGTCATTCCTTTTGTTGTTAGGCGAAACACAATTATTCATGTAGAATCATGAATGGATCGTCCCAACATGGCTTTGTAGATCGTTCAAACATGGCTTTTCCTAAAAAAGCCCGACAATCATATGGACTGTCGGGCTTGGGGCGTCCCAGCGCTGTCAGCGACGCTTGGAACTTTTGCCACAGAAATAATTATGGTAGTTTTGCGGTTGCTTATTGCTTGGTTCCGCTGAGGATGAAGGGCACAGCCGATTTCAGCATGCCGCGCTGCAAGATGCCGTTCACGTAAACGGCTGCCTCCACAATCTGCATCTGCATCATCTTCTTGCTGGAGTTGTACATGCCAAATGAGTAGATGTCGTTGCCGAGCATGGCAATCTGCACCACGTGGTCCTTGTCGTTATAGTTGAGTGAGAAGCTCTGCAAGATGGGGTTGATGAAGAAGGTGACGGGCTGTACCTGGGTGAAGCTGATGTAGCACTTCCAGTCGCGGGGTTGCTGCTTGCGTAGGGCCTTAGCCAACTCGCTGTTGGTGATGTTGGAAGCCAGCAGCTCTACGGGGAAGTTGCGGATTGTCATCACCGAGTCGCTGTTCATTTGCCACGAAATCTGCAGGGTGTCGGTCACATCGGTCTTGTTGCTCGGGTTGATAGCGGGGTAGATGAGGTCGCCCTTGTACGAGCCCTTCACGGTGTTGAAGGCCTCGGCCTTCTGTTCGTTGGTGAGTCCCTTGTATTCCACATCGTTGTTGCACGAAGTGAGCCCAAAAGCTGCCAAGCAGCAAATCATCAAAGAGATGAACGTTAACTTTTTCATTTTCTTGTTTGTTTATTATTGATTATTTATTATTTATACTGGTTCTACCTCATTGGTTCGTTAACTCAAATGCTTCGATGGGCCAAACCTTGCATTGGTGGCTCAAAAAAACAATTATTTTTTTTCGACGTCTTTCATGCAAGGTTTTCACTTGCGAGGTATTTCTTGTGTAGAAAGATGAGGCTAAATGGTGTGGGAGTCACATAAAAAGACTACTTTTGCATCCTGATATGCGCATATTCGGACGAAACAAAGAACAAGATATCCTGAATCTCTTCCGCCGGGGCGACGCCTCGGCCATGGATGAGCTATATGCCGAATATGCGTCTTACCTCACTGCCATCTGCGTTCGTTACTTGTCTGACGATGATGACGTGAAGGATGTGTTGCAAGAAGCCTTTATTAAGATCTTCACCACCATCGACGCCTTCGACTATCGCGGACCGGGATCGCTTAAGGCATGGATGGGTCGAATCGTTGTGAACGAGAGTCTGCTGTTCCTGCGGCAACGCAAGCGGTCGCCCATCGATAGGATGGAGGCCGATCCGCCTGACCTCCCCGATGACGATCCCGACACCGATGACCTTACCAGTGAGGAGATGACGCGTCTCATCAGGCAGTTGCCTGACGGCTATCGGGCGGTGCTCAACCTCTATATCGTGGAAGGAAAGAGTCACAAGGAGATCGCCCAGTTGCTCGGCATTAAGCCCGACAGCTCGGCCTCGCAACTGCATCGGGCAAAGAATATGCTCGCCCGTATCATCAAGAACTATAAATCGCATAGGCAATGAATAAGAAATGGACAAACGACACACACAGGCTTCTCAACGACGCACAATATAGTGCGCCCGAGGGTCTGCTTGGCGACATCAAGAAAGAGATGGCGCGTCGGGGTCTGCAACCTGCCTATGGACAACGGAAGGCCCACATCATTAGCATGCGTGCGCGCCGATGGGGAGCCGTGGCTGCATCGGTGGCTGTGGTGGCCGCCATTGGCGTGTGCCTGATGCCTCCCCATCAACAGGAGCCTCAGCAACCCCTGACCCAACAAACCGTTATGGACCCGGGATCGCTACGGTCCGCAAGCCTGTCTCGTGAGGCCGCATCTGCGATGGCCCCGACCACGCAGCCCGTGGCGTCGGTTAGCGAATGGGTGGCCCAGGCTGTCGAGACGGTTGCCAAGAGTCGGCGTGAGGCCGAGAGTCTTGTGGCGCAACACGAAGAGGCTGCGTGTGCCCCTTCCGATCCACCGGTGGTGGCCATGGTCGATGCGTCGCAGGAGCCTGTGTGCGTTGCTGAGGAGCATGCCGAGGAGAGGGTGGAACCGCGATCATCCGTACAGCCGCGCACAAAGGCCCGTCAGCAACAAGACGTTCGCACAACTCGAGATATCACTCGTGAGCCTGAACTTCAGGCCCATGCGAGTCGTAGTCGGGCTGTGGAAGTGGGTGCCCATCTGTCGGGCATGCCCAGCATGAACCTAAGCGGCATGGCTGGCGGTCGTTATTCCGACCTGTGCTACACTTCGCCCTTCGATACCTCTGTGGGAGAAACCGGCACCACATCGGTGCCTGGACTGGGACATGCCAAGTCAACCGAGCTTCGCTCCAAGCACCATCAGCCCGTCAAGGTAGGCTTCTCGGTGCGTGTGCCCCTGGGCCATCGCTGGGGCCTGCAAACCGGCTTGAACTATGCCTATCTCAAGTCGGACTTTGAGGATTCGTCGAATGGCAACAGCATCACTGGCTCTCAAGCCCTTCATTATATAGGAGTGCCGATTGGTGTGAGCTATGATGTGTGGAGCAATCGCCGTTTCAACGTCTATGCCACGGCAGGAGGCGAGATGGAGAAACTGGTGAAGGGAACGTTCTCCACCGACAACAGCAGTGAGAAGGTGAAGGAGAACCGTCCAGTGCTGAGTCTTAATGTCGCTGCGGGTATTGCGCTGAAGCTTTCGCCCATGGTGAGTTTCTATGCCGAGCCCGGCCTGAGTTGTCACTTTAAGAACGGCAGTGGGGTGGAGTCGTCCTACACCGACCATCCCTTAGGCTTCAGCCTCAATGTGGGCTTGCGCCTGAATACGAAGTAGCCCCAACCGTTTCTAACGGTCTGATGACCGTCTGATCATAAACAGAAAAGCCACCGAAGGTCAAATCCTTCAGTGGCTTTTCTGTTTATGCGTTCAAGGTCGTTGGGTGGTTAGGCTTCCCATACGCTAAAGCCCTTCGCGTCGGCCTCGACGATGTTGATGCCCGTCTCGGTGGCTTACGTTCATCACCTTCATGCTGGGTGTTGTATATTGCTTTTTCTTGATCGTTGTTATTGTTGGCTTGATGCTATTATTTGATGATGACCTTTGTCACGGAGCCATTGGCTTGCTTGATGATGTTCACACCTTTGGCCATGCGGCTTAGGCGGTTGCCTTGGAGGTCGTAGATGGCTACGGGAGCGGCAGTCGTGGCAGTCTTGATGCTTGTAGGCGTATCGCTGATGTCGAAGGTCACGGTCTTGGCCTCGCTGCCCTCAGGCAACAGCAGATAGGCACGCATGCCCTTGATGATGTTCTGACTGCCTGTAGCGTGATTGAACTGGTTGTTGGAGATGAAGAAAGCACCTGTTGGGATGTAGCCAGCTGTGTACACTCCCACGAAGTTGATGCCGTTGCCATTTTGCACAGGAGCCTTCATGTCAACATCGACATTCTTCGCTACGATCTGGCTCACCGCCTCGTTCACCCTCACCATATATGGCTTGCCGGCCTCGATGCTCTTGGCTGTTGCGAAACGCAGGTTGATGTTGCCGTTGGCATCTACGTGGGTGTCGTCGGTGAGTTCCTTCACCTCCCAACCCTCGGGAATCGTCATGTTGAAGGGCAGCACCAGCGTGCTCCACTTGCCGTTGTCCTTGATGGTGCGGTTCACGGTGATGGTGGTGTAATAGTCAGACAGGGCAGATGTTTCCTGTGCGGTCTCGTCCATGGTGAGCTCGTTGCCCAGGAAGGTCATGCGGAAATTGTCGGCCTTGAACCATTGGCCCTTGTCGTTGCCCAAGGCAATGTCGGCCTTGTGATCGGTAACGTCGAACTCGCCCATCACCAGTGCCATTGTTCCAGCGCCCACGGCAGCTGTCTTGGTTGTTTGATTATTGACGGTGAGCGAAATGTCGTTGCCGGCATCCATGGCCACCATTGCTGACACACGATACTTGCCGTTGGGCAATCCGTCGACCGTCTGTGTGAGCGGCTTCACGGCACTGGTGCCGTTCCAAGTGTTGAAGAGGTAGGAGCCTTCGGTTCCCAATGTGGTGTATGTAGCGTTGTCGTGCAGCACCACCTTGGTTTCCCATCCCTCTGTGGCGCAGCTCCAACCCGTCATGTCGCCCAACTCGAAGTTGGGGTTTACGATGGCGAACGTCATGTCGGCATCCTGTGAGCGCTGTTGCTTGGCGGCCTCGCAGAGCAGGGCGTAGATAGCCTTAGCCTCGGCTCTGCCATCGCCCGTGTAAGAGCCGGCCTCAACACCTTGGGTGTATTCTGCCAGTTGTGTGTTCAGGTTGTCGCCCGCATGGTCGGTGAAGTTGGCTGCCTGTTGCTTGGCCTCATCGAGAGCCAGTTTGATGCGGCCATTGGCGAGGTCGGTGACGTACCTCAAGCTAAAGTTATCGGCCTTGAAGAATCCTCCAGCCATCGGCATGAACAGGTCGTAGTGGTCGCCACTGCCACCCACGGCACCCACGGTGAGATTGCCGTCCTCCACGAGGAATTGCAGGACAGCCTCTTTCATTTGGCCCTTGTCGTCGGCCACGATTCCCTTGTGGGCGTGGTTGCCGATGAGGAATGCCGATCGTCCGGCAAACGATGTGAGCCATGCCCGCACCTCATAGAGGCCATTCTTCACGCCGCTGATGGTTTGGTGAATGTAAGGAGCCGATGTCTCGTTGTCGCCGTTGTAGGAGTTGAACAGGTAATTGCCGTCGCACCCCTGCACGCTATAGGTGGCGTCGCTGTTGGGCTTCACGTTCACGTCGTAGCCCGTACCAGAGTTCCATCCCGTCATGTTGCCCGTTTCAAAGCTCGGATTGATGATCAGGGCTGTCATGTCGCCAGAGAGATCGTTGTTGAGCGATGCGATGAGTGCGCGCTGATAAGCCTTGTCGACCCATTCGCAGAGCACCTCCACGTCGGCTTGAGTGGTGATGGTGTTGCTGTTGTAACGGTAAATCACAGTTGAGATGTCGTAAACCTTCTGGCCCGCTTCGTTGAGTTGCTTAACCTTTTCCCAAGTGTTATTAACATGCTTCGCCACTGCGTTCTTGAAGGTGATGTAAGGGTCTACGTTGGTGTCATCGTTATCACCGAAGTAATAAAGTTCCATGTTGTCAACGGCCAACATGCCTGACTTGTTGGTCAGGCCATTGCATTTTTCCTTATGCAGTTTAATGGTGGCGTTGTCGCCCTCGTTGAGTGTGGCTTTCAGGGTGAGCTTGTAGTCATCGTTATCCTTGAATACCTCTGACGCCTTTGTTGGCCCTTCTTCCGCTTTACTGGCGTCCATTCCCACATTGGTGTTTTGCTTGATGTCGGTTTGCTGGTCAGCGAAGGAGAATGTGGACTTTACCTTGTGATCTTTTGTTCCGCCAACTGCGTAGGCTCTTGATCGGTAGAACGCCTCTACCGAAGCAGCGTATGTTCCTTTGGGCAGATTGTTGATCGTTTGTGTCATGGTGATGTTGCCAGTGTTGATGAGGGCCGCACACCATCGATACGTTGAGCTGTTGTCTTCGCGTAAGCCACCGTAGCTGGGATCGCACGAGAACTCCCACCAGTTGGCCGCATAGCTTTTACCTGTGGCCGTGTTGTTCCATCCGTCCATGCATCCGAAACTTGCTCCTTTCACCAGCGGTGTGATGTTGAACGGGCTGGTGGATGAGGCTTGTTGCTTCATCACCTCCTTCAGTTTGGCCTCTGTGAGGATGGCCCATTTCTGTCGATTGTCGTTGACATCGTAGGGTAGTGCCTTTACCAGGTTGTCGGTTCCTACAGAAGCCAGGGCACCTGTGGCGCACTTGATGATGTATTGGTATTCCTCGCCTGCCACAGGTTCGAACGTCCAGGTGGTGTTTTGCTGATTGTCCATGTAAGGATCCGCCTCGGCCGACACCGATCCCTGGATGGTGTTGATGCGATACTGTCCGTCGACGAGTGTGAGTGTCAGGGGCATGGCCGACACGTCCTCCACGGCGTGGGTTCCCCAGTTGGCTCCAGCCTGAAGATATTTCTTGGTGGCCAGGTTCATGAGGAAGAACGTTTCGCCCGACAGGGCTACTTCACCGGCGCTGTTGCCCACGATTTCAGGAACGGTGGGCGTGGCCGCCTCAGGCAGTGTGTAGTCGGTCTTTGTGGCAGGTGCTGCCGTGGGGTCGGTGACGGTGAAACAGACGGTTAGGGGATAGTGGTCGGAAGCCGTGAACGACGTGTCGTGCAGAAAACTGTTGGCTTGGATCTTCAAGCGCGACTTCGAGTTTTCTATCCAGAAAATCTTGTCGACCACCTCTCCTCTCTGCGGTCCCTCGTCGCCAATCATGATCGACGGGTCGCCCAACTTGGGATAGACGCCACTGCGGATCAGTTCGATCCATGCGTCGTGTATGGTGAGGTTGTCGACGGCGTTGATGGGGTCGATGAGTTTTCCCTTCAGGTCGTCGCGCGTGTAACGGCAGTTGGTGTCGCCCAGAATCAGTACGGGGCGCCCATTGTCGTGGCTTTTGATGTAGGTTGCCAACTGCGTCAGTTGGCTGGCTCGCGCCTTGATGTCGCCCTCGCCGTCCTCGGCGTCCATGTGCAGACAGTAGAAGTCGATCTCCACTCCTGGCGCGATGGTGATGGTGTAATAGCGGAATCCTTTGTTGATGAGGCCGTCGGCACCATGGTCGGTGAAGCCATAGTGATCGTTCCATTTCACCCTTGTCTCGTTGCTGAAGCTCCATCCTGTCTTTTTGGTGAGTAGCAGTCCCAGGCCGTCGGTAGAGTTGGAAAGGCTGCTGACCTTTCCTCCGTGTGTGCCCACCGAGTAGAGGTTGGCAATGGGAGCGATGAGGTAGTCGTGGAAATTGAAGTCCTCCGACATGGCCACGATGTCCCATCCCTTGGTTCGGGTCTCGTTTCCGATGGCCGTAGCTCCCGCCGCTTCCTTTCCATCTTTGTTAATGGTGATGCCTGCGATTTTGTTAGGCAAGCCATCTACGTTCAGCGTTGTTGCGTTGAACGTGTAACTTCTTTGCGCCAATACGCTGTTGGAGGGGCATAGGGCCACAAGCGCAAAAGAAACTAAGAATAGTTTTTTAAGCATAAAAGTGATTTGTTAATTGGTAGTTTGTATAAAACCTGTGCAAAGGTAATTTGCTGAAATTACATCCGTGTGTTTCTGATGTTACAATGATGAGAAAAGCAATCGTATATTCAGGCAGATGTGTTTCGTGGTAGTTGGATTTCATTCTTCTTTTTCGCGCCTTGGCCTTCTTGAGAAGTGTTAGGCGTTTTGTTGTTCTTTCCGTCTCCGGCGCATGGGCTTTTCGCGTTGTTGTGGTGGTTGAGGCCAAAGGCAATGCGGAGCCCATGCGTTGGAGGGGAATGGAAGAATGTGAGCAATCCCCATGGATGGGGATAGGGGAGCGGTCGTTACTTCTTGTCGAACTGCAAGGTCATCTTTCCGATGTAGATGCCGCTCTTTCCGTTTTGGTCTACGGGGATGGGCTTGCCGTCGAGGTTGTTGGCGTAGCGCAGCGTTTGGAAGTAGGTGTGGCTGTGTCCGCCAAGCACCAGGTCGATGCCGCGCGTGTGGCTTATCACCTCCTGGTCGCCCATGCCGCCCTCGTGCCATCCGAGATGCGATACGCAGATGACGAGGTCGCACTTCTGCTTGCGCAGCAGGTCGGCCATCTTCTGTGCCGTGGCCACGGGGTCTAAGTAAACCGTGTTGCCGTAGTTGCGCTGGTCAACCAGTCCCTTGAGCTCGGGAGCGAGGCCAAACACGCCAATCTTCAGGCCTTGGTGGTGAAGAATGACGTAAGGCTTCACAATGTTTTGCAGGTCGTATTCGCTAAACTCGTAGTTGGCGCAGACGATGGGGAAGTTGAGGCTCTTGAAGAGGCGCGCCATATTCTCCAGTCCGAAGTCGAACTCGTGGTTTCCGATGGTTCCTGCCGCGTAGCCCATTTGGTTCATCAGTCCGGCCTCCACGTCGCCCTTGAAGAGCGTGTAATAAGGTGAGCCCTGTGAGAAGTCGCCACTGTCGAAGAGCAGCAGGTTGGGGTCCTTGGCACGCTCCTGACGGAGCATGGCTATGCGGCGCAGGAATCCGCCGCGCCCCGCCTGCACGGTGTCGGCCAGCGTCTCGCCGAGTGGCATGATGCACGAGTGGGTGTCGTTGGTGTGAAGAATGGTCAGCGTCTTCTGTCCGAAGGCTGTTGCCACGCAGAGCAGCATGGCGGCTATGGCGATGAGTGTCTTATTTTTCATAGGTTATTCTCCCTTCCATTTGAGCGTTGACGGCCTTGCCTTGTGCGGCCATGTGCTTGAAATAGTTTACGATGATGTGGCGCACATCGTTCTCCTCGCCCTGCGGCGACACCTCATGGGTCTTCGCCTTGAAGGCTTCGAGGCCCCCGTTGCCCTGCGCCAGGTAGTCGAGCGTTGCCACACGGTATGTGGCGTTGGGGTCGATGGGTTTGCCGTGGAGCGTGGCCGAGCGCAACTGTCCGTCGTGTGTGATGACGAGCTTCACGCCATGGCTGACCCCCTCGCCGCCCACCTTGGCTATCTCGCTGAAGAGCTGCTGGGTCTTCTCGCCCGTGAGCGTGAGGAAACAGATGTGGTTCTCGAACGGCGCCACGTTGAGCACGTCGCCGTAGGTGACGTCGCCCTGAGCGAATGCGGCGCGTATGCCTCCCACGTTGTATACGCCGAAGTCGGGCGTTTCTTGGAATGCCTTACCGCCCCACACCAGGATGTCGGCCAGCAGGTTGCTCTCCTCACTCTCGGGTTTGGCTGCCGACATGTAATGGTCGACGCGTCCCACGATCGGACTCATGATGGAGTCGACCGTGTGCTTGTAGGGTGCCAGGAAGGCAGCCGCTTTCTGATCGGGGTTGGCGTCGTAGCGCTTGTCCACCAGGATACGTGTGCGCTCCACGCCCGCCAGTTGGTAGTGCGACCCGCACGACGTGATGAGCATGGGTGCTACCAAGGCTGTAAACAGAGTTTTTCTTAACATAACGATTGGTTTAGATGCTGCAAAGATAATTATTCTTCGTCGTTTGGCGATAGCCGCAACCTAAATAAAATGTTAAAAATGAAAGATTTCTGCCTTGTGACGTGGCCTGTTTGCCTGAAAAGCCGTAACTTTGCACCGCTTTTCGGCCTGACCGCTGGTTGAGAGATGAGTTCTCATGCTACGTCGGGTTGGTGAGACAAACAATTTTTAATCAAAAACAACAATGGATTTAATTAAAGTTGCTGAGGAAGCATTTGCAACCGGCAAGCAGTTCCCTGCTTTCAGAGCTGGTGACACTGTGACTGTCGCTTACAAAATCGTCGAGGGTAACAAACAGCGTATTCAGCTCTATCGCGGTGTGGTCATCAAGATCAACGGCGAGGGCACAAAGAAGCGTTTCACCGTCCGTAAGATGTCGGGAACCGTGGGTGTGGAGCGTATCTTCCCCTTGGAGTCGCCCAACATCGACTCAATCGAGATCAACAAGTACGGTAAGGTGCGTCGCGCTAAGCTTTACTACCTGCGCAAGCTGACTGGTAAGGCTGCTCGCATCAAGGAGAGACGCGTGATCAACGCAAAATAATCCTTCCCTTTCAAGCCACGTTTTCATGCCATGGCATAACCCGAACAATATAGGTTCTGCTCCATTGGCTTAACGAAAACGCTTGATTCTTGGCGCCAGTGCCCTGCGGGGTGCTACGAAAAGAAAAAGACAGGAGGTAAACATCCCAATGGGGTTGTTTGCCTCCTGTTTCCGTTTATGCCTGTGGTTCGTTTGTTTAATGATCGATTTAGGGTTGTTTCTAAAACAGTAGACCTATGAAAGCGAAGCAGTTTTACCTTATTATATTATGCTTGTGTTTGGGAACGCTCGCATCGTTTGCGCAAGGTGAGGGCCTGAGTGTAAAAGGACGTGTTGTAGATGAGGCAGGCGCCAAGCAGGTGGGTGTGGAGATAACGGCCAAGCGTATCAGCTATAACACCAAGGGCTATGCGGCTTCTCTGGCCAACGACCCGCTGCTGAAAAAAAACGAGTTTGGCCGACGCGTTGCGTATGTTGCCCGGTATCAACCTGGAGGAGGGCTCGTTTTTCGGCTTTAGGAGAGAAGATAGGCTCGGCGTTTGTCAATCCTTGTCGGTGCGCAACCGATTGGCGTGGGGCAACAAACGGGCGCGCGTCAATTCCAATAAGGTCATATCTACTGAGTCGATGCGTATGAACTGATAAAAGCCTTTAGGGGTACGCGCCACACTGCCCTTGGCGCGATGCGTCCTGTATGATATTTTGGTGCAAAAGTTGTGCGGCGTTTTTCGTTGAACCAGCCAACGGAACGGTCGTTTTTCCGTGCTCGCCGTAACCAGTTTGCGTCGTGCGCTCACCGTTAGGCATCTTTCGTCATGCGAGACCTGCCTAACCGCAGCTCGAAAGACCACGTTCCGCGACTCGAAAGACCATGTATCGTCCCTCGGTTAGGCATGTTTCGCAATGCGGAATGACTGGCCAGGATGGTTAAATGCTTTCCTGTTGCGGTAACTTGTTGAATGTTAGGTGATTATGTAATTGTGCTGAGAATAGCGTATTTCCGTCCAATCCTTCCGTCATCGCCACCAACGCTGTAGATTCCAATATAGTTTGTTGCCATAATTCGCATTGCGCCCATCCTCCCAACCGTCCTTTTCAAGGCACGTTTTCTCGTCATGGCAAAACCCGAACAAATTCGGATCGGGTCATTTGGCTTAACGAAAATTCGAAAAGAAAACCACAAACTAAATTTCTATACTTATGATCTTATTGGTAACCCGTTTTTATGAGAAGATAGTAGTCCAATGCTTCGCTATGTTTAATGATCATCCCCAATGACATGAAGGAATTGAATTTCTAAGTCTTTATGAAAGCCGTTGAAATAAAGTCGAATAGATAAGCGAACTGATAATTTGATAGTAAAATATTGCTTTCTTTTATTTTTTTATCAAAAACCTTTGTTTTTTATTTGTTTTCATTATATTTGCAATTGGTTTTTAACAATAAATACTCAAGCGTATGAAAAAGTTAATTCTTCTATTTTTGTTATGCTCTCTATCGTTTTCGGTATCGAGTTTTGCTCCGGTAAGTCAAATTGGTATGGAGCAAGCGGTGTATAACATCACCACATGCCCTAATTGTGGCTATGTAGAGACCTACTTTAATACGGATAGTAAGGTCTTTACTTGCCCAAAATGTGGTTGCAAGTGGAAGCATCTTGATGGTAAGAATGTGGTTATTGTTGCACCACCTTCGAAGCCTGAACCTGCTGAGTAAAACAGAATAGTATTTTCGTGGTCGTACCACAATCAACATGTCCTATAAAATGCTGATTGTGGTATGAATTGTTAACTTGCATATTAGAATTAACAATTTCATGAAGGAGACGTTCCTTTTTTTATTAAGCTTGTGCGTGGGCGTGTTGCCGTCTTTCGCTCGAGATGACAACCTTACCGTGACAGGACGTGTTGTGGATGAGGCTGGTGCCAAGTTGGTGGGTGCCCATGTGCGGTTTTCCTCGATGGACGAAACGCCGAAGATGACCGATGTGGTGGTCGACACAGCAGGATATTTCGAGGTGAAGCTTCCGCTTAATTACTATACGATGCGCGTTACGTTTACGGGCTTTGCCCCATACGAGGCACGCGTTGAATGTTTAGGCAACATGGATTTGCCACCCATTGTGATGCGTGAGAGCAGCAGCGAACTGGCAGGTGTGGAGGTCACGGCCAAGCGCATTAGCTACAATGCAAGGGGATATGTGGCCAATATAGCCAATGATCAGCTGTTCAAAGGTGTGACGCTGGTTGATGCCATGCGCATGTTGCCAGGCTTGTACCTGAAGGATGGCGAGTTTCAGGCTTACGGAGAGAACATAGGATCGGTGTTTGTCAACAATAAGCGCTTGATGTATACGGGCAGCGCCCTCGTGGGATATCTGCGCACCTTGCAGGCCAAGAACATCGTCTCTGTGCAAGTGCTCAATAGCACAGCCGACCCGTTGCTTACCGACAAGATGGCTTTTGTGCTTAAGATTACCACCAAGAGATATGAGGATGGTGGCAACGCCACCGTGGGCGCATCCGCCAAAGCATCGAATGTTTATGATTTCCAGGCCAAGCCCACGCTCAACATTCAGCAACGCATTGGCAAGTGGTCGATGTTTCTCTTGCCCGATTACACACCGCGATCGGTGCTCAACCGTGGGATGAAGAACACCACGCACCTCTACGAGTCGGACGAGGTGCGTAAAGAAACCCAAATGACGCACCTGAAGTTTAAGCCGACCTTGTGGCTAACAGGCGGCCTTTCGTATGAGATCGATAAAAACAATAATGTGTCGCTTAATGTAAGCGGTATGCACCAGAAACGGTCGCAGACAGCCGAAACACACAACGACGTCTTTGGAAACAGCTTGCAGACGGGAACGACGACCGGTTATGTGGGTGAGCGGCGCAAGATCAACCAGTTTGAAGGCATGGTAAACTATTATGGCGAGCTGCCCATTGCAACATTGTATGGCTCGTTGAATTACGCGTTTAAGGAAGACGATGGGCACACGAACCGTGACCAGACCCTTGCCAATGGACAGCAGAACCTGTTTAGGCAAGACAAGATGGCCTACTACCACCTGTTCTCCGGAAGTTTGTCGGCCACATGGAAATTGGCCAAAGCACATCAACTCATAACGTCGGCAAGTGTAACCAGTTGGGACAACAAGAGCCACTATTGCCTGCCGTTGGTCGATGGGGCGAACGCCTATCGTTACCTTTACAAGGAATCTTCGTTCGATGGCTCGTTGGGCTACGAGTATAGCAAAGGGGTGTGGGATGTGAATGTGGGAACACGCTACCTCAATTCGCGCATGAAGCCCGTGGTGGAACAAGGCGGCGTGTCGTCGTCTTATACGCGCGATGTGAGCAAGTTGCTGCCCTTCGCCACCATTACCTACATCTACGACCCCGAGTCGTACAAGACCCTAACCCTACAGTATGAGCGCAGCTACGACTTCTCGAACCTTATCGCCATGGATCCCTCAAACGCCTGGCGGTCCGAGTATTCGTACGACAAAGGCAACCCCAACCTTGCGCCGGGGTTTACGGATGAGATAGCCTTGCAAACACGTGTTGGCGGTTTCTCGTTAAGAAGCAAGTATGTAAATACGTTGGCCACCTCGCGTATCTACCAGTTGGACGACAATAAGAATGAGGTGATTTCGTACGACAACGGACTGCACCATCAGTACATCTTCCTCTATGTGGGATTCCCCATGCTGCAGCTCTCCGACAAGTGGCGCGTCAATTACCATTGCACGTATAAATGGTCGAAGGAAAGCTATGGCGGTGAGCGACGGGTGGCCAGCCAAGTGACAGGAGGATTCTTGTCGATGGCCACGTTGCCAGGCGACATCAGTTTGAGCTGCTCGGCCGAGCTGAACAGCCCGCAGCGGTCGTTGTATTCAGACCTTTATTACTTAGGAAACATAGACGGCAGTCTGGGTAAGTGGTTCCTGAAGAACAGATTGTATGTGGGTTTGAATTGCAGTTACACCTTCCTGACGCGCAGTAGGACGATGACACAACAGTTCCGTTATGACAGTAGGTTCGACCGTTCCATGTTCATGGCTACGCTATCGGCAAGCTATCAGCTTAAATGGGGTAACAAGCGGGCGCGCGTCAATGCCAATCGAGTGGTGTCGATCGAGTCGATGCGTATGAACTGACGTTACTGGCGGGGCTTGTCGGTGTAGTTGATGGAGGCGTCGACGTCGCCATGCAGCGCATCGTCGAGGTCGTCCCAGCTCTGGAAACCGGCAAAAAGGGCCAAGCGGTCCTTGGCCTCCTTCGACAACTTGCGCTTGCCTGTTGCCAGCTCCCACAATTTCTTCAGCGAGTGGCTGCTCAGGTTGACGTGGTGCTTGGAACAGATCTCGGAGACATTCTCGAAATCCTCAACCAACTCGTGGCGGGGATGCGCCATCTTCTTGCCAGCGATGGCGAAGAGGCTCTTTAAATCGCGTTTCATATTTTCATAACAGACTAATACCGCGTGCAAAGATACTAAAAGGGAGAAAAGTGGGAAAGCAAATGAGCAAAAAACTCGTTGTGGCTTTCTCACTTCTTCACTTTTTTGTAACTTTGCGGTAAGATTATACCCATCTTATCATAAAATGAAAGAATACGCACTTAAGTATGGTTGCAATCCCAACCAGAAACCCGCCCGTATCTACATGGAGAACGGCGAGCTCCCAGTAGAAGTGATTAACGGCCGTGCAGGCTACATCAACTTCCTCGACGCGCTCAACTCATGGCAGTTGGTCAAGGAGTTGCGCGAGGCCACTGGCCTGCCCGCAGCAGCCTCGTTCAAGCACGTCAGCCCAGCGGGCGCTGCCGTGGGCCTGCCCCTGAGCGACACGCTCAAAAAGATCTACTTCGTGGATGATGTCGACTTTGAGCTCACACCACTGGCCACAGCCTATGCGCGCGCCCGCGGCGCCGACCGCATGTGCTCGTATGGCGACTTCTGCGCCCTGAGCGACACCTGCGACGCCGCAACGGCACTGCTCATCAAGCGTGAGGTGTCGGACGGTGTCATCGCTCCCGACTACACACCCGAGGCGCTCGAGATCCTGAAGGCTAAGCGCAAGGGCACTTATTGCGTCATCAAGGTGGACCCCAGCTATGTGCCTGAGCCCATTGAGCGTAAGCAGGTGTTTGGCGTTACCTTTGAGCAGGGGCGCAACAATGTGGACCTTAGCGACCCCGCCCTCTTTGAGGATGTGCCCACAGTCAACAAGACGTTCACCCCCGAGGCGCTGCGCGACCTGAAGATTGCCCTTATCACGCTGAAGTACACACAGTCGAACTCGGTGTGCTACGTGAAGGACGGACAGGCCATCGGCATTGGTGCTGGACAGCAGAGCCGTGTGCACTGCACCCGTTTGGCTGGATCGAAGGCCGACGAGTGGTGGATGCGCCAGAACCCGAAGGTGCTCAACCTGCCGTTCAAGGATCACATCCGTCGTGCCGACCGCGACAACTGCATCAACGTGTATCTCTCGGAGGAGTGCGACGACGTGTTGCGTGATGGCGCATGGCAGCAGTTCTTCACAGAGCAGCCAGAACCCTTCACCCGTGCCGAGCAGAAAGCTTGGATCGCCCAGAACACCGACGTGTGTGTGGGATCGGACGCCTTCTTCCCCTTCGGCGACAACATTGAGCGCGCTCACAAGAGCGGTGTGAAGTACATTGCACAGGCAGGTGGATCCATCCGCGACGACAATGTTATTGAGACATGCGACAAGTATGGCATGGCCATGGCCATGACGCACGTGAGACTGTTCCACCATTAATCTCACAGCACCCATTCATTACCCTAACTCCCCAAGTCTCTCCACGCAAGGAGAGACCTGGGGTTAACACCCTTTCTAATATGGATAATTTCGAAGAGATACTCATTCAAGGCATCAACTTCAGTGGCGGTTCGCGGGGCGCGAAAAAGGATGATGACGACAAGGTGAAGACCAAGGCCAAGAAAAAGAAATACATCACTGGTGCCCACGGCTCAGGGTCGGCCAAGCAAAAGGCCAAGTATCGCGAACAACGCGCCAACCGAAAGTCGCAGCAACGAAAGAAATAGGGCTGCGCAGACCCATTATGAGTGCCCTTTTCGACCGAAAGGCCGATTGGGGAATTGATAATTATCGCTAAACAGAGCGATAAAGTAGAATAAAGATAACGGTTTCTTATATTTTTCCATTACCTTTGCAGCAAATTGGTGTATAGCGCCGTTAGGGGCGCAAAGCGCCAAGAGATGATGGTTTATGAACTTTCGAATTAAGAAACTCGACATATTCATTGTCAGACAGTTCGGCCTCCTCTTTGTAGGAACATTCTTCATCTGCCAGTTTGTGCTGATGATGCAGTTCCTTTGGAGGTATATCAACGTGCTGATCGGCAAAGGACTATCCTTAGAGGTCATGGCCCAATTCCTGTGGTACATGGCCCTGATGCTTGTGCCACAAGCTTTGCCGTTGGCCATTCTCCTCAGTAGCCTCATTACCTTCGGAAACCTGGGTGAGAGCAGTGAGCTGACGGCCATCAAGGCGGCGGGCATATCGCTCATGCAGACCTTCCGGTCGCTCATCGTGGTGTCGATGCTCATCTGTGTGGGATCGTTCTATTTCCAAAACAACGTCGGACCAAACGCTAACCTGAAGATTACCCAACTGCTCATCTCCATGAAGCAGAAAAGTCCGGAACTGGAGATTCCTGAAGGCGTCTTCTACGACGGAATACCCAATAGCAACATCTATGTGCAGAAGAAGGACCTGAAGACGGGCAAGCTCTATGGCATCATGATCTATCGCATGACCAACAGCTTTGAGGACGCCGCCATCATCCTCGCCGACTCGGGCATGTTGCAGTCGACGGCCGAGAAGAAACACCTGTTGCTGACGCTGTGGAGCGGAGAGTGGTTTGAGAACATGCAATCGCAGGAGCTGTCGGGCAGCGCTTCGGTGCCCTACCGCCGTGAGAGCTTCATCGCCAAGCGGATCGTGCTCGACTTTGACGGCGATTTCAACATGGCAGACGCGGCGTCGCTCTCCAACGACGCGCGCGGTAAGAGCCTCGAACAGATTTACCATGCCATGGACTCGCTCAACCATACGTATGACAGTGTGGGACGCGCGTTCTACCAGGATGCGAAACGCCTTTACTACCAATCGCCTGTGATCGCGTCGAACGACTCGGCGAAGGCCGTGAAACGGGCGCTGGCGAAAAACTTCGACTTCGACAAACTGGTGGAGAAGGAGAGCCGCGACAAGAAACGGCAAATGCTCGGCGACGCCATGTCGCGTGTGCAGAATGAGCTGAACGACCTGGAGTTCAAGAGCATGATGACGAAAGACAACGACCGCCTGATACGCGAGCATGAGATAGAGGCCATCAATAAGTTCACATTGGCATTGCAATGCCTGCTGTTCTTCTTCATCGGTGCGCCGCTCGGAGCCATCATCCGCAAGGGAGGACTGGGCGTGCCCGTCATTGTGTCGGTCTTTGTGTTCATCGTTTACTACATCCTCGACAACGTGGGCTATCGCATGGCGCGCCAAGGCACGTGGGATGTGTGGTTCGGAAAGACGCTGGCGCTGGGCGTGCTTCTGCCTGCCGCGGTGTTTATCACCTATAAGGCATGCAAGGATTCGATGGTGTTTAACGCCGATCTGTGGCGCAGCGTGTTCATGAGGGCGTTGGGCCTGCGAGAAAAACGGCATATCGCAGGCAAGGAAATTGTCATCCAGGAACCTGATTATCAGGCTGACGCAGCCCAACTGCGCCGCATCAGCGCCGCTGTGGCCGATTACGCACGCAAGCATAACCTGAAGTCGCCGCCCAATGTGGTGAAGGTGTTCTTTAAGTACGAGCCCGACCATGAGATAGAACGCATCAGTGAGCAACTGGAGAGCGTCATTGAGGACTTGGGCAATACGCGCGACCGACAGGTGATGCACGAGATCAACCACTACCCGGTGCTGGCGGTGAAAGCGCACACGAGACCTTTCGAGAAACCGTGGCTCAACGTGGTGTCGGCCATCTGCTTGCCACTCGGCGCGTTCTTCTACTGTCGTATGTGGCGTTTCCGCTTGCGACTGTACCATGACCTGCAGGTGGTGAGAAACACCAACAGCAGCATCGCCAACTATGTGGAGAAACACTTGGTGGGGGGTGAGCGAGAAACCCAATGACATGAATCATAACGGCGGTGGGCCTCCCCATGGAGCCTCCGCCGGATGGATGAGAAACACTATAGGCCATCGGAACGAGAACTGAAAAACATATTATTCATATAATTAAGGTGAGGTGAGCCAAGGGCGAAATGCCGAAGCTGAGGCATGCTCAGGGCGCAGAACCGCCTGCCGACAACGGTAAAGAACGGCGAGCGCAGGCTAACCAACACCTGTTTCACATGATATTATAATAAGGTATAAAATATGGCAGACTTTAAACTCAGTAGCATTGAAGATGCTCTCAAAGATTTCAAAGAGGGTAAGTTCGTTATCGTCGTCGACGATGAGGATCGCGAGAATGAAGGCGACCTGATCATTGCCGCCGAGAAAATCACCCCGGAGGATGTCAATTTCATGCTGAAGAATGCGCGTGGCGTGCTTTGTGCACCCATCACGCTGTCGAGGGCTGAGGAACTTGACTTACCTCATCAGGTATTGGACAACACGTCGATGTTGGGCACACCGTTCACCGTGACGGTCGATAAGCTCGAGGGATGCACCACGGGCGTGTCGACACACGACCGCGCCGCTACCATCCGCGCGCTTGCCGACCCGATGTCGACACCGCAGACCTTTGGACGCCCGGGTCACATCAACCCGCTTTATGCACAAGACAATGGTGTGCTCCGACGCTCAGGACATACCGAGGCGGCCGTAGACCTCTGCAAACTGGCTGGACTCTATCCCGCTGGCGCGCTCATGGAGATCATGAACGATGACGGATCGATGGCGCGTATGCCCCAGTTGCAGGAAAAAGCTGCGGAGTGGGGAATGAAAATAATCACCATCAAAGACCTCATTGCTTATCGCCTGAAGAAGGAAAGCAGCATTGAGGTTGGCGACGAGGCCGACCTGCCTACCATTTACGGACATTTCCATCTCATCCCGTTCCGACAGAGCAACGGACTGGAGCACATGGCGCTCATCAAGGGCACATGGGAGGAGGATGAGCCTATCCTCGTGCGTGTGCACTCGTCTTGTGCCACTGGCGATATCCTTGGCAGTCAACGCTGCGACTGTGGCGAGCAGTTGCACAAGGCCATGCAGATGATCGAGAAAGAGGGAAAGGGTGTCATCATCTATATGCAACAGGAAGGACGAGGCATTGGACTGATGAACAAGATCGCCGCATACAAGCTCCAGGAGGAAGGACTCGACACCGTTGACGCCAACGTGCATCTTGGATTCAAGCCCGATGAGCGCGATTATGGCTGTGGCGCGCAGATGTTGCGACACCTCGGGGTGCATAAGATGAGGCTCATGACCAACAACCCCACCAAACGAGTGGGATTGGAAGCCTATGGCTTGGAAATCGTGGAGAACGTGCCCATTGAGGTGGCTGCAAACAAATACGATGTGGAGTATCTCCGGACCAAGCGCGACCGCATGGGGCACCTCTTACATCTTAAATAAGAGGCAATAAGTTACAAAGTGGATAAAAAGAGGCATCGCGTCATAAAATAAAGGCGGAAAGTTTCCGTTTCTATGAATAATATGCTACTTTTGCACAAAAGGTGTATTGATAAATATTAATTGGTTATTATGGCACAATTATCAGATCGACTCAACCGCCTGGCTCCATCGGCCACGCTGGCTATGTCGCAGAAGAGTAATGAGATGAAGGCACAAGGTGTCGACGTGATTAACATGAGCGTCGGTGAACCCGATTTCAACACGCCTGATCATATCAAGGAGGCTGGAAAGAAAGCTATCGACGACAACTTCTCCAAGTATTCGCCCGTACCGGGATATATGGATTTGCGCGAGGCAATCGTTGAAAAACTGAAGAAAGAGAACGGTCTCGACTATACAACGAATGAGGTAATCGCAGGAACAGGTGGCAAGCAGGGTGTGTGCAACACCATCCTGGCCTTGGTAAATCCTGGAGATGAGGTTATCATTCCCGCACCTTATTGGGTCAGCTATCCGCAGATGGCTAAGTTGGCAGGTGCCACGCCGGTGATCGTTCGCGCCGGATTTGAACAAGACTTCAAGATGACCGCCGAACAGTTGGAGGCTGCCATCACGCCCAAGACCAAGATGCTCATCCTCTGCTCACCCAGCAACCCTACGGGAAGCGTTTATTCGCAGGAGGAGTTGAACGCCTTGGCTGAGGTCATCCTCAAGCACGAGGACATCTTCGTGCTGTCGGATGAGATATACGAGCATATCAATTATGTGGGCAAGGCCGCAAGCATTGCCAGCTATCCTGGCATGAAGGAGCGCACCATCATCTGTAATGGCGTGAGCAAGGCGTATGCCATGACGGGTTGGCGACTGGGTTGGGAGGCCGCTCCGGCATGGATTGTAAAGGGCATCAACAAGTTGCAGGGACAATACACCAGCGGCACTTGTGACGTGAGCCAGAAGGCTGCCGTGGCCGCCTATGTGGCAAGTCAGGACTGCGTGGAGCAGATGCGCGTGGCCTTTGAGCGCCGCCGCGACCTCATTGTGAAGCTCGCTAAGGACATTCCCGGACTTGAGGTCAATGTTCCCCAGGGTGCGTTCTATCTCTTCCCCAAGTGCAGCAGCTTCTTCGGCAAGAGTGATGGCGAGACTGTGATCAACAATTCCACCGATTTCGCCATGTATATCCTTGAAAAAGCGCACGTTGCGACGGTAGGAGGCGATGCTTTCGGCGAGCCCGATTGCTTCCGCATGAGCTACGCCACAAGCGACGATAACATCCGCGAGGCGATGCGACGCATCAAAGAGGTTCTTGCCGTGTTGAAATAAAATTGTGTTAAAAGTTAATAAATTCGCACAAAGTCACTTGTAATTTGCTATCTTTGCGAAAGAATTCCTTCGGCAGATGGTGCTTAGAGCGCATTGTCGAGGGGCTTTGGGGTGAATACAATAAGAACCTAAATTACTTCGGACATAACTTAAATTTATCAATAATCAAATTAATTCATTAAATTATGGCAACTACACAAAAAGCCGCAGCCCCCAAGGCTGCTAAGAAGTCTGAGGGCTTCACTGGTATCAGAGGCGCATTCTGGATCATCGTTGTATGCTTCGTTGCTGCTATCTGCATCTTCAATTTCGTCCTTGGTGACGGCGCTAACTTCCAGGGTGGCGACAACGCCAACGCTCCTGTGAACATGCTCGGTACAATCTTCAAGGGTGGATACGTTGTGCCTATCATCCACACGCTGTTGCTCACCGTGCTCTGCCTCGCTGTAGAGCGCTACCTGGCTCTGAAGACCGCTTTCGGTAAGCAGCCCCTCACCAAGTTCGTGCAGAACATCAAGGCTGCCTTGAAGGCCAATGATTTCGCTAAGGCTGAGGACCTCTGCAACAAGATGAAGGGTTCTGTAGCCAACGTAGTGCTGGCTTCTCTCCGCGCTTACAAGGACATGGAGAGCGGTGCTAACGTTTCTCTGAAGAAGAGCCAGAAGGTCGCTAAGATCCAGCAGGCTCACGAGGAGGCCACTCAGCTCGAGATGCCTACTCTGCAGATGAACCTCCCGATCATCGCCACTATCGTTACTCTTGGTACTCTTACTGGTCTGCTCGGTACTGTGACGGGTATGATCCGTTCGTTCCAGGCTCTGGCTGCTGGTGGTGGTGGTGACTCACTCGCCCTGTCTACTGGTATTTCTGAGGCTCTGATCAACACTGCTTTCGGTATCGCTACTTCTTGGTGCGCTGTTATCGCCTATAACTTCTTCACCAACAAGATCGATAAGTTGACATATGCACTTGACGAGGTAGGTTATTCAATCGCACAGACATACGAAGCCAGCCACGCAGATGAGGCTTAATTTTTGCTAACCCTTTAAAAATTTATCGCTATGGGTAAAGTAAAAATTAAGAAAGCAGACGTCTGGATCGATATGACTCCTATGTCCGACGTGATGGTGCTTTTGCTGACCTTCTTTATGTTGACATCAACATTTACGAAGAGTGAGCCAGTGAAAGTGGAAACGCCGGGATCTGTGTCTGAGATTAAAGTTCCAGATAAGAATGTCCTGAATATCCTTGTCGGTAATGACGGCAAGATTTTCATGAACATGGACAAGGTGTCGGATGTGCAGGTCGTCCTCGACGATATTACCGGACAGTTCGGTATCTCGCTGACTGCCGCCCAGCGCGCCAAGTTCCTTGACGACCCCATGTGGGGTGTTCCAATGAGCGAGCTCGAGGGGTATCTGAATCTGAGTAAGTCAGATATGCCTGAGGCTATCAAGAAGTATGGTATCCCAACGGACTCTGTCCCTGGTAAGGAGGGCGAGGCTGCCATGAGCGAATTCCAGCTGTGGGTGAAGGCCGCACATCAGGCTAACCCCGAAGCTAAGATCGCTATCAAGGCCGACATCAAGACACCGTACAAGGTAGTGAAGAAGCTCATGTCGGAGCTCCAGGACATGAATGAGAACCGTTACTATTTGATTACTCAATATAAGAAAGCGGAGGACGAATAAATGTCAGCAGGAAAAAGCAAACAGAAGAAGATGAACGTCCGCGTAGACTTTACGCCTATGGTGGACATGATGATGCTTCTTATCACGTTCTTCATGCTCTGTACGTCTTTGGCTAAGCCGCAGACTATGGAATTGAGTATGCCAAGTAACGATAAGAACTTGCAGGATCAGGATAGGACCGTGACAAAGGAATCGTACACCATTACGATTTATTGCTGCGCAAATAACCAGATCTATTATGTTGCTGGACTGATTAAGCCCGAGAAGCCCGAGTGCTTGCAAAAGACTACTTGGGGAAGCAAGGGTATCCGTCAGGTCCTGATCAACCACGTCACTGAGGATGGAACCTCTCCTGTGCAGGATGTCATGAAGGCCAAGCAGGCTCTCGATGACCAGCGCACAAAGCTTGAGAGTGAGGGTAAGAAGATGGACGATTCAACCTACAACGCCTCCTTGGCTAAGATCAAGGCTGGTAATATCAATGGTAAGAAGATCCAGACCATGACCGTCATCATCAAGGCTACGGACAATTCTACCTACAAGAACTTGGTTGACGCTCTCGATGAAATGCAGATTTGCAGCATTGGTAAGTATGTGATTGATAAGATGAATGCCGACGACGAGGCTCTTCTCAAGAAGAACAACGTCAAGGAGTAAGTCAAAGGTCTAAATCATTAATAGTTTAAGAAAATGGCAAACATTGATTTAACAACGAACGGTTGGACCGATCTTGTCTTTGAAGGACGTAATAAGGAATACGGCGCATATAAGCTCCGTAGACAAACTCCTAGGAGAAACATCTATGCAATCGTTATCATTGCGATCATCGCTTTGGTCCTTATCGGTGTCTATGTGGCTAAAACAGCTTACGACCAGTACCAACTGAACCACCAGAAGAACGAACAGGTTACTGAGATCTCGCAGATCAACCAGCCTAAGAAGAAGGCTGAGGTGAAGCGTAAGGAGATCCAAATTCCTGAGAAGAAACAAGAGGTGGTTAAGGAGGTTAAGTCTTCTATCAAGTTTACGGCTCCTGTTATCAAGAAGGATAACGAGGTGAAGCCCGAGGATGAGATGAAGACCCAGGAGGAGTTGATGCAGACCACCACAGCCATCGGTGCTTTGGACGTTAAGGGTAACAGTGAGACTGGTGAGGTGCTGAAGGTGACACAGCGTGTTGCCGATGAGCCTATCGCCGCTCCGAAGCCCGAAGTAGAGAATAAGGTCTTTGAGGTCGTTGAGCAGCAGGCTTCGTTCCCTGGTGGTGATGCCGCCCTGTTCAGATACCTGAACGATAACATCAAGTACCCTGCAGTGGCTCAGGAAAATGGTATTCAAGGCCGTGTTACCGTATCGTTCGTCGTTGAGCGTGATGGCTCAATCACTGACGTGAAGGTGGAGCGTGGCGTTGACCCGTCTCTTGACCGCGAGGCTACTCGTGTCGTGAAATCTATGCCTCACTGGATTCCTGGTAAGCAGAACGGTAATGTCGTTCGCTCACGTTTCAGACTTCCTGTGACCTTCAGACTCAGCAACTAATTGTATGAAGAAATCAACATCTTACTTTTTCGTAGGATTAACACTGTTCGCCGGTCTTTGCTTTTCTTGTTCTGATAACAAGAAGGGCAAAGACGGTCGAACTGATACTTACTCATCAGGGGCGATCTCTTTCGTCTCTGATGAAAGTTTTAGTCCCATTATTGAGGAAGAGCGTACGGTCTTCCAATTCGATTATCCCCAAGCTAGGGTTACTCCTGTGTATACCAACGAGTCGGATGCTATCAATCGTCTTTTGGATGGCAAGGCTTGGCTGGCTTTTGCTGCTCGTGACTTCAAAGCGTCTGAGCTTCAAAACTTGCAGGCAAGGAACTTTAGTCCTGTGTCGATCAAGGTGGCTTACGACGCCTTGGCCTTCATTGTGAACAAGGCCAGTAGCGACACAATTATTTCTGTTCAGGACATCAGGAATGTTATGAGAGGAAAGGCCACTAAGTGGAGCGACATTTCCAATGGAGCATCAAGTGGCACCATCACAGTTGTATTCGACAATGCTAAGTCGAGCACAGTCCATTACGTTGAAGATTCCATACTTGGCGGTAAGCCGATCACCAATCCCAATGTGGCTGCGGTGAACAAGACTGCCGAGGTGATTAAATATGTTGAGGAAAACCCTGGTGCGATAGGTGTTATTGGTAACAATTGGCTTAACGATAAGCACGATTCTACCAATCTCACTTTCAATAAAAACATTCGCGTCATGCGGGTCAGCAAGGTTCATCCCGCCTCACCGGCGAGCAGCAGGTTGCCTTACCAATATTATATCTATAATGGTGAATATCCTCTCGTGAGAACCATCTATGCGCTACTGAATGATCCGCGCCGTGGCTTGCCTTGGGGCTTCGCTCACTTCATTGAGGGGCCAAAGGGTCAGCGCATCGTGATGAAGGCTGGTTTGCTTCCCGTTTTGGGTCAGATCAATGTGCGGGATGTTAATGTAAGTCAATAAATAAAACTTTTGGTCTCATTCATCGTCTGCTTTATAAAGAAACCATTATTTAAAAGTCAGACAAGAGAGAATAAGAATTTTTGAGAACAACAACCCCATTAACGTTTAGAATTATGAAGACTATTAAATATGTATTGATGGGTGCTTTGCTGTTTGGTGCAGCAGCCCCTGGTATGGCTCAAGACGACAACAAGGCCGTTATCGAGCAGGTAGTGAGTGTTATCAAGGCCAAGCCCGCAAATCTCAGCGATCAGGTGAAGGACTTTGGCAAGAAGTACAAGAAAAACACAGAGGTTCTCTTGGCCATTGGACGTGCATTCTTGGAGCAGAAGGATCTCGTAAATGCTCGTGATTTCGCAGAGCGTGCTTTGGCTCGCGACAACAAGAACGCACATGTATGGTTGCTGAAGGGTGATATTGCTGTTAGTGATAACAATGGCGGTGACGCTGCTGTTGCTTATCAGAACGCCATCTATTTTGACCCGAAGGAACCCGATGGTTATTATAAGTATGCGATGGTTCAGCGTGGTGTTGACCCTGCTGGTGCCGCCCAGGTGCTTGAGGATCTTCGCCAACAGCGCCCCGACTATCCTGTTGATCAGTTGATTGGTCATATTTTCTTCAATGCACAGGACTACCAGAAGGCTGCTGACGCTTTTGCTAAGGTGTCTGATGTTACTAAGATGAAGCCTGAGTACATCACTGAGTATGCTACTGCTACTTGGTTGCTCGGTCATCGCGAGCAGAGTATTGAGGTTTGTAAGGCTGGCCTCTCAGTAAATCCTCGTAAGGCTGCTTGGAACCGTATCGCTTTCTACGACTATACTGACTTGAAGAAGACGGATGAGGCTTTGGCTTATGCCGACAAACTTTTCAATGCCAGCGATTCTGCCCACTTCATTGCAGAGGACTATACATATCATGGTACAGCCTTGCTGCAGGCTAAGCGTTGGGATGATGCTATTCATGCTTTTGAGAAGGCTTTGGAGCTTAATGAGGGCAACAATAAGCAGAAGAGCATCATCAACAAGAACCTCTCTGACGTGTATCTGCAGAAGGGTGATTTCGATAATGCCGTCGCTTATTTTGAGAAAAGTATGGAAGGCTCTGAGAAGCCGACTATGGATCAGCTCGACAACCTTGGCTCACTTTATGCCGATATTGCCTCTAAGAAATTGAAGGCTGAGGATAAGGCGGGTTCTGATGAGGCTTTCCGCAAAGCTGATGGTGTTTATGCTCGCATGCTGGAGTTGTATCCCAACTACGCCAACTATTGCAATTACATGCGTGGTCAGGTTAACGCCAACCTCGATCCCGATAGCAAGGAAGGTCTTGCCAAGCCTTATTATGAGGCGCTTGCCACCTCGTTGGAGGCAAAAGCTGAGAAGCAGTCAAGCGAGATCGCCATGTTGAAGCAGGCTTACCTGTACCTTATCGTTTACGATTTCAATGTGCTTCAGGACAAGGCTGCCGCTAAGGCTGTTTCTGAGAAACTCCTGGCCGTAGACCCTGAGAACGCTGTGGCTAAGCAAGTGATGGCTATGTAATTTCGTTATCATGGCGGCTTCAAATGGTTGCTACTCAATAATATGAGCGGGGTGCATCTCTAATGATGAGAGATGCACCCCGCTTTCATTTTTTGATAGTGTAGGGAATCTTCTTGGTCTTATTGCACTCGCAAGGCTTGCACGTTACCGATTGGTTTTCGCAATCGTAGGGTATCTTCCTGTTTCTTTAGCACTCACAAGAGAGCCAGCCAGTGAACAATGTACTGTTAGCCTTTTACAAACCTGAGAACCTCAGGGCTTATGCTGAACGATGTGAAATGGAAGGCAAAACAAAAGCCCAACCTGAAACCAGGCTGGGCTATATGTCTTTCTGATGATTGCTTATCAGAACTTACTCGGCGAGGCTGATTGCCTCGTTCGGGCATACAGAAGCGCAAGTACCGCACTCTGTGCACTCGTTAGGATTGATTTTGTAGATGTCGCCCTCAGAGATAGCGCCAACGGGGCACTCATCGATACATGTACCGCAAGCAACGCAGTCATTACTAATTACGTAAGCCATAATAATAAAATGTTTATTGTTAATACTGTTTTGTTAATTTGCAATCGTTCGACAACCTTTGCTGTTGTCTTTTTATTGTTTTGCAAAGATAGTCAATTTCCTCATAATACCTACAAATGATGAAGTTTTTTTTTGCGATTTAACATTCGCTACTAAAAAATGAGGGTAGGCCGTTTGCCAAACAATAAATTGCGTGCTGCGTGCGTTATTCCTTATATGAAGCGAATATTGTGCCTTTTTATGCTCTCCCTGCTTGTGATTCGCGTGGCGTGTGGGCAGGAGCGTACGGTTGAGAACCGACCGTATACCGATTTGCGTAAGTTCCATTTCGGCATTCTTGTTGGTACCCATTTACAGGACCTTGAGTTCAACAATGTGGGTCCACAGCTCATTACCAATGCCGATGGCACCCAGCAGCAATATGTGATCACCTGCGACCAAGACCGTTGGGATGACGGTTTCAATGTGGGTGTGTTGGGTGAGCTGCGCCTTAATCGCACCTTCCAGTTTCGCATCGCTCCGGCCATGTATTTCGGAACCCGTCACATCTCGTTTCATAATATGGACACCAGCGCCCCCGACTCTATGTTGGCCCGCAACCAGACGTTGAAGACCGCCTATTTCTCATGTGCCCTTGATCTAATTGCTGCTTCGGCCCGTTTCAATAACCATCGTCCATACGTAATGGTGGGTCTTAATCCCGTCATTAACTTGAGCGGCTCTAATGACGATTACCTAAAACTCAAGCGTTACGACCTTTTCCTGGAGGCCGGCATCGGTTGCGACTTTTACCTGCCTTTCTTCAAGGTCAGACCTGAGTTGAAGTTCATGTACGGCCTCACAAACAGTCTCGACACCGATCACGACTCACAGATTCGCGACCGTTCGATGTTGCCCTATGCCATGTCGGTTAATAAGGCTCGATCGAAGATGATAGCGCTGACCTTCTATTTCGAGTAACCCGCTTGCGAGTTCTTTCCGAGGACTTTTCGGTAGGCTTGTATGATGGGGTCGGTGCCCTCTGCATCCATCCGCTTAAAGATCTTCTCCAATTTTTTCGTCTGTTTCTTGATGCGTCGCAATCGAGGGTCCACAGTGTCTGCCATACTGAAGTTGATTCCCCTGATGGGGTTTCGCAGTTCAAACTCCTTCCGGGCCTCTTTTGTCCATCGCTTCACACTCTCTGTGAGTTGTTTGTTGCGATATACGCCGTGCACCACAATCTCTCCGATGTTGTTGTAGTCCTGCATCAGCGGGATGGAGTCGGCAGTAAGTGAGGCCGGAATGGCCAACGACACATAGCCAGTCGCACTGATGTGCAGTGTGTCGAAGCGCTCGGGGATGAACGCCTCGCCAAGAATTGTCGACGCCTCCGCTTCCTTGTGGTCCACCCACACCAATGCGTCCCTCACGGGCTCGTTTCGCTCAGGGTCGTAAACGGTGATGCACCGTTGAGCTTGCGCAGCCATGGAAGAGGCCAGCAGCGTTATGATGATCCATGATTTCTTCATGTTTCTTTTCGTCTATGTGATGTTGTTTGTAAGCAATTACAAAGGTAATGCAATTTGCATAGAGTGCGAAACGATTTATCCCATTTCTTTTTCCTCCATTCGTTCATTAGCTTTTCCCCAAAATCGTTCATTAGCTTTTCATCTTGTTTGTGTTTGCTTTGAGCGAGTCGAGACAGTTGCACCCAAAGCTACTGGCTAAGTCGTAACGACCGTGAAAACTGACGCCGAGAGAAACGATTGTTAGAGATGAAAGGGCCCAATAACATCCCAATAATCTCCTTGTTTCAGTTTAATAGCCGATTTTTCGGTAACCTTAATCAATCCTTATAATTGCTACAAATGCCTGCGCCTAACTTGACTTGTGACATTTTAACGTTTCAAAAACAACGAAATTGCTCAATTATTAGGCATGGTTTGTCTAAAAATGATTAACTTTGCAGCCTAATCGAATAACGTACGTATTTACATGGCTGAAACAAAGAAGATCAAGACTGCGCTTATCTCAGTCTTCCACAAGGATGGATTGGAGGAAATCCTTGCCAAGTTACATGAAGAGGGTGTTGCTTTCCTGAGCACAGGTGGCACACAGAAGTTTATTGAGGGTTTGGGTTATCCTTGCCAGAAGGTAGAAGACGTAACCACCTATCCTTCTATTTTGGGTGGTCGTGTGAAGACCCTTCACCCGAAGATTTTTGGAGGAATCCTTGCTCGACGCGACAATGAGGGCGACCAACAGCAGATGGCCGAGTACGATATTCCTTCTATCGATTTGGTCATTGTCGACCTTTACCCGTTTGAGCAGACCGTGGCCAGTGGAGCCTCTGATGCCGACATCATCGAGAAGATCGATATTGGTGGCATTTCTCTCATCCGTGCAGGAGCCAAGAATTTCAAAGATGTGGTTATCGTGCCCAGCAAGGCCGAGTATGGCATGTTGCTCGATGTGCTGAAGGCTAAGGGCGCACAGACCGATTTGGAGGATCGCAAGCAGTTCGCAGAGCGTGCTTTTGGCGTCAGCAGTCATTACGACACTGCCATCCACAATTGGTTTGCTAAGTAGTTTCGGGCACAGAACTTAATAAAGAACATGGGATTTTTTTCATTTATTCAAGAGATCGCTATGGATCTCGGTACCGCCAACACCATCATCATCAGCGATGACAAGATTGTTGTTGACGAACCGTCAGTGGTAGCCTTGGATCGCCGCACCGACAAGATGATTGCTGTGGGTGAGAAGGCTAAGATGATGTACGAGAAGACACACGACAATATCCGTACCATCCGTCCGTTGCGCGATGGAGTCATTGCCGACTTCACCGCTTGTGAGCAGATGATGCGTGGCCTGATTAAAATGGTCCACACGGGTTCGCGCCTGTTCTCTCCGTCGTTGCGCATGGTCATTGGTGTACCCTCTGGTTCAACGGAGGTGGAGCTTCGTGCTGTTCGCGACTCGGCCGAGCATGCCGATGGTCGTGATGTTTACCTCATTTTTGAGCCTATGGCAGCAGCCATTGGCATTGGTATCGACGTCGAGGCCCCAGAGGGCAACATGATTGTTGATATCGGCGGTGGCTCCACCGAGATCGCCGTCATCTCGTTGGGTGGTATTGTGAGCAATAACTCCATCCGTATCGCTGGTGACGATCTGACAGCCGACATCCAGGAGTATATGAGCCGTCAGCACAACGTGAAGGTTTCTGAGCGCATGGCTGAGCGTATCAAGATCCACGTGGGATCGGCCCTGACCGACTTGGGCGACGAGGCTCCCGAGGATTATGTGGTGCATGGTCCTAACCGCATCACAGCACTTCCCATGGAGGTGCCTGTGTGCTATCAGGAAATTGCTCACTGCTTGGATAAGACTGTGGCCAAGATTGAGAATGCCGTGCTTTCGGCCCTCGAGGCTACCCCGCCTGAGCTCTATGCCGATATCGTGAAGAACGGTATCTATCTCACCGGTGGTGGTGCGTTGCTGCGTGGTCTCGACCGTCGTTTGAAAGACAAGATCAACATTCCTTTCCACATTGCAGAGGATCCGCTCCACAGCGTGGCAAAGGGCGCTGGCATCGCTTTGAAGAACGTCAATCGCTTCTCATTCTTGATGAGATAAGTTTTTGTTTGAGCAGTGCGTAATCTATTAGAATTTCTTGCACGCTACAACCATTGGCTTCTCTTCGTCCTCCTTGAGGTGATAGGTGTCGTGCTGTTGTTCCAATACAACAGCTATCAGGGCAGTGTGTGGTTCTCATCCGCCAATGCCGTTGCTGGCAAGGTGCTGAGTTGGGACGCTAAGGTGGAGTCTTTCTTCTCCATGTCGAAGGCCAACCAAGAGCTCACCCAACGCAACCTCTATCTCGAGCAGCAGGTAAAAATGCTCTCGGGACAATTGGGTGAGGCCACCAAGGACAGCGGATGGGTTCATCGCAACCAGTTGTCCTTGCTTCGTTCGTTCAAGTTGATACCCGCCAAGGTGGTTAGCAACTCGGTCGATCGTTACGACAACCTTCTCACCATCGACAAGGGCAGTGCCGACGGAGTGCGTAAAGACATGGGCGTTGCCTGCGGCCAAGGGGTCGTGGGCATCGTCTATATGGTTTCCACCCATTATTCGGTCGTCATTCCCGTTCTCAACACCTCGTCGAACATTAGTTGCCGCATCCGAGGCCGTGGTTATTTTGGTTATCTCCATTGGAATGGGGGCAACCCTCGTTTGGCCTATATTGAGGATGTTCCTCGTCACGCCCATTTCCGTCTTTACGAATGGGTGGAGACCAGTGGCTACTCGTCGGTTTTTCCACCGGGCATTGCTGTGGGCAAGATTCTCCATGTTTACAACTCGCCTGATGGTGTGTCCTATCGTTTGCAGGTCGAGTTGGCCACCGATTTTGGCAACCTGAGCGATGTGTGTGTGGTCGATAATGAGCCTATGTTGGAACAGATAGACATCATGCGCTCGGCGCGTGACTCCTTGAAACTGAAAGATGGAAAGTAATTAGGGATGAACATTGATTTCTTTAAGCGGTTGTTGCTCTTTCTTGCCCTGTTGTTGGTGCAAGTGTTGGTGCTGAACAATATCCATTTGTTCGATTGCGCTACACCGTTGCTTTACGTCTATTTTGTCGTTAGTTTCCAGCGGGGATACCCCCGTTGGGCTATCTTGTTGTATAGTTTTCTCTTGGGCCTTTGTGTGGACATTTTTGCCGACACGCCTGGTGTCGCTACTACCTCGCTGACTCTTGTGGGCTTCTTGCAGCCCTATGTGCTCGAGTTGTTCATGCAGCGCGACGATGATGAGAACTTCCAACCAGCTATCTACTCTATGGGTCCGCTGACCTTCTTCTATTATTCCCTGTTGTTGATGTTGGTCTATTGTGTGGCCTTCTTTACCCTCGAGACCTTCTGTTTCTTCAATTGGGTACAGTGGTTGCTGAGCATCGGGGGCAGTTTGGTGCTTTCCGAAGTATTGCTCATCGTTGTTGATGGCATTAGGAAGAAGTAATATTGATGAAGGATTTTAATCTCGACAATCGCCGTTATGTTATAGGTGGTGTAGCCGTAATTATTGTAACGATCTACATCATCCGCCTTTTTACGTTCCAGCTCCTCAGCGACGACTACCGTAAGAGTGCCGACTCCAATGCCTTCCTCAAGCGCATTGAGTTTCCCTCGCGTGGTGTTATTCGCGACCGCAATGGTAAGTTGTTGGTGTTCAACCAGCCGGCCTATGACATTATGGTGGTGATGAACGAAGCCAAGGGACGTCTCGACACGCTCGATTTATGTCAGACGTTGGGCATTACCAAGGAGTATTTCATCAAGCGCATGGATGAGATCAAGGACCGCAACAAGAATCCTGGATATTCGCGTTTCACCCAACAGCTCTTCATGAGCCAGATCAACGATAAGGATTACAGTGTCTTCTATGAGAAGATGTTCCGCTTTCCTGGTTTCTATGTGCAGAAACGCACCGTCCGCCAGTATGAATATCCCTATGCCGCCCATATCCTTGGCGATGTGGGTGAGGTGTCGCCGTCCGATATCGAAGACGACGAATACTATCAGGCCGGCGATTATATCGGTAAGTTGGGTGTTGAGCGTAGCTACGAGAAGCAGCTTCGTGGTGAGAAGGGTGTTCAGATCCTCTTGCGCGATGCTCATGGTCGCATCCAGGGCAAGTATCAGAAGGGACGGTTCGACCGTCGTCCGCAAGCCGGCCACGACCTGACATTGGGAATCGACATCAATCTTCAAGCCACCGCTGAGCGTATGTTGGAAGGAAAGATAGGCGCCATTGTGGCTATCGATCCTCAAACCGGACAGGTCTTGTGCATGGCCTCTTCGCCCTCCTACGACCCTCGGTTGTTGGAAGGACACAATCGCAGCAAGTACCACTCCTACCTGTCGCGCAACACGTGGAAGCCTTTGCTTAATCGCGCCATCATGGGACAGTACCCACCGGGCTCTACGTTCAAGACCACACAAGGCTTGACCTTCCTGTCTGAAGGCATCATCAATAGCCATACCGTGTTCCCCTGCCATCGTGGCTTCTCTTATAAAGGCTTGCATGTGGGATGCCACAGTCATGCGGCGCCCTTGGCCATCGTGCCTGCCATCAGCACGTCTTGCAACGCCTTCTTCTGTTGGGGACTGTATTACATGATGTCCAATCGTCGTAAGTACGGCACGGTGCAGAACGCCATGAACACCTGGCGCGACTACATGGTGAGCATGGGCTTTGGCTACCGCTTGGGCATCGACCTTCCTGGTGAGAAACGCGGACTCATACCCAACGCTGGTTTCTACGACAAGGCTTACAAGGGCTCTTGGAACGGCCTGACGATCATCAGTATCAGTATTGGTCAGGGCGAGGTTAACCTCACGCCGTTGCAGATCGCCAACCTGGGTGCCACCATCGCCAACCGCGGCTACTATTATGTGCCTCATGTGGTGAAATCCATAGCGGGCATGCCGCTCGACACGCTCTATACCAACCGCCACTACACACGTGCCACACGACGCTCCTACGACATCATTGCGGCAGGCATGCGCTCGTCGGCCTTGGGTGGTACGTGCCGCATGCTCGCATCGTTGCCCTTTGCGGCGTGTGGAAAGACAGGTACGGCCCAGAACCGTGGTCACGACCACTCCGTCTTTATGGGTTTTGCACCTATGGACAATCCGAAGATTGCAGTGTCGGTTTATGTAGAGAATGGTGGGTGGGGAGCCGATTACGGTGTTCCTATGGGAAAGGTCATCATGGAACAGTATATCATGGGTAAGTTGAGCGAGGCTGGTGAACGCCTTGCCACTGAAATGCAAAAACGTAGAATTGGATATGGAAATGCAGAACGATGACAAGCGGCAGCCCAGTGTGCTTCGCAGTCTTGACTGGTGGACGATAGGCATCTACCTTGCGTTGCTCGCGTTTGGGTGGATCAGTGTCTGCGGAGCCAGTTACACGTATGGCGAGACCGATATTTTCAGTTTCGCCACCCGTTCGGGTATGCAGATCATATGGATAGGCACGTCGCTCGTCCTGGGCTTTGTGTTGCTCATGCTCGACGACCGTTTCTACGACACCTTTGCCTATGTCATCTACGCCTTGTTGTTGCTGCTGCTCTTTGTAACCATCTTCAACCCTCATGAAATTAAGGGTTCGCGGTCGTGGCTGGTGCTGGGCCCCCTTCGCCTGCAGCCTGCCGAGTTTGCCAAGTTTGCCACGGCGCTTGCTGTGGCCAAACTCATGAGCACCTACGGTTTCGACATCCATAAGCCCAAGCATCTCGCTACGGCTATGGCGCTCATACTCTTGCCCATGCTGTTCATTGTGGGGCAACGCGAAACTGGTTCGGCGTTGGTCTATCTTTCGTTCTTCCTGATGCTGTATCGTGAGGGCATGCCAGGCGGCATCCTCTTTACGGGAGTGGCCATGGTGGTTTATTTCGTGGTAGGCATCAAGTACGAACAGGTGTGGTTGTTGAATACGCCCACGTCGCTTGGTAAGTTTGTTGTGTTGCTCTTGGTGCAAATGTTCACCTCGGCCATGGTCTTTGTGTATTGCAAGGAGAAGGAGCGTGCCATTCGTGTAGGTCTCATCTCGCTTTCCATCACGGTCGTAGCGTTGCTTTTCTCCCTCTATGTCATACCGTTCGATGTAGTGTGGGTCCAGTTGATCGTGTGTGCCTGCCTTGTGGGTTACTTGGTCTATGAGGGCTTGTCCACGCAAATTGTCCATTACCTGCTTATCGCTTTGTTCTCTGTGGGTTCCATTGCGTTCTTCTATAGCGCCGATTATTTGCTCAATAATGTGATGGAGCCCCACCAGCGTGTGCGCGTCAATGTGTTGTTGGGTCTCGATGAAGACTTGGCTGGAGCAGGCTATAATGTCCATCAGAGTGAGATTGCCATTGGTTCCGGAGGTCTTCGTGGTAAGGGTTTCCTCAATGGAACGCAGACCAAGTTGCGCTTTGTTCCTGAGCAAGACACCGACTTTATCTTCTGTACGGTGGGCGAGGAAGAAGGTTTTTTGGGATCAGCTGGCGTGTTGCTGCTGTTCTTGGCGCTTATCTTGAGGCTCATTCATTTGGCCGAACGGCAACCGTTCAAGTTTGGGCGGGTCTATGGTTACTGTGTGCTAAGCGTCTTCCTGTTCCATCTTTTCATCAATGTGGGCATGGTGTTGGGCCTAACGCCTGTTATTGGCATACCGTTGCCCTTCTTTAGTTACGGTGGATCATCGTTGTGGGGTTTCACCATCCTGCTCTTCATCTTTCTACGTATAGATGCCGCTCGCAACCTTGTGCGCAGCTAAGAACGAGTAATGGCCCCCTATCAAGTCATGAGGCCATTTGGGTTCAACCAACATGATCTTTACTAAAAGGCGACCTGCCGCATCGCAAAGTCATTCGACTTGTGGTGCGGCAGGTCGCCTTTAGTGCTATCTTTTATCCGGCTCATCCGACATTTGGAGTGATTTGAATTGCGCATCACATCTAATAGCTCTGGCCTCAGACGGCTTTCACAACGAATAGTTAATTTAGCCTCAGACGGCGTAACAACGAATTTCTCGAATTTTCGAATTTTTCCAAATTGCGTTAGCTAAATTCGTTCAAATTGGTAATCGTAAAACGATTATATCAATTCGTTAATTCGTTCAATTCGTTGTTACCGCGTCTGAGCGTAAATACTCACGTGTGATATTTTTCACTCCAAATGTCGGATGATCCTTTTATCCCCAATGATTGTTAGGGTTTTATTGCCTTCTCTCCAGTTCGATGCCAATGTCCGACACGCCTGGCAGTATTTCGCGCTTCATGTCGTGGCGAACGGTGATGTGCAACGAGTCGTTCTCATTGAGTTGCATGAGCGAGACGGGGAAGTGGTATTGGTAATAGCTTACGCCTTTGCCCCTTACCTGTCCGTCCTTGCCCATCAGTGGGCAGTTGATGGTGTCTATTACCGTCTTGTTGGCGGGTAGCACCGTCTGCTCCACAATTAGCGTCATGCTGATGAAGGGAAATGCGTTGTTGATGCGCAGTCCCATGCTGGTGGCGTACAGTCCTTGTTTGGCCAAGGGTGGAACTTCAAATTTCAGCGTGTCGATCTTCTCCCATCCGGCAATGGGCGTGTGGTTGTAGTGGTCGTAGACTTTGTTGCCCGTACACGCTACACATAGCACGCCTGCCATGAGGAATGCCATTATGTGTTTCATGCGTTCTCCTTTGGGGTAGGTTGTCCTTGTGGCTTGCTTGGCTGTGGATTGGCACCCTGTTGCGGCTTGGCACTTTGCTGGGCTTTGGCTGGTTGCTGCTGGTTGGCCGTTTGCTGTGGCTTGCCATTGGGTTGCTGTGGCTTAGCCCCCTGTTGGGTTTGCTGTTGCGCCTCGCCCTTGGGTCCATTGGTACGGTTGGGCTTGTTGGTACGGTTGGGCTTGTTGCGTCGTTTCTGTTGGTTTCCGTTGCGCGGAGCCTCGCCCTGCGGCGCATCCTGACGCGGCGCGTTTCCTTGTTGGTTGGTTTGTGTGGGTCGGTTGTCGGCTTTCGGCTTGTGGCTCTTCTGGCCGCCCTTCTTCTTTCGTTTCGACTTGTCGAATCTGCTCAGGTCTGCATCTGCCAGCAGGTCGATGGGTTTCTTGGCCTCCTTCGCCCTGTCGTCCTCTTGCAGCGAGAGCGGTTTCTCACCTTGTCGGTTCATGGCGATGACCTCCTTGGCGCGCTCGGCAGTTATTGTTTCGAGGTTTACAGCCAGGTTCTTGTCCGACGAGTAGGTGCAGAGCCCTGCCAGGATGTCGGTTTTGAAGAGGAAGAAATCGCAGTCTTGCGTTTGCAGTATAGCGTCCTTGGGCGGCAATTTGCGTCCAGCCTCCATGTAATCGTCCACCTCATAGTTGAGGCAGCATTTCAACTTGGCGCACATGCCAGCCAACTTCTGCGGGTTGAGCGAGATGTCTTGGAAGCGTGCGGCGTTGGTCGACACGCTCGAGAAGTTCTTCATCCATGTGGCGCAGCACAACTCGCGTCCGCAAGGTCCTGTTCCACCGATGCGTCCAGCCTCCTGTCGCGCTCCGATTTGCTTCATCTCAATGCGCACGTGGAATGTGGCTGCCAAGTCTTTGATGAGCTGACGGAAGTCCACACGTTCGTCGGCGATGTAGTAGAATATGGCTTTGTTTCCATCGCCTTGATATTCCACGTCGCCAATCTTCATCTGCAATCCGAGGCGTTTGGCGATCTGTCGGCTCTCGATCATGGTGTTGTGCTCGCGCGCCTTGGCCTCATGGTATTTCTCCATGTCCACAGGCTTCGCTATGCGATAGATGCGTCGTATGTCGTCGGCCGATTTGAGGTTGGCCTTTTTGATCTGCAAATGTACAAGGCGTCCGGTGAGTGTCACCACGCCGATGTCGTGTCCGGGATTGGCCTCCACAGCCACAATGTCGCCCTTTTGCAACCTGAGGTTATTGACGTTGTGGTAATAGCCTTTTCGCGTGTTCTTGAACTGCACCTCCACCAAGTCGGTCGACTCAGCGTTGCCGGGTACATCAGCCTGCCAGTCGTAGGTGTTGAGTTGCTTGTCCTGTCGCCCCACAGCGGCGCTGCAGAGTCCACGGTCGCATCCCGTACATGTATTATTGTTCATGATAATTGTTTTTAGATGTGATAAAAGGTGTCATCTCCTAAGGAGTATGATCATATTGAGAGCCAAGTTGAAGAACTGAATCTTCGCATTGGCGTTCTGTCCGATGTCGCGGTGTGTGCGTTGTAGCATTTCAGCCATTTCCACCACATTGCGCTCATTGATGAATCGCGCGAAGTGTTGGCTAAACTTTTCCTCTTCCTGCGTCATGTAGTTGAGCGCTGGTTGCTGAAAGTTGAACATGAAGTTCTCGCGCACCAAGTGCAGGAAATAGGTCAACATGCGCCGTTGCTTCTCTCGTCCCAGACCGGCCACATTGTCGCTCCAATTCTTCAGACCTTTCATTTCGCGCATGTAGGCTTGTCGCATGAGGTTCACGAAGAGGTCGAAAAACTGTCGGTTTTCACTGTCGCTGTCGAGCTCCTCCATGGCTTTCAGCCAGTTGCCGCATGCCGTATGTGCCACGCGTTGCGCCATGTCGGCGTCCAGTCCGCGCCTGCTGATGAGCGCCTGCTCCATGTCGGGCGTGTCGATGCGGTGCACGTCGAATCGCTGCACGCGACTGCGAATGGTCTCCAGCAGCCGTTCAGGCTCCTCGCTCACCAAGAGAAACACCGTTTGCGAAGGTGGTTCCTCCAGCAGTTTGAGCAGTTTGTTGGCACTGGTTATATTCATTCGCTCAGGCAACCATATCAGGCTTACCTTGTATCCGCCCATTGCCGACTTCATGTTCAGCACGTGTGCGAGCGCATCGCTTTCCGCCTCGAAGATCGCGGCTTGCTGGTTTTCGGCATCCATGGCCGTCATCCATTGGTCCATGGTGAAGTAGGGTGTCTTGCCGATCAGCGTTCGCCACTCCTTTGCAAAGTCGTCGCTGGTTATCTTTCGGTCGCTCGACGCGCCCTTGGGGCGTATCACGGGGTATGAGAAATGGAGGTCGGGGTGTTGCCATTTGCCCAGCATCGCCTCCGCGTTGGCCGTGGCGGCGTTGTTGGTCAGCAGCGAGTGGCCGTCGTGCCGCTCGCCCAGGAGGTAAGAGGCGAAGGCCAGGGCCAATGCCAGTTTGCCGCTTCCCGCCGGCCCGTTGAACATCAGGGCGTGTGGGACGCGTTGCTCCTCGACAAGTTGCAACAACCTGCCGATGGCTTCGCTTTGACCGATGACTTCGCTAAACTGCATATCTTATAGTAGGTTTTTGGTTATTTGTACCACGCTGTCCATGGCCGACACGGTGTAGAAGTGTATGTCTCTCACACCGTGCGCATAGAGTTCCTTACACTGTGCCGTGGTCCATTCCACTCCGAGCGCCTTGGCTTCCTCGTCGGTTTTGCACTTTACGGCTTCGGTAGCCAGCTCTTGTGGCATGTCGCAGTGGAACGTCTTGGGCACCTGTGTTATCTGTGTGAGTTTGGCAAACGGCTTGATGCCGGGCACGATAGGCATGGTGATGCCCATCTCCCTTGCCTTCTTCACAAACGCAAAGTATTTCCTGTTGTCGTAGAACAGTTGTGTCACGGCGTAATCAGCTCCGAGGTCTTGCTTCTCTTTCAGGTATTTCATGTCCATCTCGAGGTTAGGCGCCTCCTCGTGCTTCTCGGGATAAGCCGCCACGCCGTAGTGGAAGGGCTTTCCGGGGTTGCGCATCTCCGATCCGTCGATGAAGCGTCCTGCGTTGAACTCGTTCACCTGACGTATCAGGTCGGTGGTGTGCGTGTGTCCGCCGGGAGTGGCGGTAAACATGCGGTCCTCCTTGGCCTTGTCGCCACGGAGCAGCAACACGTTCGTGATGCCTAAGAACTGGAGGTCGATGAGCTCATATTCGATCTTCTCGGCTGTCGTACCGCTGCAGATGACGTGTGGGATGACGGGCACCCCATAGCGTTTCTGAATGGCGGCGGCCACTGCGATGGTTCCCGGTCGGCGGCGCAAGCGCAACCGTTCATATTGTCCATCCTCCCGTTCACGATAAACATATTCGCTGTGATGTGTTGTGATGTTGATGTAGAGCGGGTCAAAATCGCCCAGCTTGTCGATGTTTCGAAACAGCGTTTCTGTTCCGTTGCCCTTCAGTGGGGGCAGCACCTCAAAGGAAAATCGGTGCGCATTTGTGTTGTCGTTGAGTAAGTCTATGACGCTCATGAACTTTTGTCATTGATGTATTATCCGCTACAAAGTTAACAAAAAAGTTTCATAATCATTCGTTTGTAGTCCATTTTTCCACAATTCGTCAACGCATGCGCTCTGTGTGATTGGGTGGTTGCTCCTGTTGCTGTGGTTTTTCTCGTTGAAAAGCGGCGTAAATGTTGTGGTCTTCCGCAACTATTGCGTATCTTTGCATACACTAACCATTCCATAAATATGACAGAAGGATACAAGCAACAAGAGTATCATGGTCCGGTGAAGCGTTATTGCCAGACCATGGATTTGAAAGACAACCCCGAGTTGATTGAGCGCTATTGCAAGGCCCATAGCGAGCAAGAGTTTTGGCCCGTCATTGGCGAGGGTATCCGTGCGTGCGGCATCCTCGAGATGGAGATTTACATCTTGGGCAACCGATTGTTCATGATCGTTGAGACGCCCATCGATTTCAATTGGGACGAGGCCATGGCCAAACTGTCCACCTTGCCGCGCCAGCAGGAATGGGAAGATTTCGTGGCTGTGTTGCAAGGCTGCCAGGCCGGACAAACCAGCGATGAGAAGTGGAAGATGATGGACCGCATGTTCCATCTTTACTAAACCTCCATCCGATGTAAACACCCTTGTCTTACCCTCGTTCTGTACCCACCAGGTCGGTGAGCTGGCCGAAGTGGGTGATACGTGCGAGGCGTGGATGGTCGTACTCCTCTGTTTGCTCGTGTCGCCAGATGCTGGTGAAGGGTATATGCACGGCCCATCCTCCGAGCTGCAACACGGGCTCTATGTCCGACCGGAACGAGTTGCCCACCATGAGCATGTGGTCGATCTGCGTATCGAAGAGGCGGCATAGCTTGGCATATTCGGCCTGTGTCTTGTCGCTCACCACCACCACATCGTCGAACAGCGGTGCGAGGTTCGACCGCCTTACCTTGTTCTGTTGGTCGAGCAGGTCGCCCTTCGTAAACACCACCATGGCATAGCGCCCCGACTGCCGCAGCGCCTCTAGCGTGGGGCGCACCTCGGGCAGGGGTGTGGCGGGCAGTGTGAGCAGCGATTTTCCCAGTTCCACGATGCGTAGCACATCGGCCGCGGCAATCTGTCCGCGACTCACCTTTACCGCGTTTTCCACGAGCGATAGGGTGAACGCCTTGCTTCCGTAGCCCAGCAGTGGCATGTTGGCCGTTTCCGTTTGGAAGAGCATTTCTGCCACGGTGGGTTCATCGGCGTAGGGCGCCAGCAGTTGTGCGTAGGCCTTTTCCACATTGTCGAAATGGCCTTGGCAGTCCCATAGTGTGTCGTCGGCGTCGAAGGCAAGGAGCCTGATGTCCTTGTTGGCCAATTGTTTGATATCTAAGTTGTTGTCGTTCATGTTATAGGGAGTGGAAGCGGGCGTTTGCCCAGGCTTGCTGAATGGTTATTACTTTTCCTTGTTCATCTTTGGCAGGAACACGGCGCCGATGCCTATCAGTGGCAGCAACGTGCTGATTTTCAGTACGCTGTCGATGCCCCATGCGTCGGCAATGTATCCGAAGAGGGCGCTTCCCACACCAGCCGCTCCAAACGAGAGGCCGTAGAACAGTCCGGCCACGATGCCCGTGTGATGGGGCATGAGATCGGTGGCAAATACGAGGATAGCCGAGAAGGCCGATGCCATGACCATGCCGATCACTACCGACAGCACGATGGTGGCCCAAAGGTTGGTAAGGTAGGGTAGGGCGATGGTGAACGGGGCTGCGCCGAAGATGGAGAACAGGATGACGCTCTTCCGTCCATAGTTGTCGCCTATCCATCCTCCCACCAGTGTTCCCACCACCTGCGAGGCGAGAAAGACAAACAGGCAGTATTGCGATGTTTGCACCGTCACGCCAAACTTGTCGATGAGGAAGAACGTGTAGTAGTTGGTCATGCTCGCCGTGTAGAAGTTCTTGGAAAACATGAGGATGAACAGCAGCACCACGAAGAATATCTTCCACCTCATGGTGTATGTCTTGGCGGTACTCCAGGTCACGGCGTTCACCTTGCGGTGGTTGGCCAAAGCCTTCACGTGCCACCGTCCCACGTAGTAGAGCACACTCGATGCCACCACGGCAATGATGGCAAACCAGCGCACGGCATGCAGTCCGTGGGGTATGATGATGAGTGCGGCCAAGAGCGGTCCGATGGCGTATCCGCCGTTGCCTCCCACCTGGAAGATGCTCTGCGCCAAGCCTTTCCTGCTTCCGGCTGCCACCTGTGCCACCTGCGACGCCTGGGGGTGGAATATCGATGATCCACATCCCATCAAGGCCACCGCCAGCATCACCATGGCGTAGCTCGTGGCCATCGACAGGATGAAGATGCCGGTGAACGTGAACAGCATGCCCACGGCCAGTTGCCATGAGTGGTGGTGCTTGTCGGCATAGATGCCCACGAGGGGTTGTATCACCGATGAGGTGATTTGCAGGTTGAGCGTTAGCAGGCCGATCTCCACAAACGACAGGTTCAGTTCCTCCTTCAGCAGTGGGTAGATGGCTGGGAGCATCGACTGCATGGTGTCGTTGAGCAGATGGCAAAAGCAAACGGCGAACAGGATCATGAATGCGGTGTCGCCTGCCGTCTTGCTGGCTTGTGCTTTCGAAAAGAGCATAATCTGTTTACTGATTGGGCTTGTTAATCTCTTGGGAAGGCCCACCTTCAGGCGTTTCCCTCCCTATCTGTTTTTCACTGCAAAGTTATAAAGAAAACCCCAATGCCAAAAGTTTTCTCTCAACGAAAATGCTTGTTGTGGGCCCACCTGCAAAAGCGCGTGTCTTTCGTTTGGTGTAGCTTAAGGTAACGCCCCCAGCCTTTGTGCGATATGCTCTGTTCGATATTTTGGTGCAAAAGTTGTGTGGCGTTTTTTGTTGAACCAGCCAACGAAACGGTCGATTTTCCGTGTTCACTGTCCCTGCTCTGAGCCGTGCGCGTACCGTTAGGCATCTTCCGTTTTGCGATACCTACCTAACCGCACCTCGAAAGGCCATGTTTCGAGGCGCTAAAGACCATGTTTCGTCCCACGGTTAGGCATGTTTCGCAAGAGAGAATGTTAAAAATAAGGCGACAAATATATTCTTATTGAGATAACTTGTTAGCTGTCAGATTGTTATGTGATTGCGCTGAGAATGGCGTATTTCCGGTCAATCCTTCTGTCGTCGCCACCAACCATGTAGATTTCAATATAGATTGTTGCCATAATTCGCACCTCGCTCCCACCAAATGAGATCTATCCAACAATCCTGGTGATTTGAGTTTCATCTCACCTCTCATAACTTCTACCTCAGACGGCGCCGCTCGGCTTTAACAATTAAAATCTCATGACCCATTTGCGTTAAAGAGTGGGGGATAGGGCGTGGTTTCGATAAAAAGCCGTAATTTCGCAGATGGATGGAGGAAGCAATAGAATGAACGAAACAAAACCGACATGACGCCCATGAAAAAGATTACCCAATATGTTAAGAGAGCCTGTTTGCTAACGGTAGTGGCCGTGGCAGGTGGCCTATGCCTTTCCCCAGAAGGTGCCACAGTCTCAGCGCAGACTGTCGACGATGCGCCAGCGCGCTATAGCGTGGGCTATTATCGCGACAATGCCTTCCTACGCAACGACTCCAACTTCACTGTAGTCGACACCCAGTTGGAGTGGCCCGAGGCCATCGACTTTGCCGACCTCCGCCCGCTGCAAACGGCGCTCGACTCCATACTTTTCGAATGCGCCACGCCCGATGGACAACAAGCCTATACCCAATTCAAGCAGCGCATGGGCCAGCCCGTCACAGGCCAACTCCCGTTTCTCCCCGACGACCGTCGCTTTTGCTATGTCACCACTACTGTTCGCATAAAAGCCTATCAGCCCCGACAATGGCTTTGCGTAGAGCTTCATCAACGGGTGGAGCCCCAGTCCTTGTCGCCTCTTGCCGCACGCGATATCTATCGCATCCTTACTTTCGACCTGCTGACCGATCGGGTGATGCAAACCGAGGACCTGCTGCGTGTGGGCCGACTTGGCAACCTCGACCAGGAGAGCTTCGCCATCATCTTTGAGCAGCTTAGCGATCGTCAGTTCTATGGCTTGAAGAAGGCCGACGTGGATGGCGCTTGGATCGACGGCACCACGCAAACCGTGGGTATGCACATCGCTTGCGCCACCGATGATGAGGCGTTTGCCTATGAGCGCGTGCTGCCCATCCGCTCCATGACAACCCTTCTCACGCGCGATGCCAAGCGCCTTATGGGTCGCAAGCAATCGGACCGCCAACCCGTCTTCACCCCGATGCGACTCACCTGGGAGGGCGACTCCATATATAATAAGGTGGATCGGATGCCGTCGTTCACAGGCGGGCGTGAGGCACTCAACCGTTACCTCGCCACCATCAGCTTCTTTGATCGCTCCACCGACTCCACGGCACGTGGTGAGGCCATCGTGGCTTTTGTGGTCGACAAGCAAGGTCAACCCTGCGATGTGCACGTGGTAAAGCCAGTAAGCCCCATGGCTGATCGCCATGCCGTAACCATCGTGAAGGGCATGCCGCGTTGGCAACCGGGTAGCCATCAGGGGCGTGCGGTGCCTGTCAGGGTCTACCAACGTTTCCAGTATTGATGAGGCTTGTGGAATTTCTTTCCCTTTATCCCAAATCTAAAGACCGATTGGGGCTTATTCCAACGCTAATGGCCGATTGACGTTTATTGGGTTAAGGGGAAAAAGAAAAGTGGCGAAGGTTAGAATCAACCTTCGCCACTTTTCTTTTTATGGTTCTACTTCACAACGAATTTCTTGTTTCGGGTGATATACACACCCGGCTTCAGGCCTTCAAGCGATTCGCCCTCCGAGCGAACCTTCTTGCCTGTCAGGTCGTAGATATCCGATGCGCCTTCCGGCAGGATGTAGATGTTCTCAATGTTCGTCGACTCGCCGCCAAAGCCGAGACTCAGCATCAGGGCGTTATGGCGCTCCGAGTGGAAGTATCCGCGATAGCGCGTGGTGGGAACCGCAACGTCCATGTAATAGAACTTATTGCCACTGATGTAGTAATAGCCCTCGTTGGCCGGCACGTTATACACGCTATATGCTCCGATGAACGACACGCCGTCGTGCGTATCGGTAGGATGCTCGCCCTCGTAGTCCATGAGTTCTTGCAATCCCAGGTCGTAGAGCACCGTGGGCGACGCTACGTTGGCGTAGGCGGCGTTGTTGATCACCGTGGGCTTGATGATATACGGAATGTTCGCCTCCATCTTGGTCACCTTCTCGAAGGTGAGCGACGTCGGGGTCATGCCCACCAGTCGAGCCACCTCTGTGCCAGCGCCAAACACCTTCTCAGGATCGTCGATGGCACACGGCAGACAGATGGTGTTCCAAGCGCCCTTGAGGAACGATCGGTAGAGCTTCACGTTCGTTCCGTTGGCCAAGCTTGCCGTGCTCACATAGTCGATGGGCTTCTTGTAGTCCTTGCGCTCGTCGAGGAAGATGTCGACTGGTGTGAGGTCGTGGAACAGCACCTCAATGTTGGTCAGTCCTTCCACCGTGAGCTCATAGGGATCGGAGGTCTCGATAGTCTCACCGTTCACCTTGTAACCGTCGAGGCGATAGCCCTCATTGGGCTTGGCGTCGAGTGTGAGTTGTGTGCCATACTCATAGAGTCCGGAGGCCACATCCATCGTTCCGCCATCCTCGTTGCAGGTCACCGTAACCTTGTACGTGTTGGCCTCAAACACCGCAGAGATGTCGAGCGTGCTACGCGCCTCCACATGATAGTTGGCGTCGGTCGACAGGATCTCGCCTGTGGCGTTGTCCTTCCAGTACGCAAACTTGTAGCCCTCGTTGGGCATTGCCTTGAAGGTCACGCCGCGACCGTACTTCTGCGAGCCGCTCATGTTGCCCGTCTTGGCACCCGTTCTCAGCACGCCACGCTTGGCGGCGGCCGGTGCTTCGGGATCCTCATCCTCTACGCATTCCACCTTTCCGTATGTGGCAAGCGGATAAACGTCTACATTGTAGTGCACCAGTCCATCCTTGAAGAGCATCCATCTCACCATCTTACCCTCAGCGCCCTGATAGCCCTCGGTGTCGGTGATGTTGTCGGTCTTCACTTGCAGCACATAGTAACCGTTCTCGTTCAGGCTGCTGGTGTTGAGCTTGAACACGCGCTTCGTCGTCTCGTCTTGTGCCGAGATAGGCAGTTCGTTGTTGAGCGTCTTGCCCTCGTAGCGCACCACGATGTCGTCGCGGGTGAACGTTGCGGGGTCGATGTCCTTGTTGAAGGTCACGGTAAGCTCCTCGATGGGTTCCTCCGCAATCTGCTCATCGCCAGGCACCGTCTTGATGCTCTCCACGTCGAGACGCACCTCGGGTATAGGCTCATACTCCACAATGTATGTGTTCGTTCCCTTGCCCGATACGATGTCGGCGATGTGCAGACGATAGTCGAGCAACGGGTCGATGCCATCCTTCATGGTGTAGTCGCTGGTCCAGAAGTTGGCTGGGTCGAGCGGTCGGTTGTGGGTCTCATCCGTGATGCTGAGGATCTTCGAGTACTTGCCCGCCGGATTCGTCACCTTCGTGTAGAACCAGTTGCGTGGCACATCTGTCGGCACCGTCACCCGGTAGTGTGTAGCGTCGATGCGCTCCATCTTTGTCTCGGTGCTCAGCGTCACAAGCTCCTCGTCGGTTCCGTTCGAGAAGTAGATATGGTCGGGCGCATCCTCAGCGTCGGCCACATCGTTGGTAATCCAAGCGCGGTACACCTTGTCGCCTATCGTAGCGTTCACGCTATGTATCAGCTCATGGATCGTTACGCGGTCGAGCAGCGAGAGGTCGGGGTTGCCATAGTCGGTGACATGCGTCACGCTCACGTCATACTCGGTGAAGTGTCCCATGAGTGTTGAGGTGAGATCCCATGTGGCATACGACGCCTTGCCGGCGGCGATGGTGCCAAACTGGGTAGCGATCTCATCGTCGAGCGCCATGGTCTTCTCGCCACCATTCAGGCTTGAGCTGATGATGTCGAAGTCGATCAACAGGCCCTTCTCGTTCTCCACAATCTCAGGCTTCTTCGTAATCATACGCACATTGTTGGCGTCGCCAAAGCCCTTGTTGTGGATGAGCACCGTAAACTCGGCAGGCACGATTGGCTCCACCACATCGAGCGTCAACGGGTTGTCGCCATACACGTCGCGCTGCATGAAGTAAGTCAGGTCGAGCTCAGGTGTCGGCTTCACTTGCAAGCTCACCGGATAGAGCGATCGGTTCTGCTCACTGTTGCCATCGTTGAAGCTCAACGTTCCGCCGAAGCTATAGGTGGTGAGGTTCTCAGGAGCCGCATACTTGGTGGGAATGAAGAGGATGGTTGCCACACCCTTCTGTCCAGCGCCCAAGGTCCATGCGCCGTCCTTGTCGCCTCCGAATCCCTCGATCTTCTCCACGGAAATCTGCATTTCGCGTGAGGTGGCCACGAAGCCCGTCTCCATGTTTGTGGCGTTCACATTCACGAGGATGTTGCTCAGGGCGTTGCCCGAACCATTCTCGATGGTCAGCGTTCCACGGAAAGCCTGTCGTGTGAGCACCAGCTTCTGCTTGATCTCAAGCTTCACCTGTGCACATGTGTTCTCCGATTGCGTCTCCATGTATTGCAGCATGTCCTTGCGTGCGCTGCCCATGAGGTCGGTCCATGTGGGGATTCCCAGGTTAACCAACTTCTCCACACAGTTCTGGCGGGTCTTCAGGATGTCGGCCACCACCTCCTCGTCCATGTGGTTGTCGCTGTCATAATCCATGCCGTTCTCCTTGCGCCATGTGTTGCGCAGGCGCTCCACGTAGTTGCGCAGTGAGAAGTCGGCGATGTTTGCGCTCTTATTGGGCATGAGCGATGTGAGGTAGGGACCTACGCCTTCCGACTTGTCGTCCACCGTGGTGTTGTCGGGAATCGTCGACAGGTCGAGTGTCCATAAGGTGCCATTGTCAGCCATCGTCTTGAGTTCGAGGTCAATATCATGGATGGCCGACATCAGCTCCACGCCGAAGTCCTTCATGCTGATGGCCTCAGGCGCCTTCGTCAACTGTCGGTTATACTCCATAAAGGTGTCGAAGTAGCTGTAGAACAGGAACTGCTTGTAACCCGACGACTCCATCAGGGCGGGGATGGGCTTGTCGTCCTTGGCCTCCGCCTTCCGTTTGGGCATCTTGCTGAACAATCCAGCCAGTTGCTTGCCCCAGTTGCCGAGACAATCCATCATGTCTGGGCCGTAGTTGGATGCTATTCCCTTCAAACAGTCGAACAATGGAATCTTCTCGGCAATCTTACCATTGATAAACTCCATCGCGCAGTCGCCTGCAAATTGCAGGGCCGATCCTTCCAGTGCATTGGTGATGGCGGGTGACATGCAGAGCGGCAGGTCGGGAATTGGCACACACTCGATGACGGTGCACACCAATTTCATCAACGCCTCGGCATCAGTCCTTCCACCGCTTGCCGTTGCGTAACCGCCAAAATCTCCGTGAGGGCCACCGCCCAGGCCGGGTTGTGTGGGATAGATTACAGAGTGGCCGCCACCTGCGGGTGGTGGGTCGGAACATTCGGCGTTGTCCTGCACATAACGGATGACAGAGCCGATCCATGCGAACTTGGCGTCTTCGCCGCAAGGCCACTCAAACCTGGTGTCCATGTTGCCGAAACATTTCTTGGCTCTGCTGTCGGCACGTCGCACCATGTGGCGTTTCACGTTTTGTGCGAAGTTGTCGCTGTTGAAGTCCTCTTCGTGCATCACGAGCACGGGGATGACGTAGCTCTGCTCAGGTGCGAGCGTGAAGCCCTCGTATTCCACCATTGGCATGAATACGAAGCCGTCGGCCGTAGGCGGTGTGTACTGCACGTTCTGTGCGGCAATCAAGCCGTGGTTGCGCAGCACCACATTGAAGAGGGCGCTTTTGCCGCGCTCAATCTGCGCAAGGATCAGCGACTCGGGAGCGTTCATCTCCACTACCGGCACCGGCACTTGCGTCTCAAACGTCAGTTTGGTGGTTATCTCATATTCGTCGTCAACCTCGGTCTCTTCCACTGTCCAGTCCACCTTGATGGCCTGGTAACTGATGGTGGCCAGATGTTCCGTTGTCTCGCCCGGGCTCACCAGCACGTTCTGGTCGTACGTGTCGTGGCGGTCGGCCGTCACATGGAGGTGGTAGTAGCCCTCGTTGAGGTCGTTGAAGGTAATGCTGCCATCGTCGCCCGTCACGTCTTGCATCACCAACGCTCCGGTGTTGTAGTCGGTGAGGCGCACGCTGGCATTGCTTACGTACGGATGTTCGCCATCCTTGTTGCCGTAGATGGTGTTCTCGTCGCGCACACGAATGCGCAGGTTGCCCTTCTCCTCGCTCACCACCTTCACGTTGAAGGTCACCTGCTTTCCGTTTCCTTCGCTGCAGTTGATGGCGATGCTGCCCTTCTGAATGATGTTCACGTCGCAGTTGGATGCGTTGAACTTCAGCATCACGGTGGCGCTGTCGCCTGTGGCCAACGATGGCATGGTGGCTGGCGTAGCCAAACTGATGAAGTCGGCTAATCCTGCTGGCAGCGATACGGTAATCTTGCCTGTCTCGGCAATGCCGGTGTTGGTCAGCACGACGGGGTAGGTGCGTACCTTGCCCTTCGTCACGGTGGTGTTGATGCTGTTGGTCGACACCACGAGCGTAGGCGTATGTTTGCGTGTGTAGTTGTAGGTCACGATGCTGAGCGTAGCGCCCTCATCGCTCGTTATGGTAAACGTGAGGCGTTCCCAGTTGGTTCCCTTCGTGAGTGCCAGGGGCTTGATGGTGTAGCCTATCTCGGCTGTTCCGCCACCAGGCAACTCGTCGGCGTTGGTGAAAGTCACCTCATACTGCTCCGTTTGCTCGCAGGTGGCCTTGAGATGGTGCAGGGCGAGGTTGGTCATGTTCTTCAACTTGATGGTTCCCGTGGCGGGCTCGTCCATATACATCTCATGCTTGATATAGTCGGTCGTGGTGCGGCTCATGCCATACACGTTGAACGTTCCTTGCTGGGCGCTGCTGTTCTCGCCCGGTGTGCACACGCCGTAGGCATACTCGCCACCCATGCCCGCTTGCACCGTGTGCTCCACCGTGAATTTGCCTTCGGCGTCGGTGGTGGCATTCATTGCGATGCGCGATCCTGCGTAGATGATATACGGTTCCACGTCGACCTTTTCTGCCGCCGCTCCACCATGTTTCTTCACCGTACCGCTCAGCACCACCTTGTCGCCCATGAGGTATGTTTCCTTCGCGGCTTTGAGGGTGAACACATACGCTGTGGTGACATTGATCTCGGTCGATGCGCTGTTGTTGATGGTCTGCAGCTCGGTGACGGTGCCGTTGGGGTTGATCTCTGCCGTCACTCTGTACTTACCAGGCACGCTTGGTGCGGTCAGCTCCACCACAGATGTGTAGGTCTCTCCCACGGCAATGTCCTTGTCGATCTGCGTCATGGTTGAGCTCGATCCGATGCTTGTGCGTATCTGTGTGCCCTTGGGCATTTTTGTTGCGCCGATGTTCTTCACCGTCACCGTCACCTTGGCCGTGCTTCCTGCCTCCACGTCGGTGTCGCACGTCGGTGTCTGCATCTCTGCGTCGGGAAGAGTCTGGTCGGAGATGAGCATCCACACCGTGCCGGGACTGTAGCCCTCGCTGCTGGCCATGATCGAGATGGTGCGGTTGCCCTCGTTGGTCTCGTTGGCCAACGCCTTGAACGGTGTAGTCACACTCTCTTTCCCTGCCGGGATGGTCACGGTCTCAGCGAACTCCAGGTCGTCGCCCTTTGCCTTGAGCGTCACTGCGAGTGGGTGGGTCGTGGCATCGTTGCGGCTGATGGTCAATGTGGCGCCTTCGCCACCTTCCAGCACGGTTGTCTTGTCGGAGGTAACGGTGAGCGTCGGTCCATCGTTGTCGGTGATGGTGATGGTCTCTGTCACCACGGTCTGCTTGTCGCCAATGGCCGAGCAGCCGCAGTCGGTGATGTAAATGGCCGCACTAAACTTCACCTCGCGTGTGCCGTCCACCTTCTGGTTGTCTTTCACACCGATGGGGAAGGTCACCTCTTCCGTGCCCTCGGGCATGGTGATGGGTGAGGTGTAGTAAATCTCGCCTTTGCTGTCGTCGCTGAGCTTCAGTGTAATCTTGCTGTTGGTGGCTCCTGTGCGCTTGATGGTGGCGTGGATGGCGTTGTAGCCTGCGGCCTCGCTCACGGTGGTGGGCAGGAGGGTCATGCTGATGGCCGGCACGTCGTTGTCTTTCAGTACGAAGAGCGCCGTACCCGTCAGGTGATGGTCGGCCGACACGCTGAGCTGTATCGTCTCGTCGTTGGCGGGAATGTTGTCGTCCACGATGGGTATGTCGATCACCGCCTCTTTCGCTCCGTCTGCAAAGGTGAAGCTCTTTGGCAGTTTGAATCGCTTCGGCTTTTCTACGCTGAAGTAGACCGTGAGCGGCTCATTGCCTATTCTGTAAGGCACGCTGACGGTTGCCTTGATGATGTTGCCCTCTTCGTATTCTTGCTTGTCGAGCTTCAAGGTGAGGGGCAGCAGCTCATCGTCCTGAATGGTGAATGTGGTAGCCACATCCTCGGGATAGTCGTGGGCCTTGGCCACGGTGATGGTGGCCTTTGTGTAGTCGTTCACTTTGTCGTTGTCGGGACAACTCACGTCGAACGACACGGCCGACTGGCCTTTGCCGATGGTTACCGTTGCGGGCACCACCACATGCTCGGCGAGCGTCGTGCTCACGTTGAACGTCTCGTCCATGCTGAGGTCACCACTGCGCTTCAGGGTGAGGCGCATGCTCTGGCCTTCCTTCACCACGTCGGCGGGTGCCGAGAGGAATAGCCGCTTCTCCAACGGGGCTGTTCCCTCGCTCATGGCGGTGTTGTTGGCACGGTCGGTGTTATACTCGCCGCAACCGCTGTTGGGCTCCACCACCACTTTGGCCTTCACGTCGCCCTCCAGACCGATGGTCTGCGAGAGGTCAAACTCGGCGCTTCGTGTGATGTATCCGCCCTTTGTGAGCGTGTTGCTGAAGTATGTGTTGCCGATATGCACCTGCTCCTCGCTTTCGTTCACGAGGTACACACGCTCGGTCCATCCGCTTCGTGTGTTCTCACCGCCCACGTTGCTCACCTTCCATGTTATCGTGGCCTTTCCTCCGGGCACGAGCTTCGCCGTCTTGATGGTCACGTCGCTCGTTGCGAGGTCGGGGCTCGATTCACGCTGCACGGTGTAGCTGCCGTCGGCATGGCTGCCCGACTGAATGTTGTCGCCCTGCCGGTTGGTTATGATCACGTCCGACAGTTTGATGGGATGCACCGTCTCGGGGTCGAGGCCCGTGGGCACCGTCATGGGGAACTCGATGAGGATGCCGGCGTTTCCTGCCAGCGGGCGGTTGCTCATGTTCACCACAACCACCCGGTATTTCCTGCCACCGAGGTCTCTCACCGACACGGTATGTCCGTTCACGTTACGTGTGCTGCTCAGCGTGGCGTCCTTCCGGTACGTCTTGTCGAATGGCAACTGCAGGTCAAACTGCAGTGCCACCACCTCGTCCGTGTTCTCCATGCTGATAGGTATCATCACGTCCTTGCCCTGTCCACCCGTCAGGCTTCCTACCTTCAGGGTGTTTTGGGCCATTGCCGTGACATACGCCAGCAAGAGCAGCATCATGGTTATATATTTCCTGGTCTTCATTTATTGATGTCTTTGTATAGCCTTTTTCTTTCCGTTCACGATATATACGCCGTTGGCTCCCACGCGGTTCACCTTGCGTCCGTCGAGGGTGTAGATGGCGTCGCGGCTGTTGCCTTCGGTCTCTATGCCTTCGATGTGGGTGGCCTGTCCGTCAAACGCCACGCCCACGGGCTGTGCGTCGATGTCGGCGGCCATCACCTGTTCCACGCTTGCCGTTTTGGCCAGTCGCAACAGTTTGCTGCGTCCGGTCAGCATGTCGCCGGTGGTGCTGATAATCACCACACGAACGCCATTGGCGGTGTTATGTGTCACGAGCTGATAACGCATCTTGTTGAGCGTGAGCTTCACGTCGTTGGCACTCACGCCTCTGAGCGTAATGTCGAGGGCTGCCACGCGGTCGGTAGCGTCGAGCCACAAGGCACCATCCTCCACGCTAAGCGTGTTGGCCTTTGCGGCCATGGCGTCAGCCTTCTCAGCCCATGCGCTGTGTGCCATCGTGTAGCTCTTGGCCTCAGCGCTCTCGTAGCCGATGAAGAGGTTGATGGTGGCCACCACGTCCTGCACATTGATGTTGTTGCTGGTATAGGTGTCGGCTGCCTTGAAGTTGAAGTTGCCGCTATACGTGCCGAGGATGTAGTTGAGGGTCTGCTGCGCGTCGAGCACATCGACCGATGCGTCGGCGTTGACATCGCCCTTCTTCCATGCGAGCTTGGCGCGCAATCGGGTGTAGGCTGCGGGACCTTCCGAGGGTTGCACACAGAACTCCGTTTCGTTCTCGTAGTTGTACAGGCCGCTCAGGTAATAGCGGTATGCGCCATCCACGTATCGCATCTCTCCCACATAGCTGTTTTTGCTGGCCGTGTAGAGGCGTAGCGTGGGATGTGCGTCGAAGTTCTGGTTCTTGTGGTCGTAGGCAATCAGCGTTCCGAGCTCCACGGGTGCGTTCTTGTCGCCCATCGTCCAGTTTTGCAGCTTGAACGTAGCGAGGCTTCGTGCGTTGCACTGGTAGCCGAGGTTGAGCGTTGTGATGTGTGTAGGCAGGCATTCCTTCAACTCCTCAAGAAGGTTGTAGCTCATGTTGAGCGTCTCCAGTGCGGGCATCTGCTTGCTGAAGGCTGCCACGTCGCCCTTCAGGCTGTTGCTGCTGAGGTTGAGGCTCTTCAGGCTCTTGAACGCCACGCCCTCTGTGGGCAGGTTGCCAGCGAGGTTGTTGCTATGGAGGTCTATGGCGAGCACGTGTCCGGCCTCATCGAAGGTAACGCCGGGCCATCCCGTTGTCGACACGGCATTGCTGCCCACGCGCCACGTCTTAGTCCATGCGCCACCATTGGTGGCCTGGTAGAGTGCCTTGAGGCAAGCGTAGTCGTCGGCGTCGATGTAACGGTCGATGATGGCTATCAGCTCCGTTCCCTTTTGGTTGTTGCCTTCGTTCGACTCCTTCTCCTCGCTGTACCAGTCGGTTGCCACTACGTAGCTCACGGGTTCGGCTGTGGCGTCTGCGCTTTGCACATTAAACGTCACGGTGTAGGACTCGCTTGGCGCCAACGCGCCGTTATGGCGCTGGTTTTGTACCACGGTAGCCGAGCCGTCGGCTTTCACCTTTAACAACACGTCCATCCATGTGGTGTTGCGTGTTGTCTCCATGCCGACGTTGCGTATCACGGCGCTGATCTCAAACGTGGTGTTGGCCTTCACCTCGACGGGTGCTGTGACCGATTCCACGGTCAGGTCTGAGCGCTTGCGTATGCTGAACGTGCGATGGGCACTCTCCACGGCCTCGCCACACTCGCCATGTGCGGTGACGTACCATTCGTATGAGGCGCCTTCGGCAGGTGTCAGCTGGATGGAGGGCGATGTGGTGCGCACCTCGGTCCACTCTGCTGCGTCGCCGGCCTCGGTGTCGGTGCGTCGATAGTGGAAGGTGTAACCCTCCGCCAAGGCTCCGAGGTTGTAGCAGCTCAGGGTGAGCTGGCCATACTCGAGCTCCACCTTATCGCTGGGCGAGTTGAGCGTAACGCTCTTCAGCAGGGGCTTCACATATACCTTATATAGATAGGAGTGCATCACCTGCCCGTTGAGTTCTACGTCGACATGATAGGTCACGAGATCCTTGGCGTTGCCGCCATTGATGAGTGTCATGGCGGGTAGGTCGCCGGTGCCTGAGAGCGTAAAGCCGGTTACGGCGCATCCCTCCGCCACGCTGGCCGTCCATTTCACCTTCACGGCGTCGTTGCCGCTGATGCTGGTGAACGCCTCAGGCTGTGTAGCGTTGCCCGAGCAGATGGTTTGCTCGCTGTAACGGTCGATCTCGGTGATGTTGATGGTGGCGTCGTTGAGCGTCACTACCACGTTGTCGAGTCTGATGTGGCGGAAATAGTCCACCACCTTCTGTAGGTCGCTGGTGGCCGCGTTGGCCACAAACTGCAATTTGGAGGGCTTTTCGCCCTCATGCTTAAACGCCATGGTCAGACCGGCAGTCTTCAGCTTCTGCGTCATCGTGGTTACAAGGGCCAGCGAGTCGGCCTCGGTGAGATGGGTCACGAAGGTGGCCTGCGGTCCGGTCTTGATGTTGATGATGCCATCGGGAGTGCACTGCGAGAGCAGCTCAAACATCTCGTGCATTGAGCTGAAGGCGCGTGCGCCCTTGGCGGTAGGGTCGAGCGTGTAGTCGCCGCTGGCGGTCCATGTGCTGGCGGGATTGATGATGATGTTTTGCTCGGCCGTAACGGTCTTCACCAATCCGCGTGCGGTGAGTCGCACGGTATAGGTGCCGGGCTCGGCATATTGGTGCATGGGGTTGCGTTCGGTGCTTGTGGCTCCGTCGCCAAACTCCCACTCGAACGAGCGTGCGCTCTCCGTGCTAAGGTTGGTGAACTGTGCGCGGTTCATGTAGCGGTCTACCGAGAATTTGGCTTGCAGGTCGCCCTCCTCAAGGGTGCTTACCACCAATCGTCCGGAACGATGGGTAAACGTTATGGCCGTGTTGGCCGTGTTGGTGCCCGCAATGTCGCTAAACCTAACGGGGTATTCGCCATCCTTGAATCCCTCTTGGGTGATGACGGGTATACGCACCACCACACCTCCATGCTCGCTGATCTGCGTGCCGCCTGTGAGCGCCACGGTCAGTACGCTGTCTTCCTGGCTGGCCTCAACGGTGTAGGCCGATGTGCGCACCGTGGTCTCAATGGCGTTGGTGTTGGCCTTTACGTTCTGCGGCAGATGGAGCTTGAACGACAGCGTCGTCACGTTGCCCGTGTTCTCCAGATAGATGGGGAGCAGCGTGCTCTCGCCCTGATATAGGGCGGTTGTGGTGGCGTAGAGGGTGTGTCGCTGCTTGGTGTCGGTCGACGGCTCATTGGGCGACCCGGGGTTAAACTCAAAGTGCGCCACGAGGCGCATGTCGTTGTTGCCCATCGTGCCCTCGTAGGTGCGTGTGGTACAGATGATCTCATCGCTGCCTTCGTAGGTCCAACCCTTGAAGTTGTAGTTGCTTGCGTCGTAGACATAGAAACTGAACTTGGTGCCCTCCGACACAGAAAATCCGTTGCTTTGGCTGAACGAGGACACTTTATCAGGCACGCACCTGAAGTACACCTTGTGCTTGGGTTTGGTCTCATTGGGCTCCGCCGGACTGCTTGGGTCGAAACGGTAATGGGCGGTGAGGGTCTCGTCGTCCTCGGTGGTGGTGTATTCCACCTTGCGGTTGGTCGACACCACCTCGCCCTTGCTGTTGGTCCATTTCTCAAACACGTAGTTGGTAAAGGCGGAAACAGTGGTCGAGAAGGCTGTTCCCACGGCATACTCGTAGGTCTTGCTTTCCCCGATCAATGATGGGTCGTAGGCAATGGTGAGACGGCTGGTCTTCACCTCCTCGAAGTTGGCCGTGAGGGTTTCGGCGCTGTTTGCCTTCCTGTGGGTGAACGAGCTGCTTGTGCTCACCTCCTCGCCCTCGGCGTTGGTCCAGTTCTTAAATCGCCAGTTGCTGCCTTTGGCCACAGCCTTCACGTTCACGTTGGCGTTCACCACGTAGAATCCGCCTCCGCTCACGGTGGCGGCCTCCGCTGGGTTGGCCTTCAGCGTGAGCTTGTAGCGTGCTCCCGGTTCGGGTGGGCTGTCGGGATTGAAATCCTGTCCCCTCGCCACCATGCATAGTAGCATGGCGAGGAGGGTTAGTATGTATTTTGACTTAATCATGTAACTTCACAATTTTCTTGTTGTTCTGGATATAGATGCCCTTCTTGGCCGTGTTGCTTACGCGTCGTCCGTCGATGGTGTAGATGGCGTCGTTGGTCTTGGCGTTGTTCTCCACGTTGTTGATGCCTGTGGTGTTAGCGTCGAAGGCGAGAGAGAAGCGGTCGTCGAGCGATCCCTCAGTAGCGTTGAAGGTGTAAGGCATGTCGACAGCCACTCCGTAGTCGAGAAGTTTCACGTTGACGTCGTCGCGCTCAACGCTGATGACGTATGTGGCGTCGGCGGGCAGGTACATACCCACTGCCACGTTGCCGCTGCGGTGCGCTCCCTCGTTGATGGCAAACTGGTTGTCGCCGTCCAGGGTGTAGAGCTGTGGTGTGCCCTCGTAGGCCATCATCTTGATGGCGTCGTTGTCGGCCGAGAAGTCGTCGGATGCGTTGGCGTTCACCACCAGTCGAGTGTGGTCGGTGCGTTCGCCGCTGGTCAGGGCAAGGTCGACGAGCTTGCGTGTGCAGCCAGCCGTAAAGCGCTTTGCCAATCCCGAGTGGTCGATGGTCTTGTCGATCTGTCGTCCGCTGGCCTGGAAGGTGATGGCGTCGACCAATGCGGGCTTCTGTACGAAGAAAGCCTGCAGCGGTGTGAGCACCAACTCGTCGTCGGCCACGCTGTAAGCGTTAAAGGTGCGGTTGTCTACGTTCCATGTTGTGATCGGAGCCGTGAAGTCCATGTGATAGATGTCGTAGAAGCAGGGGTAGGGGTTGCCCACGAGGTTCCATCCTGCATTGGCGCTCTCCACGGCCGCATACTCCTTGAGTGGTGTGGTGATGGCGGTGCTGCAGAAAATGTCGTTGTGGGTCTCCTCGGTGGCGGGGAATCCTACATTGCCTTCTTTATCTGTGCGGAAGATGTAGCCTTGTCCCTTGCGCAGGATGCCGTCGGCAGCCACGTCTTTCCAGTTGCCCGTAGCTCCGTTCGTGGCGCGCGACTCAGCGTCGTAATAGCGCACGGCGATGCTGGTGCCTTCTGGCAGGATGATGTCGCTACGCTTCACGTCGTAGGGCATGCAGATATAATACCAATAGCCATAACCACTGGTTGAACCAATAAAGAAGTCGAATTGCGAAGCGGCGGACGTAATGGCCTCACAACGGCTGATGAGCGATGATGACACTTCGGGTTCTACAATTGAAAGATGCTGTGAGAATTTACCAAACGCCTGTGGATTGTTTCCATTGACGATGAGCGATCCACCCTTGCCGATGAACATGTCGGGCGAGTTGGGGATGCGTGCATTGCTGGTCAGTTCCAACTTCTTATAGAGGTTGACCTTTTCGGGCATATTGGGGTTGGGCTCCACAGTTGTGAATTTGCTCCAATAGTTATCGAGCTTGTAGCTCACCATGGCATACTCGGGAACGTACAGCGTTACGCTTGTAGTAGAATAGAAAGGAAGGTAATTGCTATTTATTGAAGGCGGTGCCGGTGCATTGATATAAAAGCGCTTTAACGAACTGCTTGAAGAATAAAAGCAACGGGAACCAATCTTGTTGATTGATGAACCGAGAATGACTTCCTCAAGCGATCCGCATTCTTGGAAGGCGTTATCAGAAATCGTGGTTACCTTATCTCCGATGATCACCTTTCTCAGCGACGAATTGTAAAAGGCATAACTGCCCATTGTTTCAAGGGTGGTGAGATTGGCTTCGGTCAAATAATAACAATCCCAAAAAGCACCAGATTCAATAGTCTTAATACGTGAGAAATCGATGTTTTCTAATTTTCGACAACCACGAAAAGCATTTTGACCGACAGTTATTACCTTTATATTTCCAATGCTTTTCAGCTTGCTGCAATCATAAAAAGCATTTGAATAGATAGACTTTATGTTTTCTCCACCATAAACAGCAACAAGGTTGCCACAACTTTGGAAGCATGAACTCGAAAGAGACGTCAGACCACTTCCCAATGTCACACTCGTTAAGTTTCCATTGCTTTCGAAAGCATCGTATCCCATATAGTTCACACTTGCAGGGATCGTAACCTCTGATATCAGATTTCTATAGAACGCATATTGACCAATGCGCTCTAATCCCTCAGGAAGCGTCAATGTGCCCAACAGATAACGTTCATAGAACGCTTTGTTGCCAATCGTTTTAAGAACCTTAGGCAAGGTCACAAAGCGCAACGCTGTTTTTTCAAATCCATTATCGGGAATGTCGGTTATGTCGGCTTCTGACATGTCGATGGCATAAAGCCCCGTCATGTTACTGATGGTTGTCCAGTCGTCGTTGTTCATTTTGCCCGTGAGACGCAGGTAACGCATTTCCGGCAAAGTGCTGACATGCGACAACACCTCGACACCCAGTGTGCCTGGCGCAGCGAGGTTGATGGTCATATACTGGCTCTCCAAACTGCGGATGCGAATGTTGCCGAGGGAGATAACTTCGGTGGCACTGGAGTAAGTATAGTAACCGTGTCTATGAGAGAAGGTTAGCACATGTTCTCCTTCTTTAAGAGCAAGAAACTCAGTACGGGGCGAAAGAACGGTTTTGGATTCGCTACTTGCCCACCACAGTTTGCCATCAACAGCCACCTTCAGGGAATCATAGTTATAATAACCATCGAGCGTATAATCAAAATTCAGTGTGGTTCGTCCAATGGTCTTAAACTTAATGGTAATGGTAGATGTGGTGTACTGCTGCTTACCATTGGTACTCGACGCCATTCCGTTCTCCACCTTCCACGGGTATGCCTCGTCGTTGGTTACTTCCGTCACCTCGATGTCGTCGGAGGTGGTGATGAGCGCTCGCAGTTGCTCGTCTATGGCAGCCACGGCAAATTGCAGCCCTGACAATAACAGAACCGCAAACATGAAAAGTCTTTTCTTCATATCTTCGATATTTTTGTTGATAATGCTAATGGGTTAGAGAGTTTGATGGCTGGTTTACCAGAGGCGTCCAAACATCGTGTTGTCTTCTTCCTCCTCCTCGGAGGGGTCGTTCAGTCCCCAGTGGGGTCGTGAGGGACTCTGCATGGGTGGAGGGGCTCCTCCTGTGCCACCACCGCTGGCGTTGCCTCCGCCAGAGATAACGATGGTGCAGATGGATGCCACCTCCACACATTCGCTTGTGGGTTTGAGATACTTCTTCTTCTTAATTTTTTTCATGTTTTATCTATTCGCTTTTTTTTGATTCCATTTCCTATGCCTATCTCCCCCTTGCATCGTCGACACCAAGAGGGCGCTTTTGGGCGCAACTTAAACTGTGCAAAGAAAGTTAAAAATATCTCAAAGGAGTAGGATATTTCTTACAAAAAATAGCCAATTTCTTACAAAATGCCCCTTCCAACACGGTCTTATCCTTGTTTTACCTCCCCCAAGTGGGATGAAGGGTAGGGACAACCCTAAAAAACCGAGAAGTGGGGAAAAGGGTAAAGATATGGGCCGGAAAATGGCGAAAAGATGGGCATGGAAAGGAAACGCCATGCTTAGCGAATGTATGGTAATTTCGCAAGAAGAGGCAAGGTGGCGCCATCTTGCCAGCAAGGTTTTAGAAACGCAAGACGGCACCGCCCGCCCTTGTTGCTTTCATGACGAGAGCGGCAGGGGCGAGCGGCGCCGTGTGAGGCCAAAGGCCAGAGGCTTTTGGTCCGTAATGGATGTTGTTAGATATTGAGCTCCAACGCTACGGGGCAATGGTCGCTGCCCATGATGTCGGTGAGGATGGAAGCGCTGGTGACGTTCTCGTTAAGTCTCTTTGACACGAGGAAATAGTCGATGCGCCACCCCGCGTTTTTCTCGCGTGAGCGGAAGCGGTAGCTCCACCAGCTGTAGGTCACCTCATCGGGGTGCAGGAGACGAAAGGTGTCGGTGAAGCCACTATTGAGCAGATCCGTCATCTTTTGCCGTTCCTCATCGGTGAATCCCGCGTTGTTGCGGTTTGTCTTGGGGTTCTTCAGGTCGATCTCCTCGTGCGCCACGTTGAGGTCTCCACACACGATGACCGGCTTTTTCTTGTCGAGCTCCATGAGATAGGCACGAAAGTCGTCCTCCCACTTCATGCGGTAGGGCAGTCGACGCGGCTTCAGCTCGCCCTCGTTGGCGTTCTGCGCGTTGGGCGTGTACACGCTGACGATGTAGAACGCTGGCATCTCCAGGGTGATGACCCGTCCCTCATGGTCGTGCTCATCGATCCCCATGCCGTAAGTCACGGCCAAGGGATGCTGTCGCGTGAAGATGGCCGTGCCGCTATACCCTTTTCTGTCGGCGTAGTTCCAGTAGCTCTCATAGCCCTCAAACTGCAGGTCGAGCTGCCCAGCCTGCAATTTCGTTTCGTTGAGACAGAAGAAATCGGCATTGAGCTCGCGGAACACCGCCTCGAATCCGGGCTTGTTCTTCTCGGCGTCGGGCTTCATGCACGCCCTCAGGCCATTGACATTCCAAGAGATGAACTTCGTCATGGTTATTTGTCGTTGGGTGACAACTGGAAGTAGACCGTCTTGTAGATGCCCACCTGCTCCTGCCTGTTCACCATCAGGTTATAGGTGCGCATGTTGATCTCCAGGGTTTTGCGCTCATTGTTGAAGTAGCCCATGGAGTTGGGGTTGTTGTTGAGGAAGTTCACCTGCAGCTCATACTTTCGAGTGTTGATCTCCGCATTCTTGATGAAGATGCTGTAGGGCATGATGTTCAGCAGGCAGTGGGGATTGAGAAAGTTCTCGTTGTAGTAGAACGCGATTGCGCACACCAAGTCTTGTGCGGGGGCCGCCTTGATGGCGTTGCGCAGCGAGTCGTTGGCGCTTCCCTCGAGCACACCCGCGGCCAGCGAGCTGACGGGGAAGTTGTGGATGATGATCGCCGTATCGTTGACCGTGTAGCTCACGTTGTTCAGACTGTCGTATTTCACTCCGCTTGTGGCCTGCCATTTGAGCTTACCCGTATAGGTGCCCTTCATGGCCTTCATGGCCTGCTTCATCTCGTCCTGCGAGAGTTCGTACTTATCATCGTCGCCCAGGCACGATGTGACGGTCAGCATGGTGCAGAGCGCCATGAACACTACCACCCATTTGTTCCATTTCATATTGCTATCCAGTTTATTTGTTGGTTATGTTGTTGACTTTGTTGTTGGTCGATGCGCCCCTTGCGGGCGCTATGTGGTTAGATGCGCTTCGACTCGCCTCTGAGCAGGCTCATAAACTCCTCGCGCACCTTCATGGCCTCGAACACACCGCTGTAGGCCGATGTGGTGGTGATGGAGTTTTGCTTTTCCACCCCTCTCATCTGCATGCACATGTGCTTGGCCTCGATGACCACCATCACTCCTTGCGGCTTCAACGTGTCGTTGATACACTCCATGATCTGGTGTGTGAGGCGCTCCTGCACTTGCAGGCGGTGACTGAAGATGTCCACCACGCGAGCGATCTTGCTCAGGCCTGTGATGTGGCCGTTGGGGATGTATGCCACGTGCGCCTTTCCGTAGAAGGGCAGCATGTGGTGTTCGCACATGGAAAAGAAATCGATGTCCTTGACGATGACCATCTGGTCGTAATCCTCGGCAAAGAGCGCGTCGGTGAGCACCTTGTGCGGGTCTTGCGTGTAACCACGTGTGAGGATCTGCATGGCTTTTGCCACGCGCATAGGCGTTTTTTGCAGACCTTCGCGTGTAGGGTCCTCTCCCAGGAGGGTGAGCACCTCTTTATAATGGCTTGCGAGCTCGTCGAGCCCTTCTCTAAATTCTGTTTCTGGATTCATATTGGTTGATTGACGTTTTTGTTGGAAATGTCAGTAAGGCTGTTCTTCTTTAATACTGTACGGTGATGGTTCCCTTGACGATTGTGGCGCCCTTGTATCCCATGGCCCGTAAGCTGTGGAGCATTTTCTGCGCCTCCCCATAGGTGCGATAGTTGCCCACTCGGCAAATCCATCGTGGCGAATAAAAATGCACGTAGACCGGCTGGTCGGGATGCTTCATCTTGATGGCATTGCCGATTTGCTGTGCTCGCTGCTTGTCGTCGCGCGTGTTTCCTCCGGCGAAAGCCTGCACCCGGTATCCGCTGATCTTATGGCTGTTTCGCATGACCTTCTTCGACATATCGACGGTAGGTATGCTCATTTCGCCCGTCTCCTCGGTGGTTCGTTCGGTCTTATGACCCTCCGCTTTTCTCTCCGAGGTGTTTTCTCTTTCGTGCTCTCTCTCTCGTTCCTTGTAGAGCGCTTGCGCTTTGTCCTTTGCCGCGTTGTCTTTGTTGTGGTTAGGTTTCGGTTCAACCTTCGTCTTCTCGCCGACGGTCTTACCCACGGTGGTCTTTGGTGTGGTGGTTGTCGTCGTGATGCCTTTCACACCGTTTACCAGGTTGTCGATATCCTTGCTCTGCGTCACGGTGACCTTACCCTCTCCCGGCTTCGATTTCTTCAGTTGGTCGAGGAAGGTCTGCGCGTTGGCGCTCGTGGTGGCGCACATCATGAACAGCAGTGATAGGATGGTATTGCGCATGTTGGTTGTTTGGTGAATGTTGTTAGATAATCAAAAGCCAATGAGAGCTTCCCCCTTTCGTAGGGGAAGCCTCATTGGTAATGGTTTTCGTTGGTATGAATTACTTCTTCCAAGCGTCGATGATGCCCTTGAAGTCGGCAGCCTTCAGCGAGGCTCCACCGATCAGACCACCGTCGATGTTGGGCTTGGCGAAGAGCTCAGGAGCGTTGCTTGCCTTGCAAGAGCCACCGTAGAGGATGGTTGTGTCGTCAGCGACCTCCTTGCCATACTTGTCGGCAACGATCGAACGGATGTAAGCCAGCATCTCCTCAGCCTGGTCGGAAGTGGCGGTCTTGCCGGTACCGATAGCCCAGATCGGCTCGTAAGCCAGCACGATGTTCTTCCACTCCTCAGCGGTGAGGTTGAATACGCTACCGTCGAGCTCAGCCTTCACTACCTCGTTCTGCTTGTTGGCCTCGCGCTCCTCGAGCGTCTCACCGCAGCAGAAGATAACCTTCAGGCCGTTGGCCAGCGCCAGCTGCACCTTCTCCTTGAGGATCTCAGCGGTCTCGCCGTAGTACTGGCGACGCTCAGAGTGGCCGAGGATGACATACTGGGCACCCGTAGACTTCACCATGGCGGCGCTCACCTCACCGGTGAAAGCACCCTTCTCCTTGTCGGCGCAGTTCTCTGCACCCAGGGCCACCACGTTCTGGTCGATGACCTGAGCCACGCTGGCGAGGTGGATGAACGGTGTGCAGATGATCACACCGCAGTTGGGTTTGTCGGCAACGAGTGCCTCGTTGATCTCCTTGGCCAGGGCCACGCCCTCCTGGAGGTTCTCATTCATCTTCCAGTTGCCTGCAACGATTTTCTTTCTCATTTGTTTTACGTTTTAATGGTTGATATGATGTGTTGTAAACTTATCGGTTGTGCATGATTTTCTGCTCCTCCTTCTTGAGCAACGCCTCGCCCTTTCGTATCTTCCGCCTGATGTAGAGGCTCCACGCCCACGTGCGGTCGGCGATGATGAGCAGCAGCAGGGGGATGAAGAACCATAACGCCACCTGCGTGATGGTTTTTGCCGCGCTCTCCTCGGGCAGGTGTCCTATCTCGAGCTTGTTGAGCGGTCCTTGCAGCGCGTCGGCTGTGGGCAGGTCGTTGTGGCTCCACTTGCGGATGATTGTTCCGTCCTTGATGAGTAGCAGCCCCGGGTTGCTTCGGATGATGGTCTTCAGCGTTGTCTCGTCGGTGAGGCAGAACGGGTATTCGGCCCCCGTGATGTCCTCCCAGTGCTGTATGGCCCCCTCGGTGGAGGCCGTCAGGCAGTAGAAGGGTATGTGTTGCTCCTGCGCGTACTCGTAGATTTGGTCGATGCTTCCGAAGTTGGAGTCGTCGGCCACCTCGAGATGAGGCGATATGAGCAGGAAGGTGTAGCCCTTGTGGCCGAGCACCTCCTCGGTGATGTCGTCGCCGTCGGCCAGTTGGATGGCGAAGTCGTGGATGGGCGGCACGTATCCCTCTTTCACCACGACCGTCTTCGAGTCGATAAACTGCCATGTGGAGTCGGGGTAGTTGTCGACGTTGAACGTCTTGCGCTTTCCGTCCTTCTCCATGACGAACGTCGTTTCAAAGACCGGTTGCTCCGCCCCTTCGGGAATCTCCATTCCCTTGGGAATGTTGGCGCCGATGTGGTAGGGCCTGAAGTCGAACAGTGGCAGGTACCACAGGCAGTAGACGCTGGTCATCACGATGAACAGTATGGTGAAGTTGATGGCTATCCATTGGTTGGGCTTCGACACGAATCGGTACATGGCGTGTGGGAATCGTGCCGTGAGGGCCGCGCAAGCCAGCAACACCACGTTCTTGAGCAGCGTCTGCGTGTTGGTGAGGTGTATGGCGTCGCCAAAGCATCCACAGTCTTTCACGGGGTTGGCGATGGCTATCCATACGGTGATGAGCGTCATGACGGCCATCACCGCCAACAGCAACCTTGCCACCACCCTGCGCCTGATGGCAAGCATGGCGAATGTGCCGAGGGCAAACTCCATAGCGGCCAGCGCCACGGCGGCCATGAGCGTGAGCCAGTCGGGGATGGCGTTGGCCAGTCCGAGCGCCTCCAGGTAATCGTGGATCTTATACTGCGTGCCCAGCGGGTCGATGGCTTTGACGAAGCCCGAGAACACGAAGGCCGCTCCGATGAGCAACCGGCAGGCGTTCACCGCCACACGCGTTGTCCATCTGTAGGAGGTGGTGCGGCTGTCGGCCGTGGCCTCCGGGCTGGTGGGGGCGTCTTTCAGGCTTGTCGTGTTGGGCGTTTCGCTCATGCTTGGATGTGATCGGTGCCGTTCTCCTTGAGGCGTATGGCCCCAAACACGGCATAGTTGATGATGTCCATATAGTTGGCGTCGACACCCTCCGAGGCGATGGCCTGTCCGTGGATGTCCTCCAGCTCCTTCACCCGTTCAATCTTGGTGAGGATGAGGTCGGTGTAGCTGCTCACCCTCATGGTGCGCCACGCCTCTCCATAGTCGTGGTTTTTGCGCTTCATAAGCTCAAACACCTCCTTTGCGTGTTGGTCGTAGAGCTCCAGCGCCTTGTCGGGTGCCATGTCGACCCTGTCGGCGAATCCCTGCTCGAGCTGTATGAGCCCGGCGATGCCGTAGTTGATAAGCGCCAAGAATTCCGGACGTATGCCGTCGCCCACCAGCGACTTGCCCGTTATTTCGAGGGTGCGTATGCGCATGGCCTTGATGAACAGCTGGTCGGTCAGCGATGAGGGGCGCATGATGCGCCATGAGGCTCCGTAGTCGTGGAGCTTGGCGGCGAACACGTTGCGACACTCGCTCAGGGTGTCTTGAAACTGCCTGTCCGTATCTTGTTGTTTTGTCATAACGTATGCAAAGTTACACATTATTTATGATACTACGTAAAAAATGGGCGAGAAATGATGTTGCCATCACTCCTGTTGGCGCTGGTGGATGATGCGCACGGTGCCGCAGAGGGCGTCGTAGCGAATCTGCAGCGAGTCGCGCTTGGCGCGCAGCATGTTCTGCCGGTAGAGGTTGTGCTCCTGGTCGATCTGCAGGAGGGTGGCCTGCAGGGCCGAGTCGGTGCGCGCTATGTCGGCTTGCGCCATCTTGACCGACGCCTCTTGCCATATTTTCAGGGCGCGCTTGCGGCACTCGGTGGCCTTGGGGTGCTCGGCGCGCAACTCGCGTATGGCGTTGAGCGTTCCCTGGTAGTCGTTGTGCTGGTAGAGCGAGTCGATGCGTTGCATCAAGGGCTCCGCCTGTTCGTCGGCCGAGGGTTGGCAGGCGGTGAGGCAGGCGAGCGCTGCAAGCAGTAAGAGTTTTCTCATGACGTTATGGTTTAGCGTGATGTGATGTGCGTTTGAAAGGGGTGGGGCGCCTTGGATGGCTCCCATCTAAACCGCAAAGGTATGAAAAAATATTGGCATGGGCGTTGATTGGTGCGCAATTAAGTTTTTTTATATCGGTTTTGTGGATGAAACAAACGAACAAAGAGCTTTGTGAGAAGAGCCTCGCTCCGAACCACGCTCCAACTTTTTGGAAATACGCGATTCTCAGCGATTTTTGCAATCGCCTGACACTCAAAGCCTTGCGATGAATGATGGTGTTTTGTTAAATATTATGCGTCGTTTTGACTTGCGAAACATGCCTAATCGAGTTGCGTGAGCTTAGAGATGGCGCTTCGAAACGTGGCCTTTCGTGCCTCGAAACATGCCAAATGGTGCCTCGATAGATGGTTTTTCGCAAGACGGGCGCTGAAAAACCGAATTTTCGAAGGATAATTCTCGCAATTTCGTTTCTATTTTATCCCTCTGCCATGACGCAGATTTTGACCAATTAACTTGACGAAATGATACATTCTGTAGGCTTCGGATGAGACTTGCCCTTTGCCCGCTTTTGTGAGAGAGAACAACGAGGTTCGTCGAATTATTGAATCTTTGGCTTCAGACGAGCGGCCGCGCCTGGGCGTAAAAACCATGGGTTCGTGGGTGCGAATCATAGCCTTTGGCGGTGGGATGGACGCGGCTTATTTTGTTATCTCAATAATAATGCGTACCTTTGCACCGCTTTTTTAATATAGGACAACAAACTATGCGGATACTTAGCGACGACCAACTGGCTCAACTGCTCGACAAAGACATTTTCCATAAGATATCGGAGGCTGCCGACTCCCTGCACCTGGAGTGCTACGTGGTGGGCGGATATGTGCGCGACCTCTTCCTGGAGCGCCCATCGAACGATATCGATGTGGTGGTGGTGGGCAGTGGCATTGAGGTGGCCTCACGCCTGAAGAGCATGCTGGGTCGAAGAGCCCACCTGTCGGTGTTCCGCAACTTCGGCACGGCGCAAGTGAAATGTGGCGGACTGGAGGTGGAGTTTGTGGGCGCCCGCAAGGAGAGCTATAGCCATGACAGTCGCAAACCCCACGTGGAAGACGGTACCCTCGAAGACGACCAGAACCGTCGCGACTTCACCATCAACGCCATGGCCGTGTGCCTCAATGGCGACCGCTTCGGCGAGCTCGTCGACCCCTTCGACGGTGTGGCCGACCTGGAGGATGGCATCATCGCCACACCCCTCGATCCCGACATTACCTTCAGCGACGACCCTCTGCGCATGATGCGCTGCGTGCGCTTCGCCACCCAGCTCAACTTTGAGATTGAGGAGGAAACACGCGAGGCCCTCGCGCGCAACGCCGACCGACTGAAGATCATCAGCGGCGAGCGCATACAGGAGGAGCTCAACAAGATTATTCTGGCACCCCATCCCAGCACAGGATTCTTCTACCTGCGCGAGTCGGGACTGCTGCAACTCATACTGCCCGAACTGGTGGCGCTCGACCAAGTGGAGACGCGCAACGGAAGGGCACACAAAAACAACTTCTACCACACCCTCGAGGTGCTCGAAAACGTGGTGCGCGCGCAGAAGGCCAAGGCCAACGACATGCGCCTCAACGGACTGGACGACAAGGCGGCGGCGAAGGATGGTGAGCCCACCTTCGACCACACCCTCTGGCTGCGCTGGGCAGCCCTGCTCCACGACATCGGCAAACCCAAGAGCAAGCGCTGGGAACCCGCGCAGGGATGGACGTTCCACAACCACAACTACCTCGGCGCCAAGATGGTGCCTGGCATCTTCCGTAGGCTCAAGTTGCCCCTCGACGCCAAGATGAAATATGTGCAGAAGCTCGTGGACCTCCACATGCGACCACAGGTCATCGCCGATGAGGAGGTGACCGACTCGGCCGTGAGACGAATGGTGAACGACGCCGGCGACGACATCGACGACCTGATGATGCTCTGCGAGGCCGACATCACCAGCAAAAACCAAGTGAAGAAGCAACGGTTCCTCCAAAACTTCCAACTGGTGCGAGAGAAGATCGTGGACCTCAAGGAGCGCGACTTCAAGCGACTGCTGCAACCCTGCATCGACGGAAACGAGATTATGGAGATGTTCCACCTCCAGCCCTGCCGCGAGGTGGGCGTGCTCAAGCAGACCCTAAAAGACGCCGTGCTCGACATGAAGGTGCCCAACGAGCGAGAGCCGCTCATGCAGCTCCTCATGGAGAAGGCCAAGCAGATGGGACTCGTCGAAACGTAAAAAGATGGTAAAAGATAGCCTTTTCAGGAATAAATAGTGTTAAATGTGTAACCCACCGAGAGCGAGTTACACATTTATTATATAACTTTGCGCCGTGAAAACTAAAGGGAGGCTTTGAGTTTTCCAAGCGATCTTTCATCCACCCGTCCCACTTCAGTGGAGTGGACGGCGATTTTATTTGTAGGATACAACATTCAATAGACAAAAAATACATTATTAATAGGTATGACAAAGAGCAAAATTTTATTGTTTGCAGCTTTGGCTGCAATGCTTGTCTCGTGTGGAGGCAAGAAGTCATCAGGTAAGCCCAACTTTGGTGACAACGAGTATGCTGTGAAAACCATCGGTGCTCAGAGCGCAGAACTCCAGACCACGTACCCCGCTACCATCAAGGGTATGCAGGATGTGGAGATCCGTCCGAAAGTGTCGGGCTTCATCACAAAGCTGTGTGTGAAGGAAGGTCAGGCCGTCAAGGCAGGCCAGCTCCTCTTCGTGATCGACAACGTGACCTACGCCGCCGCCGTGCGCCAGGCCAAGGCCGCCGTCAACTCAGCCAAGGCTCAGCTCAACACCGCCCGCTTGACCTATAACAACAACGAGAAGCTCTTCAAGAACAACGTGATCGGTTCTTACGAGCTCCAGTCGGCCAAGAACAACATGCAGGCCGCCGCCGCAGCCCTCGCACAGGCCGAGGCCAGCTACGTGTCGGCCAAGGAAAACCTCAGCTACTGCTACGTGACCAGTCCGGCCAGCGGTGTGATCGGCGACCTGCCTTACCGTGTGGGTGCCCTCGTGAGCGCCAGCAGTCAGCAGCCATTGACCACCGTGTCGAACATCAGCACCATGCAGGTCTACTTCTCCATGACCGAGAAGGAGCTGCTCGACATGACCAAGACCGCCGGTGGCCTGCACACAGCCATTAAGGACTATCCTGCCGTGAAGCTCCAGTTGGCCGACGGAACCATCTACGACCATCCGGGACGCGTGGCCACCGTGAGCGGTGTGATCGACGCCACCACGGGTAGCGTGTCGATGCGCGCCGATTTCCCCAACCCCCAGCACCTGCTGAAGAGTGGCGGTTCGGGCTCTATCGTGGTGCCCCACGTGTCGAACTCGGCCATTGTCATCCCCCAGGACGCTGTGGCGCAAGTGCAGGACAAGCACTTCGTGTATATCGTAGGCAAGGATAACAAGGTGAAATACTCAGCCGTGACCGTCGATCCCCAGGACGATGGCAAGAACTTCATCATCACCAGTGGCCTGAAGGTGGGCGACCGCATCGTGGTCAACGGCATCTCATCGCTTACCGACGGTGCCGAGATCAAGCCCATCACCGAGGCACAGTACCAGGAGAAGCTGAAGAAGACCGAGAAGCTGGGCGCTGCACAGGGCGACCTGAAGGAGCTCAAGAAGGCCTTCGGTAAGTAAACACACATATTTCTTAGGATAGAAACAAAAGAGATAAATCCATGAAGTTAGATAAATTTATCAAGCGTCCGGTGCTCTCTACGGTGATCTCCATCGTGATGGTGATCCTCGGATTCATCGGACTCATATCGCTGCCGATTGAGCAGTACCCGAACATCGCCCCGCCTACCATCATGGTGCGTGCCTCGTACACGGGTGCTAACGCTGAGACGGTGCTCAACTCCGTGCTTGCCCCGCTGGAGGAGCAGATCAACGGTGTGGAGGGCATGACCTACATGACCTCATCGGCCACCAACAGTGGTTCGGCCTCTATCACCGTGTTCTTTAAGCAAGGCATGGACGCCGACATGTGTCAGGTGAACGTGCAGAACCGTGTGTCGCAGGCGTCGGCCCTGCTGCCCGCCGAGGTAACCAAGGCCGGTGTGCAGGTCATGAAGCGCCAGTCGTCGACGGTGATCCTCTTCGGTCTTACGGCCGACGACGACCGTTACGACGATGAGTTCCTCGCCAACTACGCCAACATCAACGTGGTGCCAGCCATCAAGCGTGTGAATGGTGTGGGTGAGTGCCAGTGCTTCTCACAGAAAGACTACACCATGCGCCTCTGGATCGACCCCGTGAAGATGAAGAGCTATGGACTGATACCGACCGACCTCACCGGTGTGCTCGCGCAGCAGAACATCGAGGCCGCCCCGGGATCGGTGGGTGAGAACACCGACAAGCAATACGAATACACCTTCCGATACAAGGGTCGTCTGAAGACACCTGAGGAGTTTGGCGACATGATCATCAAGTCGACCAAGGACGGACAGACCATCCGCGTGAAGGATGTGGCCCGTGTGGAGATGGGCGCCCTCTCTTACTCTGTGGCATCTGAGCTCAACGGCAAGTCGTCTGTGACCATGATGGTGACACAGACCGCCGGTTCGAACGCCACCGAGATTGCCAGCGACATCAAGCAGCTGCTCGCCGAGCAGGAGAAGACCTTGCCCCCTGGACTCCATTTCGACGTGATGCAGGACGTTACCGAGTTCCTCTTCGCTTCGATCGAGGACTTGGTGAAGACCCTCTTTGAGGCCTTTGTGCTCGTGTTCATCGTGGTGTATATCTTCTTGCAAGACACCCGCTCAACGCTCATCCCGCTCATCGCCGTGCCGGTGTCGTTGATCGGTACGTTCTTCTTCCTCTATGTGTTCGGCTTCTCGCTCAACCTCTTGACGCTCGCCGCCCTCGTGCTCGCCATTGCCATTGTGGTGGACGATGCCATTGTGGTGGTTGAGGCCGTGCATGCCAAGCTCGACTTGGGATACAAGTCGGCACGCCTGGCCTCTATCGACGCCATGAACGAGATTTCGGGAGCCATCATCTCCATCACCCTTGTGATGGCCGCCGTGTTTATCCCCGTGTCGTTCATGGGTGGTACAACCGGTACGTTCTACCGTGAGTTTGGTATTACGATGGCCATCTCCATCGTGATCTCGGCCCTTAACGCCTTGACCCTCTCGCCGGCTCTCTGCGCCATCCTGCTGAAGCCGAAGAACGAGGACGGCAGCGAACGCAAGATGTCGATGGTCGACCGCTTCCACGCTTCGTTCAACGCCGCCTACGGCAAGGTGCAAGACCGTTACCGCAATGGTGTGCGCCGCATCGTGGAGCGCCCCATCATCGCCATCGCATCGGTCATCGTGGGTATCGTTGCCATGGGCGTGCTCATGGCAACCACCAAGACCGGTCTGGTGCCTGATGAGGATACGGGTACCGTGTTCTGTACCGTGTCGACGCCTCCGGGAACCTCTATGAAGAAGACCCAGGAGGTGATGGACCAGGTGGATCGCATGCTCGCCACCAACCCCGCCATCGAGAGCCGTATGCGCATCACCGGTTACAACTTCATTGCCGGTCAGGGTTCCAACCAGGGAACGTTCATCGTCAAGCTGAAGTCGTTTGAGGAGCGCCAGAAGATGGAGGGTCCGCTGAAGTATGTGGGTGTGCACAACCTCGGTTCGACCATGGTGCTCGGCATGATCTACAAGCAGACAGCCGCCATCAAGGGCGCACAGATCCTCGCCTTCCAGCCGCCTATGGTGCAGGGATTCTCGGCCACCAACGGTTTGACCTTCTCTATGCAGGACCGCACCGGTGGCGATGTGAACAAGTTCTTCGACGTGACGCAGAGCTTCATCGCAGAGCTCAACAAGCGTCCGGAGATCTCGAACGCCATGACCTCCTACAATACCAAGTATCCGCAGTATAAGATCGACGTGGATGTGGCCAAGTGTAAGCAGAGCGGTATCGATCCCTCAACGGTGCTCACCACCATGCAGGGCTACTATGGAGGTATGTACGCCTCCAACTTCAACGCTTACGGTAAGCTCTATCGTGTGTATATCCAGTCGGATCCCAAGGATCGCGCTGACCTGAAGAGCCTCGATAACATCTACGTGCGCACATCAGCAGGCGAGATGGCACCCATCAAGGAGTATGTGTCGTTGACCCGTGTGTATGGTCCGCAGGAGATCGACCGATTCAACCTCTTCACCTCTATCAACGTGAACGCATCGGCCGCCGAAGGCTATTCGACCGGCGACGCCCTGAAAGCCATGGCTGAGGTGGCCAAGACCTCGCTGCCCACGGGCTATAGCTATGAGTTCTCGGGTCTGACACGTAACGAGCAGGAGTCGAGCAACTCTACGGCGATGATCTTCATCCTCTGTCTGACCTTCGTGTACCTCATCCTCGCAGCCCAGTACGAATCGTACCTGCTGCCGTTGTCGGTAATCCTCTCCATCCCCTTCGGATTGGCCGGAGCATTCCTGTTCACCAACATGTTTGGTAACAACAACGATATCTACATGCAGATCGCCCTCATCATGTTGATGGGTCTGTTGGCCAAGAACGCCATCTTGATCGTGCAGTTTGCCTTGGAGCGTCGACAGACCGGTATGGCCATCTCATGGTCGGCCGTGCTCGGAGCCGCAGCCCGTTTGCGTCCTATCCTGATGACCTCGTTGGCTATGATCATCGGTCTGCTTCCTATGTTGATGCCTTGGGGTGTGGGCTACCATGGTAACATGACCCTGGGTGCCGCCGCCATCGGAGGTATGCTCATCGGTATGCTCTGCCAGATTATGATTGTGCCGGCCCTCTTCTACATCTTCCAGACATTGCAGGAGAAGGTGAAGCCCATCGAGTTTGAGGACGACAATGCCGACGTGGCTACGGAGCTCAAGCAGTATACCAACCCGATGGCTGCCAACTTCCGCACAGGCGAGGAGAAGCTTGCAGGCGACAAAGCCAATCCCAACATGTAATATTCAGCGTCAACATGTCAATATAACAGCATTAAGATGAAAATTAAGAATATCATTCCGATAGCATTCGCAGCTGCTCTGATGAGCAGTTGCGGAATCTACACCAAATATGAGCGCCCCGACGTGAACACCGCCGGACTGGTGCGCGACTCGGCCTCGGTGGCCGATACGCTCGCCGTGGCCGACACCGCGAGCTTTGGCAACCTGCCTTGGCGAAGCGTGTTTACCGACCCGCAGCTGCAGGCGCTCATCGAGAAGGGACTGGAGAGCAACGTCAACATGCTCAACGCAGCCCTTAACGTACAGATGGTGGAGGCACAGTTGAAGGCGGCCAAGCTCGCCTTCGTGCCCTCGTTCACCTTCTCGCCCCAAGGCACCATCGCTTCGTGGGATGGAAACAAGGCCACCAAGACCTACTCGCTGCCCATCACGGCCAGTTGGAGCGTGGACCTCTTCGGCAACCTGCTCAACCAGAAGCGTAGCGCACAGATGAGCCTTCTGGCCACCAAGGACTATCAACTCGTGGTGAAGACCAAGCTCATCTCCAACATCGCCAACATGTACTACACCCTCCTCATGCTCGACAAGCAACTCGAGGTGGTGGACAACATGGCGTCGCTGGTGAAGGAAACGTGGAACATCATGAAGATTCAGAAGGAGTTGGGACGCACCAAGGAAACCAGCGTGCAGAGCGCCGAGAGCAACTACTACTCTGTGCTCGCGCAGGCCACCGACCTGAAGCGACAGATTCGCGAGACCGAGAACTCGCTCTCGCTGCTCCTCGGACAGTCGGCGCAGCACATCGCACGTGGCAAGCTCGACGCACAGTCGCTGCCTTCAACGTTCTCAACGGGTGTGGGCATTCAGTTGCTCAACAACCGTCCCGACGTGCACTATGCCGAGATGGCTCTCGCACAATGCTTCTATGATGTGAACACCGCCCGTTCGCGCTTCTATCCCAACATCACCATCAGCGGCACGGGTGCCTTCACCAACAGCGGTGGCATGGGCATCGTGAACCCGGGTAAGATGCTTTTCAACGCCGTGGGTAGCCTGGTGCAGCCCATCTTCCAGCATGGCGCACTCATCGCCGGACTGAAGGTGGCCAAGGCACAGCAGGAGCAGGCGTTCAACACATGGCAGAACGCAGTGCTCTCTGCAGGCAGTGAGGTGAGCAACGCCCTCGTGCTCTACAACTCATCGGAGGAGAAGAGCCAGTTGGAGGCCAAGCAAGTGGAGAGCCTGAAGAAGAACGTGGAGTACACCAAGCTCCTCTTCAACGACGGAAGCAGCACCTATCTCGAGGTGATCACAGCCCAGCAGAGCCTGCTCAACGCAGAGCTTGCGAAGGTGGCCGACGACTTCTATAAGATGCAAGCCGTGGTGAACCTCTACTACGCACTTGGTGGAGGACGCGATTAACGTTTCATTCTTTACATTAAAGCATTCAGATTATGAACAACATAAGTCCACAAGCATACGTCGACCCTAAGGCGAAGATCGGCAACAACGTTACCATCTATCCCTTCGCGTACATCGAGGGCGACGTGGAGATAGGCGACGATTGCGTCATCTATCCCTATGTGAGCATCATGAACGGCACTCGTCTGGGACGTGGAAACAAGGTGTACCAGAACACGGTGCTCGGCGCTGAGCCACAAGACTTCAACTACAAGGGTGAGATTACCACCCTTGAGATTGGCGATGAAAACATCATTCGCGAGAACGTGGTGATCAACCGTGCCACCTTTGCCACTGGCAAGACACACATCGGAAACCGCAACTTCCTCATGGAGGGTGTGCATATCAGTCACGACACCGATGTGCATGACTATTGTGTGTTTGGTTATGGTACCAAGATCGCTGGCGACTGCGAGATACACAGTGGCATCATCTTCTCATCAGGCGTGATCGTCAACGCACAGGTTCGTGTGGGAACAGCTGCCATGGTGACCAGCGGATGCCGTGTGAGCAAGGATGTGCCGCCTTTCATTGTGGCCACCGATAACCCCGTGCGCTATGCGGGACTGAACCAAGAGATGCTGCGTAGTCATGGCATCAGCGACAAGGTGCTCAACCATCTGGCCAACGCCTACCGCCTCGTGTTCCATGGACAGACGTCGGTCTTCGACGCCGCCATCCAAATCAAGGAGCAGGTGCCCGACGGATCAGCCGTGAGAAATGTGGTGAACTTTATTCAGAGCACGAAACTCGGAATCATAGGAAAATTATAATTCATACCTATAATTATTATGTAACAGGGGTTGGATGGTTGTGAAACCATTCCAGCCCCTTTTACAATGGTGGGTATGATGTGTGCGAAAGCCCCTGGTGGGGCGGACCTGGACTATGCTTGCTCTTGGAGTCGGTTGAGGGTCCAGGCGTAGGCTTGGGCGGTGCGAGCATCATCATGTTATTCTCTATTCAGCGTTTTTCTTCTTCGGATTGACATTGAATCTCCAGGAGAGTGAGAGCATGGCGTAGCGTGGGATGCTGTTGTGCCAGGTCTCGGTGCGGCCCTGGGCGTTGACGGCGTAGGAGGTGTTGGACAGCTGGCGGAGGAAGTCGAAGCCCTGGAGCTTGGCCACCAGGTGGCCCTTGACGAAACTGCGGGTTAGCTCGGCGTTCCACACCCAGTCGGTGGTGTTCATCTCGCTTTGCTGGTAGCCGCGACGCGCATACATCGTCATGTCGGTGCTGAGCTGGAAGTGACAGGGTAGCGACACGAAGGCATTGAGGCCCAGGCTGTAGTTGCCAGCATGGATGTCGCTGAAGTCTGACCGCTCGCCATGGATGTAGAAATAGTTACCGGCACCATGCAATGATAATTCATAGCCATCGTTGGGACGCCAGGTCAACTTGACGTTGTCGCCCGCCTGCCAGTTGCTCACCACGCTGCGTATGCTCGAAGACGAGCTCGCGACTGTAGCCATGTCGATATTGTGGTTGTAGCCTGCTGTAAGTTGGTTGTCGATGCTCCATCTGCTAGCCTTGTCGAGTGCTCGCGAATATCCAACGGAAGCGTCTGTGTGCCAATTGCCATTGACGCTGACGGGTTGTACGGTGGAGACGCCGTTGGCCTCGTCGAAGGTCAGAGACCATGCCACGGCATGGTCTGTCTGGTGGAAGCCCCATTGGACATGGAACAGACTTTGGAGCGTACCTCCGTGGCGCGTTGACCAGGTGACATCATAATGGTGCAGGTCTTTCAGCGTTCGGTTGCCCCTGCGGATGTGCAATGGATCGGCATCGTCCTCATAGTCTGCCATCGACACGAGATCGGGCATTGTCGAGGACATCGTCGCACCCAATGACCACCGCCACTTTCGGCCCCACTCGAAGGTCATCTTCGGGTTGAAGAACACGCGGCTGCGGTTGACGTCTTGGTGGTTTCCCCTATCATAGTGAAGCCATTTCTTGCTGAAGGCGACGGGCAGATGAACCGACAAGTCACCCCTGAACGACGGCCAACTGTGATAGAAGACAAGATAGGCCACGTGCTCATCGGCGTAGTCTATCGATCGGTAACTGTTCTTGGTGTCAATAGCCTCATCCAGCGCCAACGTCGTTGAGGGCAACACGTCATAGCGACTGCTGTCGGCTCCCATGACACGGTCGAGACGGAACAAGGGATTGTTGGTGTTGTGATACTCATGGTTGAAGGAGTAGCCCAGTCGAAGGTCGGTCTTGCCCAGACTGTAAAGATAGCTCAGGTCGGCGCCCATCGCTGCATTCTCCCGCATCATCGGGCGGTAGTTGTTGCGATAGTCTGTCGGTGTCGAGCTATCGTGGTAAAAGAAATGGTTGGCGTTAAATGATTTGGCATCCAGATGATCATAGCTGCCGCTCAGCTTCACCCGCAGCATGTCGGCATAAAGGCGTATGTCGGTGTTCATGTCATACGACAGGTTCCATTGCGTGTTGTCTTGTCGGCCCTGAGTGAGCAGGCCATTGAGAAGCCTGCTGCCCAGCAACGTCTCGCCATGGGTCTTGTTCCAAATCTTCGTCCGGTCATATTGCAGGAATAGGGTGTTTTCCGTGTTCCATCCACGCTTCAGCATCTTGAGCACTTCTTTTGTCAAGAATGAGGTCTGCTTGTCACGGCTCCATGCCGCGATGTTGCCATATTTGTCTCCACCGTTCAGGAAGGTCTGCGAGTTGGTCGCTGTCTGGTTGTCGGCATCCGTGTGCTTGAGCAGGTTGTTGGTTGCGAAGAACGACGCTTCGTTGCCCAAGGTGTGGAGATAGGTGACGCCCGCCTGCTTGGAGGCCAGCAAGCCTTGGGGCGCATCCGCCGAATCCCAGTCGCCATCCATTATCATGTTGGCCGTTGCGTCATTGTTCATGTTGTTCACGTTGGCAAAGGCCAACAGACGGCTCATGGGCGAGAAGCGCATGCCGAAGCCTCGCGACAGATAGCGGCGGTCGGTGCCTGCTCCTGCTTCTATATTGCCCAGGTAGCCTACGGAGTATTCCTTTTTCAGCTTCACATCCATGACATATTGTTTGTCGTGCATGTCGCGTCCCATCATCCTTGAACTAGCCCCTGCGCGGTCGAACACCTTGATGCGGCTGACGGTGTAGGCGGGCAGGTTCTCTAGGGCGAGCTTTGGGCTGCCCGAGAAGAAGTCCTGCCCGTTGACGAGCAGACTCTCCACATATTTGCCGTTGACATAGATGCGACCGTCTTTTGTCAGTTGGCAGCCAGGGAGCCGTGAGACCAGGGCGTCGAGCATGGAGCCCTCCGCCAAGTTGAAAGCGTCGGCATTGTAGATGAGAGTGTCGCCACGCATCACCATCTTCACCTTCGTGGCACGCACAGTCACCTCCCGTAGGACATGGGCCGCATGGGGCAATAGAATGTCCTCGGCCACGATGTCTGTCTCGCGCAGGGAGTGCAGGGCCACCCTCACGCTGTCTTCGGAGTAGCCCACGCATGAGGCGCGAACGACATAACGTCCTTTGTCAGGGATTTTCAAGCGGTAGAGGCCGTTACGATTCCAGTATTCAGACGAGTCTGTGACAGCTGTGGCAATCTGGCTGCCGTCTTCGCGTGAAAGGATAACCTTGGCTCCCACGATGCCGTCGCCTGTGATGTTGTCCACCACACGCCCCACGACGTAGTGGTCCGCCTTTTGTGCATAAGCCATGCAGGCGAGCAACAGCATGAGTATGATGAATGAATACCTTTTCATTGTTTCAACCTTTTGGAACAGGCTCTTGTACGCAAAAGCTTGTTGTTATTTCTTGATTTGTGAGCAAGCCGTGTAGGGAGCGACATTTAGGTCTGAGCAATACAACGTGGCCTTCCATGCCAAAGCATCATATTGGCAACAACCAGTTAGCGTGTGGCCCGTAGAACTGACAAAAGAACAATCGTCAAGATAATTTTTTCCCTCGCAGGCTTTAATCTTAGGATACTTCTTGCTTCCATCTTGCCCTGTGCTTCCTGATCCGCCGCCAAAAACGAATTTCAAGTCTTCGCGAGACAAGACCTCTCCAAATTTGGTCTTGCTGAATTTAAACTTCTTCATGATCATTAAGTTTTTAGTTATACAAAATATTTCTGGTCTCCAACTGTGTTCTTTTATTGTGGTTTGAATCCATCTATTCCTTTGATAAATTTGTTGATCAATCTCTCGTTGCTGACGACAACCTCACCTTTTCCTCTCTGCATGGGGTGAACAGGAATAGCACAGTTTGTGTCGGAAGTAAAACCATGGGGCAATCTTATCATTACTGTGTATTCATTGTCCTGGTTAGGAATGTCTGACACACCAATGACATACCCCGTTAAGTGACCATACGTGGAAGAAGGGTATCGGTCAAGGGAAATCATAACCTTTTGTCCCGCCTTAATCTTCCAGACCTCGGTGTCGACAACCAACATCTGTGTTCTCATTTTACGATTGGCAACGGCTATCATGACCTTGCCGTTCACAGTCTCTGGTGAGCTGAACAGAAAGCAGCCAGCAAAAAGCACAATAGCTACCACAGCTATGACCAAGGTGCCCCATAGCTGGATTATCGATGGCATTTCTCCCATGATTTCTTGCACCTCCTCACAGTGAAGTTCTGTGTTGTCTTTGTGTATGTCCTTCATTTGCCTAATTCTAGTTGATTCTTAACCAAGGTATAGTATGCACCTTTCTTCTTTGACAGTTGTTCATGTGTTCCTTGTTCCACCACCTGTCCTTTGTCAAGCACAATGATGTTGTCGGCGTCCTTCACGGTGCTAAGCCTGTGGGCGACTATCAGGACAGTCTTGCCCCTATAAAACTCATGAAGGTTCTCCATGATGATTTTTTCATTGTTAGCGTCAAGCGAATTTGTAGCCTCATCAAGGAAAATATATTCGGGATTTTTGTAGACGGCACGCGCTATCAGCAGTCGTTGTCGTTGCCCCTGGCTTATTCCGCTACCTTCCATTCCTATTTTCGTGTCGTAACCCATTGGTAAGGAATAGATGAAATTCTGAATGTTCGCAACCCTTACTGCGTTTCGTAGGCGGTCTGCGTCTATTTCATCCGTGCTAATAGCAATGTTTTTTGCTATGGTGTCGGAGAAGATATAGCTCTCTTGCATGACGGAACCTGTTGACGCTCTCCACACATGGGGGTTGATCATTGCGAGAGGTGTGTTCCCAATTTTGACGACACCGCTATTTGGAGCATAGAACCCCTGGATAAGCTTTACCAGTGTTGTCTTTCCGCTACCGCTTGCACCGACAATTGCGGTCACTTGACGTGCTGGTATCTTGAGGCTGACACCCTCAAGAGCAAAATCCCTGTTAGCCCCACTGTAACTGAAATATACACTTTCGATTGTTATGTCGCGGACATCTGGAAGGACTTTCAACTTAGAGGTGACACCAAAGTCCTCATCACGCCGATGATGTATTTCATTGAGTCGTTCAAGACTTATTTTAGCATCCTGGTAGTTGCGGATAAAGCTGACAAGCTGGCTTATAGGAGCTGTAACTTGCCCTATGATGTAAGTGAGTGACATCATCATTCCCAAAGTCATTTGTCCTTCAACGACCGACTTTGCAGCAATGAATGAGATGATGATGTTGGTCCCCTGTGTGAAGAAGGTTGAACCCACTTCTTGTATCTGTCCCACTGCGAGACCTTTTAAGCCAATTTTATAGAGCTTTACTTGTATACGTTCCCACTCCCACCGCTTTTGTTTCTCACAGTTGTTGAGTTTCACTTCCTGCATGCCCTGTATCAGTTGTATGAGTTTGTTCTGCTCTCCCGCAGACTGGTTGAAACGCCTGATGTCAAGAATGCGGCGGTATTTCATAAAGATGGAAATCCAGGCCACGTATAGCAGGTTGCCAAGAAGTGATATGCCAAGGATGACAACATTGAAATAGGCGAGAATGATGCCAAACACTACAAAGTTGAATGCTGAGAACAGGATGTTTATCGAGTCGCCCATGAGAAAATCCTTGATGCGCCCATGGTCACCTATCCGTTGCATGATGTCACCAGTATTCTTGGTGTCGAAGAATCTTAATGGTAGCCTCATCAGTTTTGCCAAGAAGTCTGAGATAAGTGAAATGTCAATTCTTGTATTGACATGCAGCATGAGCCAGCTTCTGACAAACTGCAGAGACAACTGCGAGAAGAAAATCACAAGTTGAGCTATTAAGACAAGAAAGATGAAGTTGAGATTCCGGCCTTCTATACCCTTGTCAACTACAGCCTGGGTCAGCAGTGGCGCCATCAGTTGTAGACCGCTTCCTACCATCATTCCCAAGATGAGTTGACCAAATTCTTTTTTGTAAGGCAAAAGATACCTGACAAAAAACAAAAGGTCATGTCTTGCTGAACTACATTCCTCATCTGAGATGCTGAAGGTTGGAGTAGGCTGAAGCATTAAGGCTATGCCTGTATCTTTCCCGTTTGCTCTTTTTGAGATCCAACATTTCAAGAAATCATCTTTGTCGTATGTTAGCTTCTTCGACGCTGGATCGGCAATGTATATGGTCGCTTTATTGTTGCGATGAAGTTTGATGCGGTAGCAGACCACAAAGTGATTTTGGTTCCAGTGGAGAATGCAAGGCAATGCTGTCTCTTGGGAGAGCTGTTCGAATGTGATGCGTACACCGATGGTGCGAAAGCCTATTGTTTCAGCGGCATCGCTTATTCCCAGCATCGATACTCCTTCGCGAGTGATGAAACATCTCTCACGAAGCGTCTGCAATGTGTAGGTCTTGCCATAATATTTGGCAATCATGCGCAGACAAGACGGACCGCAATCCATGGAGTCGAGTTGGGAGTAATATGGAAAGCTCATTTTCAGTTTGTTTCTTAATTATTATCACATTGAGTGCTCGATATTTAGCAGGCCCTTCATACCCCACAACCAGTTGATGCCATATTTGTATAATGGCGTTTTCTTGCCATTAAGCAAGGTGAGTGTATCACACTGGTTGAGCCTGTCTTTGTAAAACTCCCATGGAACATCAAACAGGGGGACGGGGGAGTATTTGTTGGCTCCAAGAATGAGTAGCATCGCTCCGGTAAGCCCGTCGGAGAGGGCGAGCTGATTGTTTGCACATTCTTCGTTGAACAGTCGTTTAAGCGAAAGACTATCCAGTAGTAGCTTTTGGTATTCTTTCCAATTCGGATGTTTTGCACATCCTAATGAAATGAGTCTTATAACCAAGAAACACCTTTCGAGTCTGTTGAAGTGAAATATGGGCACGTTTGCGCCAAGCTCATATATCAAGTCGTCGCAAATGTGCTCTATCCGCTGCCTGCCTATATTTTGCTCATATAGATTTCCAATGGCATATAGTAAAAAGAAACTCCGATTGAACACATTACATGGAATGGGCTCCTGAAAGAAATTGACCGGCAGGGTGATACAGAGGTCATTCAAAAGTTGCATAGCCTTGTCGGCATAAATTCTATGTTTGGTCGTGTTCCTTATGCCATATTTCAGATGCATGGACAGGTAGAACAGTCCTTCTACTGCCAAATTCTCATCCAAAGGCTTCCTGTCCCTGCCTTTATCCAAGCTCTTATAGATAAGCGCATCCATATCATCCAAAACATAATCTGGGTTGCCTGGCTTGAAGTAATGCATGATGATGTCTAAGGCGAAGGCTATGCCAAGAAGGCCGCGCGAGAACTCCACAGGTGTCTTGTCGCTGACCTTGGTAAGGACATCATCAACAAGTCTGTTATAAATTTTCTTGTATGCTGTATCTTCATTGCTCAGTCTGGCATAATATAGGGCCAGCCCAGCCTTGCCATAGACCAGTCCGCCTTCCAGGCTGTCATACTGTTGGTCAATTATGTTCAGCAGTGCAGCTTCTGTGGGGAAACTATTCAAATCTGTCATTGTTGCCTGTGTATTGAACATCATCTCGAAGAGACATGTATAAGGACTTGTTCAGTTGGTTGAAGCATAAGTCCTGGTATAGTTTTGTTCGGGGACCACCATTGATGTCACGTGGATGGTTAAGATGAAACATCGGCCCCTCTGAGCGATGAATCCTATAACCATGTGCCTCCCAATGCTGAACCCTGTCCAGATCTTCCGGTCCCCAACCATAGAAGTCCTCGTTCTCTCCTCCTGCAGCCTTATATTTCTCGGTGTTGATAAGAAAACCGCCACCGACAAAGTTTTCTCCATAAAGATAGTTGAAATAGTTTTTGTATTTCAAGAGCATTCTCATATCATGTTGCTTTAGGTATTCCTTACGAAAAGACTCGTCCGTGTTCAGGAACAAGCCATCATAAGGGAATGACGCCTCATAGTCGCCAGACAGTATGGCTTCGTAAGAAGAGCGCAACTGTTTCTTGTCCACCAGTACGTCGGCATCCCATACCGAGACGACGTCGGTATCCACTTCTTTCAAGGCGACGTTGATAAAATGTGTCCTGAAAAAGACGGGGTCATCATCCTCTATATGAGTAAACTTCAGTTCCTTACCGCGCGGGAGCATCTTCCGGATCTCATAGCCATAGCAGGTGCTTGCCTCTATGATAAGGATTTGTGCGGATGTCGACTTTAGAAAGTCTATGACCGCCAGTAAGTTTTCCAATCTTATTATGGAGTCTACTCGTATGGGCAAGATAAATGTCAGTCTCTTCATTCTTCAGCGTTCTTCTTCTTCGGGTTGACATTGAATCGCCAGGAGAGCGAGAGCATGGCGTAGCGTGGAATGCTGTTGTGCCAGGTCTCGGTGCGGCCCTGGGCGTTGACGGCGTAGGAGGTGGTGGACAGCTGGCGGAGGATGTCGAAGCCCTGGAGCTTGGCCATTAGGTGGCCCTTGACGAAACTGCGGGTTAGTTCGGCGTTCCACACCCAATCGGTGGTGTTCATCTCGTTTTGCTGGTAGCCGCGACGCGCATACATCGTCATGTCGGTGCTGAGCTGGAAGTGGCAGGGCAACGAGACGAAGGCATTGAGGCCCACATGATAATCACCGGCATTGATGTCTGCGAAGCCTGTGCGCTGACTGTAGATCAAGTAATAGTTGCCTCCGCCATAAAGGGTGAACTCATAGCCGTCGCTGGGACGGAAATTCAAGCTTACGTCATCGCCCATGGTCCAGTTGTTCACGATGCTTCGCTGGCTGATAGTCATCCCCTCCACGGTGGCCATGTCGACATTGTGGTTGTATCTCACGTTGAGGCGGTTGGAGATCATCCACCGTTGCGCACTGTCCAGGGCCGCCGTGTATTCAGTGCCCAGGCCTGCATTCCAGTTGCCATTGACGCTGACAGGTTTTGTCGTCGATCGACCAGCCTGCTTATCGAAGGTGAGGGCATAGGCCACGGCGTGGTCGGTCTGGTGGAAGTCGAGACGGGCATCAAAGATCTTCTGCCGTTCGCCCTGGTGATTCAGCGACAGCGACACATCATACAGGTGGATATCCTTCAGCTTGCCGTTGCCCAAGCGGACGTACAGCGGATTGGAGTCATCGCGATAGTCCACCATGGAGGTGAGGTTGGGTAGGGCTGAATGCATGGAGGCGTCTATGCGCCAGTCGAGATAATTGTGGTTCCACACAGATAATCGAGGTTCCACGAATAACCTGTTCTTGAACACGTCGTGGCGTCCCTGGCGCTCATAATAGAGATTGCTGTTGACCACACGCAATGGGACGGCGATGACAAATCCTGAGTTGCTGCCAATGTTTGACTTGCTGAAAGAGGGTGTAAGGGTGTGCTCGTTGGTGTATTCGTGAAAGGTGTAGCTGTTGCCCTCGTCCAACACGCTGGCCATGGCATCTGTGGCCGACGGGAGCATGTCGAAGCGAGAGCTGTCGCGTCCGGCAAGCTTGTCGAGGCGGTAGAGCATGTTCTCCGCCTTGTTGTAGGCATATTGGTATTGGTAGCTGAGCGACAGCGTGCCTGCGTGTAGGGAATAGTCATACCCCAGGTTGGCGCCTATCTTGAGGTCGCGGTTGGGTGATGTGATATAGTTGTTGCGATAGTCGCGCGGGCTGTCGCTGTTGAGGAAGTTCACGTCGTAGAGTGAGTATTGCTTTTGCGAGAGATTGTTGTAGCTCATGTTGAAGCCCCAGTGCAATATGTCCATCTTGAGGATGTAATAGGTATAACTGGTGCTGAAGTTGAGGTTGAAGTCGTGTGCCTCGTCACTGTTGCTCAGCAGCATGCGGTTGAGTGTGGACAACGAGTCGCTGGTCTGCGACACGTCGTTGCCCCATCCTTTCTTGTCCACGTAAGAGAAGTCCGCCTGGTTTCTGATGTTCAGGTTCTTGGCGCCCAAGCCCACGCTGAAGTTTCCTTTCAGCAGGTCACTCTTTTGGGTACCCTTCGACACGCGCGTAGACCAAGCGTCGCCCATGGGCAGGAAGGTCTGTGTGGCATTTCGCTCCTCGTTGTCCACTCCCGTGTGGGTGTAAGACAGGTCGCCGCTGAGCTGGCTAAACTGTCCATGTAGGTAGTTTTGGTAGGAAATGCCTGCTGTCTTTGTGGCCACGAGCCCGCTTGCGATGTCGTCCGACGACCACTTGCCGCCAATGTCGCTACGGTCGGTGTTGTTGAGGTTGTTCATGTTGAAGAAGCCCACCACCTGCTCCTTGTCAGAGAATTTGAGACCGAGGCCACGGGCTATCCAGCGATGTGCGGTGCCCATTCCCCCCTCCAAGTTTCCGATGTAGTTCTTGGCGTATTCGCGCTTGAGGGCCACATCCATCACGATCTCCTTGTCGCCCTTGTCAAGGCCCGTGACCCGTGAAGCCCACCCCGACCGGTTGTACACTTTCACTTTGTCCACGATGTAAGCAGGCAAGTTTTGTAGGGCTATCTCTAGGTTGCCCGCGAAGAAGTCGCGCCCGTTGATAAGCATGCTCTCCACCTTCTTCCCGTGCACGAAGATCTGTCCGTCACGTGTCAGCGTCGTGCCAGGCAACCGGCTGATGAGGGCGTCGAGCATCGATCCGTCGGCCAGGTTGAAAGCATCGGCATTGTAGATGATGGTGTCGCCGCGCATCACCATCTTCACCTTTGTGGCCCTCACCGTCACTCCTGGCAAGTTTCGGGTGGGCATGATCTTGACCAGACGGACCTCGTTTACCCACACCTGCGACTGCCGGTTGCTCCAGATGTTGCAGTGGGCATAGCCATCCACATACCCCGTTTTGGTCACGCGGACAATATATTTGCCCTTCGATAGGGCCTTCATGTTATAAAATGCCAACTCGCCGAAACTTCCATACATCGTCTGGGTGGTCATCGTGTCAACGACGGTGCTGTCTTCGGTCATCAGAAAAACCTTGGATTCGAGGGGCTTCCCTGTTAGGTTGTCTGTGACATAGCCAGATATGCTGAAATTCTTTTGGGCAAAGACGGCACAACTGACCATCATGAATAACGCCATGGTCAAGAGTCTAATTCTTCCATTCATAGCTATCACACTTAAAGGGGTTGATTTTACTTGATGAAATTGTGGAAAGGCGGATAAGCCTAAGGCTATTTGCATCTTGTCCTTCCAGAACTTCCTCCCCAACATAACATGCTGGCCCCAATACCCGTAGGCATCCAGTTGCAATGGCCTAGGTATTTGTTGCCATCACCAACCTTGTACCAACAACTTTGCCCGATTTGTGAACAATTCCCGCCAAAAACGCTAGGACAATCTTTAACGGAGCTTGAATGTTGAGATCCGCTACCGCCTCCAAGAATCATCTTGAGCTGTTCGCGCGATAAGGATTCGCTGAAATCCGAGTGAACGAATTTAAACTTCTTCATGATCATTAAGTTTTAGTTATACAAAATACTTCAAGTCTCCAACATGATACAGGTTGGGCAATTCATGCCCATTTATGAAGAATGTTGGAGTGTGAGTGATCTCCATCGATTTACAGAAGTCGGTCATCTTCCTGGCTTCTTCATCATTTTCTTTATTCCTGCGCATCTTGACTGCATGCTCCCTGCCAAACACGGCCGCATCTTTTGTGGCCTGCGCATACCAATCTGTAAGGGCCGAGGTCATGTTTTTGCCCTCCTTTGACAAGGTGAGGAACATATCTATCGGTGTCTGATCGTAACCAGTGTCATCAGGCCCTATGACAAACATAATCTGCAAACAAATATTGGAGTTTCCCTCCATGAGTTTGCTGAGCACTTCGTGGACTATGCCGCAATGCCCGCAAAATGGATTACATGCTTCTATGATGTGGACAGAACCTTCGGGATTGCCCAATATGAGGCCATAACCATCTACTGGCACTTTCACCTTCTTTTCTTTCTGTAATAATGCTTCAAATGTACCTGTATTATATTTGATTGTCCTATAAGATACTGCTGAGTTTTCGAGTTTCCTGGACATAATCCCTTGACGCCAAATCATGTACGTTAGCAAAGCTGATATGGACATGCTTACAACGAAACAGATAAAAGAGGGCAATAATTGAAGGACAGAGAAGGAAAACGCTCCGCCAATAAGTGAAATGACAAACAAACACCAAGTAATCGCCAAGACTGAAAGACACAAGGGGCACCATTGCTTGACAACTACTTTCTGATAATAAAGTGAGTAGCCAGTATAGGGCAAAGTCAAAAGATTTATATTACTCAAGGCTGTAAAAGCCATTATGTCAAGACAAGATTCAAGGATGAAAATCAAGGAACCAAGGAAATAAGCCCCTCCAATTACAGACCAAGGAATGCCAGCGATGGCAGAACCTGGTGAAGACAGAACGGCATCGCAATTCATTTTCCGGCCTCCTCCACACACACTTCTCACTACAGGATTGTAGGCATTATACTCGTGCATCAGCAAAAGGCCACATACTATGCACCCTACAAGCAACAGTGTGGCATATAGAAATGAATAGAGGTTTAACGTACCCGATAGTATCCTATAAATGGCGATAAGGATTAAGCATATAGGCAGGAAAGCAACGTAAACGTACTCGCCCAACTTCTGCAAAGTCTCTTTTCTCCAGTGTGAGACAAAGATTTTGTCGCCTGCTTTTGGCGAGGCAGAGAATAACATGGCATAATTTGTGCTCTTTTTCTTCAAGTCAATAAAAGAAATGCATTCGCGCCTGTGGCTGATAGGATTGAACCAATCAGCTGTTTCCCCATCGTTTCCATACACAAGTGCAAAAAATGTATTCCCGTTTTCTTTTTCTGTTTTGACTTGCAATAAGAATGGCTCTTTGATATCCAATATTCTTTCGAACGGTTCCAGTTTATATGCTTCCGATACGATGCCGAACTCTTCAAAGACGTCATGAATGGCAAGCATGCTTGGATAGAATGGGTGGTTCTGAAGATGACGGCATAGCGTGTCTTTTGTAAGCTTCAGATTTAGGAGATCACAAATCAAGGAAGACACTTCCTCTACATTGTTCTTGGGATGGAGAAAATCTTCAATCAGTGCCATACGCTTATATTTCAGTTAGACAAAGGACTTTCATTTCATTAAAGAGCCAGCAACTGATCAGCCGTTCGGCCAAGAAAGACATGGCGCGACATTGGTAATCCACATCGTCGTAACGAAAGTCCTTACGTGCCTTTTCCATGTAGTTGTCGTATGTGAAGTCAAGGTGATGCATGCTGTCGAAAGCAAACAATATCGGGAAGAGAAATCCGCACAAGCGCTGAAAGTCATCCCAATGCATGATGAAGCAACAATAAGGTATAAACATGTCGCCTTCTAACAAATACTTGGAGTATTTGTTCCCCTTTCCATATTTTTCGTTGAGTATGTCAACGATGTCGTCAAAGTCTTGATAATTGTGTGCCTCCTTATAGTGTGATTTGAGATCAATGCGCATGTTGACATACAGCACTTGGCAATTTCCTGGCTCTAAATCCAAGATATTGCTGAACACACGCCTGTAATGGCAAAAACCGACGGTCTCGCTTTTCACATTGTTCTTCCATACCCAATAAAGGGTGACAAGTTCTGAATAGAACTTGTTTAGATGGTTGATATTCTCGCCATCCACATTTGTGTCATTGCCTTTAAAAAGATGAATGGTGCCTGTCTCTTTCAGATGAAACTGCTCTATTTGGGCGTCATCATGATAGGTCTGCCAAATAATTATGTCCTTCATGCTCTTTCTTTCTATGTTATACCAATGATTTAAAATGGGTTATAGTTTTATGGAGTCCTTCATCCAATGAGATTTTTGGATGCCATCCATCAAGTAGGCGTTGAGCTCGAGATATATCTGGACATCTTCTAATGGGGTCATTCTCAGGGCGTGGCTGATAGGTAAGGGTGGAAGAAGAATGAGTGAGTTGCAGGATTCTTTCCGCCAGATTTCTGATGGTTCTTTCATCAGGATTGCCAAGGTTTAAAGGCGCATAGCAGCAACTGCAGGCCATGGTTTTGACTAATCCCTCTATCAAGTCATCTATATACATGAGTGAACGAGTTTGTGCTCCATCCCCATAAATTGTCAGGCTTTCACCTTTTAAGGCTTGCGAGATAAATGTGGGCACAACGCGTCCGTCGTCCACGCGCATCAAAGGGCCATAAGTGTTGAATATTCGCACAATCTTTGTGTCAAGTCCATATTTACGATGGTAGTCACAGAATAGAGTTTCTGCGCCTCGTTTGCCCTCGTCGTAACAACTCCGTGGCCCATTAGGGGTGACATTCCCATAATAGCTTTCGCGTTGAGGCGTTTCTAATGCATTTCCATACACTTCACTGGTTGAGGCAAGTAAAATGCGTGCATGATTTTCTCGTGCAAGTTCCAAAAGATTGATGCTTCCAATGATGCTTGTCTTGAAGGTTTTTACAGGATCCTTTTGATAATGTATGGGGGAGGCTGGGCAGGCGAGGCTGTAAATCTCATCTACAGCATAATCGACATGCAAAGGCTTGACCACATCATGTAGAATGAAGTCAAACGAAGGATTTGCTTGCAGCGCCTCGATGTTAGTCGCCTGACCAGTGGAAAGGTTATCAATACAGACAACCCTTTTGCCATCTGCAAGAAGCCTACGGCATAAATGGGAACCTACAAATCCGGCTCCGCCAGCTATTAATGTGGTATACTTTCGCATAATCTTTAGTTTACAATATAGAATTGTCCATAATAAATATTTGAATCCGTTATCACTCGCAAAGTATAGGCTCCCAAAGAGTTTTGTGGCAAATTCAGCAAAAGATTCCCTGCATCAGAGATGTTACATTTATTGGATGTCACAACCTCACCTTTGGCATCTAAAACATAAGCTTTGACAATTCCAGAATAATGGCTAATATGAATTGTTATTTCATGGTTGGAATAGTCTGCTAAAATTTTTTCAGCAGATGGCATACGCATACCAGAATGCTGAAGCACCTGTTCCCTTTTAATGTCAATACCTGTTGACATGCTAGGCATTGCAATGATACCTAAAATGATTAGCATTAACAACTTTCTCATATGTGTCTCCTTTAAATTAAAGTTCTTCGTTGCAAAAGAAGCAAATAAAACAATAAGCTCAAAATAAGTTGGGTCTAAAATTACAATTCGTGAAAAACTTGTATTTGATTGTTTGACAGATGTTTACAGGTTTGTTTGCTAGCCATGAGAAACGAAATTGTCTAATTTTATGGTTTTAGACCTTAGAAATTCTCGATGAAATCTCTCAAAGACAAGTTTTCACCCTCGATGCCGACTTTAGATTTGTACAAGTATAATTTTTGCTTGATACCTTTTACGCTTATAGAATAGATGTCTGCCATGATTTTCAATGATGCCTTTAATCTTAGCAAGATCATAAGCCGGACATCCGCCCTCTTCAAATTGGGAAATTGGGTTGTCAGCCTATTGACAAAATTGTTGTCTACATTGTTTAAAAATAAAGCCAACTCTTCCCAGTCTGTTTCTGTGAGCAGGATTTTATTTTTCACTAGGTTCTTATTATCTGTTATCTTTTTTGCGACATCGACCTTACCTTTTATATATATACGCATTGCCTCAAGTTGTTTGTCGCGATTGTCTATTTCTAGTCGAAGGCGTTTTTCGTTCAGTTCTTTTTCCATTTTGTTCCTTTTCTTTTTGCCATCGAAATAAAAGAGGATCGCAACTAACATTCCCGTCAATATTACTATTGCTAAAATAAGGAGCCAGCAGTTTCTATTTGCTCTTTCCTGCATGGAATGTCGATCTTTTTCCATTTGGACAGAGGCTAAGTAGTAATTGTTTGTTGATTTTGCAGCCTCTTCATATGTCGTTTCGAGATAATAATAGGTGGAATCCGTTAAGTTCTTTGCTGATATTAAATTATTGTTTTTAAATGCAATACTGCTCAACAAATAGAATAGTGTGTATTTTTCTTTTGTGTCAGTAGCCTTAACGGTTTGCAGGATTTTTGACGCTTGCTCAATGGAATCTACGTCTATTAATGCTTCGGCAAGCGATAATTTTCTAGAGACGGAAGATGTTCTTCCCCACTGATATGCCTTTAAGGCTGAATTGTAGGAACTGTCATTTTCCCCCATAATTTTGTAGAAAACAGACAAGTCTTGATAGACATCCGATACAACTGCGCTATCAGTGAATGCGCGTGCCATAGAAAGGACTCCTTGGCCCCTACGAATTACTTTGCTTATACTCTCGACATAAGATAAGCATTCGCATTGATTTAACAAGAGATAGACCTTATTGGCCATTGGCTGGCCTGTGCTCTTGGGGAATAATGCCACGGCCAAATTAGCCAATTTCAAGGCTTTTTCGGGATCTGACAGCCGATATATTTTTGACATTTTCTCCAAAGCCATACACTCCAAATTATAATTCTTGGAAGCATGAGCTGCTTTCCATGAGTTTTCTAAACATCCAATAGCTTTCTCCACACTATCATTAAGCAAGTAGTATTTGCCCATATAATACTCGCACCTTGCATAAAGGGTATCAGTAGGATGGTCTTTGAACCAACCAGAAGCTATTCCGATGAGAGAGTCGCTGTAAATGTCGATGCCTGATTTGTCCTGGGCTAGCGTATAGACTAATGAAAACTTTGCTTGGTCTTCCTTTGATAGATTTGCCCTGTTAATTTGGTTCAACAGCACCAAGGCACTATCTGCCTTTTGATGCTCTGCGCAGAACAAGGCCTGAGATATGCGGGTGGTGTCATTACCTCCACATGACACGAAACACAATAGCATGACCCATACGAAAATGGGCTCATAAGAAATGAAGTCCTTCATTGTTTCATATTTTTCTTTGCAAAAATACTGTTATTTTATTTATTAGCAAAGCAAAAATACTGTTATTTTATTTATTAGCAAAGGAATAGTAGTCTAAATCATTGTCTACATAAAAATGTGTATCTGTTTGTAAACAAGAGAGTTAGATGCATGCATGAATAACGTGAGGTCTACAACCTTAAAAAGGTTGATGACTGCTATTCACTTTAGAAGGTCTTCAAGCAGTAATCTGTAAAAATGAGACAAGGAAGTTTCCTTCTTGTTATCAGTGTGACTGTCAGACCATCATTGTGGCGTGATTGGGAGCTTCACCGCAAAGCGCGGAACTTATTGATTGTCCAGGCGTAGGCTTGGGCGGTGCGAGCGTCCATGTGGTCGAAGTGGCCGCCTTCGTTCCATTGGAGCGTGGTGTTGTTTGGGCCGAGTTGTTGCTCCAACAGTTGCTGTTCGAAGCGGATGTTGGCGCCAACGCGTGCCATCGAGAGGTTGCGCACATGCTCCTCCTTGCGGCCAATGCTCAGGTAGGCCACCTTAGAAAGGATGGGGTGAGAACTGGCAAACGTTTGCCAACCATCGATCCACACCGAGGGAGAGGCGGCCGCTATGCCGGTGAACACGTCGGTTTGTGTGGCAGCCCACAGAGAGAAGAGGGCAGCCAGGGAATAGCCGCCCAGGACGACGGGTAGGTCGCCAAACCGCTGTTGCAACACGGGCAACAGGCGGTGGGTAATAAACCGTAGTGTTTCTTCGGCGTGATGGCCCACCTCCTCGCGCCGCGAGATGGCGTCGTCGTGCCAAGGCGACATCTGCAAATGCCAGTCGTCGATCTTGAAGGCAGCCATGACGAAGGGGTGCGGTGTGTGTTGGGCTATCAGCGACACCTCGTGGCCGATGGTGCCCACCTCCTTCCGCTCAAGCGGTTGGATGAGTAACGCCACGGGATTGTCGTGCACGTAAAGGTCTACTGCGATGTCGAGGTTGTCGAGGGTAAGGTGTTTCATTCTTCCTTGATGATGTTTCCTTCAGCCTGTTGGGCGTATGATAGGCATGCGTCGGTGTGGTCGTTGATGATGCCGATGGCTTGCAAGAACGAGTAGATAATGATGGATCCCACATATTTGAATCCACGTTTCTTCATGTCCTTGGCCACAAGGTCGGAGAGGGCGTTGCGGGTGCATTCCTTGTTTTGGTGACTGGGGTAGCGCCACGTCTGTCGGTTCGTGAAATGCCAGATGTACTGGTCGAAGCTGCCAAACTTCTGAGCCACCTGCAAGAAAGCCTTGGCGTTGTAGACCATGGCCTGTACCTTGCGCGGCGAACGAATCATGCCCTTGGTGTTGAGGATGCGGTTGATGTCCTCCTCGGTGAACCGTGACACACGCTCCGGGTCGAAACCTGCGAAGCATTGGCGGAACACCTCGCGGCGCTCGAGCATCATGAGCCATGACAGGCCACACGACATGCTCTCCATGACAAGCATCTCGAAGAGGCGGTGCTCGTCGTGAAGCGGCACGCCCCATTCCTCATCATGGTACTTCTCAAGCAGGGCGTTGCCTACAGCCCACAAGCAGCGGGGAGGGTACTGCATGTGCTTCATGTCGTGGCCGCCCCATGTGGTCATGTTGACGAAGCGGAATCCCAAGGCCACGTACAATCGCTCGGCCCACGGATGCGTCAGGTCGACCAGCAGTCCTACGGGTTGGCGTCGACCATGACGCCGTATCAGTTCGAGCATCAAGGCCGACGCGATGCCTTGCTTGCGGTACTCGGGGTTCACGGCCAGCGTGTCGACGTAGTATTCGCCCGCCTGCGTTTCATCGAGTATGCCCGAGAAGTCGCGGTTCATCTGCTCCTTGATCGTTTCGAGGAAAGCCCGTCGCAACGAATGCAAGTGGGCGCCATCGTAGCCGATGATGACGCCGGCGATGTCGCCCTTCGGCGTCTTGGCAACCAGTGCGTTGCGGTAACTGTACTGGCTGTCGTCACGAGCCACTAAGCCCGTCATCATCTGTCGGAACTCGTCCAGCGTGTGGTGGGGCCCGGCAAAGTGTTGGCAACAATCCTCGTCCATGGCCATCATGATGAGCGGGGCAATGCTGGGCGCCTGGTCGGGCGTTGCGGGTTCTATATGGTATTTCATGGTTGAAGTGAATGGGGCGGTTTGCCAATGTTGTTGTTCGCCACTAATCGTAGTGACCTGGGAGATGGTTGGGGCTTGCGCACCTTAGTAAGACGCGGTGCAGTGGAAGCCTGCGGCCACCACTCGGTCGCGTATGCTGTCGAGCTCCTCGTGGGTAGCCTTGCATAAGTTGTGGTCGGGGGTCTCGCGGTCGATGGTGTAAACCATCACGCCTTGGGGCTTGATGGCCTTCACGGCTTCCAACCACGGCTCCACATATCGGTCGCTTGTGTTGTCGACCGACACCGTCTGGCCTTTGCGGTCGATGGTTGTTCCCTTCATAAACATGGTCTGTATGATGACGTGGCCATTGAAAAGCTTCATGTTCTCAATCACCTTCTTCACGTCGTAGCTTGGTTGGGCGGGGCGGTCTGTCAACTGGATGTAGTCGGCGTCGACCGTGTCGAGTTTCAGAATATTATTGTCCACCTTCATCAAGGCCTGCCGTGTCCGTTCGTGACCTATAAACGTGGAATTGCTCAGCACGCTGATCTTCGCGTCGGGGCACCACTTGTCGCGCAAACGGATGGTGTCGTCGATGATTTCGGGGAAATGGGGATTGCTGGTGGGCTCACCGTTTCCGGCAAACGTCAGCACATCGGGGTGCTCACCATCGTTGTGCATCTTTTCCAGTTGGCGAGCCAAAGCCTCGGCCACCTCCTCGCGTGAGGGGTGGTGGGTATGGGTGTGATGATCCTTGTTGAAACCGCATTCGCAATAAATGCAGTCGAAAGTGCAAATCTTACCGTCGGCCGGCATCAGGTTGATGCCTAAGCTCAGTCCCAAGCGGCGGCTGTGAACGGGTCCATAGATGGGACTTGGATAAATGATAGTGCTCATGATTCTTGTTTGGCTTATAATGGGTTTCGGATGACCTTCCCGGAGGGCGTGGCCCATCCTTCGACCTGCAAAGATACAGATAATTATCTGAGGGTTGAAGTTAACACACGTTAAACTCTCTTGTTTGTGACATTTTTTTTGTTACTTTGCATGCAAATTTGGGTTATTATAGCCATTTGAAAATGGGACATAAACGAAAAAAGGCCAGCAGGCGCTCTATACGCCTGCAATCGGTCACGCTTTGTATTAGCACCGCTCTGGTGCTTATCCTTCTGGGACTGGTTGTTTTCTCCACATTGCTGGGGCGCAACTTGTCGTCATACGTCAAGGAAAATTTGGTGGTCACCATGATGCTCGAGCAGGACATGACCGACACCGAGGCGCAGACCATGTGCCGCGGCTTGGCCAAGCGCCCTTACATCAAGAGCATCCATTTCATCAGTAAGACACAGGCTTTGAAAGAGGCTACCAAGGAGATGGGTACCGACCCGTCGGAGTTTACCGATGGTGTCAATCCGCTTCCGTCGTCGGTCGACCTCACGTTGAAGAGCGATTATGCCAACAACGACTCGTTGAAGTGGATAGCCAAGGAGCTTAAGCAATATCCGAAAGTGTCGGAGATCAACTATCAGCGCGACCTCGTTGAGGCGGTGAACCGCAACCTCACGAAGATCGGCTTGGTGCTGCTCGTCCTGGCGGTGCTGCTCACCTTCGTGTCGTTCTCGCTGATCAACAACACCGTGCGCTTGGGAATCTATGCGCGTCGCTTCTCCATTCACACCATGAAACTGGTGGGAGCGTCGTGGGGCTTCATCCGTTGGCCATTCCTTCGTCGCGCCATCGCCACAGGCATGTTGGCAGCTATCTTGGCGTGTGCTGTGCTGGGTGGCGGCATGTATCTGCTCTATTGCTACGAGCCCGACGTGCTGACCGTCATCTCATGGGAGGAGATGGCCATCACCGCCATTGCTGTGTTCCTCTTTGGAATCATTATAACCGCCATGTGTGCCTGCATTTCCGTCAACAAGTTCCTGAAGATGAAGGCTGGCGAGCTCTATAAAATTTAATTTATCATTCAAATAAATCGCGAGAGGGAAGCGGCCCTAAGCTGTTCCGCCAGTTGAGCATTGGTGGAACCCCGTGTGGCTCGGCCACCTTTCGTAAAGTTGAAATTCTAACTATGGATAGAAGAAATTTAGCATTTGACCGTACCAACTTCATTTTGTTGGCCATCGGTTTCGCTATCGTAGTCATCGGTTTTATCCTGATGAGCGGTCCGTCGTCGACCGAGGAAGCGTTCAATCCCGACATCTTTAGCGCACGTCGCATTAAGGTGGCTCCCGTGGTGTGCTTCGTGGGATTCGTCTCTATGATCTATGCCATTGTGCGCAAGCCCAAGGACAATGGTGCCGACAAGCAACTCGACGAACAAAAGAAGGAGGATTAATAAGGTATGAACGAACTTCAAGCTATTCTCTTAGGTATCATCCAGGGTCTTACGGAGTATTTGCCCGTCAGTAGCAGTGGTCACCTGACCATTGTGTCGTCGTTCATGGATGTGGAAGGAGCCGACAACCTGGCGTTTACCGTTGCCGTTCATGTGGCTACGGTGTTGAGCACGTTGGTTATCTTCTGGAAGCAGATTGTGTGGATATTCCGCGACCTCTTTAAGTTCTCTTGGAACGAGGGCACACGCTACGCAGCGCTCATTGCCCTGTCGATGATTCCCGTGGGTATCGTTGGTGTGTTCTTCAAAGATGTGGTGGAGGAGATTTTCGGATCAGGCTTGCTCATCGTGGGCATCATGCTTCTGTTGACCGCAGCCCTGCTCTCCTTCTCTTATTTCGCCAAACCCCGTCAGAAGGAAAAAATTAGTTTCAAGGACGCTTTCATCATTGGCTTGGCCCAGGCTTGCGCCGTGATGCCCGGTCTGTCGCGTTCAGGAAGCACCATCGCCACAGGCTTGTTGCTCGGCGACAAGAAGGAGAAGCTGGCACAGTTCTCTTTCCTCATGGTCATCCCTCCCATTTTGGGCGAGGCTTTGCTCGACGTGATTAAGATGATGAAGGGCGGCGTGGCCACCGTTATGGGCGACATCCCTTTGTCGTCGCTCATCGTTGGATTCATCGCTGCGTTTATCTTCGGATGCCTGGCCTGCCGTTGGATGGTCGACATCGTGAAGCGCGGCAAGCTCATCTACTTCGCTGTGTATTGCGCAGTGGTAGGTCTCGGCGTCATCATATTTAGCATCCTCTAATCCTCCAGCGAGTCAACGAATGCAAATGGACTTCATACAAGGCGAGATCATCGCCATCGACAAGCCCTATCGCATGTCGAGTTTCGGAGCGTTGGCCCACATACGCTACCTGCTTTCCAAGTATTTGGGCAAGAAGGTGAAGGTGGGTCACGCAGGAACGCTCGACCCTTTGGCCACTGGTGTGCTCGTTCTATGCACGGGGCGATGCACCAAGCGTATTGAGGAATTGCAGAGCCACACCAAGGAATACATCGCCACCCTTCAGTTGGGTGCCACCACCGATAGCTACGACTGCGAGCACACCGTGAACCACACCTACCCCTGGCGCCACATTACCCAGGAGTTGGTGCTCGAGACCCTTCCGCAATTTGTGGGCGACATTGATCAGGTGCCACCCACATATAGCGCTTGCAAGGTGGATGGTGCGCGTGCGTACCAGCTTCGTCGCAATGGCGAGCAGGTGGAGTTGCAGCCCAAGCGCGTCCGCATCGATGAGATAGAGCTCACCGATTTCGACGCCGAGCAACATCGCATATCCATCCGCGTGGTCTGCGGCAAGGGCACCTACATCCGTGCTTTGGCCCGTGATCTGGGTAGAGCCATGGGAAGCGGCGCGTACCTCACCGACCTGAGGCGCACGCGAGTGGGTGATTTCACGGTCGACAACTGCATCAGCTTCGACCACTTCTGTGAGTGGTTGGCAGAGCAAGACGTGGTGATGCCGAAGCAAGAGGAGAAAAAACACAATCGGGTGGAAGGCAAAAAGCCTGTTGGCTAACATCCCTACACCTATCAAATAATAACGTTCGTCGTGCCCACTTGTAGCCCAATGGGGCGCGATGTTTATGTTTTTAAGTTCAAACTTCAAAGAAAAAATGAAACTGTCACAATTCAGGTTTAAGTTGCCCCAAGAGCAGATTGCTATGTATCCGCATAGTCTTGTTCGTGAGTTTACCAACGACGACGGCTCCAAGGAGTCGTTCCGCGTAACGCGTCGCGACGAGGCTCGTCTGATGGTGCTGCATCGCACCACGGGCGAGATCGAGATGTTCAAGAAGGATGAGAAGGGCAACCCCATTGAGGGCAAATACATAGAGTTCCGCGATATCTTAGATTATTTTGACGAGGGCGACACGTTCGTCATGAACGACACGAAGGTTTTCCCCGCTCGTCTCTATGGAACCAAGGAAAAGACCGACGCCAAGATCGAGGTGTTCATCCTTCGTGAACTCAACGAGGAGACCCACCTGTGGGACGTGCTCGTGGAGCCGGCGCGTAAGATTCGCATTGGCAACAAGTTGTTCTTCGACGAGGTAGGCACCATGGTGGCTGAGGTTTACGACAACACCACGAGCCGTGGCCGTTCGCTGCGCTTCCTTTACGACTGCTCGCACGAACAGTTCAAGGAGGAGTTGTTCTCGTTGGGCGAGATGCCGTTGCCCGACTACGTGCTCAACGGTCGTCCGGCCGATCCCACTATGAGCAACATGCATGTCCACTCACATGCCACGGAAGACGATGTCACCGACTTCCAGTGTGTGTTTGCCAAGCACGAGGGAGCCGTCACCGCACCTGCCACTGGCTTGCATTTCAGTCGTGAGCTGATGAAGCGCATGGAGATCAAGGGCGTGAACGCTGCCTATATCACCTTGCATTGCGGTTTGGGCAACTTCTCGCAGATTGAGGTGGAAGACCTGACCAAGCACAAGATGGACTCTGAGCAGATGCAGATCACCAAGGAGGCGTGCGACCTCGTGAACCAGACCAAGCTTTCGGGACACCGTGTGTGCGCCATCGGAACGAGCGTGGCCAAGGCCACCGAGACTGCTGTGGGCACCGACGGCTTGCTCAAGGAGTATGATGGCTGGACCAGCAAGTTTATCTTCCCACCCTACGACTTTGGCTTGGCCAACTGCATGGTGGCCAATTTCTTCCATCCTGAGTCGACCCTCATGATGTCGACGGCTGCCTTTGGAGGTTATGATGCCGTAATGGAGTGCTACGACAAGGCACTTAAGAATGGCTACATGTTTGGCTGCTTCGGCGACAGTCTGCTCATTATCGACTAAGGCGCACGCCTTTTTCGATGAACCTTAAACTTCTGGCTATGTTGCATCACGTTTATTTCAGCATCGGCTCCAACATCGGCAACCGCAAACGCCTGGTTCGTGAGGCCATCGCCTTGCTCAACGAGCGAGTGGGCGAGGTGGAGCGGCAGTCGTCGTTGTTGGAGACGGAGCCGTGGGGCTTCACGTCGCCCAATAAGTTTATTAACGCCTGCGTGTGTTGCCTTACAACCCAGACGCCGCGCCAATTGCTGGCCATCACACAGAACATTGAGCGCGAGATGGGACGCACGATGAAGACTACCGATGGGCAGTATCACGATCGCGTCATCGATATCGACATCTTGTTGTACGACGACCTCAGTGTTGACGAGCCCGACTTGGTCATTCCCCATCCTCGCATGCGGGAGCGTGAGTTTGTCATGGTGCCGTTGCGCGAGATTCTCGACAACGTCTAACAAACATAATCGTAAGTTGGACATTAGGCCGAAACAAGTGGATCGTTAGGATTTAAGCACTAACAAGAATTGGAATCTAATGTCCGATTTGGCATAAAAAGGAGGGTGTGTCAAAATTCACACCCTCTTTTAAAATATCACAAAGCCCGAACTTTC
>ERZ1026780.36-NODE-36-length-111525-cov-9.797721_pt1 | contig 111525 bp, 90 predicted proteins | sample MGYA00380126_ERZ1026780 | MGnify/ENA primary metagenome ERZ1026780 (study PRJEB33269, sample SAMEA4719762) | human gut metagenome | biome: human-associated habitat; feature: organic feature; material: feces | place: Cameroon | collected 2013-10 ... | reverse complement strand
AAGGCGGACAAGAAATTTAAACCGGAGCAACCTTTCGGTTGTGAGGATTTAAATTATCGAAGTCCAACGAAGCAGAATTATTATCGCTTAGTCACGTAATTTCATAAAATGGTCAGATGCAAGGCGGACAAGAAATTTAAACCGGAGCAACCTTTCGGTTGTGAGGATTTAAATTGTCGAAGTCCAACGCCGCAGATGGCCGTTTTATGGAATTACGATATCATTATAGGCATAATAATGCCGCAAAGCTTTTCGCGCTCAGGCTCATTCTCCCCAGGCTGAATAAGCGCAGCCCGCTTATCATCCAAGAATCTCATCTCAAGTTCGCCACAGCTGAAGTTAGAGAGGATCTCAATCAAGAACGGAGACTTGAACCCGATGGTGAGAGGTGCGCCCTCGTAGTCGCAGGCAATCTTCTCGTGGGCTGCAATCGAGAATCCGAGATCCTGGGCCGAAACCTCTATGGCTCCCTCCGAGAGGTCGAACTTCACGTGGTTGGACGCCCTGTTAGCGCAGACGGACACACGCCTGATGGTGTTGAGGAATTGCACTCTGTCAATCTTGAGCACGTTTGAGTTGTTCTGCGGGATGACTTCGCGGTATTTCGGATATTTCCCGACAATCAGGCGGCAGATGACTATGGTCTGTCCGAACTTGAATTCGGCATTCTTCGCGTCAAAAGAGATTTCAACCTCGTCTACGTCCTTCCCGATAATGGTCTTGAGGATGGACGCAGGTTTCTTGTGGAGGATGAACGAGGCCTTCTCCGATGCCTTGACATCCTTTGCCGTGTAGCAGATGAGCTTGTGCGCGTCTGATGCCACGAGTGTTGTGGATGCGGTGTCGATGTCGAAGAATATGCCGTTCATCGCGGGACGTATTTCATCATCGGCCGTGGCGTAGATTGTGCTTGTGATGCCTTCTACGAGCGACTGTGCCGGAAATGTCAGCTTTACAGCCGTCTCGTCCGTGCCTGTAATCTGAGGGTAGTCATCGGCCGGTCTGTAGGGGAGAGTAGATGCACCGCTTGCCCAACTGCACTCGAATGCGCTGTCTCCTACGGTCTTTATTGTCAGAGGCTGATCCGGAAGTTCCTTGAGCAAGTCCATAAGGTGTTTTGCCGGCACTGTCATCCGTCCTGTCTCGGTGATACCTTCCGGTTCAACTTCCGTTCTCAGAGTGAGTTCGGAGTCGGAGGCCGTAATCCGCAGGACTTTGGAGTCGAGTTCGAAGAGGAAGTCCTCGAGAATTGGGAGAGCCGATTTCGTTGGAATTGCCTTTGAAACGGCCATGACCGCCTTCTGCAGGTCAGAACTTGATATGATGAAATCCATGTCGTTAAAAATTTGTTTGTCGTATTTATGTCCATGTGCTGTCACGATGTCAATCGGTGTGGAACGTGCAAGGCACATATAACTGACAAATATAGCCAAAAAACTTCAGAAAAATCCATTTTGACTGACAAAATGAAAGAAAATGGCCAAAAGGAACTTCACTTTGTACGATTATTGTAGTATGCGACGATGTGCAGGCGCTATGGTGCAAGACTCCGTTGTGCCCTGATGTACGAAAATATAAAATATAACAATATGAAAAAAGGAATATTATATGCCATTATTTCTGCCCTGTGTGGGGCTGTGGCGGCCTTTATCGTCGTAAAGTGCAGTGGAAATTCAGAGGAACCGGCCCGGCAGGCGACTGTAGCCGAGTCTGATGTCAAGTTCAGGACTGTGGATCTCTCGAACGATAATTGGCCGGACTTTACATTCGCGGCAGAAACCTGCGTCGATGCCGTGGTCTATGTCAGGGTTACAGCCACCCAGCAGGTCGTGAGCAACGCCGGTCCGCTCTTCCGCTTCTTCTTCGGCTATGAGGGCATCCCTCATTCCCGTGAGGTCCAGGGCAGCGGCTCCGGAGTCATCATCCGCGAGGACGGCTACATCGTGACGAACAACCATGTGATTGCCGGCGCCAAGTCGATTGAGGTCACGCTGAACGACAATCACACCTATCCTGCGAAACTCGTCGGCACCGACCCGGCCACGGATGTCGCCCTTATCAAGATTGAAGAGCACGGGCTCCCTGTCATCCCTCTTGCGGATTCGGACAAGCTCCGTCTCGGCGAGTGGGTGATTGCGATAGGCAGTCCGTATGACCTCCGTTCGACCATCACGGCCGGAATTGTCAGCGCCAAGGGACGCACGATGCCTAACTATTCCGGCGAGTTTAAGATTGAATCATTCATCCAGACAGATGCTGCGGTGAATCCCGGAAATAGTGGCGGCGCACTCGTGAACAAGGAAGGACAGCTTGTGGGCGTGAATACGGCAATCATTTCACAGACAGGATCATACGCGGGTTATTCTTTCGCAGTTCCTTCCAACATCGTCAAGCGTATCACAGACGACCTTATGAACTACGGAACGGTTCACCGCGCCATGCTCGGCATTTCAATGGCCCCGGTGGATGAGGAAATTGCAAGGAATTTGAAACTTTCGTCAGTAAACGGCGTATATATAGCAGATGTGGTGAAAGGCAGTGCTGCGGAGAATGCCGGCCTGAAGGTGGGCGACGTTCTCGTTGAAATCGGCAATGTGAAGATTACGGGCTCCGCTTCGGTTCAGGAGGCTGTGAATAGTTTCCATCCGGGCGAGAAGACTGCCGTCAAGGTTATCCGTGACGGCTCAGAACTGTCTTTCGATGTGGTGTTTAAATAATCGTAACAGATGAGACAGCTAAAGATTACAAAATCAATTACTAACCGAGAGTCGGCCTCGCTCGACAAGTACCTCCAGGAGATCGGTAAGGAAGATTTGATTACAGTAGAGGAGGAGGTTGAACTTGCGCAGCGAATCAGGAAAGGCGACCAGGCTGCCCTTGAAAAACTTACCAGAGCGAACCTTAGGTTTGTCGTTTCTGTGGCAAAACAATACCAGAACCAGGGTCTCAGTCTCCCGGACCTTATTAACGAGGGTAACCTCGGGCTTATCAAGGCGGCAGAGAAATTCGATGAGACAAGAGGCTTTAAGTTCATTTCGTACGCTGTATGGTGGATTCGTCAGTCAATTCTCCAGGCTCTTGCCGAGCAGTCGAGAATCGTGCGCCTTCCTCTTAACCAGGTGGGCTCTCTGAACAAAATCAACAAGGCTCTCCAGAAGTTCGAGCAGGAAAATGAGAGACAGCCGTCCAACGAGGAACTTGCGGAGATGATTGACGTTCCGAAAGACAAGATTGCCGATACGATGCGCGTGTCCGGTCGTCATGTCTCCGTTGACGCTCCGTTCGTCGAGGGCGAGGACAATAGCCTGCTTGACGTGCTTATTAACCCGGATTCCCCGAATGCCGACCGTGGACTTGTGAACGAGTCGCTCAACAAGGAAATCGAGCGTGCGCTTTCTACTCTTGCGCCGCGTGAGCGTGAAATCATCAAGTCATTCTTCGGCATAGGATGCCAGGAGATGACCCTTGAGGAAATCGGCGAGCGCTTCGGCCTCACACGCGAGCGTGTGCGTCAGATTAAGGAAAAGGCCATCCGCAAGCTCAAGAACAATTCCCGCAGCAAGCTTCTGAAAGGCTATCTCGGATAATTTTGAATGTTTCTCACTTCGTTCAACGGGCGGACTGCATGTCGGCTTTATGGATGGGGTGAGTTTGTTTTGTAAATAATATACTTATATAATGATTTTGACACCGGAAAAACTTATCGCCGGCAGCGCGGCTGAGGCGGTCAGGCAGTTGTGGGGCGCTGAGGTTGATGCATCGCTCCTGCAGGTGCAGATTACGAGAAAGGAGTTTGACGGAGACTACACTCTTGTTGTGTTTCCGCTTTTGAAAATGTCTCACCTTGCGCCGGAGGCTACCGGCAATGCGATTGGGCAGTGGATGCTCGAGAATGTTCCCGAAGTCGGTGGATACAACACCGTGAAGGGGTTTCTGAATATTTCGCTTTCAAACGTTTATTGGAACGAAGTGTTTACCAAGGCGTTTAGGAATGAGGATTTTGGCCAGCTTCCGGCAACCGGAAAGACCATTATGGTCGAATTCTCGTCACCGAACACCAACAAGCCTCTTCACCTTGGTCATGTGCGCAACAATCTTCTCGGATGGTCCGTTTCCCGCCTTCTTGAGGCGAACGGTCATAAGGTCCTGAAGGTCAATCTTGTGAACGATAGAGGAATACACATCTGCAAGTCAATGCTTGCATGGCTGAAGACCGCAAACGGCGAGACTCCAGAGACCTCCGGCAAGAAGGGAGACCACCTCGTGGGTGACTGCTATGTGGCTTTCAACGACATCTACAAGAAAGAGGCGGAAGAACTTGTCGCCGGCGGAATGTCGAAGGAGGAGGCCGAAAAGAATGCTCCGAGTTTGAAGGAGGCTCAAGAAATGCTGCTCAAATGGGAGCAGGGAGACCCGGAAGTCCGCGCTCTTTGGGAGAAGATGAATTCTTGGGTGTATGACGGCTTCAACAAGACTTATGCCGACCTTGGAATCTCCTTTGACAGAATATATTACGAGTCTCAGACCTATCTGCTCGGCAAGGCCCTGGTGCAGAAGGGACTGGAGATGGGCGTTTTCGAAAGACACGAAGACGGTTCAGTCTGGTGTGACCTCACCGCCGATGGACTCGACCAGAAACTTCTTCTGCGTAGCGACGGCACTTCGGTTTATATGACCCAGGATCTCGGCACGGCAGAGCGCCGTTTCGAGGAGTATAGTCTTGACGAACTCATCTATGTGGTCGGCAACGAGCAGAACTATCATTTCCAGGTGCTCAAACTCATACTCAAGAAACTCGGTTTCGACTGGTCCGACAACATCTACCACCTTTCCTATGGTATGGTGGAACTTCCGGAAGGAAAAATGAAATCCCGCGAGGGAACTGTTGTGGATGCGGACGACCTTCTCGAGAAGATGTACAACACCGCGAAGGAGACTTCCCTCGAACTTGGAAAACTTGACGATATGTTAGAGACGGAGCAGGACGAACTTTTCAGAATGCTTTCTCTCGGAGCGCTCAAGTACTTCATAATCAAAGTTGACCCTCGCAAGACAATGCTTTTCGACCCTAAGGAGAGCATCGACTTCAACGGCAATACTGGTCCGTTCATTCAATATACCCACGCGAGGATCAAGTCCATTCTCCGCAAGGCCAAGGCTCAAGGCATTGATTGGAACATCGACTTGGAAATAATATCTCGTGACGCGGTAGAACTTTCTCCGAAGGAAGTCAGGATCATCAAGATCCTCAACAACTTCCCGAACAAGATCGCGGAAGCCGGTGAGGCTCACTCTCCTGCAATTGTGGCGAACTACGCATACGAGCTTGCCAAGGAGTTCAACCAGTACTACCACGACACTCCGATTCTGCGTGAGGAAAACAAGGCTGTCCTTGCCTTCCGCCTCCAGCTTATCGAACTGATTGCGCGTGTCCTCACAAAGGCCATGGATATTCTGGGCATCAAACTTCCGGAGAGGATGTAGTCGTTCCTCCTTTCTCAGCTGATAGAGCAAAGGGCTGGTAAAGGATTTCTTTGCCAGCCCTTATTATCTCCTCTTGTAATGACTACAGATAGTCGTCGAAGTAGGTCGTCACTTTGTCCATCAGGTGGATGCGGTTGCGTCCGAAGACATTGTGTTTGGCCGTAGGATAGGGGAAGTAGTCGACAGGGATTTCGAGGTCGATGCAGCGTTGGATGAAGCTGAGGCTGTGTTCCCAGACCACTGTGTCGTCGATTGCCCCCTGACAGATTAGCAGTTTGCCCTTGAGATTAGCCGCTTTTGTAATCAGACTTGTGCTTTCGTAACCTTCCGGATTTTCGGCAGGATTGTCCATATACCTTTCGCCATACATCACCTCATACCATTTCCAGTCAATCACCGGTCCTCCTGCGACACCGACTTTGAATACTTCGGGATATGTCGTCATCAGCGATATGGTCATAAATCCGCCGTAACTCCAGCCGTGTACGCCGATTCGCTCGCCATCGACATAGGGGAGGCTTTTCAGCATCTTGATTCCTTCCATCTGGTCTGCCATCTCTGCTTTTCCACAGTTTCTCCAGATTGCTTTTTCAAACTCCGCTCCCCGGTAGGACGTGCCGCGATTGTCTTGAACATAAACAAGATAGCCTTTCTGAGCCATCAGCATTTCCCAGTAGCGCAGCCCCCCGAGCCAAAAGTTGTTGACCATCTGGGAGTGAGGGCCGCCATAGACATAGACTATGACAGGATATTTTTTCCCTGGGTCGAAGTCTTTGGGTTTCAGAAGCCTGTAGTAGTTGTCGAACTGTCCGTCCGCGCTTTTTACTGTGCCGAGGTCTATTTCACAGAATCCGAATGGCCGGGTGCTGTCTTCGGCGCGGAAAAGCACTTCCTTCGCTCCGTTGAACCTGCCGTCTTTCCCGATTTTGCCCGTCGTACTGCATTTCTGCACTGTCGGAGGAACATCAAGACTGCTGTACATTTCGTAAAATGCGCTGCAATCCTGCTCCATCTTCAAAATCTTGTGCCAACCCGGCTCCGACGTGAGCCTCTGGGAGCTGAATCCTGCCGGTAAGCTGAACCTGCCCTTTCTGTCCCTGCGAAGCGGTGTTCTGAAGACATGTCTTTCGATCGGACTGACCTCGTAGGAATAGTAGTAAACCCATTTCCCGTCGTTGGCGATATACTCGACGTCTGCATCAACTTTTGTCAGACGCTCCACTTTGCCCCCGAGGTCGCAGAGGTAGAGATTGCGGAATCCGTCGCGGTTGTTTGTGCGGTAGATAAATTGTGTGGAAGAGTGTCCCAGGGGAGCCTTGCTGTCCTTTATGAAAAAGACCGGGTCTGAAGGCTCAACATATTTTTCGTCTGTTTCGCTGAAAATTGTCCCGAGAAATTCTCCGCTTGAAGCGTCGTAGCGGTTGAAGTGCATCTCTTTCTGGCTTCTGGAGAGCACTTGAATCAATATGCTCCCGGAATCCGGAGTCCAGCTGATGTTGCTGAGATAGCGTTCCTCCGTGAAATCCGTGACATCCATATAGACTGTCTTTTCGCTGCAAAGGTCATATACTCCGAGACTTATCTTTTCTGAGCTCATTCCTGCCATAGGATATTTTATGCTCGTGAGCGTTCCTGTCCGGGTGGTGATGTCCAGAAGAGGGAAGTCGGTGACCGCAGTTTCGTCCTTGCGGTAAAAAGCGAGTTTCAGACTGTCCGGTGACCAGAAAAGACCGCCGTCGATTCCGAATTCGTTGCGGCTGACAGTCTCTCCATAGACAATCCCCGGATTCTCTGCCCGAACAATCACCTTCCCATCCAAACGAATCTGTGAAATCCCATCAATCCGCTCACTGACAGCGCGTTTCGTCTTATTCCCGCCTGCCATCCATTCAAATCGCGGAAACCGGGTCCGCAAACCTTTCCCCGACACGGCCTCCTCCATAGTAAGGTCTCGTCCCGTTTGTGCCTCCCTCACAGCAAAAACCCCAGGTTGAGCGCTCAGACCCCAGCCAAGACAAAGGCTGAGAAGCATAGATGTTATAACTTTTTTCATAATCATTTATTTCTTGGAATTTGACTCCTCTATTGTGGTTTCAGCATGTCAAAGATAAAGAATTTGAAAGCAATTCACTACTGAATCTTCTTCTCATTTCGCTTCGCTTTTGCTATCCTGCATCCCAGATATATTACAGCGGAGAGCGCCGCTATCCACAGCGCGAGCATGAATATTCCCAATATCATATTATTTTCCCTCCTTTGAATCTAAAATGATGACCTCTATGGTAATAATGGGCCCGGCCGTCACGAACGGAAGCCACAGCCCCTCAAGATGTTTCCCGAAGAGCACGTCCTCCGAAAAGTCGTTCATTAGTATCCACGGGAAGATGATTTGTTCACCGCATATGGCGAAGCCGGTCAGCAGCGCGACCGCGCTCGTAATGAAGACGATGAGCGACACTGACATTACCATCCTCGATATGAGCGTGGCTGCGGCGAGCCGGTCCCCACTCTCCTTTGCGTTGCGAAGGTCGCTCTTGAATGTTCTGGCGAACCTTATGAAGCCCTTGCCTCCAACCCACACTGTCGCAGCCCAGAAGATCAACCATCCCCCGATGAATACAATCAGACAGAAAATACCAGTCATGCCACAATTTCCTTTGTTATTCGGTTATACAATGCCCTCGCCCGAACATCCGTGAACGGGAGCCCGGTCGGGGTTTTTACGCCCCTCTCATTTTGGGGGTGGGGGGCTCTTATCGTCTTCCAGCTGGTTTCAGCATGTCAAAGATAAAGAATTTGAAAGCAATTCACAACAATGGTCTTATAAGACATTTCTTTTATATCTTCAATGGACCATGTATTCGGATATTTTACTGCAACATTATCATAATATTCTGTTATGTCATCAAGTGCATTAGTTGTGATTGTTACCATTTTCTAAAATCATTTGCCTTTTCTTATATTTAGCCATAATTAAGGAAGCGGCGAAATCTTTTGCCTCACTAAAAGGCATGTACCCATGTTGCCTGGTATATTCATTTAAAACAACGACAACTTCACCGTTTTCAACTTTTGCATAATTCTTATCAGGGCTTGTTGACTCGCTGATAATCATGTTTCCAATACGTTTTATCATAATAATAAACCTTTAATTCGGATGAAAAGCTGGTTTCAGCGTGTCAAAGATAAAGAATTTGAAAGCAATCCACAACATATTGTCAAATAGTTCCCGTGGAAAGAGCATCTACACGATTCATTCTCTTGTCTGCGGCTATGCAAATTTTAGGTGACGAATTGAAAAAACGCTATTTGTTGCATTTTGAGGAAGTAAACGGCTAACTGCGGAGGCTATGTCCTTTTCGACGTGTTTTTCAGCGAGATAGGGCGTTTGCGGAGCTGTTTTTACTCTCAGAGTTTGCGCAAACTTTTGGAAAACTCATTTCAAAAATCTGGATTTAACGAGCCTTGGACGGCTATTTTTCACTTTATCCGTTGAATATTTCATTCAACGGATAGTTCTTCTTTCCTTTGCCACATAACTAAAAACGTACATTTTATGGACACAACAATTCAAGAGAAAGAAGAAATTTTCGTCGATTTGACCTACGATGCTGGATTCAAAGCCGTTTTCGCCGACGAAGCCAATAAATGGCTGCTGGTCAGACTGTTGAACTACATCTTGCCGGAGGAAGCGAAGGTGCAGGACATCAAAAAATATCTCGACAGAGAGCAGGGGAAGGACACGCCGGAGGGCAAAAAGACGCAATTTGACATCATCTGCGAGGGAATGAACGGAGAGAGGTTTATCGTGGAGTTCCAGAGAAGCGCAGAGGCGGCATTTTTCCAACGCTGCGTCTATTATGCCGCGGGGACATATCACATCAGTCTGAACGAGAAGGATAAATACTCGAAACTCAAACCCGTCTATTCCATAGGCTTCCTCAATTATAGTCTTTCGCACGAGAAACCGGAAATGTGGGACACTAACGAACTCATTTCCAATTATGTTTTTACGGAAAAACGGACGGGAGAGATTGCATCTCCGACAATTTCAATTATCTTTGTGGAATTGGAACGGTTTACTAAAAGGCTTGACGAATGCACGGGCGAACTCGACCAACTCCTCTACCTTTTCCGGAACATCAGCTCGCTGACCGGGATACCGGAAGAGATGCGGACAGAGCCGTTTTTCGAGAAGTTGCTCGATGCCTGTCGGATTGCCGCCTTTCCGGAAAACAAGAAACTTAATTACGAACTGAATATGATGCGCGAACGTGACATAATTGCACAGCGCGAATATGCTGTGCAGAACGGCTTCAACAATGGTCGAAAAGAAGGGCGTGCTGAAGGACTGGAAGAAGGAAAGAAGATGACCCAGATTGAAACCGCCAAGAATTTGCTCAAGGCTGGAGTCGCACCGGGGGTGATAGCTGAATGTGTTGGCCTCAGTTTGGATTTTGTCAAATCACTATAGAATATAGCCACCTACTCAACGGAGAGGATGCGGTCAACTATGTATTTCTGCTGGCCTCGCCACGGAAGGGCGCCGAGATATTCGCGGTAGTGGAGCTGGACATTTCTTCCGCTGCAACGCATCAGGGTGTCGGCAATCGCCTCGTCTTCAACGGAGAAGTCGAATTCGTAGGACTGGATTGCTGTGGTGGCGCCCCGGCTGCCTTTCTGGAAGCCTGCCTGAATGGCCCTGCCCTCGTAGGTTTTCCAGACATATCCCTTGTAAACCACAAAATTGAGCTCTCCGGCCTTCACGCCCTCGCCGAAGACATAGTAGAACTTGAAATAAAAGAATGCGGCGGCAAGCAGCAGAAGCGCCACCATCGTCCAAGCAATAATTTTCTTCTTAACTGTCATTTTTCTCTTTGGTTGAAAGAACCTCTAAAGATACAAAAATCTCGTATTATTGTTCATCTTCTGTCCAATAGACGTACGATTAGATCAGATATTCGCATCAAAACTTCAAACATTCTGCCTAACTTTGGCAGTGTAATGTTTTTTCTTTGTACCCATGGTACAATCGGCTCGGCAAACCTCACAGGTGCGGGCCTAGGGATGAAAAGTACACGAAACCGCAACTGTTATGAAGAAAAAACTAAAAAGACTTGCACCAAATCAAATCACTGAACTTTCTCAGTGCGAGATTTTCGTTTTCGGAAGTAATCTTGAAGGTCAGCATATGGGTGGTGCTGCACGCTATGCCTATGACCATTTTGGTGCAGAATGGGGTAATGGAGTGGGACCGCAGGGGCGGTGCTACGCAATTCCGACGATGCACGGGAATCTATCCGACATCAAACCTTATGTGGACGATTTCATCGAATATGCCAGGCAGCATCCGATGAACCGTTTCCTTCTCACCAGAATCGGCTGTGGTATTGCCGGCTTCAAAGACAAGGATATGGCGCCGCTTTTTGCGGAGGCTATGAAGAATGCGAGAGCATCACTCGTGTCGGCACCGTATTCTATATGCTTGAGCCGAATGATGACGGCAATCTGGTCGATGAAAAAAGTGCAGAATTTACTGACATCTATGGCGAGAACCCGGAACCGATTGAGCACCGCCTGGAAATGGCAAAGTACACGCCCAGTTTCTTCAAGGACTATTGGAAATATGTCGTCTTGACGACTATGGAAATAGAGTACGATTGGCGCTACTATCCGGGTCTTCCTAAACCGGAATAGAGATTGTTAGCAGTTGGTCGATTTAAACTACAATGCACAGTTATGGAAAATATCTATATCAAAAATCAATTACAGGAACTATTGAATAGGATTCCTGACTATTTTGAACCTAACGAGCTTGCTTATTATAGCGCTCATTGTAAAAACGAGCAACAGATTCGAGACAAGATAGCTTGGAAATTACATTTGGCCATTACCCAAGACAAAAAATATGGGGATAAGTTTGTTGTACGTAGGGAGTGGGCTCCGGAAGAACATCGCGAGTGCAGAGTAGATTTAGCTATCTTAGAAATGGACGATAATCGAGAGAAGGTAAAGAAGGTAATAGCATTAATTGAGTTCAAAGCCCATTCTATCGCCAGACCAGAACCTTCGTTCTACTGCTCCGAGTTCAAGCGAGATGTAGAAAAAATGCTCAAATTGAAAGATACCGTTGATATATGCAGGAGTGCAGAATTGTATTTTGTCTTTTTGGAGACGGGACAGGATAGGAAAGCCGACAAATACCAATCGGTTTTAGGATTCTCGCAGTATCAAACCTCTAAATGTGTTTACTGTAAGGGTGCACGAGACAAAAAATATCTAGATGCAATAAAGTCGCACTGGAAGGCGTTCAATGAGGGAAATTATAGGGTTGATTATGAAGAAAAGTGCTTACAACCAATAAGCATCCCCGAGCCTGAAGTAATTAAAATAGGAGAAGCCTTTGGCTATACGCAATATGTTTCACCATTCTTAATAGGACCACTAGCTACTGTTTCGAAAAGTGCGTCTGAAGTGAGATAAAAAGAAAGTCTATGGATTTCTTTTGTTGTCAGTATGAATTTACTAATTTTGTAATTATGAACCTTGGTGCAGAAAACTACGTTGCAAATTTAAAGTTTGTGCAAATATGAATTGCTTATGAAGTCGTTCGAAGACATAACACAAGCTCGGCCGTTCATCAAATGGGTTGGAGGGAAGACACAGTTGCTGGATGAGGTTAGTAAATCGCTTCCTCGTGATTTCGCATCCCGTCAGCACGTTACGTATGTGGAACCGTTTGTTGGAGGTGGTGCTGTTTTGTTTTGGATTCTTCAGGAGTATCCCAACATTGAGAAAGCTGTTATCAACGACATAAACCCGGAACTCATTTGCACCTATCGTGTTATTAAGGAGAACGTGGAAGAGTTAATCGCGGAACTTGCTCATATCCAAGAGGAGTATATCCCCCTCGGCGCAGAAGAGCGCAAAGCGTATTTCCTTGAGAAAAGAGTCCGTTTCAATACGAAACAGACAACTCCGGTAGATACGGCAGCTCTCTTCATTTTCCTCAATAGAACATGCTTCAATGGCCTTTATAGGGTTAATTCCAAAGGCGAATTCAACGTTCCTCACGGAAAATATGCCAATCCTCGTATTTGCGATGCTGCCAATCTTAGAGCTTGCTCTTCGATTCTCCATAGAGTCGAAATCCTTTGCGGTGACTTTTCTGAGACCGGTCGTTTCGCCGGTCCTGACACATTGTTCTATTTTGATCCTCCGTACAAACCCATCACTGGAACTTCCTCATTCACTTCCTACGCAAAAGAGGGCTTCAATGATGATGAGCAACTCCGTCTTCGTGACTTCTGTGACCAAATAAGCAAGGAAAAGGCGCTCTTTGTCGCCAGCAACTCTGACCCGAAAGACGTGAATCCCAAGGAGAATTTCTTCGACACCATATATCAAAACTTCTTCATTAAGAGAGTATCCGCCTCCAGAATGATTAACTCTGACGCTTCCGGCCGTGGATCCATCTCTGAATTGATGATTTCTAATGTAGTTAACGTATAAGTATGAGAGATTTTATGACTTGGTTGGCTGGCTTTCGTTCCGCCATAGCCGGTTATAAGTATTACACCGACTTTGATAAGATTTACAGGAATGTAAATGCCATCAGAGTTGAGCTTAATATTATGAATTCCTTGGTTGGATGCCAGAACATCGAGAAAGAATTTGTGGCGCTGTGCGGGCGTTATCCGGAGATTTTAAAGTGTATCCCCATTCTGCTGGCAAAGCGCGAATTCGACATCCTTACAGTGGACTTTGACGGCGAACACGTTTGGAACTTCAGGCGGGCCAATTACCGCATTGAGGAATACGTGGTATTTATGCGTGAAACAGGGTTGTTTGACCTTATGCAGCAGAAGCACATCCACAATCTTGTGGACTACGTTACCGGTGTGGAGACTGGACTGGACTCCAACGCTCGCAAAAACCGTGGTGGCCACGTGATGGAAGACCTTGTGGAAGGGTATCTTGTAAAAGCCGGTTTGGTCAAGGATACATCATACTTTAAGGAGATGTACATTCACGAGATTGAACAGAAATGGGGCATTGACCTGTCTTGCATCTCCAATGAGGGCGGCACTGAAAAGCGCTTCGATTTCGTTATCAAGCGCCCGGATATGATTTATGGCATCGAGACCAATTTCTACGCAAGTGGCGGCTCTAAATTGAATGAGACAGCCCGCAGTTACAAAACTATCGCGCTTGAGACCAAGAATCATCCCAAATTCAAATTCGTCTGGATTACCGATGGTCAGGGCTGGGATTCTGCTCGCAACAATCTAAAGGAGACCTTCGACGTTTTGGAGAACCTTTACAACATAATGGATCTTGATGAAGGCGTGATCGAAAAGAAACTGATATAGTATCGTATCTATGCCCACTGCCTACTACAAATCACAGAATAAAAATTTTACGCTCCTGCAAGGAGATTGTATCGAACTTCTGAATTCTTTTGATTTCAAGTTTGACATGATTTTCGCTGATCCTCCGTATCATTTGTCGAACGGCGGCATTAGTATTCAGAGCGGAGTTCCTGTCTCAGTGAATAAAGGTAATTGGGATAAATCCAGAGGCTTTGAGGAGGACTACAAGTTTGATAAAACGTGGCTGACCGCCTGCCGTGAACATTTGAAATCAGATGGCACCATTTGGGTCAGCGGAACGTATCACAATATCTTTTCTGTGGCTCGCTGCCTTACGGAGCTGGATTTCAAGATACTGAACTGTATCACCTGGGTGAAGACCAATCCTCCGCCCAATCTTTCCTGCCGATACTTCACCTATTCGGCGGAGTATATTCTGTGGGCCCGAAAGGAGCAGAAAGTGGCTCATTACTACAATTATGAGTTGATGAAGGAGATTAACGGTGGCACCCAGATGCGTGATGTCTGGACGTTGCCGGCCATTGCTCCGTGGGAGAAATCCTGCGGTAAGCATCCAACTCAGAAACCGTTGTGCGTCCTGTCGAGAATCATTCAAGCTTCCACCAGGCCTAGTGCATGGATACTTGACCCGTTCACAGGAAGCAGCACCACCGGTATTGCGGCAAACCTTCTTGGACGCCGTTTCCTCGGAATTGACCAGGAAGAAAAATTCCTCGAGATGAGCAAGTCCCGTCGCGAGGAACTGAACAATACCAATCGTAGATGGGAGATTCTGGAGAAATTGGAGAAGCAATCTAAACTCTTCCAGGACAGCGACATCCGCGTTCTGTGTGAGCCGGAGGCGTACTATGGGCCGGAACTCCCGTTCTAATACTCTCTATGTTGAGTGTGCACATACGATGCTTACGAGAACCGACTTCAAACTGCAAACGTTTTGCTGATTTCGTGTGCCACATTTTAGCAACAAAATCCACTACTTTTGCAATACGGGAAACAACAAATCGCTCGATGTGGCTAAGAATTGTTAGCAATGAGAAGAGGAGTGAAAATATATTTATTATGAAAGATTTTGCAGCAATTGATTTTGAGACGGCTAACGAGTGTCGTTCCAGTGTGTGCAGTGTTGGCGTGGTAATCGTTCGAGAGGGCAATATTGTGGACTCATTTTATAGCCTGATTCATCCGGAACCGGAATACTATCAATGGTTTTGTCAGCAAGTTCACGGTCTTACGGAGGAGGATACGGATGACGCTCCTGTGTTCCCTTATGTTTGGGAGAAAATTGCGCCGAAAATAGAAGGCTTGCCGCTTGTTGCGCACAACAGCACTTTCGATGAAGGATGCTTGAAAGAAGTTTTTAGGGTATATCAGATGGATTACCCGGACTATGAGTTTTATGATACGCTTTCTGCTTCTCGTAGGCATTACGGCTGCCGTTTGCCGAATCACCAGTTGCAAACAGTGGCAGCGGCCTGTGGTTATGACCTGACAAATCACCACCACGCCTTGGCCGATGCTGAGGCTTGCGCCCATATCGCTATTAAAATTTTATAATCTAAAAATTGTGCTATATTTGCACTTGCTTTGAAAAGACATCTCGAATATTTGAGCGCACTGGCGCTGGTGTTGTTCGCGTTCTTCTTTGCATCAACCAACCTCTTCACCCACGTCCACGAGGGTCCTGAGGGACGGATTGTGCACTCCCATCCTTGGAGCGGGAAGCCGCACAGCCACAGTCAATCGGAGTTTCAACTTCTGCAACTCATCTCGCTCAATATCTATCGGGCAGCCGAACAGGTCGGTGTCACTTCTTTGCCGCGACCCGTTCTCTATGAACTCCCGATGCGGAAACTGCCTGAAGTGATTCAGACAGTTTTCCACCACGTCCTCGGTTTGAGGGCACCGCCCGTCTTGTCTTTATAGTCTTAACTTAAACTTCTGAATTACAGAAGACTACGAATTGCGTAGCCTTCGGAGGGCTATGCCTATACTTAACTATATTATTCAAAACAAATGAAATCAATACATATTATCGCCACTCTCATTGTGGCTGCACTTGCTGTGTCCTTCAGCGGACAGAGCTATGCGCAAAAGAAAAAAACAGACGCCACCGTCACCGGACACGTCATCGACGCCAAGACCGGGGAACATCTCCCTTATGTGACAGTGATGGTCGGCGGCACCCAAATCGGCATCCAGACCTCATCGTCCGGACACTATACACTCCGAAATCTCCCTTTGGGAAAGCACGATATTGTCGCTTCCTTTGTGGGGTATAAAGATGCGTCCGTTCCACTTGAATTGGAAGAAGGAAAGTCTTACGAAGTGAATTTCAGCCTTGAGCAGGAGACTCTCTCCCTGGACGGAGTTGTGGTGAGCGCAACCAGAAACCACTCGTCACGTAAGATGGCCCCGACGCTTGTCAATGTCGTGGACAGCCGCCTTTTCGCCGGCACTTCGTCACCCACCCTTGCAGAGGGACTGAGCTTCCAACCGGGGGTCAGAGTGGAGAACGACTGTCAGAACTGCGGGTTCACCCAGGCGCGCATCAACGGTCTGGACGGTCACTATTCACAGGTCCTCATTGACTCCCGACCCGTATTCTCGGCTCTTGCCGGCGTGTATGGCCTGGAACAGATTCCCGCATCGATGATTGACCGTGTCGAGGTGGTTCGCGGTGGCGGTTCTGCGCTTTTCGGTGCTTCCGCCATTGGAGGAACAATCAACATCATCACCAAGGAAGCCCTGCGTTCGAGTGCGGGACTAAGCCACGAGCTCACTTCTATCGGGATAAGCCGGGCTCTTGACAACAACACGAGCCTTAACGCTTCGATGGTTACCGACGACGGCCGGGGAGGGCTTTTCGTCTTTGGACAGAGGCGTAGTCGAAACGGCTACGATGCTGACGGAGACGGATTTACGGAAATTCCTACGATAAACTCCATCACGGTCGGCACAAGAGGACATATCCGGGTGAGTCCATTTTCGAAAATCCGGCTTGAGTATCACGCCATCAAAGAGGATAGGCGAGGAGGAGACCGTCTGGACCGTCCGGCACACGAGGCGCTCATCGCCGAGCAGACGCAGCACACAAACAACAGCGGTTCCCTCAGTTATGACGGCCAGAGTCAGGACGGCAAGCACCTGTGGAACGCATACATCTCGGCACAGCACATCAGTCGCAACAGTTACTATGGCTCTGGGATGGATCCGAAGGCTTATGGAAGGACGAGGGACCTCACCGCAGTATGCGGAGGGCAATATTCCTATAAATTCGACCGTCTTCTTTTTATGCCCGCGCAGCTCACCGCCGGACTGGAGTATAATTTCGACGACCTGAAAGATGTTTCTCTCGGGTATGATTACAGGACAGACCAGCGAATCCACATCGTCGGCACATATCTTCAGAACGAATGGAAAAACGCGCATTGGGGGCTTCTCGCCGGAGTCCGTATGGATAAGCACAATCTTATCTCGCGACCGATATTCTCTCCAAGGGTCAATCTTCGTTACAGTCCTTTCAGAGACCTGAGCTTCAGAGCCATATATGCGGGAGGTTTCCGTGCACCGCAGGCCTTTGACGAGGATCTTCACATCTCAGTCGCCGGCGGGGAACGAATAAGAATCCGACTTGCCGACAAACTCCGGGAGGAGCGTTCGCATTCATTCAGCGCTTCGACCGACTGGTATCGCAGTTTCGGGAAAGTCTCACTCAACCTTATGGCGGAGGGATTCTTCACCTTATTGAAGAATACATACGCCCTGCGGAAGACCGGTGAAAAGGCGGACGAGGGAAAGAGCAGCATTATGGAGCGTTACAACGGGCCCGGTGCGAAAGTTTATGGCTGTACGATGGAGGGAAGGCTCGCCGTTGCGAGGCTTTTCAGCTTCCAGGGAGGTCTGACTTTGCAGAGAAGCCGCTATGATGTGGCTAAATCTTGGAGTGATGACGATAAGGTCGCTCCGGAGAGGGAGATGTTCCGTTCGCCGAATTTTTACGGTTATATGGTCGCCCGTTACACACCGTTCAGAAATTTCGATATCGACCTTTCAGGCACCTACACCGGCTCTATGCTCACTCCGCACATGAAGGGAAGCGGTACGGATGTCGATGTTGCCGTCCGCACTCCGTCGTTCTGGGATATGAGTTGCAAGATCGGCTACGAATTCAATATAATGGGTATCTGCCGTCTGAAACTGTACACCGGAGTAAAGAATATTTTCAATTCCTATCAGAAAGACTTCGACAAAGGAGAGGAACGGGATTCGGGATATATCTACGGCCCGTCGCTCCCGCGCTCGCTCTTTTTCGGAATGGGTATGAATTTCTAAAGAAGAAGAGGGCGTATTCCTTGGAAACGTCTTGGAATACAAACTCAATCTATGCAAAAATGCCGACACCGGATATCTCCGATGTCGGCATCGAACCGTTTATGTTGCTTGTTTATTTAATTTCAATTGCCCTGTTGCTCGGAACTTCCTTCACAACCTCTTTCTTAGGCAACTCGATTTTCAGCACGCCGTGCTCCATCTTTGCTGCAATCTTCTCAGCATTGACAGACTCAGGAAGCGTAAAACTCTGACGGAATGACGTGTATGAGAACTCATGACGCAGGTACTGTCCGTGCTTTTTCCCGTTCTCTTTCTTCTCACCTTCCTTGTTCTCAGCCTCGTTGCCCTTTTCGGACTTCTTCTCAAGGCTGATTACCAATTCATTGTCCGGGGTAAGATTGATCTTGAAGTCATCCTTGGTCATGCCAGGGGCTGCAACTTCAACTTCATACTCATTATCGCGTTCAATTACATTGATGGCCGGTGTTGATGATGCGTGTCTGTACTGAGGTACAAAAACTCTATCGTCAATGTCAAACAGGTCATTGAACAATTCAGGCAACCAGTTCTGTGATTTCATAATAGGCATCATAATTTATAAATTTTAATTTTTGTTCAACTTTATCCGTCTTCCGCATCCCCTCGTTTTCCGAGTTTCAGTTTCGGACGAACCTCTGTCGTGTTCCTCAGTCCCTTGGGACTTACCCGAACACGACAGAGGTTTTCTCAAATCCGATGCCGTAGCTATAACGTGTTGATAATCAGACAATTTGTCAGTAAATAAAGACAATTTGACCGATACTTCTGACTTTTTGACAGATTGGAAATCTTATTTACAGAAGGATATACTTTGCAACGAAGATTGCGGCGAGGATGTAGGCTGCCGGTGAAATCTTCTTGAAGTTGCAGCAAAGAAGGTTGATGAGAACGTAAGAAATCATTCCGAGCATAATACCGTCTGAAATGGAGTAGCAGAGCGGCATCGCTATGAGAGTGATGAATGCAGGGATGGCCTCAGAGTAATTCTCGAAATCGATGTCGCGGATAGGTGACATCATGAACACGCCGACTATCACAAGGATAGGAGCTGTCGCTGCACCCGGGATGGCGAGGAAGATAGGGGAGAAGAAGAGAGCTACTGCGAAGCATACGGCTGCCGTGAATGCGGTGAGACCGCTGCGTCCGCCCTGTGCGATTCCGGATGCGCTCTCGACGTAGGTGGTGGTGGTCGAAGTACCGAGGCAAGCACCTGCTACTGTTGCGATTGCGTCAGACATGAGGGTCTTATTGATGTCAGGAATGTTGCCTTTCTCGTCAATCATCTTTGCCTTTGTGCTGACGCCGACAACTGTTCCGATGGTGTCGAACATATCGATGAACATGAAAGTGAAGACAACCACGAACATATCAAGAGAGAATACCTGACTCCATTCGAACTTGCAGAAGATAGGGCTGACAGAATCAGGAACTGACGCGATGCCGTTGAACTTGGTGATGTGCTCACCTGTTGCAGGATCCTTCATTACAAGTCCGAGGGCAGCTGTCGCAATCATGCCGATGAGGAGTGCTCCAGGAACTTTCTTTACAACGAGGAAAGAAGTGAGGATGAGACCGATGATGGCAAGCAGGGCTGTTCCGTGGGTGATGTCACCGAGAGCGACGGTGGTGGCGTCGTTTGATACGATTACACCGGCGTTCTTCAGACCGATGAAGGCGATGAATAGACCGATGCCGCAGCCGATGGCCTTCTTGATGGATACTGGAATGGAATCAACGATCCACTTGCGTACGTTGGTTACTGTGAGGAGGATGAAGATGATACCTTCGAGAAGGACAGCGGTGAGGGCGAACTGCCAGCTGTAGCCCATTCCGAGGCAGACTGTGAATACGAAGAATGCGTTGAGACCCATTCCTGGAGCGAGTGCGAAAGGCTTCTTTGCGTAGAATGCCATTACGAGAGTACCGATGATGGCAGCGAGGGCAGTTGCAGTGAAGACAGAGCCGGTAGGCATTTCCGGAAGTGCGGAGAATATGCCCGGGTTGACTGCCAGAATGTAGGACATCGTGAGGAATGTCGTGATGCCGGCAAGAATTTCAGTCTTGATGGTGGTTACTTTCGGGTCCAAGCCGAAAGCCTTCTGTATGAACTTGTTCATTTTGTTTTTTAGATAAAGATGTTTTTGTTTTTCATGTTTTCGGACACACCATTTCCGAAACATAAATCTGCGGGTTTATATGGTCTCCGCCGACCGTAAAAAAGAAAAACACCTGTCATTCCGGCATACGACCGGAATGACAACGGTAGAATATCAATTACGTAGCTAAAAACAGCAACTTAGAAGCTCCACTTAGCTGCTAATGTAGGGATGCAATAGAATCCTGTGTTCGCGAAGTTGTAGGAGAGCTCGACCTCACCTCCGAGGCTGAGATTAACTTTCTCCATACCTTTGATTTGGTTGAGGTTAACCCAGAACTGAGGCTCTGAAAGAGCGATGAACTGCGTTCCCGTAGGAACTCCTGCTTCATTCAGTTTGCCCTGCCAAGGCCTGTGCTCTCTCCAGAAATCCACGAATCCTGAGAATGTGCACCATCCGTGGGCGAAGTTGATGCCCCACACACCGGTGAGCTGGAAGTTGTGAACCTGTTTCTTGCCTGCGCCGTCAACGGTGCCCGGAATGAGCTTATACATTGCGCTGATGGACCAAGTCTTGCTGAAGTCCTTAGAGTGTCCGCTGTAGGTGAGACCTGCGAGCCAAGCGTTGTTGAAGGACATTTTGTTGGTGAGACCGCCGTTGTACTCAACGTGGAGTGAAAGCCAGTCCATTTTTGTGTTCTGCCAGAAGCAGAGTTCGCGGGAAATCTCCCAGTAAGCGCCGAGAACGCCGGCTGTTTTGGTTGCGCCTTCAGCCTTGCTGTTGCTCATGTAGTCCATATCCACGAAGAAGTAGGTGCTTCCCCAAGAGTCCGGCTTGAACATTTCGACGGTGGTGGTGAGATAACCGCGTGACTGGAGATCCTTTCCGTCCTTACCTTTGTACATGTTGTGACCGAAGTCGTAGTGGAGTTGGACATTCTGCGCGAATGCGCCGAGTGAGAGGAGGGCGAGGGCGCCCGTAAGAATTAATTTCTTCATACCTGAAATTGAATTATTAAATAAAGTTGGTGTGTCTTATCTATTCTTCAGTGACCCTATTGGTGTTCGCGTCAAAGTTCACCGCAGTATCCCCCTGCGGATCCTTCCCGAACTCATAGTCCTTGCCCGGAAGAATCGCGTTGAGTATGATTCCGACGAGAGCTGCGACTGCGAGAGCCGAAAGTTTCGTGAAGCCGAGGTCAATGCTGCCGCCTTCTATACCATAGTTGATGCCGATGCCGAGAACGAGGATTATAGCCGCGATGATGACGTTGCGTGAAGAGGTGAAGTCCACCTTGTTCTCCACGACATTGCGGACACCGACTGCCGAAATCATTCCGTAAAGTATCAAGGATACACCGCCCATAGTGGCTGCAGGCATCGCGCTGATCAGTGCCGAGAACTTCGGACAGAACGAGAAGATGATTGCGAACACGGCAGCGATTCTGATGACGCGCGGGTCATAAACCCTCGTGAGGTTGAGCACTCCGGTGTTCTCTCCGTAGGTTGTGTTTGCCGGCGCTCCGAAAAGCGCGGCGAGCATAGTCGCGAACCCGTCGCCGATAAGCGTGCGGTGCAGACCCGGATTCTCAAGATAGTTCTTTCCTGTCGTGGATGAAATCGCGCACATGTCTCCGATGTGCTCAATCATGGTCGCAAGGGCGATAGGCATGATTGTGATGATTGCGCTGGTGAGTAGTTCCCAGTTTCTGGTGTCGCCGATTGCGAGCACTGTGCTGTCGCGGTGAATCGGAAGACCTATCCATGCAGCCTCTTTCACGGTCGTGAAGTCACACATTCCGCAGCAGGCGGCTACAAAGTAGGATCCGAGCACGCCGAGGAGAATCGGAACGATGCGCACCATTCCGCGTCCCCAGATGTTGCAGACCACGATGATTACAATCGCGAGCAGCGCAATCCACCAGTTTTTCTCACAGTTGCCTATTGCAGAGCCGGAAAGAATGAGTCCGATGCAGATGATTATTGGTCCTGTCACCACAGGCGGGAAGAACTTCATCACTCTCTTTGCTCCGAAGGCCGCGAACAGTCCGGCGAGTACGAAGTACAAAAAACCTGCACAGGCAACGCCGATGCAGGCATAAGGCAGTGATTGTGTCGCTGAAAGTCCGAAGCTGTTTCCCATTTCGACTACGGAGAGGTAACCTCCGATGAATGCGAAAGATGAGCCTAAAAATGCGGGGACCCGTAATTTCGTGATAAGATGGAAGATGAGAGTACCGATTCCGGCAAATAGGAGAGTTGTGGATACCGGAAGACCTGTGATTGCAGGTACTAGGACGGTCGCGCCGAACATCGCAAACATGTGCTGTAACCCGAGAGTAAGCATCTTTGGTTTGCCCAATGTCCTGGCATCATAAACCGGCTGTTGGGTGGTTGGTGCTTTTGACATAATTAAAACAAGATTACTAAACTTCGGGCTACAAAGTTATCTTCTTTCTCCTTTGTTACAAAATATAAATGCATATTTTGCCTTACAATTTATTAACATTGGTTTGTTGATAAATTCGCGATTTTGTGCCAATATATTGATGTTTATGGAGATATGTGCTTTTACGGACCATTCGGAATGCTTAAGAATTGTAAGTTAAAAAATCCGGCATAAAAAATATATTTCGGAATACGGAAATGTTGTTGTAACTTTGCGCTCTGTTTTCAACATCACGACGGACTATTAGTGGTATTAGATCAGACTATTAGTGGTATTATATATTGTATTAGTGTTTAACGCGCGGCTTTGGTAAGCCGCAATTTTTTTGTGTCAAATGAAGTACACAAGGGTATTCCGTCCTAAATTTTTTCATCTTTTCCAGAAAGGACGGTACAGCAAGGAGAGATTTGTCTCCGACCTCATCGCGGGAATAATTGTCGGCATCATCGCCCTCCCGCTTGCAATCGCATTCGGAATCGCCAGCGGCGTGACTCCACAGCAGGGTCTCATAACGGCAATAGTGGCAGGATTCCTCGTTTCTGTATTCGGTGGCTCGCGCTTCCTGATCGGAGGCCCTACGGGTGCGTTCATCGTCATTGTCGCCGGCATAGTCGGACAGTACGGTATGGCCGGACTCACGGTGGCGACGATTATGGCCGGAGTGATTCTTGTGGTGATGGGATTCTGCAGGCTCGGGACCATATTCCATTTTATTCCATATCCTATAGTCGTCGGATTCACGAGTGGTATCGCACTCACCATTTTCTCGACGCAGATGAAGGATTTCTTCGGGCTTACGGATGTTTCCGTCCCGTCTGGATTCATCCCTGAGTGGATTTGCTATTTCCAGAACATTCCGAATATCAATTGGTTGGAGACTGCTCTGAGTTTCGGTTGCCTTGCCGTAATCATATTTTGGAACAAATTTGGCAGCAAAAAAATCCCGGGTGCCTTGATTGCGCTACTTTTGGGAACGGCCGCATCAGTGCTTTTGGACCGCTTCTGCGGCATCGAATTCGCGACCATCGGCTCGAAATTCCCTGAGCTTGCAAACGGGATTCCGCTTCCCAAACCAACTATGCCTCAGCTGAGTTTCGACGACGTGAAAAACCTGGTTTCCCCGGCATTTACAATTGCAATCCTTTGTGCAATAGAGTCTTTACTCGCAGCTATGGTCGCTGACGGCGTGACGGGAAAGCAGCACGACTCCAATACAGAACTCATCGGACAGGGAATTGCCAACATCATCACACCGCTTTTCGGTGGTATCCCGGCAACAGGCGCGCTTGCAAGAACTATGGCGAGCATCAACAACGGTGCGAGAACTTCGGTCGCCGGAATAGTTCACGCCGTGGTGCTCCTTCTGATTTATCTGTTCCTGATGCCGTATGCAGTCTACATCCCGCTTGCCTGTCTTGCGTCAATCCTCGTGATTGTCGCCTACAATATGAGCGAATGGCGCACATTCCGCTATCTTCTCAAGGGTGACGGCGCCGATGTGGCTGTGCTTCTGATAACATTCTTCCTCACTGTAATCATTGACCTTACGGTCGCAATCGAGGTGGGAGTTCTTCTTGCCATCGTGCTCTTCGTCAGACGAATGATGCAGACTTCAAGCATTGAGGTTCTTGACCAGGCAAGGCTCGCAGCAACCGAGGATGACGAAAAAGCGGATTTGGAGGATACCGAATATCTCGATGTCCACAAGGGAGTTGAGGTTTATGAAATCAACGGTCCGTATTTCTTCGGCCTCGCCGCACAATCGGAGGAGTTTGAGAAGAGGAAAAATGCCGGAACTTGCGTCCGTATAATAAGGATGAGAAAGGTGCCGTTCATTGATTCGACAGGAGTGAAGAACCTCAGGAATCTCTGCGATATGGCGAAGAAGAGGGGAGTGCAGGTCATACTTTCGGGCGTGCAGCCACGTGTGATGCATACTCTTGAAAAATTTGGTGTGGACAAGGAACTTGGCAGCGAGAACATCTACGACCACATCATTCCAGCTCTTGCGGCCGCAAACAGCATCGCCGACCGCAATGCGGAGAGACGCCGTGCCGGCGAGTAGTTATAACGAAAATGAGAAGTTCTGTGAAAAGCAACGGCAGCATGCCGCTCAAGTCGTGGTTGCCACTTGTCGGGCTGACCTGCTCGACCTTCATATTCAACACTTCCGAGTTCATCCCGATTGGGCTCCTGACGGACATCGCGGCTGACTTCAGTATGACGGAGGCCCAGGCCGGGATGCTCATATCGGTCTATGCCTGGGTAGTGATGCTCCTTTCGCTGCCTCTGATGATACTTGCATCTAAAGTGGAACTTCGTCGTCTGATGCTCTGCCTTGTCGGCTTCTTCTCTGCCTTCCAGGTCATGTCGTTCCTATCAGTGAACTATTGGATGCTTATGGCTTCGCGCATAGGAGTTGCCTGCACGCACTCTATTTTCTGGTCCATCGTGTCTCCTGTGGCGGTGAAGATTGTTTCTGACGAACACAGGCCATTGGCACTCAGCATGATAGTTACGGGTTCCTCCATAGCGATGATTCTCGGAATGCCGCTTGGGCGCGTCATCGGCCTCCACATCGGCTGGAGGATGACCTTCCTCAGCATAGGGGTCTTCGCCTTTGCGACCTTCCTTTATCTCCTGTTTGTCCTTCCGGAGGTCAGCAGTGACGGCGGATTCTCGCCGCGGAGGCTGCCTGAACTTTTCCGAAACCGTGCTCTAGCGGGCCTGTTTCTCTTTACCGCGCTCTATGCCGGTTCCTACTACACCTGCTACAGTTACATCGAACCGTTCATGAAACAGGTCGCCGGAATGTCGGACGAACTTGTGACCGCTGCCCTGATGATTTTCGGTGGAGCCGGTCTCGTCGGGAGTTTCCTCTTCTCGAAGTATTACAGCCGCAACAGCCACCTCTTCACGACGCTTGTGATGATGTCGCTCACCGCGAGTCTCCTGCTGTTCTATCCGCTTTCGTTCAGCTCCGTTGCACTCATTGCTCTCTGTGTACTGTGGGGTATTGCCGGCACAGCCTACAACGTTTCCATGCAGGATGAGGTGATCAGCCTCACGGCCTCCCGTCCGGAATCCACGGCTGTGGCGATGTCCATCTTCTCCGGCATATTCAACATGGGAATCGGATGCGGATCCTTTGCCGGAGGTCTCGTATGTACTCATCTCTCTTTGAGATACATCGGTTATGCAGGTGGCATTCTCGCCGTCTTGGCGCTGCTCTACTGGCTGCTGCGACTCTCCGGACTCTTCGAGAGGGCGAAGCGGGAGGTCTGACAGAATGGATTATTTTTTCTCCACCTTGACCATCAGCCGCATTGTGCTACGATTTTTGCAGGCTGTCACACCTGCACACTGACGGAAGGAGCACTTCTGTCCGGAAAACGGCGTAATGTATGGCAAATTGGAATATTTTTGACAATTCTCACGGGATACACTGGGCTGCAAGCCAGTCCGAAATGATTTTGAGGGCGCACCTGCTGAATTGGTTCTGGCGTCCGCGTGAAGAACGGCGTGTTGTACGCACTAGTGTGACAGCCAGATGCATAGATAAATACCTCGACATCTATCTCCCGCTCATAAGGGCTGTGGAACCTGACAGCGCTCCCGCTGCCGCTGAACCTGAAAGACTCTGGTCAATCTGGCTTCAGGGTGAGGAGTCGGCGCCTCCTCTTGTGAAGGCGTGCTGGAGAAGTGTTCGTCACAACTGCCCTTCGCACAATCTTGTGGTTCTTGATTCAGACACAGTATTCGACTACATAACTCTGCCTGCGGAAATCAATGCCAAGTGGCGTTCCGGGAAAATCTCACCGGCACATTTCACTGACATCTGCCGGGTCGAGCTTCTTTACGAGCATGGCGGGATTTGGCTCGACGCGACGGATTTTGTCGCGTCCGACTTTCCCGAATGGCTATGGAACGAGGATTTCTTCCTCTATCTTGCCGGCCACATCAATGATTACACCTTCGTTCAGAACTGCTTCATTCGGGCCCGAAAGGGAAATTTCCTCGTCAAGGCGTGGCGTGAACTCATGTTCGCCTACTGGAAGGAGAATAGCCGCCATTTCCACTACTTCCAGCATCAGATGATGTTCAAAAAGATTGTCGAAAACAACGACTATGCAGCGGCTTTGTTCGCGAAGATGCCAAAGATTCTGCAAGATCCGACCCATTGTCTGTGGTGTGGGACTACAGGGACTTACCATTCGATAAGGACACGTTTGACGCAGTCACGTCCAGGGCGATGTTCCAGAAAACGGCCTACAGATACGAATCTGCCCGGAACCCACTCCCGGGGAGCTTTGCAGACGAGATGATAAACCGGATGTTTCTGTGAGATTGGGGCGGATGCGGATTTGCAGATTTAAAATATATGTGTAACTTTGCAGTCCTTTGTAATTGACTCAAGTTTCGCACTTGCGAAACACCTTTTTTGAGCCCTTGTGGCGAGGGTAAGTCCTCTCCCCGAGGGAGAGGATTTAGGAGAGGGGTAACGTGGACAGAAAAAGTGCGTGGGATTTGTGAGTTTGATAAATGAGATAAGTTTAATATTCGCAAGAAGTTAGAATACTTGCTAAACTTGAATAATTATGAGGCGGATGTGTTGTAATTGGTAGCCAAGCCAGACTTAGGATCTGGTGCCGTGAGGCGTATGGGTTCGAGTCCCTTCATCCGCACAAGAAAGGCTCTCTTAATCATTTGATTTTGAGAGCCTTTTCTTTGGGTATGCTCGGCACGAACATACTCTGATGTTTGCAAGTCCCTTTCCCTCCTACTCGATTCGCTGGTTTACCTCCTGTTCGATGCGGAACTTGAGATGGTCAAAGTCATTGCCGAAGAGGTCCACACCGAAGCGGAATACGAGCGGAGATTTTATGACGGAAACGTGGTAGCGGAACGACATGTCGAGATTTTGGATGCCGCTCATCGCAAGTTCGTAGCGGTCCACGTCCACAATGAAAGGGAAAACTTCAAGCCTGCTGTCGCTTATCTGACCCTCCACGGACATCGAACTTATCTTCAGATCTCCCTTATTTTTGAACTTCAGCAGCTTCGTTATCTTCCTTAGACTCTCATCCTGTGCAAGCGTTAGGTCCTTGCCTCCTATGCGCATGATGCCCCTCATTGTCGGCATTATGAAGTTCATGTTCGTGTCAAGGTCGGCTGTGCCGACTATCTCGCAGTTGAGCAGCCCGTCGAACGAACTTAGCATAGGCACGATTTCCTTTACCTGCGGCACCATGTTGAAGACTTCACCAGCAGTCAGGTCAACAAGGCTGAGGTTGAACCCGGTCTTTATGTTTGTCTTGCTGCGCGTCGCGTAGAAGCCCTCGAAGAAAAGGTTTCCCATGTTTGCCGCAGCCACTGTGTTGTAGATCTGGATACAACGCTCTTTCATCATCACGTTGCAGTTCAGCCAGTCTATGACCATATTTGAGTTTTAACAGCATCCTCAGACGAAGACAGGCGGATACATGAAATTTTCGTATCTTTGTACCCACTAAAAAAACGAATACACAAAAACATTACTTTCGGAACAAGAGAGATGGATATTTTAAAGAAAAAGGCGAAGCTCAAATATCTTTGTGCATTTCTGAGCATTTTTACACTTATAGCATACCACATTCCTTTTTTCAGTATCGCAGTATCCAAATTGGAGGGCACGTGGAAGACAATTTTCGTGGTTTTCTCTTTGATGATACTGATTCTGGCGATAACTTATTTTTTCTATTATCTGGTGCTCTGGTTGGGGCGTGTTGTCGGAAAAATCATAATCGCGGCAAGTTTTATCTGCAATGCTGCGGCGATGTATTTTATTAATACTTACGAGGTTGTGATTAATGACGCGATGATGGGGAATGTCTTCAACACGCGCTTTTCAGAGGCATCCGGATTTTTCAGCTCCGGGGCGGTGATTTATCTGCTCTTTCTCGGCATACTGCCCTCGGTCTATCTTTTTGCGAGGAAAACTGACTATGGCTCTTTTAAGCGTTTTTCGCTCAATGTCGGAGGCTCGTTGGGCGTGATTCTCGCAGTGGCTCTCATCAATTTCTCGAACTGGTCGTGGATGCACGTCAATCTCGGACCTCTCGGCAGCTATATGATGCCCTGGTCGTATGTCTTCAATTCGGTCCGTTACCACAATTCTGTCAAAAAGCGTAACCGTGTGGAAATCAAGCTGCCGGATGCTGTTTTTACAGATAGCACCAAGTCGGTCTGCCTGCTCGTGATAGGGGAGTCCGCACGTCGGGACCATTTTTCGCTCTATGGATATGAACGTGAGACCAACCCTCTCTTGAAAAATGATACAGTGGTGGCTTTGCCTGCAATTGCGGCAGCGACCTATACGACAGAGGGTGTGAAGGCGATTTTGAATTATACCCCGGGAGAACAGCTCTATGAGCCTCTGCCAAGCTATCTCTCCCGTGCTGGAGCCTATGTCCTTTGGCGCAGCAACAATTGGGGTGAACAACCTTTGCATATAGACTCCTATCAGACTGTGGATGATTTGAAGAAAATCTATCCGGATTCCGACCCGCGCTACGACGCCATCCTTTTGGAAAGTCTTGCGGAGCAGCTTCTTTCATCGGGGAAAAACAAAGTGCTGGCGGTTCTGCACAGCTGCACGAGCCACGGTCCTGACTATAGTTCTCATTATCCGGCCGAGTTTGAAGTTTTTACACCCATAAATAAGACAGCTGAAATGTCGAAGGTCGCTCCGGAGCAACTTGTCAATTCGTATGACAATTCGATTTTATACACTGACTATCTGCTGCATAAGGCGATAGAGGAATTGGAATCCCTGCCTGAGGAGTGGCGGCGCTGTATGATTTATGTCTCCGACCACGGGGAGTCGCTCGGTGAGAACGGGCTGTTTATGCACGGGGTGACGCGCTCGCTGGCCCCAAGGGAGCAACTTGAAATTCCCTTTATTGTCTGGCATCCTGGCGGAGGAGATGATTGTCTGAAGAAAGAGATTAATTTCGCGGAGCAATATAATGTATTTCACAGTATTATGCATTTTCTTGGGGCCGTTAGCGAAATTTATGACGAAAATATGAATATCTTCAAATGAGTGCTCTCTTTGTCATAAATCCCATTGCCGGCAAGGGCAGGAAGGAAAAATTGCTCGAAGTTTTGAGGCGGGGCGGTCATAGGGCTGTGCTTACCGAGTATGCGGGGCAGGCGGAGCTTATAGCACGTGACGCAGCTGAGGACGTGGTTGTGGCGGTCGGGGGAGATGGTACCGTCAATGAGGTGTCGCGTGGCTTACTTGGCAGTGACAAGATTTTGGGTATTCTTCCCTGTGGAAGCGGTGACGGGCTCGCTCGTTGTCTCGGAATCGGTCACAAGCTGTCCGAGGCCATTCGAATCATAGAAAACGGAAAGACAGCTCCGCTTGATGCGGGTTTTGTGAACGGCAGGGCGTTTTTTTCCGTATGCGGAGTGGGTTTCGATGCGAACGTAAGCAAAATGTTCGCTCTTTCGGGAAAAAGGGGACTTTCCACCTACATTACCAAGTCTGTGGAACTGTGGAGAACGTTCAAACCGGAGAGATTCACGATAAATATCGATGGAATGGAGTGGACTCAGGAGGCTGTGGCTGTCATTGTGGGAAATTCCAATCAATGGGGAAACGGGGCGAAGATTACTCCCGGGGCGGACTGCGGTGACGGACTTCTTGATATTACCGTACTCGATATGTTCCACAGCATCGAAATTCCCCATCTGGTGGCCTTGCTGATGAGCGGTCACAGCAATCTCAGCCGCCGCTCCCATTGCTACCGTGGCCGACAAATCCGGATTTCCCGTTCTTCAGAGGGACCGGCGCATTTTGACGGCGACTGGTTCGACGGAGTGAAACAGCTCGATGTAAGCCTGCAACCCTCGGCACTGAGGGTTCTGGTGCCTTAGCGTTGAAAAATGGAAGTAAGCTTTATTCTTTAGAAATATATTTTTAATTTTGCACTCCGCTTTTGCGGAAGCGGAGTTTGTGCAGGCGAGGGCCTCGAACGGCTTCTTAACCCTCTGTCGCTTCGGGCTGAGACCGATGCAATCATTCTCCGGTATCCGGAATTTTTGCATCTACGCTTTGAGTGTTTCCGGTGTTTGCTGTTTCGTCTGTTCCTGGGTTGTCTTCTGTGTTTTGTGAATCATCGTTATTTTGATTTTCTGAGGATTGGAGTTGCTTCTTCTCCTCCTCGCTTAATGGAACCACGTCCTCGTCCACAGCGGCGACATAGCCCGTCTCTTCTTTCTGGCGGCGGATTGCATCCTGTCTTTCGGAGATGGCAATCGCCTGCTCGACGCCGGTCTCGAATACGTTTCGGATTGTGTTCGAGAGGTTGAGTTTCGACTCATCGATGGTCTTGGTGAACACCGGTATGCTCTGCGCATTGCGGTACTTCGCCTTTCCGATGCGGAACTTCAGATGGTCAAAGTCATTGCCGAAGAGGTCCACACCGAAGCGGAATACGAGCGGAGATTTTATGACGGAAACGTGGTAGCGGAACGACATGTCGAGATTTTGGATGCCGCTCATCGCAAGTTCGTAGCGGTCCACGTCCACAATGAAAGGGAAAACTTCAAGCCTGCTGTCGCTTATCTGACCCTCCACGGACATCGAACTTATCTTCAGATCTCCCTTATTTTTGAACTTCAGCAGCTTCGTTATCTTCCTTAGACTCTCATCCTGTGCAAGCGTTAGGTCCTTGCCTCCTATGCGCATGATGCCCCTCATTGTCGGCATTATGAAGTTCATGTTCGTGTCAAGGTCGGCTGTGCCGACTATCTCGCAGTTGAGCAGCCCGTCGAACGAACTTAGCATAGGCACGATTTCCTTTACCTGCGGCACCATGTTGAAGACTTCACCAGCAGTCAGGTCAACAAGGCTGAGGTTGAACCCGGTCTTTATGTTCGTCTTGCTGCGCGTTGCGTAGAAACCCTCGAAGAAAAGGTTTCCCATGTTTGCCGCAGCCACTGTGTTGTAAATCTGGATACAGCGCTCTTTCATCATCACGTTGCAGTTCAGCCAGTCTATGACCATATTTGAGTAGCTGATGTCATATCCCTCCATGGTGACATTCGCAATGATATTTGCCGGAACGACGAAAAGCCCGCCGGTGGTGCTGTCTGCCTTTTCCTTGTTCATCTCGTTTACAGCCGCCTTAAGATACTCGCTGTCGCTCTCCTCCAAAGTCCCGTCGGCTGTTCCGGAGACTTTCTGTCCGGCCGCATAAGCCGCAAGTAACTCGTTGCAATCCAGTTTGTTTGCCACAAGTTTGATGTCGGCCTTGACCGGCCCGCGTCCGAGCACTGCCCTCCTTAGACCCGTGAGGCTTCCGCTGATGTCCAGGTCGGATTCTCCGGAAGCAAGGCAGATGTTGTTGAGGCTAATGTCATTGTTTGTGAAACTCAACTGAACGTCGGAGATTGTGTTACGCAGTGGCAGCAGGGTCGTCACTATTCGTGCCTTGTTCAGTGAAAGTCCTCCGTTTATTCCCCATTCACGGAAATATTTCTTCATTGTCCCGTCGAGGCTGAAACTGAAGTCCTGCCTCATCCAGTCCTGCTCCTTCAGCCATTCCGGCACGTTTCCGGAACCGATGCGACTGCGGTAGGCGACGCTGAAAAGGGAATCTCTCGGCACTCCAGGCCAGATGCGAGCAAGGGAATCAAGCCTCCGTTCCCTCCTGGCCTTTCGGTCGGTAGCGTCGTTCTTCCTGGCCCTTGCGCTGATGTTCACTCCGGTCGCGAGCACCCTTCCTTCGCTGCTCTTTGCCCTTATCACTTTGTTCGTGCTGCTGAACGACAGCAGAGGAATCTTCGAGTCTCCGTTTATATGCGTGATTCTGAACGTGTTGTCAGTTTCCTTGAGGTCGAGCGACGTGTCGTCGCCGTCCTTGAGCGAAAGAAGATAACCGGTGAAATGTCCGATCATAGGATAGAATATAGTAGTATCCTTGCGACTGAGTACTCCGGCATCATTTTTCATCGCCAACTTCATATTCCGTCCCTTGAAGTCAATCTCCTTTCCATAGACGGCGCGTATGGTGTCCACGCTCGCGTTGAGTTCCATCATCCTCGACTCTCTCTTCTGCTCCTCGTCGATTTTTCCACGCTTAGTGACAAGGCAGAAGTCAAGCGAGTCGACATAGACTTCAATGCTGTCCTTTGCATCCGTAAGGTGTAGCCTGTCCGCGTTCAGATCAATGTCGAGATTGGCCTCCGGAAGCCGGTAGAGATCCAGCTGCGACATCCTTACGCTTCCCTTAGCCTTTCCTCCAAGCATACCGGAAGCATTGAGCCCGAGGCTGTCCGGGAGCATGGCGGAGATGTCGTCAAGTTTTGACCTGAAGACAATGTCAGGCTTCAGCGTGATGTCGTCGCCGAGAATGTCAAGCAGACCGAGCGAACCATCGAGATGGGTAGTGCCGAGCAGGTAGAGACAGATGTCCGAAAGATTCAGATCGTATCTTCCCTTGTCGTCGGTCGAAATCTCTCCTTCGAGCTCTACTTCCCCGGAGAATCCGGTTTCGGCGATGCTCACATGGGATTTAGGCATTGAGAAAAGCCCGCTCAGCCGCGGTAGGGAGCCACCCGACCAAGCATAGTTCCAGTCGGCCACCAGCATCGCGGAGAACTTCGCGTCGGTCTTGACGACGGATGCGTCCTGGCTGACTAATTTACCATATTGTTCAAGAATCTTCGCGATGTCAAGCTCCATCGTGCTCATAGTTGCGTTCACATACAGGCTGTCCGGCAGAATCCGCATATTTCCCGAAAGTACGAATGGAATGAACGCCACGTTTCCGTTTATTTCCTTGAATTCGAAGGCCGGGACGCTGTCTTCTGCTATGTCAGCATCTCCGCGTAGGCTGACCGGCACTTCAAGCCGTCCCCATTCCCTTGTTCCGATGTGGGCTCTTGACTCAATGTCGAGATGGATATTCTTTCCGTTTCTTCCGTCTATGTGCAGTCTGTCGATTCCTGCGAGCAATGTGTCGCCAGCCATTCTTCCGGCCACAAAGAGGCTGTCAACTTCCAGTTCAATCTTTCTGTTATTGCTGAAACTCGAGCTGAGTCTGCCGGCGAACATCATCTCCTTCATGTTTATGAACGCGCTCATCGTGTCTCTGGCGTTCGAGTAAACGATAGTGGGCCTTTCCCCAAGCCTGATTTTCCCGAAGGCAATGCGCGGAAGTTTGAAGTCTCCCTCGGAAACCTGCGTACTGTCATTTCCAGAAGCCGTTTCCGTCCCCTCATCCACCATTATATCCCAGTTTGACGAGCCGTCCCGGTAGGTGTGTGCGAAAACTCTCGGTTTTGAAACGCTTATCTCCGGAATGTCGAGCTTCCAGAAGAGGAGACCGAACGGGTTGACTTTCAAGTCGAAGCGGTCGAATACGGCAAGCGTGTCATTCGGATACTTCTTTTCCTGAATATCCTCTCTCTCATCCCCTCCGGCAACAATTCTTCCGCGTCCCAAAAACTGCACGGGCATATCCCTTCCTATGAGAGAGTCGAATTTTTCGTGGCTGTATGTCACGACGCAGTCTTCCATCCTCAGCGACACATTCGGGAAGGCACGGAACATAGATACTCCTATCTTCTTGAAACTCAAGTCGGCATCCACATAATTCCCGGCATATTTCTCCACCATTCCGGTCAGCACGGAAGGGGAAAGCGCAATTTGCAGTATGACGAGCAGGATGAGCCAAATTTTCAACACCCAGACGACTGTTTTCAAGATTTTTTTCCCGACACCTCCATCTTCTTTTTTTTCGGCGGTTTCCGGGTTCTTTTCAGTATTCATAGCATTCCGACAATTTCGAGATCTTTACAGCAATTTCCCTTTTCAGGATTATAATCCTTTGGGCACAAATCCGCAAAAATAAGAAAAATAAAGTAAAACAGCCGGCGAAACCGAGTAATATCTACCATAATGATTCCTGAAACAACAAAAATGTGTTGGATTGACAATAATTGCCTCTGGGTGTAGGAATTTTGTTCGAATTTTCTTTACTTTGCTCTGCTTTAGTAAAGATAAAAACAGCTTAATGAAAATTCCTATGGAAAGAAAACAAAACGTACATTCATCGAATATAAAGGTCGTTTCCCGGATGGTTTCGGTGTTTATGACAATATGCGCCGTATTTGTGGCGACATCGCTGGGTTCCTGCGTCAAGAAAATCCGTTATAACACGTCTCACCCAGATTTCGCTAAGATAAGTCTCTCCCCGGACTGGACGGCACGAGGGGAGGGCGTTCCCGTTCCGGAAAAATGGGCGATTAGCATCGGGGACTACACAGTCAACGAATATATAGGACAAAGCCACGAGGCGCAACGTCTTTTCGAACCGGGCAGTTACTCTCTGGTAGTTTATAACCCCGCTGATGGCATCACGGTGGAAGGTACAACTGCCACGGTGTCCGCATCTTCAGAAGCCGGACAAGACGCCTTTATAAGCGGCAGTCCGGCTTGGTTCTTTACCGCAGTGCAGGATGTGACCATAGAGAAAGACCGGGAATACCTTTTCAGTGTCGTAATGAAGCAGCAAATAAGGCGGCTCACATTGATTGTTGAACCGACAGGCAAAACGGCGGATCTGATAGAAGGCATAGAGGGCAGTCTCTCCGGCGTTGCCGGCAAGATAGATTTTGCCATAGGTTCGCACAGCAGTCCGTCGGAGGTGAAACTTGATTTTACGAAGATAAGCGAAGGCGCCGATGCGGGAAAATGGATGACCTCAGTGCTTTTACTTGGCATCGCAGACGACAAGCAGCAGCTTTCCGTCAATATGAGATTTATAAAGGGCTCTGCGCTGCGTCCTATCGCAATAGACAGTGATCTTTCGGCACCACTTGCCGGATTCAACACCGACAAGCCCCATCCGCTTGTGATTGGCGGCACAATGGTGGAAACTCCGACCATGGTAGGAGTCGTCACAAGCATCGATAATTGGGAAGTTGTGGATCTGGGAAACATCGAGGCGAAACAGTAATAACCTAATCGAATATATAATAAATGGAAACTAAAATGAAACTATTTGTCGCTGCCGTCCTGTGTCTTGCGACGTTTGCCGGGTGTCGCCGAGAGGAAAATGGAAAGTATGCGAACGGTGACGGGATGTCTCTCCCCAAGTTTACGGCGACAATCGACGGAGTAAAGACGCGCGCATTTGACCGGCAGTGGGAAGCGGGCGACGAAATCGGCATCAGCGCCGATAGCTATAGCAATATATGCTATCAGACTAAAGATGGAGACGGCAAATTCTCCGTAAAAACGCCCGGCAACGAGATTTATTTCAATCCTAATGAAGAAGTGACCTTCACCGCCTACTATCCCTGGAACATCGTTGGGGGTGTGACGGCAATCAGCGCTGACACAAGAGAGCAATCAAAACAGAAGAGTTTCGACTTTCTTTGGGCGCAGGCTTCCAGCAAGAAGGGTTCTCCCGAGGTCGCTTTCAATTTCGCGCACAAGATGGCAAATCTGATTCTGAAAATCCGCTTCGCCTCCGGTGTCAGCTTGGAGAACTTGAAGATAGAACGTTTTTGGTTTCTGGGCTTAATGCATAATGGAACTTTCAGTATTTCAGACGGCAGCACATCCTTGGAAGATAACAAAATGGAAATCTGGGCTTTCTTCGATAGTTTTGATCCCTCCAACAATGCGCCTGTCACTGTTGATGAGGCTTCCGGCGCTATGACATTCTCACTCATCTTCTTTCCGCAGAAATTTGATTCCCCATTATCCTTCTCAGCACAGTCGGTCGGTGAAGGTGAAAATAATTGGAGAGCAAAGATAGACTTTACTGAGGCAAATCGTCAAAAGGATGGTGCGGACGCCAAAAACGAATTGGTGGGAGGACGTCAGTACATTCTCACGGTGTCGTTCAATGGAAAGGCAATCTCGGTTGAAGATATCCGCTTGGCAGATAAATGGTCTGATGATGGTTTTGAGAATGTGTACTCACAAACAATATAACTATGAAGTGGAAAAGGAGTGAAAATTGAAAAATGACAATGAAACGAAATATCATACATATACTTTGGGTGGCAGCGCTTCTGCTTGTATCCTGCTCGCAGGAAGAATTTCCCCGGCCGGATAAGGGCAAAGCCGTTTCGCTATCCATTTCCGTGACAGACAGCGGCTATCGTACCGACTCTGACGCTAAAAACCCGCAAGAACCGCAGACCCGTGCCTTGGAGTCGGGATACAATACTGAGTTTATAGAGGGTGATGCCTTTGGATTTTACCTCGTGCGCTTAGGAGGGTTAGTCTATGAAAACGTCAAACTTACCGCCAGGCGGGGCGAGAGCGGACTCATTTGGCAAGCGGACGAGGGCGTGGAGATTAACGGAGGACTCCATGGCGAGGCCTATTTCCTCTACTATCCCTACAGGGAGAACATTGCAGGTGAAGTGAACGCCTTCGCCGGGGATGATATGGACTTTTTTAAGCAAATTATCGACAATTGGCAGCCTGCTGCCGACCAAAGCGACTATGCATCCTACACGGCCTCCGACTTGATGACAGCAATTGGCCAGGTAATACAGGATGCGGAGGGCAAACCTACGCTCCATTTCTCTATGTCGCACCAAATGGCACTGGCAGAGATCCGGATGCCGACGACGCGTTATAAGTTCACCAATACGACAGGAACAGTGCCTGACTACATTTCGTCGCCCCCGGTTGATTTCAGCAAGGGCGACGTCCTGCCTTGTAACTTTGCAAATGGTGTGTACCGCTACATTGTCAGACCCAATGGCGACCAAGTGCCAACGATCAAGGGTAGATTTGTCTACAAAGGTCTATTTGTAGAGGTCAATAAGGAATTTGTCATTTCCCCGAATATCAGAGCTTCCCACTACAAAACCTACAAAGTGGATGGTGCGCCTGTCGAGGAAAAGGATCATAACTTGCAGCGGGGAGATTTCCTCCTCTCGGACGGGTCATTGGTCAGCAAGGATAATCAGCTGACCACAAGACAGAAAACGAAGGTTTCCGCCATAGTTTTCTGGTCGCCCTTTGATACCTCGACAGAAGGCAGATTTACCCCTGCCAGATTGGCGGATGACAAAATTATGTCCGCCTACCATCCGCATTGTACCCACGGCCTTGCTCTTGCCGTCAAGAGCGTTAATAGTGGTACTCAATGGCAATCAGACGGTTTTGTTGAATCTGTGAGCGATTGGCAGGCAGGAACCGGTTTCAGCCACCCTTTGAAGTCTGATTTTGTTTCCATAGCTTCACTCACGGGTCCTGGTGATAATGTCAACAAAATCTACGGTTATCAGAATACTGTTCTGCTGCGTCTCTACAATGCCCATTGCAACGCCAACGGCAAAGCGAAATATGCAGTTCAACCCGTTGTGGCTCTTGATGAATTTGAGAAAACCAACCAAGCCCCGGCGGGCAGTACCGGTTGGTTTGTCCCGTCAGAGAAAGAATTGCATATCCTATGTTACAAGGATGTGGATAATATTATAAACGTATTTGGCGAATCTTTTAATGATACACGGATTATAGTCAATACTTCCCTCAGTGCAGTAGGTGGTGACCTTGTGGAAAACAATCATTGGTCATCTTCGGAGTGTGACAGTGGTATATATCACGGTGGCGCTTACCTTATGAACTTCAAACAGTGCTATGCGGTTCCCGTCGCGAAGGGTAACGATGGTGCTGTGAGGGCAGTCTGTGCCTTCTGATTTCGTTATTTGTTCACGCAGAAAGCATACAACATATTTGTTTTTATACTAAATTTGCACTCTGATGAGGCTTCGGAATACCCCGTATGCCTTGAAACGATAAACTTATAAAGTATGGACGAAGCATTCGTTTTTGACAACTATGTGACAGGACGGGCATTTGTCGGACGGCGTTCTGACTGTACGGCTCTTGGAAACCTTGTCGCAAACCACGAGAATGTGTGCATATATGGTGCTCCGAAAAGCGGCAAGACGTCCCTCGTGCATCAGGCTCTGATAAATCTTAAGACATCGGGTGTAGGCGTGGAAGTCCCGTCTTGTGATCTCTCCGGTGTCCGTACCGTCGGAGAGTTGGTCACCTCTCTCGTTTCGTCGCTGATGAGGCAGTTGTGCGACGGCCCTTCCGATTATGCTGATTTTATGGAACATTTTCTCTCCGGCACCGGCTTCGCGTTCGATGAGGCTTTGTACGAAGACTTCGGGAATCTTGCCGTGTTCTGCGGAGACGTTTCCGCAGGCGATGTGACAGAGGCCCTGACGCTTCCGTACCGTGTAGCTTCGGAACGTGCATGTAATTTGTGCGTTGTTTTTGACGAGTTTCAGAACATAATGGAAATCAACGGCTTCGAATCCATATTGAAAGAAATGGAGCGGATTGCGGTCGACAATGCGGGTTCGGGAGCGAGCTATATCTTCTGCGGATCTTCTGTGAACGCGATGAAATGGATGTTTGAATACAAGAAATATTTCTTCCGGAATGTCGCCGTTCTCCCGATGTCGCCTATAACTGAACAGGAGGTGATTGACCACATCGTCGACGGCTTCCGTCCTACGGGAAAGGTGATAGAGAAGGACCTGATACAGGCTCCTTACCGTGTTTTTGGAGGTAATATGTGGTATATCAATCTGATGGCCTCGTTCTGCAATGCGAGGGCAATCGGCTATATCAACGAAAAGACCATACGGGATTCCATCGAGACCGTCATCTCCCTTAACGAACCGCGCTTCAGGATGGTTGTCGCGGACCTCACAGTGTTCCAGATGTCTTTTCTCAGGGCGGTGCTACGAGGAGAGACCCGTTTCAGCGCGTCGGATGTCATCGAAAAATATGACCTCCACTCTTCTGCAAATGTGAAGAGAGTGAGGGATGCGTTGATGAAAAAGGAGATATTGACCTTTACGAACAAGGATGAGCCTGTGGTTATTGATCCGTTGTTCGAGTTCTGGTTCAGGAGGAAAATGCTGTGAAAAAGCTGTGGGTGAGTTTGAAAAAATTTTGAAATCAGAATAATATTCGTATCTTTGCACGCTCAAAAAGAAAAAGGGGGTGATTTTTATATGATTATAGTACCTGTTAAGGAAGGCGAGAACATCGAGAAGGCACTCAAGAAGTTCAAGAGGAAATTCGAGAAGACCGGAGCAATCCGTGAGTTGCGTTCAAGAAGAGAGTTCGAGAAACCGTCCGTGAAGGCAAGAAAGGCGAAGATGAAAGCTATCTACGTTCAGCATCTGCAGCTTCAGGACGAGCAGTAATTGCAATTTTTTTATTTTATGGCTGACAAGCTCCTTGAAGAGCCGGTGAGACGAGTCCGGCCGCTTGCAGTTAAAACGCGGAATTTGTCCGGGAGGGCAGTTCCAAAATTTTTACAAACAATATGTACGCAATCGTAGAAATTGCAGGTCAGCAGTTTAAGGTTGAGGCTGGCAAAGAAATTTTTGTGAATCGTCTTGCAGAGGCTACAGGCACTGCAGTCGAGTTCAACAAGGTGCTTCTGCTCGACAATGACGGAGAAGTCAAGGTCGGCGCACCGTATGTGGAGGGCGCAGTTGTGAAAGCTACCGTCCTTGACGATTCTTGCAAGGGCAAGAAGGTTCTTGTCTTCAAGAAGAAGCGTCGCAAGGGTTACCAGAAATGCAATGGTCACCGTCAGTATCTTTCAAAAATCCAGATCAACGAGATCGCTTAATCAGGAGGTTTAATTATGGCACATAAAAAAGGCGTCGGTAGTTCAAAGAACGGTCGTGAGTCAGAAAGCAAACGACTTGGCCTCAAAAAATTCGGTGATCAGGCTGTAAAGGCAGGCAATATCCTCGTACGTCAGAGGGGCACGGTTCACAATCCGGGTCTCAACGTCGGAATGGGTAGGGATCACACTCTTTACGCACTGATTGACGGAAGGGTTAAATTCTGCAAGAAGGCAGAGAACAAGTCATTCGTCTCGGTTATTCCTTTTGAGAACTAACTCGGGGATTGTATGCTTGGATTATAGAAGAGGTTTGTTGCTCCCTGAGTGACAGACCTTTTTTTGTTGAATTTTGCGCAAAAAAGCGGTCTGCGGCGTTGGACTTCGATAATTGAGATCCTCACAACCATCAGGTTGCTGCGGTTTCAATTTCTCGTCCGCCTTGTATCCCATCTTTTTCGCATCAAAATTCTCTCAGAAATAATATAAAAAGAATATTTAAAAACTTAATAATATGCTTACACTTAAGTTGCTTCGTGAACAGCCGGAGTATGTGATCAAGAAACTGGCTGTGAAAAATTTCGACGCGAAGGAAATCGTGGAGAAAATCAATGCTCTTGACGCAGACAGGCGTGCGCTGCAGACAGAACTGGATGGTTGCCTTGCCGAACAGAAGAAGATGGCCTCAATGATCGGCTCTCTTATGAAGGAGGGAAAGAAAGAAGAGGCGGACGGCGTGAAGTCCGAAGTCGCGGCTCTTAAGGCACGTTCTTCCGAGATCGAAACGAAGGCGCAGAAGACACAGGATGAGCTCTACTCACTGATGGTTCTTCTTCCGAACATACCTTGTGACGCGGTGCCGGAGGGCAAGACCGCAGCTGACAATGTGGTAGTCAAGATGGGTAACAAGATTCCTGACCTTGGTCCGGATGCGCTCCCTCACTGGGAACTCGCAAAGAAGCTTGACATCATCGACTTTGACCTCGGAGTGAAGCTTACCGGAGCAGGTTTCCCTGTCTACAAAGGCAAGGGAGCGCGTCTCCAAAGAGCTCTCATCAACTACTTCCTTGACATCAACACCAAGGCCGGCTATCTTGAGGTCGAGCCTCCGGTGATGGTCAACGAGGCTTCAGGCTTCGGTACAGGCCAGCTTCCTGACAAGGAGGGGCAGATGTACCACGCGACAGTTGACAATTACTATCTCGTACCGACCGCCGAGGTTCCTGTGACCAACATCTATCGTGACGTGATTCTCGGCAACAACGACTTCCCTGTCAAGATGACGGCATACACCCCTTGCTTCCGCCGTGAGGCCGGCTCTTATGGAAAAGATGTCCGCGGGCTCAACCGTCTCCACCAGTTCGACAAGGTGGAGATTGTCCGTATAGAGAAGCCGGAGAACTCCTACGCAGCTCTGGACGACATGATTGCGCATGTCGAGGGCATCGTGAACAGCCTCGGCCTTCCGTACCGGATCCTTCGTCTGTGCGGCGGCGACATGAGTTTCACATCTGCCATCACCTATGACTTCGAGGTTTATTCAGCTGCCCAGGGACGCTGGCTTGAGATTTCTTCAGTTTCCAATTTCGAATCCTATCAGGCAAATCGTCTGAAACTTCGCTATAGGACTGAGGATGGTAAGATCGAGCTTGCACACACTCTGAACGGTTCTTCTCTTGCTCTTCCTCGCGTGGTTGCGGCGTTGCTTGAGAACAACCAGAAGGATGGGAAGATTATAATCCCTGAGGCTCTGCGTCCTTACACGGGTTTTGATGTAATTGACTGACGGGGCGAATAAAAGGCGGATTGCTGCGTTACCCGTCTTGTCAAAATCCTCACAACCATCAGGTTGCTGCGGTATTTGACTTCGCCGGGTGCCTTGCACTCCATCCTTTTCTTCATCCCCTTTGCCTGAGCGTTTTTTTGTTGAAGAAAAATTTTGCTGAAAAATTTACAAAAATATTCGCATAAAGTGTGTAAGGCATATTGATTGCATATTGTAAGATTGTATGCAAGAATCAGATAAGATAATAATGGGAATTGACCCCGGAACCAACATACTTGGCTTCGGGGTCATTTCTGTGGGTGGAGGACATCGTCCGGAGTACGTGGATATGGGAATCGTGGATTTGAGGAAGGAATCCGACCATTTCAGGAAGCTGGCTGTGATTGCATCGGAGATATCGGTGCTGATGGACAGGTATGCTCCTGATGAATTGGCGCTAGAGTCAGCGTTTTATGCAAAGGATGCGCAGGTGATTCAGAAATTGGGGCGTGCGCAGGGGATTGTCATCGCGGAGGCGATAAAGAGGTTCATCCCTGTTCATGAATATGCTCCGAGGAAGGCGAAGATTGCCGTGACCGGAAACGGCGCGGCCTCAAAGGAGCAGGTGGCGCTGATGATTCAGAGGCAGTTAGGATTGCCTGAACTGCCTAAACATCTTGATGCCACGGACGCTCTTGCCATCGCGCTTTGTCACTATCACGAGTCTCTCAGTCCTCTCGGCAAGCTTTCCGGAGGGGGCGATTGGAAGAAGTTTATTGAGGCTCATCCGGAACGTGTCAAGTGAGTTTGTTAAGAAACCTTCAAAAAATAACCTGCATCATCTTTCTCATTCTTTTCGGTCTATATTTATTTTCTCATCAGTCGTGTACCTCCAGTACACTCCTTCTTCCAAAAGAAATCTATACTCGAAAATAATTGACAAATCTGACGCAGTTTATTTTTTTCATGTTTCTAATCTTTTGAGGGAAAGGATTGTCTAAATACTCGGTTGTTTTTTAACGATTACTTAAAAAGAGATATAAATCTTGTGAAAGATAATTAATTATGAATTTGGTTAAAAGGTTATTTTGTGTAGTGTGTTTGGCGGTAGCTGTCATTTTCGCGGCTGTGCCGGCGGCGGCTCAGTCGGGAGTGACGGTGAAGCTGAAACTTGTGGAGGAGAACAGCGGTGAGCCGGTGCCGTTTGCGACGGTGTCATTGACGCCGAAGGGACAGACGAAGGCGAAGCACTATGTGCTTACGGATGCGCAGGGTGCGGCGTCCATCGCGAAGGTTGCGAAGGGGGAGTATCGCCTCAAGGCCGAGATTATGGGCTACAAGAGCTATGAGAAGGATGTCGTGATTGACAAGACTGTGGATTTTGGAGATGTGAAGATGTCGGAGGATATTGAGGTCCTTGATGCAGCGAAGGTTACGGCAGTGGGAAATCCGATTGTCGTGAAAAAGGACACCATCGAGTACAATGCCTCCTCGTTCAAGACCTCGGACAACGACATGCTTGAGGAACTTCTCAAGAAACTTCCTGGCGTCGAGGTTTCCGAAGACGGCTCAATAACCGCAAACGGCCAGACCATATCGAAGATAACCATCGATGGCAAGACATTCTTCCTTGATGACCCTTCGCTTGCCTCGAAAAACATTCCGGCGAAGATAATCCAGAAGGTGAAAGTTGTGGAGAAAAAGTCTGATCAGGCGATGTTTACGGGCATTGACGATGGAAATGAGGAGACTGTGATAGACCTTTCCATCCAACCGGGAATGATGCAGGGCTGGTTCGGAAACATTATGGCCGGTGGCGGACATGACGTGCCGAGCCCAGGCAATGACATGAACGACTGGCGCTATCAGGGCGCTGCTATGGTGGGACGATTCACCGACAAGAGCCAAATCAGTCTCATTCTCAATGGCAACAATACCAATAATCGCGGATTCAACGACCTCGCAGGCTCTATGATGGGTAATATGCGCGGAGGCGGAATGGGCCGTGGACAAGGCGGCTGGGGACGCGGAAACGGCATCACTACCTCTTGGATGGGCGGACTCAACGGGGCATTTACTCTTCTTGACGGGAAAATGGACCTTGCCGGAAACCACCTCTATAACGGTAGCGACAAGTATGTCACCGAAGACAGCAAACTCACCAACTATCTCGACGACGGAAGCAACCTTATAACCACGAATTCCGGATATAATACCACCCGCACCGACGGACATCGTTTCGGCATTCGTCTGGAGCACAAATTTTCGGAGAATACATCCATACTTTTCGAGCCCCGGGTGAATTTCGGTGGTGGAAACTATGTGGAATACTCTGATTATGAGATAAATAAAGACCTTGGAGACGGCAGCGAGCCTTTAACGACCAACAAGGGTACGACCAGAAATATCGGTGACAACAAGAACTGGACGACTGACGGTTTCCTGCTTTTCCGTCAAAAGCTCGGAAAGCCTGGAAGAACCATATCCCTGAACACACGCTACAGTTTCAGCGGCAACAAACTCGACGGATTCAACCAGTCTCTCACTCAGGTCTTCGGCAGCGCTCCGGGAACGGATTTCGTGAATCAGAGAATTGACCGGAGTTCAAAAGGATATTCCGTAAACACAAGGCTCGTCTACACCGAACCGCTCGGAAAGAATTTCTTTCTTGAGGCGAACTATTCTTATGGATGGAATAAGAATACCTCTGTTAAGAACGCCTACAACAGTGGAGACTATTCTACTTTGACGCCGGGAAGTTTTGACGACATTAAGTATATTTCTGAAAATGAGGTTCTTGACGAAACATATTCCAACGACATCAGCAATGTCGCGCAAAACCATTCGGCGGGAGCGAACCTTATGTGGCAGAAGGATAAGATTCGGGCGCAGCTCGGTTTTTCGGCGAATCCTACGATAACCAAGAATATGACGAATGGGAAGAGTTATGAGAGCATGGTCGTGAAATGGTCTCCGCAGGCATCGTTCAGTTATGATATGTCCCAAAGTGCCAACATCCGTTTCTTCTATTTCGGAAGTTCGCGGCAGCCTTCAACCTCGCAGTTGATGCCGGTGCCGGACAATTCGGATCCTGTGAACATTTCGCTCGGTAATCCCTACCTCAATCCTTATTTCAGCCACAGACTCAGGGGGATGTTCCGCTATTCGAACAAGAAAAATTTCATCTCTGTGAACGGATTTTTTGGCGGAAACTTTGTGCAGGATGCGATTACGAGCGCAACTTGGTATGACAATAACAGTGTGAAATACAACATTCCGGTGAACACCAAGGGGACGGGCAATGTGGATGCAAGGTTGATGGCTAACATTCCTTTCGGAAAATCGAATTTCTCGATGTCTTCTACGACTTTTGCAAGGTATTCGCAATCGACTTCTTACATCGGAACTTCAGCTTTTGCGACAAAGGCTGCGGACTATTATGACAGCACGACGGCGGAGTTTGACTATGTCAAGTTCAATAATGATTATGGCACTGACCTCTCTCTCCATTCTGATGATTTCACGACGAACAGGACTCAGAGTATGAATTTCACGGAGCGTCTTCGCTTTACCTACAGAAATGATTTTGTGGAACTTATTCTCGGAGGACGCACTCGGATTTCAAAGTCTTGGTACACAATTGCTTCGGCTGCGACAAACGCCACTTTTAACAATCAGGTGAACGGCTCTATGAACTGGACTCTACCTTGGGGGATGAATCTCATTTCGCAGTTGGACTACAACTGGTATAACGGCTACACGACTCCACAGTCGGACGAGTTCATCTGGAACGCGGAAATCACCCAGCTTTTCTACAAGAAGAAGTTTACCCTTGCGGTGAAGGCCTACGATATTCTTAACCAGTCGAAGAATCTTTCAGTGACTGACGAGTCCAACTATCATAAAGAGGTGAGGAACAATACACTCGGGCGCTATATCGTTGTTTCGCTGACTTACCGTTTCGGTAATTTTGACAACGCCAGTAAGGGAGCACGTCGTGGTCCTATGGGACCTCCTCACGGGCGGTAAGCCCGTGAGGAGGCCCCTGGGGGCTTCTTAACCCCGGCAGGCTATCGCCTGCGACCCCTATTAGGGGTATCTCGCGCCCCCGGCGCGGGTCCCTCCGGGACTTTTCCCGGGCGGTAATCCGAGAAAATGTAAACGAAAAAAGTCTTTATGTAAATAATTTTGCATGAAGGCTTTTTATTTATTGTCACATATTGATTAAATTTGCATCTTATTATAGGCGTCCTTATTAAGGGCACGCGGTCAAATGTGGTAATTAATACATTAACAATTTAATATTCAATAAATTATGAAGAAAGTATCTTTCGTGGCACTTGCACTCGTTGCAATGCTTTCTGTTGCTTCTTGCAAGAGCGACAAATGCAAATGTACTTATGAGACTAAACTCATCAAACCGCAGGAGATTGTAGTTGACAGACCTGAAGACAAGAATTGCAGCGATATGAAGAGCAGCGACATTAATTTCGCGGGTTTGAAGATTGATGCAAGCGAGGCTATTAAAGTAACTTGCAAGAACCATCACGAGTAGTAAATCATACAAACTGATTGCGACAGTCCTGAGAATACTCTTGGGACTGTTTTTCTGTGTCTCGGCCGTTCTGAAGCTCGTCTCGGTCAATGACTTTGAACTCTATATCTTCTCTTTCGGCTTCGCAAGTTTCGACCTCTGCACCCTTGCAGCACGCCTTGTAATCATTGGGGAACTCATTCTGGGACTGGGACTTGTCAGCGGCTGGTGGCACAATTTCGTGAACTCTGTGACGGCCCTGCTTCTGGTCGGCTTTTCGGGATTTCTCATTTGGAGAATGGCTGTTGGAGACGAGGGTAGTTGCCACTGCTTTGGCAACCTTGTGGAGATGAATCCGACTCAGTCGCTTGTGAAAAATGTAGTCGCGCTGGTTGTACTCGCGTTTGCCTGGAGCGCTCCGACAGAATTATTTGCAAGAATCACCGACTCGGCAGAATCCGTCGGAAACGGTAGGGTAGTGCGCCTTTTCAAATGGACTTATCTCCACCGTGCTGTCATTGCCGCAGTCATTTCAGTTGTTGCAGCTCTGACAATTCTGATAATAAATCCGCCTGACTGCTGGTTTCGCTGGACCAGAGGCGAATCCCACGAACTGAACGAAGCAGAATTCCGTCCTTACGCCGACAGCACAGGAGTCAGCACCGGCCGTAAGATAGTCTGCTTCTATTCAATAAATTGCGAGCACTGCCGCCACTGTGCCACAAAAATGGCCGGCATTATCCTCCGCCACGACATCCCGACCGACTCCGTTTTCTGCTTCTTTATGCAGGAATATGTTGATATGTCCACTCCCGTCTCCATTTTTTTCGACGAATTCGGTGAGGGACTGCAACTTCCGTTTCATTGGATATATCCCCTTCAATTCATTCCCCTGACCAATGGCTCGATGCCGATAGTCTGTCTTTTCGACGACGGCGCACTCATAAAAGAATATGACCGCCTCACCATTGATGAAGCGGCCATTACGGATTTTCTTTCCGAACGATAATCTCTCAATCTCAAAGCTCCATATTTCCGAAATCTAATCTTCCTCTTCCTCCAGAGGCATATTTTCGGAATATTTTCTCCATTTTTCAATCAATTCCTGCATATCCGAAGGGATTGGAGAGTCGAAATGGACGAGTTCTCCGCTGCGTGGATGTACGAATCCGAGTGTCTTCGCGTGCAGGGCCTGGCGGGGGAGAAGTTTGAAACAATTGCGGATGAATTGGGTGTATTTGGCGTAAATCGTCCCCTTTCGGATTTCGGAGCCACCATAGCGTTCGTCGTTGAAGAGGGGATGACCGATGTAGTTCATATGGACACGAATCTGATGCGTGCGTCCGGTCTCCAAAATGCACTCGACCACTGTCACAAAGCCGAATCGCTCAATTACCTTGTAATGTGTGACTGCGTGCTTTCCGTGGTCTCCGTCCGGGAAAACCCGGAATTTCATCCTGTCGGAAGGGTCACGGCCGATGTTGCCGACTATCGTTCCCTCATCTTCGCGGATGTTGCCCCAAACTATTGCAATATATTTTCTTTCAATGGAATGGACGAAAAACTGTTTGGCAAGGTCAAGCTGCGCCTCGTCATTTTTTGCCACCACCAACAGTCCGGATGTATCCTTGTCAATCCTATGCACAAGCACACCCATTCTTTCATCTTTGGCGTCAGGGCCTTGCGAAATGCCGAGGTGGTAGGCGAGGGCGTTAACGAGTGTGCCGTTGAAATGCCCGTGACCCGGGTGCACAACCATTCCGGCAGGCTTGTTTATCACAAGGACGTCATCGTCTTCATAAACTATGTCAAGCGGAATATTTTCAGGCAGAATCTCAAGTCCGCGCCTTTGATATGGCATCACGAACTGAATTACATCCCCAGGCTTGACGATACAGTTCGCCTTTGCGACTCTTTCGTTTACGCGGATATATTCCTTCTTTATTGCAAGTTGAATACGGTGTCGTGAGGTGTATTCCATGTGGGAGGCGAGGTACTTGTCCACTCTTACAGGAGTCTGCCCCTTGTCGACGTCAAAGCGGTAGTGCTCGAACATTTCCTCAGAGTTCTCCGCATCTTCAATCATTGCCGATGATTCCGAGTCGCAAAAATCTCCTGCCGCAGCATCGTCATCGAGGAATTCCTCACGCAGTTCATCGTCGAATACGCTCATATTATTTAGAATTTTGCCGGTTTCTTCGCGAGGTCCGTTGTGAGGTATATCGAGACATCGCCTCCCATCAGACAAGGCAGCTCGGAAGGTTCCGGGGCCTGCCGCCACACGAATGCCTTTGTGCTGTCCTCGTATGTCTTGACTGTCTTGTCATAGACTATCTTCTTGACATTTAGCGAGTTCTCCTGTATGAGATCTATTGCGCTGCTGCGCTTGAGACCTCTCGTGTCAGGAACGCTCGTCATGTTGTCTTCCGGACTGAGACCCACCACGAGGTCGATCACTGACTCGCTCTCAATCGGGGTGCCCGGTTCGATTTCCATATTGCCGTGCAGCTGACGTAGCACATTGTTTGTGGCAATGTCGTTGACATACACGAGCTTGCCGAGAACCAAACCTCTCGTTCCGAGTTCTGCCTTGGCTTGCCTCATCGAATATCCCACAAGGTTGGGCATACTCACCTTCTTAGGAGTCACGGCGTTGATTGTCAGAGCAATCCGGCGTCCTTTCTTGACTTTTGAGCCCGGCACTGGATTCTGCTTGTACACATATCCTCTTTTGAGCCTCCTGACATAGACTGAGTCCACTATTTCCGTACGCATCCCGGCCTGGTGTGCCTCGAATTCGGCATCTTTTACCCTCATGTCCGTGAGGTCCGGCACGACGAGTTCCTTGTTGTGCCCTGTGAGCAGGTTAAGTGACACTGACGCCACGATGACGAGCACCGCCACCACGACAACTGCCCCGAGGAGGTTCTTTACTATCCAGTTTCCGAAAAAAGATTTTATCTTGCCCATGTTATCAAATATTCAAGTTACGCAAGTGTTCTAACATCAAACTCTCAAATCCTATGCTTTGATTCAGAAGAATTTAGCACCCTGGAAAAGAACCCTGAAGAGTCCTTCGCTCAAAAGGGCGAGTCCGAGGATGGCGATGACCGCTCCGGTTATTCTTGTGATCCAGATCAGAGTGCGCATTTTTACATATTTCCTGAAATGGCTGACTCCCCAGCTGAAGAAGAACCAGTAGAAGATGGTTCCTGCTGCGACTGCGAGGATTGTAGGCGCAGCCGTCCAGTCTTGGCTGTTTGTCGTGTCAATTCCAAATGCTGTGAAAAGAGCAAAGAGCACGAGTATGCCGCCCGGGTTTGCAAGCCCCATGAGCAGAGACTTGATGAAGTCATTGACTGTCACGCGATTGTTCTTACTTGCGAGTTTTGTGATGCGCTCGTTTCCTTTACTCAGACGTGCTTCTCGTTCAATCGGGTTGGTGAAAATCATTATCACTCCGATGATCGTGACTGTGATTCCTCCTGCCACGAGTAGAAACTCGCTGTGCCTGTCCATAAACTCCTGCGCGTAGGCGAGGGCGAAAATGGATATGCATGCGAATACGGTGTCGACTATAGTTGCGCCCAGCCCGGTGATGAATCCGGCCTTGTGTCCCTTGCTGAGGCTCTGCTGGATGACATAGACGGCAATCGGCCCTATTGGAGCCGAAGAGCACAGTCCGATGCAGAACCCTTTTATCATGTTCAACAGCTGAAGATCCAGTTGCATTGTTCCTATTTTAATTTGCGTTGCTTCCGTTATGCTGATGTTTCAAAAACAGAGGGTGACCAAGAAGTCTTTTTTCATCCTCCGGAGTTATCGCATAATCGTACAAAGATAGCAATTTTATTTATAACTTTGCGGCGTCGCGCCATACGTGGCGGACATTCCGTCCGAAGCTCGGGCGCTTACTTAAATACTGCCGGTTTATGAATATGAAGATTTCGCGTGAAACGTTGCTGATATGGGGGCTGATTGTCCTTTTTACTGTAATGATGTCGGTGCCGTTCCTGCTGCCTTATTGCAGTTGGATGGCCCTTCTCGGCTTTGTGCCCCTGCTCTGTGCGGAGAGGATGCTGACATTGACAGGGAGGCGGCATGTCTGGCTCTATCTCTATTGCGCATTTGTCCTGTGGAACGCATTCACGACATTCTGGGTGTGCAACGCTACAATTGGAGGCGGAATTGCCGCCGTCCTTCTGAATTCGCTTCAGATGTTGGTCGTCTTTCTTCTGTTCAGAGGTTCTCGCAGGGCTTTCGGAGGCACATTGCCGTATATATTTCTCGCAGTCACATGGATAGCCTGGGAAAAGGCCTATTTCGGCTGGGACATTTCTTGGCCGTGGCTTGTTCTCGGCAATGCCTTTGCACGCACTCCGGCCTTGGTCCAGTGGTACGACGTCACCGGCACTCTGGGCGGTTCTCTTTGGGTCTGGGCCTGCAATCTTGGAGTTTTCGGACTGCTCGTGTGGCTCTCCGATGGCAAATGGCTCGGACGGAGACTCTCTGACGGAAGTTGGGCGGGATTCTCGCCAAAGGCTCGTGCCGTCTACTTGCTGTGTCTTTTTCTTGTCTTCTTCGGACCGGTGACGTGGTCGCTCTGCAAGTGGTTCACTCCTGAGCGTGAGTCGTCCGAAACTATGGATGTGCTGGTTGCCCAACCGAACATAGACCCCTACCACAAGTTCGAGGCAATGTCCCAGGCGCAGCAGAATGCTCTTTTGGAGCAGTTGATCAAGCCCGAGCTGATTGATTACAAACGGGCATTTGAGCGTGACTCTACATGGTGTGGAAATGCTTCCGTTCCGGGACTTCTCGTGCTTGTTCCGGAAACCTTCACTTCTGACGTGACGACAAACTTTCTCGGGGCAAGCCCGACGCTCAACCGCTTTAAAACTCTATTGGGGAACTATCCGGAAGTGAATATGCTGCTTGGTGCATCCACATATACGCGAATTGAGTCAAGGGAGCGTCCTTCACTGACTTCCAGACAGATTATGGACGGTCTCTGGTATGAATCGCATAATTCAGCCATTATGATTGACGGCAGCGGACGTGACGAGATCTTTCACAAGACAAAATTGGTCGTTGCTGTGGAAAAGCTGCCCTATCCTGTCGTGTTTGACCCGATTGACCGTGCGCTCGGCGGTGTGATGGGGCGCTGCGTAGGGCAGGACGAGATTTCTCTTCTTCATTTCCGCGCAGCAGACAGGCAGGGAGCCGTCCATGACGTGCCTTTGGGATGTGCAGTCTGCTATGAGTCTGTCTATGGGGATTATTGCCGGGGATATGTGCTCAAAGGGGCCCGTGCCCTGACTATCATAACCAACGATGCGTGGTGGGGCGACACCCCTGGCTACCGTCAGCATCTTAGCTATGCATCCCTAAGGGCTATAGAGACCCGTCGCGCCATCGCCCGCTGTGGCAACACCGGCATCTCCGCTCTGATTGACAAAAAAGGGCGTATCGTGGAAGAAGGTCCCTGGTGGCAGCCTGCCACCCTGCATTTCCGGCTTCCACTCAATGACGAACTGACCTTCTTCGTCACCCACGGTGATATCACCGGCCGCCTCTGCACCTTCACATTCCTATTGCTTCTTGCTGCCGCTTTTGTCAAAGGTATAGTTAATCATGGGTACAACAGGGCGCATCAGCGCCGTGCGTAGCGCAACGAAGCGTGGAATTGTGGGATGGCGTTCCGTGTAGCACCACTTCCCCCACAAAAGGGGGACGGGAGGGGGATTTTAAAAAAGGGTTGGCTGGTTTTCGTCGAGGACGCTAAGGACGCGTAGCATGACGGATTCACGGATGAGCGCCGAGCGGGAGCGGACCTTGAACTTCTCGCTGTAGAGACGTATGGCTGCGAGTTCGGAGTCGTTCAGGTAGATGACCTGCCGATGTTTCCTTACCGGCGCTTCAGGACGGTGTGATGATTCCATATTTCCATGGAGCTTTCCCGTGCCTGTGCTGCCGCTTTTCTTAGCCTTTTTTGACATGTTTTTCTGCGTTTTAGCGTACTGGGCGTCAAATATAGTTAATTTTTACCGCATTTCAGGAAAATTGGTTTTATATTTGCGCTCCCGTAAGCGGATTTGTACATAAAATTGCAAGTATATGAAGAAATTTCTTTTGACCTTTGCTGCGGTCATTCTCGCAGCAGTCGCTGTCAACGCACAGCCACGCGCCATCGGAGGCCGTCTCGGCTATGGCGTGGAGTTCTCCTATCAGCATTCTGTCAGTCCTTCCAATATGGTTCAGGCAGAGCTTTCATTCCCTGGTTTTGTCGATGGAGTTGGGGCAGCAGCCACCTATGACTGGATTTTCCCGATTAGATCATGGAATCATAAGGGCTCCTGGAATTGGTATACTGGAGTTGGTGCCGGACTCGGGTTCGGTTGGCCAAACGTGAAAAAGCGAACTGAAGGCGGAGTGACTCGCAGGGAAAGTTCAGGCTGGTTCAACATCGGTGTCGCCGGACGAATCGGAGTCGAGTACAACTTCTGGTTCCCGCTTCAGCTTTCGTTTGACTGGAGACCGCTTTTCGGGCCGTGCATTTCATGGTATAATGAAAGCTTGAAAGGAGGCGGCACGACGACAAAGGAACATGGATCAAGTGCAGGTTTTTACACCGGTGGCCTCTACGCCGGAGCCATCAGTTTGGGCGTCCGCTATAGATTTTAGGAGGCAATTGCTTAGTAAAACATCAACTCCCTCGTAGTCAAAACGATTACGAGGGAGTTATGCTAAACTAATATCTTGCGATGCGCAGTGCGGCGATTCGGGTCTTGTTCCCGTCAATATTCATATTCTCGTTACAAGGCAGAAACTTGAGCGAAACCTTATGTTCTCCCGCAGTCAGCTCCAAAGCGCAAGAGCTGCTCCAACCTAAGTTTTCCCAGTCTCCGTAGGCACGTTGAGGGAATACTGACATCCCTGCCAGGACACCGTCGACAAACATAGAACGCGTCGCACACATATTCTTGTCAGTTACGCCTCCGTTCCCGTTGGCATATTTCCAATCTATAAAATATCTTCCGTCTGCTGGAATGTTTACAGTTATGCCCTCGATGCCTTCACCTCTTGAAAGCCACTTTTCCACGGCAATTTCCATAACATTGCCCTCCCGGCAGAATCGCAGCGGCTCGCTCGCGAATGAGCGGATTCCGTCGCTTCCCTCGGCAATCACCTGATATTCACCCTCGGTGTCGAGACTGTAGCTCAGCTGTGTTGTCTTGGCGATGGCCTTGGCATCACGCAATACAATGTACGCCCCGGCTCCGTCCACAGACTCCCATACGAGCACTCCGTTTTCAATCACAGCATTCGGTGTGTCGGGCGCCGCTGTATATGAACATTGGTTTATTCGTCCCCGTTTCCCCTGCCGTCCGTCGAGAACAATCTCTACGCTGTGATGGCCCTCAAAACTTTCCGGAAGGAAAGCAGAGGTTTTCTTGCCGTCAAGCCTGAATGACTTTATTCCTCTGCCGTGTCCTTTGACCGTAAGGTCTATAGTCATATTCTTATATTTCAGTCCCTCCAGTTTCCTGCAACCTCCGAGTTCCCGTGGAACGAAAGGAGAAAAGCTTATTCCGTTCTCCCGGATGTCAATTCCCAGCAGCAGTTTCCGGAATGTGCCGAGAAATCCGGCCAAACTCCAAAGCATATTTGGCGAGTTAAGGGCGGTCTTAAGGCTGCCGTCGGACGCTACCATATTCTCGTGGTTTGTTGCGAATAGTGCCGCCGCCCTCACATTACTAGCGAGGGCGTGAAGAACAGCCTGCCCGTTTCCTGCCCGGGCAGATGCAAGGGCGTAGAAAGATGTGACGAATGGCCAAATGGCATTGTTGTGGTAGGCTTTTTCTCCGCCGATTTGCGGCCAGAAGATTGTCGGACCGAAAGCCGACACCGGCATTTGTGACACAATCTTTTCCGCCTGTTTTTCTGATGCGATGCCCGAAAGAATTGCAAGAGATTCCCCGAGAGTCTCGCTGCGCGGAGAAATTGAAAGATGGTCGCGCCCGTACAGATATTGTGCGTAATATCCGCAATCTTCCATCCACAGCTCTCTGTTTATCGCATCGCGGAGATTTTCCGCAAGAGAAGAATAATACTCTCTGTCATCCTCAAACCCTTGTGTGGCTGCCATTTTTGTCATCGCTTGCAAAACCATATAGTAGACGACATTTGTTCCGAGACATTCAGACTTGAAGATGTCGGCCGGCTGCATCCAGCGGGGATAACTCTGCTGTCTCCAGTCAATGAAAGAACTCTCACCTCTGAATAGGCACGTCTCTGCATCGAATGTTACAGCCAAATCATCTTCGAGCGAGCGCTTTATAGTCGCGTATGCCTGATTCAACCAGTCCTTGTCTCCGGTCGCGAGGTAGATTTTCCACGCTGCCACAGCCCAGATAACCCGGTCGCTGGAGCACGGCCAAGAGCCGCCGGTCCCGGTGTCCTGCACAATTCTTCCGAGTATGTCAACCTTGCGCATAAGACTTATCCGCGAAATATCAGGGAGTAAGTCGGAGAGAGACAAAATGATGCTGTAGCTGATGTCCCGCGTCCAGACCCCTGCCCACAGGGCTCCGGTGCGGAATGTTGAGTCGGCCTCCACATTGTTCAGCAACTCGTCGGCTGCCATATTATAGAGCGCCGTTTCCAGAGTGTCAGTTCCGGTATATTTCCCGAATCTGGAGATGTCGTTTTTCTTTGTCCACCTGCGCTCTTTTCCATCGGGAAGCGGATAATTTGAGACTATCTCGCTTTCGCTTTTCGCATAGGCGGAATAATCCCCCTGGGTAACCTTCTCTGAAGACCAGCTGAAGCCTTCATTTTCATAAATGACGTCACTGCAAGACCCGAGCATAACCGAAAGAAGCGGCAATGCTGCTAATAAAAAATGTTTAGTTTTCACAATCTGTTTGTTATCAATAATGTATGTCTTCTTGCTATCATGGTTTTAGAAACACGAAAAAAACTAGGTTATTTTTTGAGGGTTTCTTAGTTGTTAGAAACATTTGTTGGAACCTCGTCAACAATCCCGTCGCAGAGCGAAAAATAGCGCCGGAGGATTATCCCTTTGCTGTCTGTTTCCACAAGAAACGGGAGAGTGCTCAGGTCGAAAGCGTTGAAAAGTTTGTCGAATGTCTTTGGAGACTGAGTTTGAATGTCATCGATATTGACTGCAAATGTGTTGAGTTTCAGAGCTTTCGCTTCTTTCAGTTCGGCTTCGCACTGGTGGCAGCCGCTTGTGTGGAAAATAATTATAGTCCTTCCTCCGTTTCTGGAGCAATTCTTTCCGAGCCTGTCAAGACGACGGCTCTTAGCTTTTCCTCCGTTCAGAGAGCCTTTGACCTTGATGCCTGCAATTTTGCTCCCCGGTCTTGCCTTGGAAAGCAGTTCCTTCTGGATTTGTGCGAAGTTTACGACCATCAGTGAGTCTTCTGCGCTGTCGAATGGTGAATCGGGACAGAGTATGTAGTTGTCAATGATATATTCAAGGGAATTTTTCGCATCCTCACCCCTCAGGGGCACCAGGCGGTAGAAAAGTTCCGTCACTGCCTGTTTTTCTCTCGCCTTTCTTTCGTCGAGCAGTTTTTCCAAAGATTCGGTGTCCAGCATACGTCCGACGATGATTCCTTCTTTGTCGATTAGGAACATTCTCGGAGTCGCAGTCACGGAATACAGCTTTCTGAAGTCACTGCTTTCTGAAAAATCGCAGAGATGGCGTGCTGAACTGACAGTGCTGAAATGAGATGAGATGAATTCCTTCCATTTTTGTGGATTGTCGCCTGTGTAGAATGTGATGAGTTCACAGTCGCTCCGACGAAGGAAAAAGTCTTCGAGTTTCACCGATTCGAGTTTGCATTTTGCGCAATCAGTGTCATAAAACCACAGGATGGTGGGCTTATTTTTGCTGAATGATTCGAGTCCGGCTTCCGGCAGCAGGGGAGCTTTAGCTCCGAGAAGAGAACTGCGGTTGAAATCTGCGTAGAGACTGATTTCACTATTCCCCTGAATCCATTTGTCTGCCACGTGTACCGCAACATTCTCATCTCCCATAAGATTGGAATTTCTGAAATGTTCGAAAACTTTCACTGCGACCTCTTCCCTCGAAGCCGAATCGCAATTTCCGATTATGAAATCTGTTTCCTCGATTTTTGTCGGAATGTCGTAGGCTTCCAAAGCCAGCAGATACTCCTCAAGAACTTTGTCCCGGGATTGTGCGCTCGCCACGGGAAGGATTGGGCAGCAGAAGATTAGAGAAATCAAAATGGCTTCGATCCCCCTAGGTTTACATATATTCCGCAAATAAGATTTCATATATCCAAAAACTCTTCAGCCCCGTTCCTACAGCTTAATCCCATCGGGGATAAATGCCGAATAGTCGCCTCCGTGCTTGATGATGTCGCGGACTGCGGATGAGGAAATGTGGGCGTATTCCTGTGCTGTCGGGATGATTACGGTCTCAATGTCCGGAGCGATGCGACGGTTTGCGTCGGCAATGGAACGTTCGGTCTCAAAATCAATCATATTCCTCACTCCTCGCACAATGTGATGTATGCCAAGCTGGTGGCAGAGGTCCACGGTGAGGTTGTCGTATGAGAGTGCGCTGACTCCATTCAGTCCGGATGTCGCCTCACGGATGATTTCGAGTTTCTTCTCGTTGTCGTAGAACCCGCGTTTGTCCGCATTGATTCCCACAGCCACAACCACTTCGTCAAACATTGTCAGTGCACGTTTGAGTATGTTGAGGTGCCCGGCAGTGAACGGGTCGAACGAACCGGGAAAAAGAGCCTTTCTTGTTATTTTTTTTTCGTTTTCCATATTTTATAGTTTCCAGTCTATTGTGTCCTTCCCGCGCTCTGCAAGATAGCTGTTGGCTTTTGAGAAATGTCTGCATCCGAAGAACGCTCCACGTGCGAGAGGGGAGGGATGGGCGGCTTCGAGCACGAGATGCTTCTGTGCATCAATCAGTTCGCGCTTACTTCGGGCAAAATTTCCCCACAGCATAAACACCACGCCGTCGCAGTTGTCCGAGATGCAGCGGATTACAGCGTCCGTGAAGTTTTCCCAGCCTATTTTGCTATGCGATGCCGGCGCACCGGAGCGGACTGTGAGAATCGCGTTCAAAAGCAGCACTCCCTGTCTGGCCCAGTTTTCCAGATTAGGCCGCCCGGACATAGTCACTCCGAGGTCGTTTTCGATTTCCTTGAATATGTTTTTCAAGGATGGGGGAGCAGGAACATTGTCGGGAACGGAAAAGGACAGGCCCATAGCCTGGCCATAGCCGTGGTATGGGTCCTGTCCGAGTATCACTACTTTAACTTTGTCAAGAGGAGTGAGTTCAAAAGCCCTGAATATGTCCTTGCCGGGAGGGAAAACTGTCACTCCGGCAGCTTTTTCAGCGTGGAGATATTCCACCAGCTTGGCGAAGTAGTCTTTCTCAAACTCCGCCGCCAGCGCTCTCTTCCACGATTTTTCAATTTTTACGTCCACGATTCTTCAATTTTTACGTCCAGTATATAAACTGCGGGTGTTTGGCGCATAAAAAGATGGGATGCAAGGCGGATGTTGCAGATGAATACCGCAGCAACCTAATGGTTGTGAGGATTTCATCAAGACATCCAACGCAGCAGACCGCTTTTTATGCGTCAAACACGGCGTTCAGGACGTCAGTGATGCTCCTTACATATATAAACTTCAACCCCTCAATATAAATAGGCTTGATGTCCTCCACATCCTTGCGGTTGTCCTCGGAAAGCACAATTGTGTGTATTCCGGAACGTTTGGCTGCAAGAATCTTCTCCTTGATTCCACCTACAGGAAGTACACGTCCGCGTAGCGTCATCTCGCCTGTCATCGCGAACCCGCTTCGAATCTGCTTCCCGCGAAACGCCGAAACCATCGATGTCACCATCGTGATGCCGGCCGACGGCCCGTCCTTCGGAACTGCTCCCTCCGGCACGTGAACGTGAACGTCTTTCTCCGAGAACTGCTTGTAGGTCAGACTGGTAAGCTCCGGGTGAGCCTTGAGGTACTGATAGGCAATCGTGGCGGACTCCTTCATCACGTCACCGAGGTTTCCAGTCATGGTGAGCACGCCTTTTCCTTCGCTGATGGAACTCTCGATGAACAGAATCTCTCCACCCATCTCCGTCCATGCAAGTCCGGTGACTACGCCGGAGGCCTCGTTCCCGCGCTGTTTGTCGTGGAAGGCAGTCGGCAGACCGAGATACTCCTTCAAGTCTCCCGGCTTGATTGTCTCCGGGCGCTCCTCGTCGAGGGCAATCTTCTTCGCACTCACTCGGGCAATCTTCGCAATCTGTTTCTCAAGGCTTCGCACTCCGGATTCCCGTGTGTATTCCTCTATGATTGCCGCCAACGCCGGCTTGCTGATCTTCAGCTGATCTTTGTTTAGCCCATGTTCCTCAATCTGCTTCGGAATGAGGTAGTTCTTTGCGATTTCCATCTTCTCTTCGGCAAGATAGCCGCTCACCGGAATCATCTCCATACGGTCGCGCAGCGCCGGCTGGATAGTCGATGTCGTGTTCGCCGTCGTGATGAAGAGCACGTGCGAGAGATCGTAGTCGATGTCAAGGTAGTTGTCGTGGAAAGTCGTGTTCTGCTCAGGGTCGAGCACCTCGAGCAACGCTGACGACGGGTCGCCGTGAAAGTCGTTGCCTATCTTGTCCACCTCGTCCAAAACAATCACCGGATTTGATGTGCCGGCTCTCATTATTCCGTTCAGAATACGTCCTGGAAGTGCACCGATGTAGGTTTTCCTATGTCCGCGAATCTCCGACTCATCGTGCATTCCGCCGAGCGCAATCCTTATGTATTTTCTTCCCAATGCATCGGCGACGGACTTTCCGAGGCTCGTTTTACCGACTCCCGGAGGCCCGTAGAGGCAAAGTATAGGCGACTTCATATTTCCCTTGAGTTTCAGTACGGCAAGATATTCGATGATGCGTTCCTTCACCGTGTCGAGGCCATAGTGGGCCTTGTCAAGCACCTTTTTCGCGTGCTTCAGGTCAAGGTTGTCCTTCGAATACTCCTCCCACGGGAGATCCACCATGAACTGAAGATAGTTAAGCTGGGTGCTATACTCCGGAGAGTTCGGGTTCTGGCGCTCGAGCTTGATCATCTCCCTGTCGAAGATTTCCTTCGTCGCCTCCGGCCATTTCTTTTTCTCTGCCTTTTCCTGAAGTTTGTCGAGCTCTTCCATGTCGTCCATGCCGAGTTCCTCTTGAATGGTCCGCAACTGGCTGTTGAGGTAATACTCCCTCTGCTGCTGGTCCATATCTCCTTTTACCTTCTGATTGATTTCGTTCTTCAGTTTGACGATTTCCGACTGGTTGCCGAGCATCTCAAGAAGCTTCTCGCCTCTTTCCAGAACCGAGGATATTCCAAGAAGCCCGATCTTCGCGGCGTAGTCATCGAAATCCACCGTCGTCGCCACAAAATTCACGAGAAACTCGAAGTTGTCGATTGACTTCAGGGCGTTGACGGCCTCTTTCGGCACAAAGGAGGCGTTCTTCGATATATAGATGGCCTTCTCCTTTATCAGCTCGCCGGTTATCTTCAGAATGTTGTTGTCCGGGACGGTAGCGTCGTCTTCGAGATATTGCACGCGCCCGAGCATATACGGCTCATATTCATATATCTCCTCAAGCCTGAAACGCTTGAATCCCTGGAGTATGGCCGTCATCGTCCCGTCCGGAAGTTCAAGAGTCCGGATGATCCTTGCGACGGTACCATATTCCGCAAGGTCCTCAACCTTCGGCTCCTCTACGCTGAAATCCTTCTGCGGAACCGTTCCTATAAACAGATTGTCCTTCTCCGCCACCTGAATGAGTTTCAGGGACTTCTCCCGTCCTATTGTCACGGGGTATATCGTTCCCGGGAACAGCACAGCGTTCCTGAGCGCCAGAATAGGCAGGGAATCAGGCAGTTCGTCTTCCCTTACCCCCTGCATCGGCCCGTCCGGTGACGCCACCGGAATAACGCTCACTTCCGCTCCTGCGGGTGAAAAGATGTCATTGAATAAATCCTTCATAAAATATCTTTTGTATATATGTGCACAAAAATGCCCTCTGACAAAATGTCAGAACAGACATGCCTTGCGATGTGTCGTATAATATGGTCAAGCATTATGCCATGCCGCAGCGCTTTCGAAAGTCAGGCTCCGGCATTATGTGTTCATAATGCCTACAAAAATGATGTTTTTTTTTGAATATTAGAAAAATAACTCTAATTTTGCGAGGTTTTTACCGAGGTTAGAATTTCTAATAAACATTTTATACACAAGTATTATGACAAAGGCAGAAATCGTAAACGAGGTTGCACAGTCAACCGGAGTTCAGAAAGAGCAAGTAGCAGCAGTAGTGGACGGCTTCATGGAGGTTGTAAAGGATTCTCTTACAAAGGGTAACCCGGTTTATCTCCGCGGATTCGGCAGCTTCATCATCAAGCACAGGGCTGAGAAGACAGCACGTAACATCACCAAGGAGATTACGATAACGATCCCGGCACATGACATTCCGGCATTCAAGCCGTCAAAGTCATTTGCAAAGCAGATCAAGAAATAATATTTTAAATTCATTACTACTATGCCAAACGGAAAAAAGCATAAGAGGCATAAGATGGCGACACACAAGCGTAAGAAGAGATTACGCAAGAACAGACATAAGAAGAAGTAGTCTGAGTGTCTGCCATTTAAGCAGTCTTACAAGTTGAAGGCTGGCCCGGGCGGTCAGCCTTTTTTACGAAACCCATAAAAAGCGGTCTGCTGCGTTGCGTTTCTTGATAAAATCCTCACCATCTAACTGACCCCTCCCGTCCCCTCGAAGGGGAAGTGGTGCTTCGTGCACACTATCGCACAAGGCTCTCGCTTCGTTGTTCTTCGCACGACGCTGATGCGTCTTTTGGATTGTGACAGCCGCATTGTATATCGTCTTTTTATGGACTTCTATTTTTAACTTTTATTGTCAATAAAATTTTAATGGAAGCCGGAAAAGAATCCGTAAAAGATCTTGTGGTTGAAGTCAGCTCGTCTGAGGTCTCCATCGCTCTGATGGAGAACCATCGTCTGATTGAGTTCAACAGAGAGTCTGTCTCGGGTCACAGCTTTTCGGTGGGGGATGTCTACCTGGGCAAGGTGAAAAAAATCTTGCCGGCGCTCAATGCTGCGTTTGTGGACATTGGTGATGAGAAGGAGGCTTTCGTCCATTATCTTGATCTGGGACTCTACTTCAATGCATTCGATGAATTCGTGAAGAGGGCAAACCCCAACTCTGACCTCAAGGGGATATATTCCCACATAAAGATAGGTCAGCCGCTTGAGAAGGAAGGACGCATAGAGAAAGTTCTCACGCCGGGACAGATGATTGTCTGTCAGATTGTCAAGGAACCGATATCCACCAAAGGCTCGAGACTTACAGCTGAAATTTCATTGGCAGGACGCAACATTGTGCTTCTTCCTTTCGCGGAGAAGGTCAGTGTATCACAGAAAATAGCTTCGAAAGAAGAAAAGAAACGGCTTGAAACGCTGGTGAAGAGCATTCTTCCGCGCAACTACGGTGCGATTATCCGCACGGCTGCGGAAGGTAGGAACGCTGCTGTGCTTGACGCCGAGGTGATGTCTCTCATCGAGAAATGGGAGAGCTCATGGAAAAAGATTGCCTCGTCCAAGAAGGTGCAGCTCCTCTTCACTGAGTACAGCAAGACGACCACAATCCTCAGGGATCTCCTGAATGACTCGTTCAGCAATATCTACATCGACAACGAGAAAATCTACGAGGAGACCCTTAAGTACATTTCACTCATTTCTCCGGATCAGGAGAAAATAGTGAAGTTCTACGAGGGCAAGGAACCTATCTTCGACCATTTTGAGGTCACGCGACAAATAAAGAGTTCCTTCGGAAAGGTCGTGCCTCTGAGGCAGGGTGCCTATCTCGTAATCGAACACACGGAGGCACTGCATGTGGTTGACGTCAACAGCGGAACGAGAGCCAAGAACAAGGAACAGGAACAGAACACCTACGACGTGAACTGCTACGCCGCGGAGGAGATTGCCCGTCAGCTGAGGCTTCGGGATATGGGCGGAATCGTCATCGTGGACTTCATCGACATGGAGTCGGGCGAGCACCGCAACCAGCTCTACAAGTATATGCAGCAGCTCATGGAAGGGGATAGGGCAAAGCATAATGTGCTTCCGCTCACCAAGTTCGGCCTGATGCAGATTACCCGCCAGAGAGTGCGTCCGGCGATTGAGCTGAACACTCTGGAGGTTTGTCCGGTTTGCCACGGCACCGGAAAGATTTCTTCGAGCATTGTGATAGACGAGGACATTGAAAGGAAACTTGCCAACTATGTCGTTGACAAGAAGATACAGTCATTGACGCTGAAAGTAGGGCCCATTCTCGGTGCCTACCTTACCAAGTCCGATGGTCTGTTCAAAGGTAGCATCCTCGACCGCTGGAAAAAGAAGTACAAGTGCAGGCTTAAGATGGAGACATCTTCTGACTTCACTGTCCTGCAGAATGAATTCTATGATGAAAAAGGGGCTCGACTTGAGTAAGTCGAACCCCTTTTTTCATGTTTCTTAATCCGTTTTCTCAAGAGCGGCACGTCATCATTGTTTCAGTTTCTCTTTGTAGCGATACCGATATAATACAGCAATGTAGCGATGGAACCGATTGCTGCGATGACGTAGGTGTATGCGGCCCATTTCAGGGCGTCAATTGCCATCGGACGTGTGCGGTCATCGGCGATTCCTGAACTTGTCAGCCAGCTGACTGCCCTTGAACTTGCGTTGATTTCACACGGAAGCGTGACGAGGCTGAAAAGAGTTGTCATTGCGAAGAGCGCGATTCCAAGCCAGAGAATTGATGGGAAACTGTTCACCAACATCACTCCCAAAAGCAGGACCCACTGGACTGTCATGTTGCAGAAATTCACTGCAGGAACCAGAGCGCTGCGAAGCTTTACCGGAGCATATCCCTGTGCATGCTGGACGACGTGTCCGCATTCATGTGCGGCGACGGCCGCAGCCGCTATTGAAGAACTGGAATAGACCGCGTCGCTCAGGTTCACAGTCTTGCTCCTCGGGTCGAAATGATCCGTGAGCACGCCGTTGGTACGGCGTACCTGCACATTGTGTATCCCATACCAGTCAAGCATCTTTTCCGCCACCTGTGCGCCTGTGAGGCCGCTCGGGTTCGGCACCTTGGAATACTTGCTGAACTTGCTTTCCAAAACTTGCTGGATGGTGAAACTGATCAGCATCACAGCAATGACTATTATCCAAATGTTCATTTTGTATTTTATTTTACAGCATTATAGTCTTGGCAACGCGGTCTGCCTTTTCCCGACCTGCCGCAGCAGCCACAATCGCAAGACCGAACGCAATGGCGTGTCCGGCTCCGCGTGAAGTAATGAGGTTCCTATCAACAACCACGCCATCGTTTGTGTCGACTGTGGCGCCGGCATCCTCAAGCGCGCTCTCAAAGCCTGCATAGCAGCACATCCTCCGTCCTTTGAGCCCGCCCATCTTGCCGAGAACTACGCTCGGCGCTGCGCAGATGGCAGCAGTGATGCCTCCTTTGTCGAAATGCTTCCTGGCAATCTCAATGAGTTCCTTCTTTTCCGAAAGGTTTATTGATCCCGGCATTCCTCCAGGAAATGCAAGGACGCCTTCTCCGTCAATGTCCTGATTTTCGGTTTCCTTCAGAAACTCGCTCCAGTTAAGATCCGCCATAATCCCGATTCCGTGGGAACTGTGTACAAGGTGCTCTTCTGTGATAGAAACTGTCTTCACTTGAAGCCCTCCGCGTGTCATCATGTCCACCGGGCACATGGCCTCGGCAATTTCGTATCCTTCAGCGAGAAAGAGATAATTTGTCTTCATGTCTATTTTTTATTGTAACGGCGGGCAAGGCCTTGTTTTGCATTGCCCAAACGTCAATATTATGGCAAAAGCCGTGCAAATGTGTCGTTTATAGATGAAATTTCATTAAAAAATGGTACTTTTGCAGCCTGTTTGCTCCAGCGGAATCTATTGTGGGGTGACATTGGAGCTATAATTTATAAGAATTATGTTTGGAGAGAACGATTTCTCGCGTCTGGAACTGAGTCTTCCGGACTGTGAGTCAAACTACCGATATTTCAGAAATCTGCTGAAGCCGACAACGAAACTTCTCGTGCTCGTCAAGGCTAATGCCTACGGACACGGAGCTGTGGAGTTTTCCCGTCTGATGGAACAGAATGGTGCGGACTATCTTGCTGTGGCCTATCCTATTGAGGGAATGGAACTTCGTGCCGCCGGCATCCACAAGCCGATTCTCGTGCTCACCGCGGGAACCGATTTTTTTAACGAGATAATAGACAACAATCTTGAGCCGAGCATACCGAATCTTTGTTCACTGAAGATTCTTTGCGAGATCCTTGAGCAGCGCGACGTTCACAACTATCCTGTCCACATAAAACTCGACACCGGAATGCACCGTCTCGGTTTTATGAGTTCGGAACTGGAGGAACTGGAGGAATATCTGTCGAAAACCGACCGGGTGAAGGTGAAATCCATTTTCTCCCATCTTGCAGCTGCGGAGGATCCGGCGAGCGATGATTTTACGCTCGGTCAGATTGATATGTTCAATCGAAACGCGACGTCACTTACGAAGACCTTGGGCTACAGGCCGATGTGGCACATACTCAATTCTGCAGGCATCGAGAGATTCCCTCAGTATCAGTACGACATGGTGAGGCTCGGCATCGGAATCTATGGAGTGAGCGCTCTTCCCGGGGTGCATCTTGCTCCAGTCGCTTCGTTCAAGTGCAAGATTCTTCAGATCAAGAACCTGAAGCCAGAAGACGGGACGATAGGCTACGGGCGTAACGGGCAAATAGCTCCTGATGGCACGACAATCGCCACAATCCCGGTTGGCTATGCGGACGGCATCGACCGCCATCTCGGGCGCGGCAACTGCTCGTTCCTGCTGAATGGCCGCCGCGTGCCGACGATAGGCAACATCTGTATGGACATGTGTATGCTTGACATAACCGGCGTTCCGGCACAAGTGGGCGACACCGTCACCATATTCGGCAAAGAACCGACAATCTCCGAACTTGCGGACATTCTCGGCACTATTCCTTATGAGATTCTGACCTCAGTTCCGCGGCGAATTGAGCGTGTGGTTATAGCCAATCAGATGGAGTGAATGTCGATTTTGGCGCGTTCGGCACATTCGGGAAATATGAGAATCCGGTGAGTTTCTCAAGGTCTGAGACGGACATCATATCCTTTACCTGTGGCTTGTGCTGGTGATTTCCGGTGTGGCTAAGGACAAAAGCAACGCATTGGAGCTCAGAGGCAGAGCAACTTGTTACAGCTTTTCCCGTGTTGCCATTCTTTGTGCGAAGCAAGGCATAGTAGAACATTGTAGGGACATCCCCGCCACTTGCTTTCTTTGGAGTAATTGTCTGATTGTATTTGTCTGTAAACGTTTCGAAATAGCATCCGACGACAGCGTAGAGCGTGTCAGAGCATACGAGACCGTCTATGTGGTCTTCAAGGTTGTTCCATGCGCCTCCTCCGGTGTTGAAGCCGCTCTGTACTTGAGGAGCGATGTTGGAATAATAGAAAACTTGATGGTTTGTTGCTACAGAATGGTTTCTGTCAGAGGAACCAATCATATGACCTCTGGTGTAACCGGGCCATTTTCCGTTTTGAGGGCAGGATATTTTCGGGTCTCTCTTGTAATTATCGTGTCTTCCCTTACCGGTATACATCTGGTGGCGTGGGCCTGCTACCCAAACCGGGCAGAGATGTTTGCTGCTGTAGCAGACTGAGAAGTTTCTTGCGGTTTTCCCGCCAGGACCTTTTTCACCGCCGGCGCAGAAGTGGTGTGCAAAATACAAGGTTTTGTCGTCCTTGTCAATCAGGTCTGTTCCAGAGACCTCATAATTGACGGCAGGGAGCTCAAACCATCCATATTGTCCGTTGTTTGGTCCCGGTGTCGGACCAGGCTCCGGAGTTGGACCTGGCTCCGGATTTGGTTTGTCAGGGTCCGGTTCTGTGCCCGGTTTGTCAGTGCCGGGCCTATTCTGGATACCTGTGCCTAAAACCCTCTTGTAGAGGAGTGCCGATTTTGCGGAAGAACTGATGTAGAAACATTTTTCTTCCGGATTCCAGGCGATTGCTCCGTCTCCTGCTTTCGGGTTCAGACTGAAGTCTCCTTCTCCGTTCTCGCTGTAGAGCACTTCCCAGAGATAGCAGTCTGCGTTCAGTTCTTTTGCGGATTTGATGAAACCGTCTTCTCCGTCGAATCCGATGTAGCCGACAGATTCAATGTGGACTCTATAGTATTCTCCGCTTTTGATAAGGACAGCTTTTGTGTTGTCGGCATCTGACCCGAAGATAACTCCGTCAAGAGTAGGGAGTTTCTCTCCCGCAGTTCCCTCACATTTGTCTCCGACCCCGCTCAGCGGAATCAGGCTGCTGCCGTCTTTGTGTGCAATGATGTAGTCGCCGCTCCAATCATCGACCCAAGAAGAAATTCCAACATATTCATCGTCAAGATGTTCGCTGTTGTTGCTGATTTTGTCGCAGGAAGCCAAACCCAGAAGTCCGTACAGTACCATTGTAACGGCTGCGGCTCTTCCCAATAGACCCAAATGATTCATTCTAATTTTGTGTTATTGTTCTGTTTTGTTTTGTTAAAAAGAGATTGAACGAAAGTCCAATCTCCTATGGGGTACAAATTTAAGACTTATTTTCGGACAAACAAAGCCTATTATCCACAAATCTCAAAAACAAAATCCCAAACCAAACTCGTAGTCGCAAGTGCGGAAAGCCGCTGTGGAAACGCCTGCGTAGAGGCGAAAACTGCGGATGCGGAAGTGAAGGGCGATGTCAGCGGCTATGCCTCGTGGACTGCGATCAGAAACTCTTGCCCAGTTGAGCGAAGAGTCTTCCCAAAGGAGGGTACGACTGCCGTAGCCGGCTCCGGCGGAGAGGCTAAGCCAATCGCAGGTGCGAAAAACAAGGCCGGTTGTAATACAAAGACGCGAGACTCTGGAACGGCCAGAAGTCCAGATGTAGCCATCGGAGGTTGTTCCGTCAGAAAGGCAGTCATACTCCGATGCGGAACTGCGGAAATTCGACACGGCCTTGACATAACAGCCCCAGCGGAACTTCTCCCAGCAGAGCATCAGTCCTCCAGAATAATCCGGGACGGCGAAAATCCCTGACACAGAAAGACCTATAGGCTCGCGTCTACGAACGGCCCCAACTGAAGAAGAATCCACCGGAAATGGAAGGTAGACTATTGAATCCCTGACGATTACCTCCTTTTCGACAGATGGAGCCGGAGTTCTCAGCACCATCTCGTAGGTCACCGCAGATTCAATGGGCTCAGGAAAGACATAATCCCTGATGACTCCGAAATCCTTGTGCCTCACAGTAATTTTCCGTACTTTCTCCGGGACATACACCCAGACTTCTCCGATTTCCTGTCTCACAGCAACGACACCCATAATCCCGACATCGAAATCAAGACCCTTCGCCGACGTAATCACCTTAATCAGAGCTGCCTTTCTGCCGTTCTGGTCCTTTTCCGGTCTGCCGCTCCGCGCGTCAAGATCCCATTCCAGAGACCGGAACGACTGAACGGAGAACTCGCCATCACCGGAAGACTGCGCCGCGGCGTAAAAAACGAAGAACAGCATTGCAACTGCCACAAGTACCGATCGTCTCATTTGTAAAAAATTAAAAATGATACGGTCCGATGACCCCGAAATCCTTGTCAGGAGACTCCTGCCATGTCCGCACATGAATCACAGGAATCTGAGGATCGGTCAAATCAACGAGGATAAAAAGATAGCCAACATCGGAATAGGTCGTGGAGAAATATTCCTGCCGGATTTTTATTCCGAAGAGCTGCCCGGACTTTCCGAGCTTCACGACCTCGCTGTCAGAGAACTGGATGTTGATGTATTCCTGGCTCGCGAAGACCCGAGAAAGGTTGCGGATGTATGCAGCCTTGTTCTGACGGGTGAAACGGACATAGCGGTTCGTGCCGTACCCGTCGTTGCGCATTCCCGCGTTTTTGAGGACACGTCCCGTTATTATCAGCGCGTCGTCGTCGAAAATCGAACTTATGTAATCGAGCCTACGGAGTGAATATGCAGTCTTGTAGTTTTCGAGAAATGCTACAAGTATGAGCCGCGCCTCTTCGGACCAACCATCGTGGGAGCAAATGTCGGATGTGGCAGCCTTTCCGAGAGAGAAAGTGAGGTTGGATATGAGAGCATCCTTATTGAATGTCAATACTATATCCTCAACAAATCTGCGCGGGTTGCCGCTGAACGAGAAGGCCATAGGGATGCTGCGGCAGAAGACCTCATCACCGAGGGCATAAAAATTCAGGTCGTCGCGAGAGAGAACACGTGCATTGCCGTAGGCCACGAGACGAAGGAATGTTTCATAGCCTGTCTCAGTGAATAGCGGACGGACGGACTCATAGTCTCTGGATGTCAGGGCATCGCATATCTTTGAAACCGCAGCCTCATATTCCGAAGTGAAGAGAACTGGTGTCAAGCCCACCGTCCTTGTCGAATCAGAAGATTCATCTGGATTTTCCCGAAGTTTTTCCCGGGATATGACATCCATCACCTTGCTTCTAACCGCCGAGAAATCTATTCTGCTGACCGCCACTCGTCACTCACAATATAATACCCGTTCAAGCAATCAGTTGTATCCATATATTCAGCGCATTCCACCCTCACCGCATCTTCATCATTCCCCGGCACACTGCATTCGTTCACAAATGAACTACCCGCCCGGCAGCCCCAAAGCACCGTCGAAATCACACACCACGCCGTCACAAATTTCAGAATCCACATAATCTCACATGCCATATTGCTATAGTTTTATCTGGCATAAGTAAAACCAAATCACGATGCCAATCAAGTTCATTTTTGGTTCATTTACAAATTGGCGGAATGGCGGATTGAAATTTGGCCGATTGGCGGAATGGAATTTGGCCGATTGACGGAATGAAAATTGGCCGATTGGACGAATACTTTTCTAAAACATATTGGTTTTTCGATATTTATATTCTAACTTTGCCATCACTATGAGTGAATATCGAAATAGAATTGCAGACAAGATTCTACAAGACAATCTTGAGGCTGCCGGACTTGTTCTTATCGAAGGGACAAAATGGTGCGGGAAAACGACGACTGCTGAACAGCACGCTGGTAGTATTGTATATATGAATGATCCTGAGCATGCCGAGGCCTATCTTGCCCTCACCCAAAACGCCCCAAGACTCTTGCTGAAAGGAGATACGCCACGGCTTATTGACGAATGGCAGGACGCACCGGAATTGTGGGACGCAGCACGCTTTGAAGTCGATCATAGAGAGAAAAAGACTGGACAATTCATCTTCACCGGTTCGACTGTCATTCCGAAAGATAAACTTGAAAAAATCAAACACTCCGGGACGGGACGTGCGGCATGGATGACAATGAGACCGATGAGTCTCTGGGAATCAGGAGAATCTAACGGGCAGCTAAGTTTGAGGGCTTTGTTCAATGGCACAACCGCGGAAGCATACGAATCAAATGAACTCGATATCGAACAGTTGAGTTGGCTAATCTGCCGAGGAGGATGGCCGGCAGCACTAACTATGACCAAAAACGGAGCTTTAAAGCAGTCCATTAACTACATAGAAGCAATTGCGAGCAGAGACATATCTGGCATTGATGAGGTAAAGAGAGAAAAAGAGTTCACTCTTCGTCTCTTGAGAAGTTATGCCAGATTTCAAGGAGCACAAGCACCGCTAACCTCAATCTATGCAGACCTAAAAACCAATGCCGAAAGTTCTATGACCGAAGAGACAATATCCTCCTATATCACAGCCTTAAAGAAACTGTTCGTCATCGAAGACGCTCCGGCATGGAATCCCAACCTAAGATCAAAGACGGCAATCCGAACATCTGACACCCGCTATTTCGTTGACCCGTCAATCGCAACAGCCGCTCTAGGTGTAGGACCGGAGAAATTGATTGCCGACCTCAATACGATGGGACTTCTTTTCGAGACAATGTGCATAAGGGATCTTCGTGTATATTCGGAAGCACTGGATGGGAAGGTCTATCACTTTCGGGACAAGAATGGTCTTGAATGCGATGCCGTAACACACCTGAGAGACGGAAGATATGGACTTGTCGAGATTAAGCTCGGAGGACAAAGGCTGATTGATGAGGGAGCAAAAACACTCCATGCCCTGTCCGGAAAAATTGACACAGGAAAAATGATGCCTCCATCATTTATGATGGTTCTTACCGGCACCGGAGCATACGCCTACAGACGAAAAGACGGCATATGGGTGGTACCGGTCGGATGTCTGAAGCAATAACTGCAACCTGACGCTCCGTGTCAGCTTCTGCAAAGCCTGCACGAGCTATTAAGAGCACCAAGCCATGCCAGAAATTCAGTTCCAGCCCTGGACTTCGCCACCGATGTCGATGCGGACTTTTGACGGGTCGCTGTTTAGAGTGATGTTCAGTTTGTGCTCGACGCCGGACTTGAAGTTGAGGCGGCTTTCGAGAAGGTAGGAGACGTTGCCGGAGAGAATCTCGATGAGCGGCTGGCGGCGGGTTATGTTCTGAGGAACAAGGATTGCCGCGTATTGGCCTTCCGCTTCCCTCACGGAACGAAGTTTAAGGCGTATTGCTTTTCCGACATTTATGTCTAACTTTGCACCAATTACATAAAATATGTAACACAATATATGTAACGCAAATTATGGAAAAGTTAAAGAACCCATTCGTAATCTACGGATATAAGGGCGCAGAGTATTTCTGCGACAGGAAAGAAGAGACAGAAAGGCTCGTGAAGGCATTGGAAAATGGACGGAATGTCGTGCTCATATCGCCGCGGCGTGTCGGGAAGACGGGCCTCATCCATCATGTTTTTGAGCGGATTGGGAAAAAAGAACAGGGCGCGAGATGCTTCTACATGGACATCAATGCGACAAGGAACATGAGCCAGTTCATACAGTTGTTGGCAAAGACAGTGGTAGGAAAAGTCGATTCATTTTCGCAGGGCGCGCTACGGAAAATCACGACATTCTTTGCCAATTACAGGCCCACTGTTTCATTCGACGAACTGACAGGAATCCCTACCTTTTCCATAGCGGTTGCTCCCGACAGACAAGAAGAATCGCTGAAACACATATTTGAATACCTGAAACAATCCGGCAAACAGGTTTACATTGCAATTGACGAGTTCCAGCAGATTGCGGAATATCCGGAAAAGGGTGCCGAGGCACTGTTGCGCTCCTATATTCAGTTTCTTCCAAATGTCTATTTCATATTCGCCGGCAGCAGCCAGCACCTCATGTCGGAAATGTTTCTGTCTGCAAAGCGTCCGTTTTACCAGAGCTCGCAGATAATGAGCCTGCCTCTGATTGACGTCGGAGAATATGAGGCTTTCGCGAACAAATGGCTGAAACTGAAGGGATTTGAAATCAGCGATATGGATTTCAGATACCTTTATGACATGGTTGATGGCCAGACATGGTATGTGCAGAGCATACTCAACAGACTCTATGAAAATGGGGAGGCAATTGACAAGTCCGTCATTGCACAGACTGTCGATAACATCATCCATGAGCAGGAAGACTCATTCATCAACTACTGCAAGTCACTCACAGACAACCAGGTGGCACTTCTCTCGGCCATAGCCAAAGAAAAAGGAGTCACGTCGGCATTATCCCAAGAATTCATCCGCAAGTATAGCCTGCCTGCAGCCAGCAGCGTGAGCATCGCACTTAAAGCCCTGCAAAAACGGGATTTCGTGCACGAGTTCAACGGGAAAATAATCGTGTATGACCGGTTCTTTTCAATCTGGCTGCGAAGGGAAACGGAATGTTGAAACGATTGTAGACGAAACAAATCACTTTCTCTCAGTACATCAGGCCGAAATGCCACAGCGGAAGAGTGCGATAGCCGGGAAAATCAATATCATCCTTGACTACAAATGAGTTTGGTATGCCATTTATCTGCTTTTGCTTCTTGGAATGCCCTCCAACCTCAAAAGTGTAGTCTCCGATTCGGAAGTCACCGTTTGCATCCGCACTCGCTACTGTGTGACATACAGATGTCTGTGCGAAAAAGAAAGTTTCTCTGACATTGCCTATTTCAGGAATGTTGTCGGCAAGCGCATACACGAGACTTGTATTCGCGAGATAGACTTTATCGACTTTCTCCAGAATTTTCATTCCTGTGTCCGCGGTATGCAGCTGACGGATGAGACCTGATTTCTCCATATAGGTCATATATGTCGATGCTGTTGCCCTGTCCACCTCAAGGGACCGGGCAATTTCGGAAAAATTCGGCTTGAATGGTACGCTTTGAGAAATGATGTTCAGAAGTTTCTTCAGTTTAACTACCGTTGACACATTCATTCTGGCATATTGTGGAATATCCACTTCAAGTGTCTGGTTCACAACATTATTTAGCCGAATCTGGTAGTTGTCAATTAAAAAAAACGGGTAATCCCCCATTTTTAGGAACTTATGAAACAACGGAATCGGGAACTTGACAGCTCCTGAAATATCGACTTTTCCAGCCACGATGTCCTCCAAAGAAAAGTGCGGGACCGAAATCCCTTCTGAAAGAAACAGAAACTCCCTGAAAGACAGGCCATGAAGAGTATATTCAATTGCCCTTCGGCTCAGGTCCGCATCCACGCCCTTCTTTATGGACAGCAGGGATGATCCGGTGAGGACAATCTTCAGTTCCGGCAAGTAGTCATACATCATTTTCACCTCACGTGACCAAGTCTCATATTTGTGAACCTCGTCGATATAGATACATTTTCCTCCGTTTTTGTAGAATGCCTCAACAAAATCGTACAGCGAATGAGAAGAAAAATATGTATGTCCAGCATCGACATAAAGGGAGGTGCCTATTTCTCCGCTGAGCTTAATCCGCTGCAGAATCATTGTCGTCTTGCCTACGCCACGGGCGCCTTCGATGACCACGAGCCTCGACTCCCAGTCAATCTGAGAGTAAAGATATCGCAGAAATGTCGTTTCTGTCCGGGACAGAAGAAAATGGTACAATGTGTAAAGCCTCTCCATATTTCTCTATTTTGAGGCAAAGATAATGAATTTGCAGAATAGATTCTACAGTTTATAACAAAATTGCTGAATAAGTTATACACCGCTGCATTAGATTCCCTTGTTTTTTCGAAACAGACGGGTCAATTCCGTCGGCACTGTATGCTTATTGGGTATCAAGGTATCTTTTCGAAGACAAGGTGAATCAAATTCTCCTTCCCGAGTGCAATGCATAATAAGCATAAAAAAATCTCTTATTTTAACATTCGCTAGTAATTTACTGAAAATCACCAAGATAGTAGTGCAACATAAGAGAATGACACAGATTTGCCGGTTATAGAATGTCCAGGCGATTGAGACCGCTGACGGCTCCGGCGACGTAGGAGACGGATGCCGCCGGGTCGGAGGCTTGGTGGAGTGCCGGGATGTAAAGCGGGAAGCCGAGCATAAAACTCCCTGCGGAGAAGCGGTCGCCGGGCTGAAGTTTCGAGTTTTCAGACTCGCGCACGATGAACTCACAGCCGCCGAGGTGTTCAATCTTCACGAGACGGTCTGGTGCCCAACCGAGCAGAAGGCAGGTTCCTACGGGCAGATTTTCCGACTCTATAACCTTGGAACTGAAAAATCTGGAAGTTACTGTCCTATCACTGCAAAGCGCCTTGCAATAGGCCGAAAAATCGCGCTTGCCTATGAACTTGCAGAGAATATCGAGCGTCGAAGAGCGCGGAACATGAGTTCCGGAAACATAGCCCCATAGCCGTTTCAAAGTCGATGCTTAGAGCAGTTCATGTGTCTCCCTATCGATGACGACCGAAAGCGCCTCGAAGTCCGTGGTGGTACGAATCCTCCTGCCGTATGCCTTTTCAACGTCCGAAAGCAGACAATTCAACTCCGGAATGACTTTCCTGGAATTATCCTTTGCCACGCCACCTTTTCCGCCCCGAATCTCTGAGCCGAGTTCCTCTGCAATGCCTTTTTCCATAATCTCATATTTTCATAAACGCCGCAAAGTAAAGCATTATCTCTCAATCTCCCAAAGTTCATTTTGGTTCATATCACCGGGAAGGGCGAACGGAACCTCATCCTGGTCACCCTCAGCCACAAATCTCATAGAGCTCAAGCAGCCTCATCTCCACTTCATCTGTGCGTGCGATGATTTCTCCAATACGTTCCGATGCCTTCTGCAGCTCATCGTAGGGGAGTCCGGCTTCACCGAGACGAGTTTCCAGGGCCGATTTCTCTGCAGAAAGTGCTTCGGATTCGGCTTCAAGAGCATCCAACTCCCGTTGCTCCTTCCAGCTCAGTCTTCTCTTTGCCGGGGTAGGAGCCGTTCCTGTCGCTGTCACAGAGTCTGATCCGGCCTGCATGGCTTCTTCCTTGATGGCAAACTGCTTTTTGGCCTTCTCTTTTCGTTCCTGTTCCCGCCGCTCAGACTTTTGCGCCGCCTCATAATCCTTTATATACGCCCTGTAGGAACTGAAATTTCCGATAAAATCCTTCACCACACCATCGCCGCAGAATACGAGCAGATGGTCCACAAGGCGGTCGAGGAAATGGCGGTCGTGCGAAACGATAATGAGGCTGCCTTGATATTCGGAGAGATATTCCTCGAGAATGTTCAGCGTCATAATGTCAAGGTCGTTCGTGGGCTCGTCAAGTATGAGCAGATTTGGCTGCTGCATCAGGATTGTGAGCAGATAGAGCCTTCGCCTTTCACCTCCGCTGAGGCGGGAGACCCTGTTGTTCAACATATCGTGTGGGAAGAGGAAGCGGTTCAGCAGCCCGGTGTCGTTCACGGTCTCAAGCACGGTCTGGTCTTCGTCGAAACTCATTCCGTTTTGGTGGTAGTAGCCGATTTTGAGCGATTCACCGCGCTCGATTGTGCCGGTGTAGCCCTGAAGTTCACCGGTGAGAAGGTCTATGAATGTGGATTTTCCCACACCGTTGCGCCCCACCACTCCTATGCGGTCGCAGCGCTGGAACTTGTAGCTGAAATGGTCGAGATAGCAGTCCGCTCCATAGTAGAAACTGACATTCTTGCAGTCTATAACCTTGGTTCCCAGCCTGTTGGCAAGCTTTGCGTCGGAGGAAAACCCCTTCCCGCTCATCCCCGCAGAAACCGCCGACATGTCCACCGATTTGCTCTCCCGCACCTCTTCGGCCCTGTCCTTTAATTCGTGGAATGCGTCAATCCTGTATTTCGCCTTTCCGCTTCGTGCACACGGCGTGCTCCGCATCCATTCCAGTTCGCGTCGCAGGATGTTCCGCACCTTGTCGGTCTGTGCGTTCCAGTTGGATATGCGCTCATCGCGTTTTTCGAGATAGTTCTGATAATCGCCACGGTAGCAATAGACAGCCCCGTGGTCCATTTCCATCACCATATTGCAGACGCTGTCGAGGAAGTAGCGGTCGTGGGTGACCATAAGCAGGGTACAGCGGGCGCGTTTGAGGTAGGCTTCGAGATATTCAATTGCGTCGATGTCCAGATGGTTGGTCGGCTCGTCCATAATGAAGAAGTCCGCCTCGGTGGCGAGCATCTGCGTTAGTGCGACTCTTTTGACACCTCCGCCGGAAAGTTCCTTCATCGGCTGTCCGAAATCAGTCAGCCCGAAGTCCGTCAGCAGCCGTTTCACTCTCAGTTCATATTCCAACAGGCGTTCCTCGTCAAGATGTTTCGTAAACTCTTCACTACTATCCATAATCTGCCGGAAAATTCCTTTCTCCGGGTCGAAGTCATATTCCTGCTCAAGGAAGGCTATGCGTATGTCCTTGAGAAACAAAATCTTTCCGCCAGAATCGCTCTTGTCCTTTCCTGCGAGAATCCTCATAAGAGAAGTCTTTCCCGTGCCATTGGGCGCAATAAGCGCAATTTTGTCCCCCTCATTTATATTGAATCCGATATGTTCAAAAAGAACTTTCGGCCCGTAGGATTTTGATATGTTTTCGATCTGAAGGTAACTTGCCATAAATATATATTTTCGGGCATCAAAACTACTGATATATAACTATTTCCAGCCTCCGCCGAGGGCTTTGTAGAGGCCTACGATGGCGAGGTTTTCACGAGTGATGGCTTCGCTGAATTCAACTTGAGATGAGAAATACTTACGTTGGGCGTCCAGAACGTCGATGTAGTTGGTGACACCATTGATGTACTGGCTGTCCGCCAAGGTCACATACTGCATCGCAGCCTCCTCCATCTCTGCCTTCACGCGAGAGTTGGAACGGGCTGACTGATAGATCACCGTGGCGTCATAAACCTCGCGGAACGCCTGAATCACCGTTTTCTCATATTGGAGCCTCGCCTGCTCATAGGCCGACACGGCAGCCTTCATCGCAGCCTTGCGTCTTCCGAAATCGACAATCGGGGCAGCAAGAGTCGCACCCGCAAACCAGAACGGGGACTGGAAGAAGGCGCGTAACTGACTGTTTTCCAGACCGGCGCCGAGATTGATTACAAACGAAGGGTATCTCTGCGCGATGGCAATTCCGACGCGGGCTTCTGCAGCGTGAAGTTTGTTTTCAGACATCATTATGTCCGGCCGGCATTTCAGCACATCCGACGAAACTCCCGCCGGCACTGTCGTGATGGAATAGATGTCCGTAGCCGAGACGCTTCTTCGGATTTCCCTTGGGTATGAACCGGTGATAAAACAGAGCTCACTTTCCTTGAGGGCAATCTGCCTCTGCAAATCCGGAATCAGGGCTTTGGACGAAGCATACTCCACAAGTGCCTGTTGGTAAGGGATTTCGGAAGTCAGTCCGCCTTCCGCCCTGAGTTTTGCCTGTTTCACACTTTCACGTCTTGTTTCGAGTGTGTTCGACACAATCTCAAGTTTGCGGTCCAGTCCAATCAGCTCGTAATAGGCCGAAGCCACACTTGCAACGACACTCATTCTCACCGCCTTCTGCGCATCCTCTGCGGCAAGATACTCCGCCATCTTTTCTCTTCCCGCCCATTTCAGACGGCCCCAGAAATCCACCTCCCATTGGAGCGAAGCCTTCAGGCCGAATTCCGGGCTGTCCGGCTTGGATGAATTTCCGCCGTAGTTGCTGTAGTCGTTCTGCCCATATCCCTTTGCTGAAATGGAAGGAAGTTGCTCCGCTTTCTGCATTCTGTACTTGAAGCGCAGTTCATTAAGTCTCTCCGCAGCGATGAGCACGTCCTTGTTGTAGGATAGCGCCGTGTCTATAAGTCTTTGAAGTTCAGGGTCTGTGAAAACCTCCCTCCATCCCGGGTCCTCGAAACTGCCGTCCCCCTTTTCAAGCGAAATGCTTTGTGGCATATTTCCCAAATCGGGTTTCGGACAATACTTTGCAGGCGAACAGGAAGCGAGGGCCATTGCCGATGCCAACATCAGCACAAGCACCGGAGTGACAGACTTTTTACCAAAACGAAGTTTAGGACGCCAATGAGACATGAATTTTCTGAGGTTATAGATTACCACAAAGAAAAACGGCACGAATACGATTCCGGCGGTGATTCCGGCAATCATACCGAAGAATACGCCCGTTCCGATGTTCTGGCGGCTCTCCGAACCCGGGCCGCTGGCAAATACAAGCGGAAGCATACCGAGGATAAATGCCAGGGAGGTCATCACGATAGGTCTGAACCGGAGTTTTGCCGCAGTGATTGCCGCATCCACGACATCCCTGCCCGCCTCGACCTCTTCCTTGGCGAACTCCACAATCAAGATGGCGTTTTTCGCCACCAGTCCTACCAGCATCACAAGTCCAATCTGGAAATATATGTTACTCTCCATCCCCAAGAGGGCGACGCCGAGATAAGCTCCGAAAATCGCAATAGGCAGAGACAATATCACCGCAATCGGTATCGACCAACTCTCATATTGGGCGGCAAGGAACAGGAACACAAAAAGCAGTGCCAGAGCAAGTACCAGTCCGGTCTGTCCGCTCTCTTTTTTCTCCTGATAGGACATTCCGCTCCATTCCACTCCGATATTGGACGGAAGGTGTTCCCTGGCGATTTGCTGAAGAATCTCCAGCGCCTCTCCCGAGCTGACTCCGTTTGCCGCCTCTCCCCGGATTGTCGCAGAGTTGTACATATTGAAACGCTTTATGGCTCCCGGACCAGTTGTGTAGTGGGTGTTGCCCAAAGCGTTGACCGGAATCATCGTGCCTCCCGCACTCTTGAGGAAAAAGAGATTGAGATTGTCCGTGTGTGCACGATATGGGGCATCCGCCTGAATGTAAACCCTGTAGATACGGTTATACATATTGAAGTCATTCACATAGATTGCTCCTGTGAAGGCTTTGAGGGTCGAGAATACATCCGCCATAGAAAGGCCCAGAAGCTGGATTTTGTCTCGGTCGGCATCAAAATAGAGCTGAGGTATGTCCGTCTGCATTCCGGAGGAGAGTCCCGTGAGTTCCTTACGTTTCGACGCATAATGGAGCAATGTGTCGGAGGCGTTCTGTAAATCTACATAGGATGCATCTCCTCTTGCCTCCAGCACCATTGAGAATCCACCCGAGGTTCCGAGTCCCGGGATGACAGGCGGTGTGCTGATATACACCCGGCTTTCCGGATAGAGTGAAAGAGTGTCCCTGACCATCGCTATTGTTTTGGTCATATCCGTAACCTTACGTTTGTTCCAAGGCTTGAGGATTACCGTCAGAGTGCTGCTCGACTGGGTCGTCCCCACTCGCGGACTCGACCCGGTGACATTGAGCACATAGTCGACATCCGGTTGACTCATAAGAAAATCCATAGCCCTGTCTGTCACCGCCCTCGTGCGTTCGAGAGTGGCTCCGGTGGGAAGTTCAAGCTCGACGGTGAAATAGCCCTGGTCCTCCTTCGGGATGAAACTGCTCGGGACAAGACGCGCCAAAACAAAGATTCCGACAAGGGCGACTCCAAAAATCGCAAACATCCTTTTGGAATTGTCCACCGCCAGACGAACCATCTTGGTGTAGAACGAAGAGCCTGAGTCCATCCACGAATTTATCTTTCTGAATATAAAGTTCTTATGCTCATTTTCTGCGTGAGGCCTCAGGAATTTCGAACACATCACAGGGCTCAGGGTGAGGGCCACGACAGTCGAGATAATCACAGAAACCGCAATGGTCACGGTGAACTGACGGAAGAGCTGGCCTGTGATGCCCGAGAGGAAACTCACCGGCACGAAAACGGCGCAGAGCACAAGCGACATTGCCACCAGTGCGCCTCCGATTTCCTGCATCGCCTTTTTTGTCGCCTCATAAGGAGACAGATGCTCTACAGTCATAATTCTGTCCACATTCTCCACAACGACTATGGCATCGTCGACGACAATTCCGATTGCGAGGATGAGTCCGAGCAAGGTCATCATATTCAGGGAGAATCCGAATATGAGCATAATTCCGAATGTTCCAATCAAAGAAATCGGCACTGCAATCGCCGGAACAAGGGTGGCACGGACATTCTGCAAGGAAAGGAATACCACCAGAATGACCAGAATGAGCGCCTCGAAAAGAGTCCTGTAGACGTGATGTATGGAGTCGGAAATGTAGGTGGTCATATCGAAAGGGATGTTGTAGGACATTCCCTCAGGGAAACTCGCACTGATTTCCTTCATTTCGGCCCTTACGTTTTCAGCGACCTCCATTGCGTTTGCTCCGGGAAGCATATAGACGTTGACTACTGCTGCGTTACGGCCGTTGATTCCACTCTCGGTGTTGTAGGACTGAGCCTCAAGCGAAACACGCGCCACATCTTTCAGTCGGATAATCGATCCGTCTTCCCCTGTGCGCACTACGATATTTTCAAATTCCTCGACGGAAGACAGTCGTCCGGGAGCCGTAATCGGGATGGTCACATCGACATCGGTAATCGGTTGCTGTCCGAGAACTCCCGCCGCAGCCTCGCGGTTTTGGTCTTTCAATGCGTTCTGGAGGTCTTTCACAGTGATTCCGAGGCTCGCCATCTTGTCCGGCTGCACCCAAAGCTGCATTGCGTAGTAGCGGCTGCCGACATTGGATACGCCTCCCACACCGGAAACCCTTCGGAGACGGTCCTGAATGTTAAGGGTGGTGTAGTTACTCAGGTAGACCTCGTCAAATTTCGGGTCATCGGACATTATGGTGATGGTCATCAGTTTGCTGGAAGACTCCTTTTCCACTGAGATTCCGTTCTGCACCACTTCCGCAGGAAGTCTGGACTCCGCGAGTTTCACCCTGTTCTGGACCTCCACCGCAGCAAGGTCGGGGTCTGTCGAGATGTCGAAAGTCAGAGTCGCTGAATACCATCCGTTGTTGGAACTGCTCGACTCCATATAGAGCATTCCCGGCGTTCCGTTGAGAGACTGCTCGATTGGTGTCGCCACGGCCTGGGAGACGGTTTGGGAATTGGCTCCGGGATAGGATGTGGAGACGCTGACCACCGGCGGGACAATTTTGGGGTATTGGTCCACGGGGAGCAGCGTCAGACCTATGAGTCCGACGAGTACTATTATAATTGATATGACCGTCGAGAATACGGGCCGGTCGATAAAAAAATCAGATTTCATAACTTAGATTCCGTGGGTAAGTTAACTCACTTTTATTCACTTGAATCATTCCTTGGCTGACTCAGAGGCAAGATATGGGACGGGCTCCACTTTGACCCCGTGGGAGAGTTTGTGCTGACCTTCTACCACGATGATTTCGTTAGGCCTGAGTCCGCGCTCGACAATTGTGGTGTTTTCCACTTCGGGCCCTGTCTGGATGAAGCGTTTTTCCACAACGGAACCGGCTTTCACGACAAAGATGTAGGTGCCGCTTTTCTCGATGATGATGGCCTTGCTCGGCACTGCAACCGCGTTTTCACGCACATCAAGCAAGACTTTGACATTGGTGAACTGCCCCGGAAGAAGTTCCCTGTCGGGATTTGGCATCTCGGCACGCACTGAAAAAGTTCCGGACTTGGCATCGACCAGAGGGTCTGCGAAATCCACAAGTCCTTTATATTTATATTGTGACTTGTCCGCCATAGTGATGGTCACGAACGGATTCCAATGACGGCTGGTGTCCTTCTGTCCGAGATTGACATTGCGGGCCTTGGACTTCTGATAGTCAAGGTCTGTCATCTTGAATTCCACCAAAACGGTGTCGCTTTTGACGACATTGGCAAGAAGCGACTGTGCTCCGGGGCCTACCAGAGTCCCGATGTCCACGTGCCTTTCGCTGATGTAGCCGCTTATCGGAGAGCGTACCGTGGTGTAACTGAGAGCAAGGCGTGCCTCCGTCAGATTGGCTTCACTCACGTGAACGTCGGCCTTCGCACTCTCGTAAGCCGCTATGGCATTGTCCAAATCCAACTGGCTGGCGGCCTTCTGTTCGTAAAGAGGACGGATTCTGGTGAGGTCCCGTTCAGCCTTGAGGGCTATTGCCTTGTTTTTGGTGACAAGTGCCTCCGCCCTGTCGACCTGTGCCTTGTATTGCTTCGGGTCGATGATGAAGAGCACCTGATTTTTGTCCACGTGAGTACCCTCTGCGAACATCATCTTTTCGAGATACCCTTCCACACGGGCACGGACTTCGACAAACTGCTGGGCACGAATCTTTCCCGGAAACTCTCCGTAAATTTCGACATTTCGTGTCTTCACAATGTCCACGCCCACAACGGGAAGAACTTCCTCGACTTTTTTCGGACGCAGGAAAATGACCAGACAAACTACAACAATGACAAGTGCGGAAACCGCCGCAATGATTGTCTTTTTGTTAAACCTGAATTTGAACTTGCTCACAGAATAAAAAATTATAGTAAAAGGCCGGGATTTTGAAAATCAAGTTCACCCGGGATATTTTCCCGCAAAGTTAGCAAAAACTAATCATTCTGCACTTTTTCATAAATCTATTCAAGTTTTGCAAGTATTAAACTTATCTCATTTATCCAACTCTCAAATCCCACGCACTTTCAAATTTCCTTGAACGGCGTGCCGAAGTCCGTTCCGTTGGCTTTCTTGTATTCCGCGCAGAATGATGCATAGAACACTAGCGCTTCTTCCGTCAGTTTCTGACGGCGCAGGGCCTGAATTACGATGTGGAGAGCCTTCTCGTCTGTCGGGTCTATGGTGACTGCCATTTCCCCTATTTCCCGTACGGCCTCATAGTCTTTAGATTTGAGTCGTAAGTCTGCTTCCTCGTGGAGCAGAGGCAGAATCATGTTGTCGACCTGCTCCTTGAAGTCATCGAACAGCGGGTCGCCTATGGACTTGAGGAACTTTCCTCTTGATATAATGTTGAGAATCAGAGTTTTGTTCATATCCTTGTTCCTGAGTACGTCATTCAGTTCGAACCAGTCGCAGCGACATTCATCGGTTAGCTCGAGGTAGTAGCGCCCATCGCGGTAGGACACCGCCGCACCATGCAGATGGCCGAGTGACTTTCGGAGATTGTTGATGGCGACGCCTCGAGAATTCTTGACCTTATCCTCTTCCTTGTCCGGCCAGAGTATGCTGCTGAGCCTTCTGGTGGAAATCCCATTATTTCCGCGCTTTATGAGGAGGCACAGGATGAGAATCTGCTGGTTCGTAAACATTGGGGTTATATCCTTGCCCTCGTGGTCGATTACGGTGAAGTCTCCGAACAAGCTTATCGAGTCGGGGCTTGTCTCGCTTCGGAATCTCCTACGGCTGCCCGATCCGCTGCTTTCAAGTTCCATTCTTGCTGATTTCTTTTTCTTGAGCATCAGAATAATTCCGGCCGCAGTTCCGAACACTGCAATGGCAATTGTTGCCCATAGTCCATTCCAACCTCCGAGAAATCCGTTTCTCCCGTCGTCAAGCGCCTCCGCTTCCACCTCTGACACGGGAGGATAGACAAGCGAATAGATTTTTAGCGTTGACTTGATGTCGTCCTCGAATTCCTGTACCGTGGTGTAGAAGTGTCCGAGTTCCCTGTCCATGTAGAGATTGGCGTTGGTGCGCATTTTGTCGGACACTATGGGGATGCTGTTGCACAATGCCTCATGACTCCCGTCAGCAATGCTGAAGCGGTAGAGCCGAAGTTCCGATTTTCCGATATATTCGGGATAGCAAAGCGTGTAGAAGCAGTCTCCGTCCACATACAGGTTTCTGACCGGCACCTTGTCCGAGTCGTCCCTGTCGATGGACCAAAGACAGAGGCTTTCTCCAGTGGCGGGATCCACACGGTGAAGGTCATAGAAATAACGTCGTCCCACCACCTGTTCTCCGCATTCGTTCCCCATCCCTCCATACACATATATATACTTTCCGTCGGTTCCTGCCGATGTGAAGTATCTCGGAAAAATCCTGTCTCCCACGGCATTTTTCCAGATTTCATTCCAGTGCCCCGATGCCTCGTCAAATTCGAGAAAACGCCCATTATACAGCATGTTGCCGAATCCTCCGAGTATGGTGTAGCGATGAGACAGCGGATTTCTGAAACATCCGTGGTGGTGCATCGGCATGTCGGCCTGCTCCGTGCAGATTGTCTCCCATTTCCTGCTGTCGAGGTCGAACCTTGCCACAGACGGGCTTTCTGGAGGCACTTCGTCATTGTAGAGTTCATACACATAGAGGAATCTCCCGTCTTCGGAAACGAAATTGTTCCCGAGTTTCATTGTGACAGGACATGGACGGGAGAACCTATGGCTGTAATGCCTTCCCGTCATAAGGTCAAGCGTTGTCATTTCCTCCCTCGTGAAATAGTAGAATTCTTTTCGGACGGGGTTGTATGCCGCTCCTGCGATGTCGCTGTAACTGAAACTTCCCGTTTCTTTCCAGTTCATGGCCTCATTTACCAGCCATTCCGGATTCTGGACATATCCCTTCACCTTGCCTGCCGAGTCTCTCACGATATTTCCCGAACGCTGCCCGAGCGGGAATACGAAGCGTTTGTTATGGTTTCCAATGTTCATGTTTCGGATGGCGAATGCCGGCACATCAATGATGTGGTCGCTGCGTCCGAATTCGATGCTTGCCTTCAGCCTGTTGGGAAGACCTTCCGAGTACACCGCGTGGCGTTTCCCCGCAATGTCCAGAACCACAGAGTCCTTGAGCAGGTCAAAGTCCACGGCGACATGATGCCAATGCAGGTGCGGCAGATGCTCATGGGCCAAAGATGCTTTTATCAGACTGTGCCGTCCCTCCTCGTTGAGCCTCACGACTATGCTGTCTCCTCTGCTGTCGTAGGAGAGGTTCCATATTCTTTTACTGTCTCCTCCGTCCTTGATTCTGAAGAAGTAGCCGAATTCTGACGAGGGGCTGGTGTATAGTTCGAATTCCATCATGAATTCTCCGGCAAAGACTTTGGGGCTATCGCCGAACACATTCCATGACGTCCTTTGGTCTATTCTGTAGTCCATTCCGTGAAACCCGAGACCTTGCGGGAACATTTCGGTGGAGAATGCCGTTGCCGAGACTATGGCAGCTGCGAGAAACTTTGTTTTAATCCTCATTTAACCGTTAAGTTTTTGTAAAGATAGGAAAACTATTGAAAAATGTACCGAATTATCGAAAATTTATTTGAATTTAATCTTGTGATAACCTTATATTTAATCGTAGTTCATTTACTTTGCACCCACTAATCATTTAAAATCTTTAAAAATGAAGAACACTAAATTTTTATCCGCAGCGGCTGCAATCCTCGCATTGCTCGGAAGTGCGGCGCTGGCTGACTCCTGCAAGAAGGACAATACGGAACCGGAAGTCGGGAAAGGCACCGTTTCCGGTGTCGTCACCAACAATCTCGGCACGCCTATTATAGATGTTGAGGTTTCAATCAGCGGAACCGAAATCAAGGCTACTACTTCAGTTGACGGTTCCTACACTCTTGAAAACGTTCCGATGACCAAGCAGACCATATCCTTCAAAAAGGAAGGCTATGCGGAAGGCTCGTCTCCGATCAACGCCTCCTCTTTCAAGGATGGCAAGGCGACTGTTGATATGGTGATGGATATCGCGAGCGCTAAGATTACAGGAAAGTGCATCGACGCGAAGAACAACAATGCCGGAATGGCTGGCGTGACCGTGAAACTCAATGGAGCCAAGGAGACTCAGACCGATGCAGACGGCGTCTATGTGTTTGATGGTCTTACGATTGATGACTACAACCTCGTGTTTTCTGCTCCGGGATGCGTCGATGTCGTGCGCAGCGTGAGCAAGGACCAGTTTGTGGGCGATTTCGTGGTTACTCTTACTGATGTCCGTATGGGCGCAAAGGAGATTCTTCCGGGCGCGACCGCAGAGGACCTGAGCAAAGTTGACGTTTGGCACTACAACGAGTACAGGGGAGGAAAGAACGGTGATGATTATCCTCATTTTGACTGGTCAACAGACTATATGGCCACGTTCACGAGCTGGTACGGCTGGCATGAGGAGCAGAATGAGGGCACCACAATCCAAATTCGTAACCGCGAGGAAGACGGGGACTGGAAGAATCCTGCCGATCACGAGAAATTCGACTCTTATCTTGCCGGACGCAAGAAGATTACTGCGGACAACTGCATTTTGGCGATAAAGATGCGAACCCATGCATCTTCCGAGGACGCTCCGTGCCACTGGGGAGTGATGGTGATCGATATCAATTCGGCAGATCCAGTTGCCGAACTTGTTGGAGACCAGCAGGTTTCATGGAACGAGAGCTATAGCAACCCAGATCCGACATTCGACCTGTCGAAGTATATCGGAAAGGAGGTTGTCATCGCCATCGGAACCTATCGTTGGGAAACCGGTGACTATTGGAAGCAGCTTGTGCTCCGCCGTCTTGCATTCGCAAAGCAGGCTCCGTCAGAGTGGGGTTATCTTCCGGGTGAAGCTGTTTCGGGACTTGACGCCGGCTACAAGATGACAATGGAGATGGTTCGCTCGACCATGCCTGTTACTGAGTTCAGCGAGTTTACCGGACTTCCTCAGGACGGATGGACTGACATTGACGGACCGGAGAAATACCGCGATGCCTATGCGAAGTACAGAACCGTCGGACATTTCGCCGGCTGGTGGTCATGCATGCCTGTTCAGAAGGATAACGAGCCGCAGGCCGGAGAGGGCTTTGTGATGAAGACTCGCGGAGGTGGCACAAGAGTCAGCACAACAGACCCGGAGTCATATTTCTATGCAAAGTTCGCAATTGCCTCAGGGCATAACAACTTCACTCTCAAAGCGCGTAACTTCAGTTCTGCGAATGCGACATTCTTCAAGCTTACCGCAATCACGGAGGATGGTACCGTTAAGCACATCATTCCGACGGCTTCTGTGGGTGAGGCTGCCGCTGACGGCTGCTGGAAGTTCTGCCACGAGGACGGCAGCGCCGACAATCCGGATGCTTACGCAACCTTCAGCTACGACCTCTCTGAGTTCAACGGAAAGAACGTGGTTCTTGCTCTCGCTGTCTTCAAGGGCGAGGCAAATGATGACGAGAATAAACTGAGTATCTATGGCATGTCGCTGAAATAGCGGACATATTGACGGCGTGGATGGTGCAGGCAAAGGGGCACTGTCCATGCCTTTCTTCTGTAAAAGCGCTATTATAGTACAGACATAATCTTCATAAAAAACAAGCAAGTCATGACAATCAAGCGTTCCGCATTCATTTCTCTTATAGGATTTTTTCTTGCCGGATGCATCTCTTGCAGCAGTCCGGAGAATCCCGTAAAGCCGGCTCCTGGCGGCGAGGAGAAGGATAACCGTGCGGAGAAAATAGAACTTGCGAGGCGAGACCTCCTCCGCGCGATGAGTTTGGCCGCCTCCGCGCGAACCAACTATTTCTCCTCTGACGGGACGGCGATGTCGCGCTACTACAATCCTTATACGGGGCTCAAATCCTCCGAGAAAGGCAGCGTCTGGATGTTTACAAGCGCTATTGAGGCGGTGAACTCCGTGCTGCATGCTCTCACTGCGCTCAGAGATGCCGGGGACGAGAGTTTCTACAACAGCTACTTCTCGGCATATAGTTCAATGCTCTCCGAACTTGTGGAAAACCTCAAGTGGTACGAGGGCACATATACTCTGACCTCCTACACTCAGACCAAGAAATGGACGGTCTATGGAGTGAACCGCGCCTCAAGTCCGGGAAAGGCTGCCGTGGAAGGGCGTGAGAATGTTTATGATGACCAGCAGTGGCTCATCCGCGAACTGATTGAGGCCTACCGGCTTACAGGTGTGGAGCGCTATCTCGAAAAGGCCGAGTATCTTGCTGAATATGTGATTGACGGTTGGGACACGACGCTCGATTCCGAGGGCAAGGAGCACGGCGGCATAGTCTGGGGTCCGGGCTACTACACCAAGCACTCGTGCAGCAACGGACCGTTCGTCAGCCCGCTTGTCTGGCTGTCGGAGATTTACAGCGGCAAGCCCGACGAGGTGACCTACAGGTACATAGGCGCAAACAAGGCACGTCTTACGAAGCAGATGAACAAGGGGGAGTACTACCTTATGTATGCGAAGAAGGTCTATGACTTCCAACGCTCACACCTCTATAGAAAGAGCACCGGAGTCTATGCCGATATGCTTGGGGCAAAAGGTTGGGGTGGCGACAACATCGCCTACGAGACCGTCGACGGAGTCAGGTATCGTGGACATAATGAGGAGGAGTCCGCAACCGGCGAGGCATATTCCTATAATTCCGGAACCATGCTCTCCGGCGCAGCCGATCTCTATCGAGTCACCGGCGAACAGGCCTATCTCGATGATATGAAGTCTCTCTCGACCTCGTCGTTCCTCTATTTTGCGAAGAAATCAGCAGAACGTCCCGGGTATTACGAATATGCAATCGATGGCTTCAATAATTGGTTCAACGGGGTGCTCATGCGCGGATGGGTCGATGTTTCAGCGCACTACGGCAATGTCGCACTTAATATAGGAACATTTCAGAGCAATCTCGACTATGCCTGGGGCAACTATCTGAACAAGAGTATGTTGCCGACGAGCTTGCTCTACGGATGGAACAAAGACAAATCCAAGAACAAGGTTGAGGCGATGTTCACCTTCGCGTATGCTGCTGAATATGCGGTCCTCGCAAAATGGCATCTGTCACAAATTGAATAATATTGTATATATGAAAAAGATACTGATAATCGCAGTTTTCCTCCTTGCGTCGCTCGGACTTGATGCCCAGACAATTACGGTGAGCGGAACGGTCGTCGATGAATCGATGCAGCCGGTGTTCGGAGCGAGCGTCATGGTGAAGGGCTCTAAGATAGGAGTCGCGACGGACATGGACGGAAAATATGAGATTCAGGCGGCTTCCGATGCCGTACTGGAGTTCTCTTTCCTCGGATTTGCGACGAAATATGAGACTGTCGGCGGACGGGGGGTAATCAATGTCGTGATGGCGGCCGACAATACATGGCTTGAATCGGTGGTTGTGGTCGGCTACGGTACGCAGAAGCGTGGTTCACTCACAGGAGCGGTGTCCGGAGTGAATGGCGAGAATATGATTAAGACAAAGAATGAAAACCCCCAGAACATGCTCACGGGACGAGTGCCTGGCGTACGCGTGTGGCAGAAGTCGGCCGAACCGGGAACATACAGCAATAGTATGGACATCCGCGGACTCGGAGAACCGCTCATCGTCATTGACGGCGTTCCTCGTTCGACGGAGGACTTCCAGAGGCTGAACGCCAACGATATTGAGAACGTCTCCGTGCTCAAGGACGCTTCGGCAGCGATTTACGGTGTGCGCGGCGGCAACGGGGTAGTGCTCGTGACAACTAAGAAGGGTTCGGAAGGCAAGGCAGCCGTGCAGTACAACGGCTCGTTCACCTTCCAGATGCCTGCGACCATGCCGAGACTCGCGGATGCGCAGGGAGCTATGACCCTTTATAACGAAATGGCACTTAACAAGTCCGACGGAAGCGGTTCCATAACATTCACGAAAGATTTCATGAACCAGTACGCAGACGGCACCCGCAAGGCCGCTGACTGGAACTCTCTCGTGTTCTCGAATATGTCTCCTCAGACCCAGCACGATGTGAGCATTTCCGGAGGAAACGAGAAGTGGCAGTATTATGTGAGTATGGGCTACCTCTATCAGGAGGGTTTCTTCCGTTCTCGTGACCTCAATTACTCCAAGTATAACATCCGCTCGAACATCGACGCGGAACTCGCCCGTGGACTCAAGTTTAACCTGAACATCAGCGGAATCGCCGACAACCGCAGCACTCCGGATTCGGACGCAGTTTCCCTCATCCGCAACCTCTGGAAGCAGGGCGTGCTCTTCCCGGCATACGTAGATGACGCGCAGACCATGCTCAACTACGAGGGACTTGACCTTATGCAGAACACCGTGGCGATGATGACCCGTTCTATCTCCGGCTACAAGGACTACCGCGAGAAGCAGTTCCAATCGTCAGCATCGCTCGAATATGATTTCGGAACTCTTACCGACGTCCTCAAGGGACTCTCGCTCAAGGGAATGGCCAGCTACGACTTCCGCTATGACGACAACGAGTTCTTCCGCAAGTCCTACAACCTCTACGCTCGGGACGAACTTACGGGAGAGTATGTCGCCAAGGAGTTCTCCGACCACTCTGACCGCCTCACTCGCGAGAACTACACTAAGTGGCAGGCACTCGGGCAGATTCTTCTCAACTACAGCCGCACCTTCGCGGACAAACACGATGTCGGCGCGACCTTCGGCTACGAGGCTCAGAAGCGCCGTGGGGACAACTACTATCTCATCGGTGATCTTGCCTTCAGTTCACCGTACCTCACTGCGCTCAAGGACAAGACCCAATCTACATTCGTTGACATCAATAGCAATATAGGATCGTTCTATAACCTTGCCTATCAAGCTCTTATCGGTCGCGTGAACTATGCCTTCGACAACCGCTACCTCTTCGAGGCCCAGTTCCGCTATGACGGCTCGTCCAAATTCGCTCCAGGACACCAATGGGGATTCTTTCCGTCCGCTTCCGTAGGCTGGCGCATCTCGGAGGAGCCTTTTTTCAAGAACTGCTCTGCGCTGTCTTTCATCAATCAGTTCAAGATAAGGGCAAGCTACGGCTCTCTCGGAGACGACAGTGATCTAAACTATGAGTGGCTTTCCGGATATGTCTATCCGGCAACCGGACGAGACGGTGAGAAAGGCTACTACAGTGGCTATGCCCCGGCCTACTTGATTGACGGTGAGATGGTCTATGGCGTGACCACTTCTCCGCTTCCAAACACGAACATAACTTGGCTCAAGTCAAAGACATTCAATGTGGGTGTTGACTTCGAGGCCTGGAACGGAATGCTTGGAATAACCTTCGACTATTTCCAGCGCAGCCGTGACGGCGTGTTCGGCCAGAACACCTCCTCGCTTCCGACAGTCGTCGGTGCATCGGCTCCGGTCGAGAACCTCAACAGCGACAGGAACCTTGGTCTTGAACTTGAAATCTCTCACCGCCATAAGGTGGGCGAGTTCAGTTACGGTCTCACGGGAATCGTCACAATCACTCGCCGTCAGAACCTCAAGGCATATGGTCAGGGCCCTTACGGCAATTCCTACGACCGCTGGCGCAATGACAATCTCACCAACCGCTATCAGGGCATCCAGTTCGGCTACGAATCGGCAGGGCGCTATGAATCATGGGAGGACATCTGGAACTGCGACATCTACAAGGAGAACGACACCCTTCCGGGCGACTACAAGTATCTCGACTGGAACGGTGACGGCGAGATAAACGGCCTGGACGCTCATCCTTATGCCTACGACCAGACTCCATGGATGAACTACTCCCTCTCGTTCAACTGCGCGTGGAAGGGGCTTGATTTCAGCATGTTGCTTCAGGGCTCGGCGCTCGGCTCCTATATGTACGACGAGCCGCTCTACTCCATCTGGGGCTCTAACGGTGGCGGTGCTCTTGAGCAGTTCCTCGACCGCTGGCATCCTGTGGGCGACTACACCGATCCGTTCGACCAGACGCTCCAGTGGACTTCCGGACACTACGCCTTCACCGGCCATTCTCCGGAGAAAAACTCCTCGTTCAACCGCGTCAGCACTTCATATCTCCGTCTCAAGAGCATCGAACTCGGCTACACGATACCGAAACTCCCAAGGTCATCCTTCGGTCTGAGGGTGTTCGTGAACGCATATAACCTCCTGACGCTCACTGGGATAAAATATGTCGATCCTGAACATCCGGACTCTGACTACGGAAGGATGTATCCTCTGAATAAAACCGTTTCCCTCGGTATGAACCTGTCATTCTAAGATGTTATGAAAAAGATATTTACAGCGATAATGTCCGTTCTTCTCGTATGCTCCTGCAATATGGACATAACCCCGAAGAACATAGTTTCTGACGACGACATGATGGGTTCGCCGAAGGGAATGTCCATCTATATGGCGACGCTTTATTCCCATATGCCGTTCGAGGATTTCAAGTATATGGCTGCATGGGGCTTCAATTTCAACGGATGGCTCGGGACGCTCGGAATTGACGGAAGCGGTGAGGCTATGAACCGCGACGACGTATTCCGTACCTTTCGGGGAGAGGATAACCCGTGCTGGAGCAACGCTTTTGAACTCATACACGACGCAAACCACCTAATCGAGTCTCTTCCGTCCTATCGGTCTAACTTCACCGAGTCGGAATATGACTTCTTCATGGGGCAGGGGTATTTCGTCCGCGCATACGTCTTTTATCAGATGGCGCGTCGCTTCGGAGGCGTTCCGCTCGTGACGCACACGATTGCATATCCCAATTCTTCCGACAAACTTGAGGTTCCCCGCGCTTCCGAGGAGGATACATGGGACTGGATTTGCAAAGATTTCGACACTGCAATCTCGTTCCTTCCGGCGGCTTCACTCATGAGCGGGCTCCCGAACAAATATGCCGCCCTTGCGTTCAAGGCCGAAGCTATGCTTTATGCAGGGTCGGTCGCAAAGTACAACGAGACGGTCACCGGGCGGCTCACGGGCTTCGGGGATAAGACAGGTGTTCGTGTGATAGGCTTCTCGCCAGATACCTATCGCGACGCATACATCCGCTATTTTTCCGAGGCCTACAAGGCTGCGCGCGAAGTGATGGAGTCGGGGAAATATTCCCTATATAAGAAGAAATGGGCGGCAGGCGACAGCGAGGCGATGTATCAGAATATGATTGATATGTTTAGCGACCTTTCGAGTCCGGAGAACATTCTGGTGAAGGAATATCTCTATCCTTCCCTCACTCATGGACTTGACGCTTACAGCTCGCCATTTATCTTTCGTGACCCGCTTTGTTCCGGCAGTTGCCCTTCGCTCGATTTCGTTGAACTTTTCGACGGGTTTGACAGATATGCCGACGGCACAATCCGCGTCACCGACGGGAATGACAATACGAAGGGGCATTACCTTATGTTCGATTCCACTATGGATTTCTTCAAGAATGCGGAGCCTCGTCTGAGGGCATACGTGATTCTTCCCGGCGATGTGTTCCGCAACCAGGAAATCGAAATCAGAGCCGGAATATATACTGGCAGTACGCCTGTTTCTCCACTTTGGGACGACTATTCATGGAGCCGCGCAACGCAGAATTTCTACCAGAACCTGACGCAATACACCGGTACGCCAAAAACTCTCTATCTGAGCCCGCGCGCACAGTCGGGGCAGGAAATAGTGACGCTTGACGACGATACGAAGATGACGGCAGCAGGTGCGAACGGTCCTTTTTATGACGTGAAGGACAATGAGGCAAACCTTTCAGGATTCTATCTTAGGAAGTATCTCAATCCGGATCCGAACTACATCCGCGGTGAGGGCAAGTCCGCACAGCCGTTCATCCTTATGCGCTATGCCGATGTGCTTCTGGCGGCTGCGGAGGCCGGTGTTGAACTTTCAATCGATGGTGTCACCTCTCCTGTTGAGGGCGACAATATGCTGGACGTCGCGACCAAGGCAATCAATGATATCCGCGAGCGTGCTGGAGCGGATCTTCTGACAGGGAGTCTTGCTGCGGATGAGGACAGCCGCAATCAGGTGCGCCGCGAGCGCCGCAAGGAACTGGCGTTCGAGCACAAGTCCAAGTGGGACATCCGTCGCTGGAGGGTGCAGCACGCCGAGGGACGCGATGGTTTCTGGGGAGAGAAGCGTGACGCGAGCCGTTTCGGGAACGGTGAGAGCTATCGTCTGCATGGTCTCTATCCGTTCTACAGCACAGCGGCGAAGAAGTATTTCTTTGATGCGAATTTTCAGATGGCACGCGATATGGAACTGAAATATACGCCTACGGACTACTATTTCGAGATTCCTTCGGGTGAAGTGGCGAAAAGTCCTGTTATTGATCAACAACCTAATCGATGAGGATGCAAAAAGGCGGATTGCTGCGTTACGCGTCTTGCCAAGATCCTCACAACCATCAGGTTGCTGCGGTTTTAGCTTCACCGCGTGCCTTGCACTCCATCCTTTTATCATCCTCATCGCCAGGCTTGGATTATAACGAATTTGAATTTTGAGAAATTGAAACCATTGAAAGATAAGAATGATATGTTTAATGTGTTTGATATGAAAAAAATGGCGTTTGTGTTGTTTGGGGCACTGCTGTTGAGTTCCTGCTCGCTTTTTAAGCTCGACAACTACGATGCGCCAAAAGAGACGCTCTACGGCAAGGTTACTGACGTGAAGACAGGCGATCCTGTACTGACGGATCAGGGCTCGGAAGGCATACGCGTCAGGCTGATTGAGACCAGTTGGGATGGAAATGTGACTCCTCAGGACTTCAACTGCCGCCCGGATGGAACATTCCGCAACACCAAACTCTTCGAAGCCGACTATAACATCCGCGTCGACGGCCCGTTCGTACCGATTGTTCTTGAGGACGGAGACGGAAATCTTGTTGGGGACAAGAGTGTGAACATCCACGTCAAGGGTAGCACCGAGGTCAATTTTGAGGTGCAGCCCTTTCTCAAGGTAGAATTTGTCGGCTCACCTACCATAAGCGCAGGCAAGATTACAGCGAATGTAAAGGTCACCCGTGCCACGACTCGCGATGAACTTGCCTCGGCAATGGAAGCCACAAAGACCTGGAAGGACGCTTATGCGAATGTTACTGACATCCAGTTGTTTGTTAGCCGTTCATCTTCGGTCGGCTACCGTGCCCGTGACACCCGTTGGTCTTCAGAATTGAAATATACCGGAGCCGCGTTTGAGACGGAGCTCGGCAAGCCGGTGAGGATTCGCTCGAATGGAACCATTCCTTCCGGGCAGAAGGTCTTTATCCGTGCGGCAGCGAGAATCAACTACGACACGCCGGCCGGAAGCGGGACGAGGCGGTGGAACTATTCGGAACCGATTGAAGTGGACATCCCTTGATGACTGGCCGGATATCGTTTAAACACGAGACCTGCCATCTTGTTTTTTGGGGAAAAGTCGGGGTTTATTTATGTAGATAATGGCTTTTGAATCGTCTATATATGTAGATATGTAGATTTATATACTTTTTGATAACACGAATCTCAGATGAAACTGAAACTTTTGACAATCCTTGCGGCGCTTTTCTGTGTGGCGGCCTCCTGTACCGCTTCTTTTGATGGGGCGGATTCTCCGGTAGATTATGTGAGTACGCTTGTCGGCTCGATGTCCAAACATTCGATATCCACGGGAAATACCTATCCTGCCATTGCCCGTCCTTGGGGTATGAATTTCTGGACGCCGATGACCGGAACAATGGGTGACGGATGGATCTACACCTACACGGCAGACCAAATCCGCGGTTTCAAGCAGACGCATCAGCCCAGTCCTTGGATTAACGACTACGGTCAGTTTGTCATAATGCCGGTCACCACCGGTGCGCATTTCGACCAGCAGGAGCGCGCCAGCTGGTTCTCCCACAAGGCAGAGACCGCAAAACCATACTACTACAGCGTCTATCTTGCGGACCACGACGTCTTCGCCGAACTCACGCCGACCGATCGTGCGGCAGCCTTTCGTCTGACCTATCCGGAGAGGGATATGTCCTATCTGGTGGTTGATGCATTCGACAAGGGTTCATTTGTTCGTGTCATTCCTGAAAAGAATATGATTGTCGGCTACACGACGAAGAATTCCGGCGGTGTTCCCGACAATTTCCGCAATTGGTTCGTAGTCGTTTGTGACACCCCTTTCGACTATGTCAGGACTGTCAGCGACGGTCGCAATATGTCCGAATCCCTCTCAAGCGAGTCCTTCCATTCCGGAGCTCTCGTGGGCTTTAAGACCGCGAGGGGCCAGAAAGTCGGCCTTCGTGTCGCTTCGTCATTCATAAGCCTCGAGCAGGCAGAGCGCAATCTCGCTGAACTTGGCGACGGAGACTTTGACCGCCTTGTCGCAGAGGGCAAATCCCGTTGGAACGAGGTTTTGGGACGCATCAGCGTTGAGGATGAGAATGTCGACAATCTCCGCACATTCTATTCCTGCCTCTATCGTTCAGTGCTTTTCCCCCGCAATCTTTCGGAAATAGACGCTGAGGGTAAAGTTATGCACTACAGTCCATACAATGGCGAAGTCCTTCCGGGATATATGTTCACAGACACAGGATTCTGGGACACATTCCGCTGCCTTTTCCCGCTTTTGAATCTCGTCTATCCGGACGAAAACATCAAGATGCAGGAAGGGCTTGTCAATGCCTACCTCGAAAGCGGTTTCCTACCGGAGTGGGCGAGCCCGGGACATAGAGGATGTATGGTGGGCAACAATTCCGCTTCGGTCGTGGCTGACGCATATATAAAGGGACTTCGCGGCTATGACATCGATAAACTTTGGGAGGCGGTCACTCACGCTTCCACGGCTGTTCACCCAGAGGTGAGTTCCACCGGAAGACTTGGATGGGAAGAATACAACCGCTTGGGATATGTTCCTTGCGACAGGGGAATAAACGAAAGCGCTGCCAGGACTTTGGAATATGCCTACGACGACTGGTGCATCTGGACACTCGGAAAGGCTCTTGGAAAAACCGAAGAAGAAATCTCTGTCTATAAAGAGAGGGCGTTGAATTACAAGAACTTATATTTCGCGGATGAGTCTCTGATGTGTGGCCGCAAGGCTAATGGAGAGTTCTCCCTCCCGCTCAACCCCTACAAATGGGGAGGTGACTTCACCGAGGGTAATGCTCTTCACTATACCTGGTCTGTCTTCCACGACATTGCCGGACTTATCGAACTTATGGGCGGTGACGAGGCATTCATTGCCGGCCTTGACAGGATTTTTGAGATGCCGCCTGTTTTCGACGATAGCTACTACGGTTTCCCGATTCACGAAATCCGTGAGATGCAGGTTATGAATATGGGCAACTACGCCCACGGAAACCAGCCGATCCAGCATATGCTCTATCTCTACAACTGGGGCGGGCAGCCATGGAAGGCGCAGAAGCGCATCCGCGAAGTGATGGACAAGTTCTACACCGCCGCTCCTGACGGCTACTGTGGAGACGAAGACAACGGACAGACCTCGGCTTGGTATGTTTTCTCGGCACTCGGATTCTATCCTGTCTGTCCTGCGACCGAGCAGTACGCGATTGGTACGCCTCTCTTCCGCAAGGTCACGCTCAACTTGCCGTCCGGCAACCAGGTCGTGATTAACGCAAAGAACAACGGACGGGACAATTTCTATATAAAGTCTCTGAAACTGGGCGGAAAGACATACCCCAAGACATATTTCACCCATGGCGATCTTGTCAGTGGTGCGAATATTGACTTTACAATGTCCCCGGAGCCTGATATGCACCGCTCCACGGCACTTTCCGACCGGCCGTACTCATTCTCCGATGAAAAATAAAGACAGCAAGATATGAAGAAGAAACTACTTACAGCAGCGTCAATTGCCCTCGGCGTCTCACTTACGGCCTCGGCGCAGACATTCGAATCCCGTCGTCCTGCGGAGGGGGATCGTCTCTTCACGTCTGAAAAGATTGAACAGGTCATCGACGACGTCACCTCACAACTGACGAACCCGAAACTTGCGTGGATGTTTCGCAACTGCTTCCCGAACACGCTCGACACGACGGTGCATTTCCGCGAGGACAAGGACGGCAACCCTGACACCTTCGTCTATACCGGAGACATACACGCCATGTGGTTACGCGATTCCGGGGCCCAAGTCTGGCCTTATGTGCAGTTCGCTGCTCAAGATGAGCATTTGAGGCGGATGATTGCCGGGGTCATAAATCGTCAGTTCCTTTCTATAACTATCGACCCCTATGCAAATGCGTTCAACGACGGTCCGACAGGAGGCCATTGGATGACTGACGGTACGGACATGAACCCGAACGACCATGAGCGGAAATGGGAGATAGATTCGCAGTGCTATCCGATTCGGCTCGCGCACGAGTATTGGAAGGTGACCGGTGACACTTCGGTCTTCGGCGACAAATGGATTGATGGCATGAAGGCAATTCTCGCCACTCTTCGTGAACAACAACGCAAGGAAGGGCATGGCTCGTACAGGTTCACACGTGTGACCGACCGGCAACTCGACACAAAATGCTGCAATGGTATGGGCAATCCGGTAAAGCCTTGCGGGCTCATAGCCTCGTCTTTCCGTCCTTCCGATGACGCCACGACCTTCGAGTTTCTTGTTCCGTCTAACTTCTTTGCGGTGACGTCTCTCCGAAAGGCCGCTGAAATCCTCGAGACTGTGAATCATGACATTTTGATGGCGGGGGAATGTCGTGCGCTCGCCGACGAGGTTGAGACTGCGCTGAAGGAAAATGCTGTGGTCTATCACCCGAGATTCGGGAATATATATGCCTTTGAAGTCGATGGATTCGGCAATTCGTATCTTATGGACGACGCTAATGTGCCGAGTCTTCTCGCGCTTGCCTATCTTGGTGACGTCGCTCCTGACAACCCCGTTTACCGCAATACGCGCCGTTTCGTCCTAAGCGACAGTAATCCCTATTTTTTCAAGGGCACTGCCGGAGAGGGAATCGGCGGCCCGCACATCGGTTACGATATGATCTGGCCGATGAGCATAATGATGAGGGCATTCACCTCGACTGATGACAATGAAATACGGGACTGCATAGTGATGCTGATGAACACTGACGCCGGAACCGGATTTATACATGAGTCCTTCCACAAGGACAATCCTGAGAACTTCACTCGCGCATGGTTCGCATGGCAGAACACCCTTTTCGGAGAACTGATTCTGAAACTCATCCATGATGGAAAGCTCGGTGTTCTGAACACCATCGGGCTTGACCATGACGGAAAGGCTGTCGCACAGTACGACAAGCCGGACTGCTGTCAGAGTACGGGGTATCAGTCTCTTCGGGAGCGCTGTGAAAAGGTTTCATTCAAGGATCAGGGCATCGTTCGCGATGCCTTTCTTTATCGCCCTTCGAGACATGCCGGGACAGCGGCTTCTGTTTTCTCAGACTCTGCCAGCTCGGGGGACGAGACTTCTGGACAGACTGACGGAATGCCGCTCGTGGTTGTCCTGCACGGTTACGGCGGGAAAGCCCTTGGCGATGGCCTCCGCTTTATTGAACTTGCTGACCTACATGGTTTTGCCGTCTGCTGGCCTCAGGGCGCCGAGGACGGCACCGGACACAGCTGCTGGAATGTCGGCTATCCTTTTCAGGCGGGTTATCGCATTGACGACACGGCCTATCTCCGCCGCCTTGTCAGACAGCTACAGAAGAATTTCGGCGTCAGCCACCGCAATGTCTTTCTCACTGGAATGTCCAACGGCGGAGAGATGTGCTACAAGATGGCCGCGGAGTACCCTGAGACTTTCTCTGCAATAGCCTCGATTGCCGGTCTGACACTAGTTTCGATGAACACCGACTACCGCCGTCCCGTTCCGTTTATGGAGGTTCACGGCACTGACGACTCCGTCTCTGCCTGGTGCGGCGACCCGGAGAACCGTGGCGGCTGGGGAGCCTATCTCTCCGTTCCCGCTGCTCTTTCACACATAATTTCTGCCAACCGCTGCGTTGGCGAAACCATATCGGAAATTCCGGCCGAGCACAAGAGAGTCATCCTCCACCGCTTCACCGGAGGCCTTCCGGCCTTCAAGAACGGCTCCCCAGCCGACGTCCTTCTCTATGAGGTTCTCGGCGGCGACCACAGTTGGTCCGACCGCTACATTCCCATCTGCGACCTTGTCTGGGATTTTTTCTCAGGTTATCTCAGATAAAAAATGATGCTTACTCCACGAATTATGGGAGAATGTGTTTGTGGATTTTGATGTGTTAAGAACTTACAAACTGCGACCAGCTTATGTTCTTTGCTTCCGCAACGTTTTCGATTTCGTCCGGAAGGTTGACGAAGAAGTCGAATCCTGTCCATTCCTCCACTTGGTCTACGCTCTTTCTGTAATTATCGAAATTGTCCCCACTCTCATAGGCTTTATGTTCGAACCAAAATGCTGTGCAACTGGCATCGGTGACTGATGCTGCCACGTACTTCACTCTTAGAACGAGCTTATAGAAGTAGGGGGGAACAGGAACTTGCTGTTCGGGATGTTTTGATGGATTAATGTGTTGAATTTGAGGAGTTTCATTTCCTTTACGGAAAGATACACCGGTAGTCACGAAGATTTCTTCGTTCTTAGCCAAAACTTGAACAGCGGACTCTAAATTTTTCCATATTCCATTGTTGAACCCATTGTGAATTTGCGGCACTTGATTCGTTACATAGAAGGTTTGCTGCTGCATCGTTTCGTTGTTGTTTCGTGAGCCATTCGGGCACATATGTCCTCTCGCATAATTTTCAATGGAATAACTGCAGTCGCAAACTTGAATTTGGCGGTCCTCGCTAATGCTTGGGTTGAAAGTCCAAGTATTTATACGGCCACTGGACATGTGACTGTTGTTAAGCGGATAGGCGGTCCAAAGCGGCGCCATCATTTCAGTGTCGTAGAAAACTGTATAGTTCCTTTTTTCACCTGCATAGGTTGTGTTTACCACATAGCGGGTACCATCTTCCTTTATGGAAGCAAGCTCCAGCCAGTCTTTGTCCAAAACGGTCTGCGAGCCGTCGCCTGGAGTGTTGCCACCGGGCGTCTCTCCACCGGGCGTCTCTCCACCGGGCGTCTCACCGCCAGGCGTCTCACCACCCGGAGTTTCCCCTCCGGGCGTGCTGCCGCCTGTCTTTTCCAAAACGATGTCGTCAACAAGTGTTGCTGCGCTTGGCACAAAATTGATGTCGAGCGACTTGACAGTCGAAGAAATGGTGAAATTCAATTTCTGAACAGTATCGAAAGATTTGGTTGTCGCTTCAAACTGGCCGTTTACTTCAGACCACTCCGTCGCTGATGATTCCTTATATTTAAGCGTCACCTTTGAAGAACCTTGAGTCGTCCTGACTTGAGCGGAAAGTGTCAACGATGTTTCTCCCTCAACGACAATCTTCTCGACTGTAAATGAACCACCTTTTGCGATATATAAATATGGATTACTTGATGAATGACCGTTAGTGTTAAACCTTATATCTGTGTTATTTCCTGTATAGACATATTTCAGATTTTCGGATACTCCGGTTCCGCTTACGCCGGTGACATTCGGTTGGTGTTTGCCTTGCTCTGTGACATAACGGAAATTCTCAACAAAAATACGGCTCTCAATCTGTTTCTTTTCGCAGTTCTCCGCCGTCAAACTAAGGTTTATCACAGCCAGCTGACTCTCCGGAAATGACAGGTCCTTTGTCAGAGTGACTTCCTTGGAGAAGGAATAATCCTCGCTCTCGCCTGAAAAAGTCAGTTTCACTCCGGCTTTGATTGTTGTGGGATTCACAACCAACCAGACCGAGTTGTTGCTGTTCGGCGCGTTTTCTCCAAAGACCGGCCCGTCTGTGCCAAGATACAAGGCTGTGACGACGTTATCTTTGATATTCCATTTCTCGATGCTTGCCTTCGCCAAATCAATGGCGGCACGACCGGTGAGAATTGTGTCTTTCGGTGCCGTGATAGAAAACTCTTTAAGCTTTTGTCCGTTGAGAAGTTCAGGTCCGTTCAGATTCACTTTCACAATGGAGAACATTCTCTTGAAGAAGAGGTCGGCCGGTCTGATTTCTCCGTTTGTTGCCGAGTAAGATGCCTCTTGCGCTACGAGAACATCGCAGGATTGGTCGATTGTGTGGCGGCTCGGCTTTTGGACAGAAGCCAAATTAATTCCTACCCGACTTTTACTTGTACTGTTTAATCCGGCCTGGAATGCGGAAGCCGGCGCAAACGATTTGAATTGCCCGGTTTCTGTTATGCCTGTAATTTTTCCTTCAAATTTTGCTATGATGCCCTCTTCGTTTGTGTTTTTCAATATCGCTGTGGGCTTCTTCGTGTTGTTATCAATTTTCCCGACAAATATCGCCAATTCGTCATCTTTAGACCACTTCGGAGTGTATGTGCCATCGAAATTGTTGTCTATAAAAGACTTGACGGCAGCATTTTCCTTAGTTTCGACGATAAATCTGTAGACTCTCCCTTCTTTTGAAGGCTCATTGATTGTTTCTTTTACGCAAGATGCTGCGAAAAGCGAGAATGCTATAACAGCAGCTGTTTTGATTAGTCTTTTCATAATTTCTGCTGTTTTAAAGGTAATAGCTGTGATTCTCATTTTCGCTGACTGGGGCGCCAGCCTGGTTTGCCCCCCCCAGGTTACTTCGTGCGAAGCCATACTCAATAGAGATGACTTCGACAGACACCATAGGTACCTCGTAGATTGTTTTTGTCATAGTGTACTAAGTTTTATGTTGCATTTATGGAACTTTTCTCGCGTTTCAAGTTGCAAAAATATTAATAATTATCAAATTTCAAAAAATTTTTATCTGATCACCCAAAGAGGAACAGAGAAACGTGGACAAAGAAACGGCGGAAAGATTCGAGTCTTCCCGCCGTTCCGGTTTTCAAATGTCAAAAAGACGCTGTCTTTCTTTGACGCAAAAACTAGAAATTATCCTTGTGGAGTTCGAAATAAGCCTGTGGATGTGCGCAAACAGGGCAAATCTCAGGAGCTTCGGTGCCCACAACGATGTGTCCGCAATTGCGGCATTCCCAAACCTTCACTTCGCTTCTTTTGAAAACTTCAGCAGTCTCAACATTGTGAAGGAGTGCACGGTAGCGCTCTTCGTGGCGTTTTTCGATGGCCGCTACGCCGCGGAACTTCTCTGCGAGTTCCGGAAAACCTTCCTCCTCAGCAGTCTTTGCAAATCCTGCGTACATATCCGTCCACTCATAGTTCTCCCCTTCGGCTGCGGCAGCGAGATTTTCCGCTGTATCACCAATACCGTTCAACTCCTTAAACCAGAGTTTAGCGTGCTCCTTCTCGTTGTCGGCAGTCTCGAGGAAGAGGGCAGCAATCTGCTCAAATCCCTCTTTCTTCGCCTTTGACGCAAAGTAGGTGTATTTGTTGCGTGCCTGTGACTCTCCTGCGAAAGCCGCTTCCAGATTCTTTTCTGTCTGGGTTCCTGAATACTTTGTTGCCATATCGATTAATGTTTAGAGGTTTCTATTCTTTTTCGCCGGTCTTGTCCGGGGACATAACGACCTCGATGAAGTTGCCGGACTCAAGCACCTTCTGAAGCACTTCCATGATGCTTTCGGCGGAAATCTCGTTCACCGCAGCCTCATACTCGGCGTCGTAGTCGATTCCCCTGTACTCGTTGGTGAGGAGATTGCCGAGCCAGTAGCTGTTGTTGATGCGTTTTTCCGGAATGCCTTTCCTGAAGTTTTCAAGCGTGCGTGTCATCTGCTCCTCGGTCGGTCCTTCGTAAGCCAGTTTATGAAGCCCTTCCTTTGCCAGGCCGATGAGTTTCTCGCACTGCGTAGGATTAGTCTCGAAAGCTACCTGAATGCGGGCCTGCTGCTTAGGAGCTGCAGTGATGCTCATGTCCGAAGACGCTCCGTATGTGCCTCCCTCATCCTCGCGAAGAGTGTCGACATAGATCATGTCGAGGATGTAGTTCGCTGCCTTCAGCATGACAGATGTCTTCACGGAGTATGGCATATCGGCAGAGTAGAACTGAATCACCGTGTTTTTCGGCGTCTGCATGTCTGTGCTGAAGTGGTCAATTACCTCGCCCTTTACGACTTCTGGGGAGTTGTCCTTCCAGGTCGTGGCCTTCTTTCCCTTAGGAATAGAGCCGAGATACTTCTCACAGAGCGGCTTGAACGAGTCAAGGTCGATGTTGCCGACAAACACGGCCGTGAGTCCGGCAGCGTCCTTGAAGAGGCTGCGATAGACCCTCTCTATGGTCGCGAGATTGGCTTTTTCGAGCGTTTCTTCGTTAAGTTCCACATTCCTCTTGCAGTCCGGTCCATAGACGGCCTTGTTTATTTCCTGCTGAAGTTTGAATGACGGCTGGTTCACGGCATTCGGAAGGATTGCCCTGATTTGCTCCACTCCTACTTCGAACTCTTCTTTGTCGAAACGAGGGTCGCAGTATGTGAGATATGCTACCTGAAGGGCGGTCTCAAGGTCTTTTGGCGTCGTGACACCGCTGATTCCGTGACGAATGTTGGAAATGTATGAAGAAACAGAAATATTCTTGCCGGCGAGCATCTTTGATGCCTCGTTGGAACTGAACTTTGAGATTCCGCTGTTGCGTTGGAACAGACCGTAGATGTTGTCCTCGAAAGATACGAGGTCCTCGTCGCTGATGAGTGTCTCGCCTCCGTTCTTGAACCAGGTGAAGAGAATCTGATCCTTCTTATACTCGGTCGGAAGCACAACCACTTTCACGCCGTTCTTCAGTGTCCAGACAGTCGAACCATAGAGCCCTGTTGATGTCTTCTTAACCTTTGAACCCTTGAGTGATGCCGGATTTACGAATTCCGACGCCACTTCTTCCTCAACAGGAGCGTCGATTTCCGATGCGCTCACTTCATCATACACGGTCTGAAGTTGCTCCGGAGTCGGGTGTACAAGCCCTTCCTTTGCCGGTGCCTTGTAGACTATGGATATGCTCTTACCATCGACGAGTGCGTTTGCCGCGAGTGCGAAGATCATGTCCGGCACCTGGCCAAGCAGTGTTTTTGCCACCTCGTATCTCACCTGCGGTGTCATGTAGGCATCATTATCGAAGAAATTGTTGATGAGAGGGCGCACGAAATCAGCATTCTTGCGCGAGTCAGCGGCTTCGACAGCCTTCTCAAATGCGCTGAGGATATTGTCCTTTGCTCTCTGGAGTTCGGCAGAAGAGAAGCCGTGGCGCCTCATTCTTTCCACTTCGGTGAGGAAAGACCTGAATGCAGGCTCCCAGTCTCCGTCCTTGAAGGTGACATCACCCATCGTAGCCTGGCATGTCTCACAGAGGTTGCCGGCCCCAAGGTCCGCTCCGAGGAACGGAGCGCCTGGCTTGCTCGTGATGGCGTCGAAGCGCTCGGCCATAATCATGGCAATCATAGTCTTGGTTATCGAGGTGAGGAATCCGATGTCAGTGCTGTTGTAGGCCTCGTCGTCCGCCTCGCTCCTCCATAGAACCTCAATCGAGCTTCCGCTGCACTCCGGATCAGTGAGCACTCCTATGAGCGGTTTTTCGTTCTCCGGAATTTTAATCACGTCCTTCGGCTTTGGATCGACCGCCGCCGGAATGTCCGCGAATGTAGACTTGATTTTAGCCTCGATTGAGTCCACGTCAATATCTCCCACAACTATAAGCGCCTGAAGGTCAGGGCGGTACCATGTATGGTAGAAGTTCGTTAGGCTTTCAGGCTTGAATGTCTCAAGGTTCTCCTGGCTTCCGATGAGGGTGCAGCCTGCGTATTTGCTGTCTCCGTAATAGTAGGGGAGTGACTGCTCGTGAAGTCTCCAAGCGGCATTTCTGCGGGCACGCCTCTCCTCGATAATGACGCCCCTTTCCTTGTCAATCTCAACGGGGTCGCAGGTCACGAAGTGCGAGTAGTCGTGCATCACAAGAAGGCATGTGTCGATGATGCCTTCGCGGGTAACTGGAATATTGTTCAGCATATAGGTGGTCTCCTCGACCCCTGTCGCCGCATTGATGTTGCCTCCGAATGATGCGCCTATGCTCTGGAGATACTCAAGCAAAGTCTTGCCCGGGAAATTCTTTGTTCCGTTGAAGCACATGTGTTCGAGGAAATGTGCGAGACCATCCTGGTCCGGAGTCTCCTGAATGGCACCGACGTTTGTTGCAAGATAGAACTCGGCTCTCTGTGCCGGTTTGTCGTTGTGCCTGATGTAGTAGGTCATCCCGTTGTCGAGCTTTCCAACGCGCACCGCAGGATCATTAGGCAATTGCTGAAAGTCCTGCGCAAATGCGACTGCCGCGACGAAGAAAGCCGCGACGCTAAGTAAGAAACGTTTCATGAATGTATATTTATTTGTAATAATTTTCTTTTATGGATTACTAAGTTCATACCAAAATAAGCGGATTCAACAATGATTCCGTCACTGCGCCTCCTGATATGACGTCAGCAGTCGTTCGATGTCTTCGGCAAATCCGGAATTCATCTTTCTGAGTATAGGAAGCAACGAGCGTACCATTTCCACAGCAATATGCTCCTGGCTCTCGGAATTTCTTCCGCTTTCTTCAGCGAAAACCGCCGCATCCATGTAGGCACCCTCGATTCTGAGAGCATATTCCCGGAACTCCCGTCCCTCCTTTGTCAGCGACACTGCTCCTCGTTCGCGGTTGAACAGCCGGATTCCGTATATCCGCTCCAGTTCGGAAATGTGTTGGCTGACTCCCGGCTGTGTGATTCCGAGCACAGCGGCTGTCCTCGTGAAACTGCCTTCTTCCGCAAGTGTCAGAAAAACCCTTAACCTGAAATCTTCGTTCTGTGTCCTCATATATAATAGGTATAGTAATCGTTAAAAAATAACTTCGCAAAGATAGAATCTGTTTCGTGATTGGCAAAATATTATTGGAGGCATGAGGCAGGATGTGCCATTGTACACGTCATTTTATCGACAATGAGCAAAAAACGACCAACTGCATAATTTTTGCGAAAAACTGAATCTGACAATATGTCCGTTTGTACCTACAATGGAATGCCCTTTGTCATCTACCATTGCTGTTGTATGGATAACAAACACAAAAAATAATAGTTATGAAAAAGTTTCTTACAATTTCGATGATGGCGCTCGCATTGGTGTTCGCCACATCTTGTGAAAAGGACAATGATGAGTCCCTCGACAATTACGTAAACACTTGGGTGACCGACGAAATTCCTGCATCCGAAGTGGTTGGAGATGAGTTCAACGCTCTCATCGCAAAACTCCCTGAGGACGCACAGGCGATGATTGCCTCACAAATGGGCAACCTCAGTTTCAAGGCGGCACTTGTTCTGAACGAAGGAGGCAAAGCCCAGGCCGGCATTGTGGTGGAGAAAGCAAAACTCAATCTCCTTGCAACAGCCGTTGAAACAATGCTCGACCGCTATTCATCTCAAATCCCGGCAGAATATCTGAAAACAATCCAGCAGATTCTTCCGGTTGTAAAACAATTTGTGGCAAGCCTTGAGGACAACGACCTGGTGGGCGAGAGTTTCACCTACAGCGCAACTCCTACCGATGCGACCAGCGGCAAATTCGTCTTCACTTTCAAAGACTTGGATGAAAATGGGGCGCCAAAAGACGAAATCATAAACGCCGACTACAGTTCCCTCTCAGAGACTTCAATGAAAATTGAAACAATGGATGAAGGCGAGAAACTTTCCTACACCTTCAAGAGCGCATCTGCAGCAAATGTAAAACTCGGCAAATTCGTCGACATCGAGCAGGCTCTGAACTCTCTTATGCCAAAGGAATAATAGAAATATTTTCAATAAAAAGGGTGGCTGAAAGTTAAGCTTTCAACCACCCTTTTTGCCTTTCTAACCCCCGCAGACTAACGTCTGCGACCCCTATTAGGGGAATCTCGCGCCTCCGGTGCGGTCACTTCGGGACTGCCTTCATGAAGTTGAGTTTATCGCACCTACTCTTGTCACAAGCCTTGCAAGCTATCAAACGTTCACTTTTCGGTGGTAATATACAATTGACAGTTTTCAACGATAGGATTGTCTGCATATTGATCGAACAACTCTAGGAAATTTAATTGTTTTGCTACCGTCTTAGTATTCTTGGATTTCTTGCTGTCTGCTCCTATGTTTTTGAAATACAGATTGGCAAAAATCTCATCAATCTCCTTTTTGTCAGCTTTAATATTCGTGTCACCATTTTTTAAGGTGGCAATAATATTCTGAACCAACGTATCTACCTTATTCTTTGTCTCGTCACAAGGTACTATAAAAGGAATCTTCTTAATATAATTGGCAGAATTATTGGTTGATGGGTTGATTGCGTTGATCAATTCTGTACATACAGAAGAGTTGAAGAATCCTAAAAGGTAGAATATCCACTTCTCTTCTTTTGGGAAAACCCCGACTATAGATTGGTCAAATAAACGTCCTTCTATCAAAGCTCCGGTGAGTTTGGATGAACGTATCATCGGAATTCCGATTCCATTTTTAAAATAGAAATCAGAGTTTTGAAACCTACACTTTTTGCTTTGTTTATATTCAGAAATAGCTTGAGCAGACCAATCCATAAACCAATGGTTGGGCTTCACATACTCAATATTGCCACCTTTGACGATTGGTACAAGACAATCGTCCTCAGTAATACCTGAAACTTTTTCTTCCTGTGACAAGTCCGATCTACGAATATTCTCAATTTTTGCACAGATATACTTTTTTGAATTTTTAATCTCACTATTTAATGGATGAAGATAATTCTTGTCATTCCCAGAATAAAATCCAGTAACACAACTTGCTATATCTCCAATCTTTTTTAAATCTTCATTGTTAATCAGACTGGCAACTTTATCTGTTGAATTAAACATGAATGCAGAACCAGCTCCATCATAAACAGATTTCTGAGAGATAATTTTTCGGGTGCCGCAATTACTGTTCTCCAATTCTTCAACTGACTTAAAGTTTGTTCGAATAACTATTTCATTATTCATATTCTGAGAAATTTCGGAGGATTTCTTTAGAGTAATGATACAGAGATTCGCATAGCCAAAATTAATACCAGGAAAGAAAGAAGATGGAAATAGAGCCAACTCCCTAATTTGCGTGTTGGTTAACAAAAATTTTCTAATAGACAGATGTCTATGAAGAGAAAGAAATGTATCCGGTATAATAAAACAAAGTTCACCGTTTTCCTTCAGGCAACGTGTGCAAGCATAAAGGAATAAGGTATAACTCTCTTTAGTATATAAGTCTGAATACAATTTGTTGAGAAGATCCTTTTTCTTCTCGTCATTTCTAGCACCATAAGGAGGATTTCCAATAATCTTATCGTATCTTTGAGTGCAAGATATAATTGCTGTATCAAGCAAAGTATCAGTTTCCTTTACTGAAATACTCGGCTTGGCGCAATACTTTTCTTTCAGACCGATAACAGCTGAAGGATTTAATTCAAATACATTAACGTGAGCATCTGGGTTATGTTCCAAGATTTTGTCAATGAACACGCCATCCCCACCACATGGTTCCAAGATTTCGTCATGTGGCTCAAAATTCAGCATCCCAGTCATGTAATTGAGGATAGGATCTGATTTTGTATAGTAAGCTTGGTAAGTTAATACTGAATCCATTTGATTACCAGATAAGATAATTCTGAAGTTCGTTACGTGTTACAGCGTCTCTCATCTGAGGAGTAAAGTCATTCATCCAATCAATATTGTTCTCAATCCAATTATGGATGTCAAAGCCTGTAAATTGATGAATCTTTGAGTATGTATCTGGACCACATGAGGTCTCCCATACTCCAGAATTTTGGAGTGTGGTTAGATAGTGATTATTCTCTGTTGAACGAACAAAAATTAAACATTTATAATTCTCTGTTTCAATATTCTGATATATACTTCCTACAAGAAGCAATCTATTAGTATTGCCCTTCTCATTTGAACCGAATCCGCTTTTGAAATCGACAATGTACTTGGCCGTTCCATCTGTAAAATGCAAATCACATTCCAATTGAATTTCGCCTGACGTAACCAGCCCCCAGACTTTATCATAATAACGTCTAAGTTGCGCTTTCTCATGTGTTTGGATAGTCAATCCGTCTATATATGTTACGATCTCTGTAGTAAGGCTTTCTTTAACTTCGGAGAAAAGAGGTGGAATAAAGGAAGATATTCCAGTAGAAGGATGTTTAAAACATAGTTTGCAGAAAGGTTCCCACAATTCACCTACTCGACGGGAAAATGCCATATAGTCGTACTGCCAAACAGCATTACGAGATTCAAGCATAACAACATCATTTGTATAGGTTATCATAAGAACACATTCAAGAACTTCTCTATTTGTCCAGTTTTGAGCTCTTGCTGTTTCTTCAAGAATAGATAATAAATTGTCTCGACTTTGAATAATTGCCTTGTTCAGAGCAGAAGCCTTTTTCTTATAATCTGCTGCTGAGTACTGAAGAGCCAATTCACTCACAATCTCGTTTGCACGACTTCTAAAATATGTCAAAAGTCCAGTTTTGTTATTTTTTAAGTTTTTATCTACATTCATATTAGTAGGATATTTATGAGCAAAAGTGATTTTTAGAGATAAACAGAGTTGTTACATCGGGCGATTTTTCGGCTCGTTGATTAAATCTGAAACACGGACATTGAGACACTGGGCTATTAAAGCCAAAGTCTTTAGATCTGGCTGTGCTGTATTACTGCACCATTTGCTTATAGTACACGCAGATTTCCCAAGTTCTTCTGCAAGCCATCTACCAGTTTTTCCTTGTTCTACAAGAGCAAGCTTTATCCTATTTAATTGCGCCATATTTTCAAATCAATTTAATTTAGACGTAAAGGTAATGAACTATTTTGAAAAACTATCATATATTGTCGGATACCTTCTCAAAACGGATGAAAAGATTATTAATAACTTGTGCTTCCATATCAATTACACAATTTATGTTTGATTCAAATGTTACCTGATTCAAGAAACCATCCGTTCGTCTGTCACTTTTGCGTGGAATCGCCGTTGAGGATTTTTTCTTTTCTGACAAACTGATTCTCCAAATGTACTCTCATTGCCAAGCGAAACAGTTCGACATCTTTCTTTTTCAGGAGTGTTACCAGTGTACGATGTGTCATCATCTCATTTTTGAGCCATCCGCTTGATTTGGGCGTGTATAGCGAAAAGAGTTGTTGGAGAAGATGTTGGAAATATTCCAGGCTTCGGTTTCCGGTCATACGGTATAATATGGTATGGAATTGAATGTCGATTGCCTTCAATTCTTCCGAATCCTCGCACTGTTCTTCTTTTTCGACGAGTTCCTCTAATTCTTGAATATTCTCGTCTTTTACATTCTTGACGACAAGGTCTGCCATTCCTATCTCCAGCATAAGCCGCAGTTCATACAAATCTTTGATAGAATCCTTGTCCAACAAGTCAGATTGAATGATGTATTTCAATACTCCGAAAACCTTCGGTTTGATGAATATAGTCCCTTTCTTTCGCTTGGTCTCAATGAAGCCCAAAGAGCGCAGGCCGCTATAGGCCTCTCTTACGACAACTCTGCTGACTCCAAGCTCTTGTGCCATTTCTTCCTCTTTCGGGAGGATGGAGTTGTACTGATAGCCTTTTTCCTTGATGTAGTCAAGTATTCTTTCTTGTATATTCTCTACGTGCGAAATAGTATGTTCTTGTTGTGGCATCTCTGTTATGATATTTACATCTTGGCAAAGATACTAATTAATGTTGATAATTAGAACTCATATTCCTCTATAATTACTGTCCGGTAATGAAGTTTTTGTTTGTATTAAGTAATACATAAT
>ERZ1026780.34-NODE-34-length-112717-cov-11.097007_pt1 | contig 112717 bp, 82 predicted proteins | sample MGYA00380126_ERZ1026780 | MGnify/ENA primary metagenome ERZ1026780 (study PRJEB33269, sample SAMEA4719762) | human gut metagenome | biome: human-associated habitat; feature: organic feature; material: feces | place: Cameroon | collected 2013-10 ... | reverse complement strand
GCCAACACCGGCGGGCTAGCCCGCCGGTGTTGCACTTCTATCTTGAATCTTCACATCTTTTCTCAAATCATCAAAATGAATACTCAAAGAGTACAGTCTTCTGGAGAGAGAGTCCACATAGACTCTTGCAGTACAATCATATTTCCCCAGCGCAAGTCTGGAGACCTGATAATCAGAATTTGTCTTTTCATAGTCATTGTAAATATGACCAACACTGTCTATAGGACAAGTGCATCCGGCAACGAACTCACTTTCCGTCTGCGTCCAATCTATCGAATTAACAAAATCGAACAACTGAGTCTGGGCATTCAAAGTTGCACAAATTCCCAATGCCACTAAAATTAATAAAAATTTCTTCATGATGTCCCTTTGGTTATGATGTTTACCAATCTTCCTCTTCTTTGGCATTCTGCACGGAAGTGTTCAACTCCTCAACAATTAGTGCCATATATAAGACAAGATTATTAAACGTCTCTTCTGCATATTTCTTGAATATATTAAGTTTCCATGCATCATGTTTCGGATTCAACGGAGCCGCATCTAGAGGACTATAGTATTTCTTAGGATTGCTTGAATCCGCATTAGAATGCAGTATTTTATTACAAGACACGGAAACTTTCATTCGATTATCCTTGAATCTGACATCTATGGTCAAATATCCCATTGTGTACCACCCCATTGAATACTGAATCAATTTTGGAGTTGTAATCTTAGCCACATAGTAATCATCCGACGAATTTTTTAATGTTACATTCGAGTCATTAAGCGTTGTCAGGAAATAGCTTTTCACAGCTGCAGAGGCCATATCCTTTGAGACGCTGAAAGGGATGACCTTTTCAACAACAACTGCGTCATTCTTTACAGAATACATATCTTCTGTAACCTGAGCATCAACATAAAAGGCTGACAACATCAATGTCGAGACCAGCAAACAAAATTTTTTAGGCTTCATATCAGTATTATTTTATTAGGTTTCATACTCATAGGCTTAAAACAAGTTCTGCACAATAAAGAAAAGGCGTAAACCGCCATTTCTCATTCAACTCCGTGGGCCGACCACTAAGCTCTATATTATTAAATATTTTTCAATTGTATCTCGGCGGCACTTGCAACACCGCCAACACATCTGCAAAGATGCAAAAAAATCCTTTGACTTTGTCAAATTATTTTGTCCTTCGTGTTTTTAACGATTACTAAAGGTCTAAAAACGCAGATTTATCGGAATCTGATATAGCCAAATCTAAAGTTCAACTTTAAATTTGGCCCAATAATGAGTCACAGGTAGTAACACCTTGAATGAGTTTGAATAAGAAAGCATACTCTGAAAGTCGAATCGATGTAAGAACTTTATTAGTAAGAAAGTTGTTACTAATAGAATTATTACATATCTTTGTATCCATAAATCAATAAATTATGGCAGAGAAACCTTTTGTTTTCGGAGTTGCCGCAGCTGGCGAAAACTTTACTGACAGAGAGCAGGAAACGGAGCGGCTTCTTGCAAATTTTCGCTATGGGGTGAATACAATCCTGATTTCTCCACGCCGTTGGGGAAAAACATCTTTGGTCAAGAAAGTCTGTGGACTTGCAGAATCGGACAAACTGAAGATTGTTTTTTTTGACATATTTTCCTGCCGCACGGAAAAGGACTTTTATGATGTGCTTGCAGAATCTGTACTGAAGCAGACTTCTTCTAAATGGGAGGAGTGGGTTGAGAACGCCAAGATTTTTCTGTCGCGTATCAGCCCAAAGATTTCAATGGGGCCTGATCCGATGACTGATTTCTCTATTTCGCTTGAACTAAACAACAAGAGAGAAGATATCTCAGAAATTCTGCAACTCCCCGAAAGAATCGCCCAAAAAAAGGGCATCAGTATAGTTGTCTGCATCGATGAGTTCCAGCAGATAGCGGATTTTGCCGACTCAAAGACTTTTCAGAAAAGACTCAGGACAGTGTGGCAACACCAACAATCAGTCTCATATTGTCTGTTCGGAAGTAAGAAACACCTTATGAACGAGCTGTTTGAGAAGAGAAGTTATCCGTTTTACAAATTTGGGGATTCAATATATCTAAAGAAAATGCCGACATCCGTATGGATTGACTACATCGTAGGACGGTTCATATCGACAGGAAAGGAGATATCCCGTGAACTCTCGGAAAAGATATGTCTCACAGTCGATAATCACTCGTCGTATGTGCAGCAGCTAGCGTGGCTGACTTGGATTCATACAGACAGTATAGCAACGGAAAGCGACTTTGAGGAGGCCCGTCAGGATATGATAGACCAGAATACTCCGTTATTCGAGAAGCAGACAGAGAATCTTACGGCTTATCAGATGAATTTCCTTCGTGCGATTGTTTCCGGTATTCACAAAGAGTTCTCGACTAAGGATGTTATTACGAAGTATGATCTGGGGTCATCCGCAAATGTCAGTGCCGTGCGGCGTTCACTCATTAAAAGAGAACTGATAGATGTCGAAGACCGCAAGGTAATTATTCCCGACCCTGTTCTTGAAATGTGGCTTCGGCGTGAGTTCGCAAGGTAATGGTTCGGAAAGATGATGGCAATCACGATAGTCGCTTTAAAAATAATTTTTGCCGCTTTCGGGTTTTGTGACTAACTTAGCGAGTTTGAAAAAACACTAAATGTAGGTGAATATATAGGTAATAAAGTTGGGCCTGCAAAGGGCGGGCATTGGGAAATTATCAAGAAACAAAATTTGGGAGGAAAATGATATGGCAAAGGAGAATTCGGGGTTGACGCCTATGATGAAGCAGTTCTTTGCGGTGAAGGCACAACACCCTGAGGCTCTGCTGCTTTTCCGTTGCGGAGATTTCTATGAGACTTACGGAGACGACGCGCTGACGGCGAGCAAGATACTGGGAATCGTGCTGACACGGCGCTCCAACTCGGCTCCTGACTCGGTTCCTATGGCCGGGTTTCCCTACCACTCCATCGACACCTACCTTCCCCGGCTCGTACGGGCAGGCTACAAAGTGGCCGTCTGCGACCAGTTGGAAGACCCGAAACTCACCAAGAACATAGTCAAGAGGGGCATCACCGAGGTCGTGACGCCGGGAGTTGCGTTCAACGAACAGCTGCTCGACCAGAAGGAGAACAACTTCATCGCCGGGCTATGTTTCAACAAGGACAAATGCGGGGCGGCGTTTCTGGATGTTTCCACAGGCACGTTTCAGGTGGCGGAGGGGTCGCTGGACTATGTAATGAATCTGCTCGACTCATTCGGCCCGAAAGAATTGCTTGTGCCTAAGGGTTACGAAAAGGGAATAAAGGAAAAAACCAACGGGAAATACTACATCTCCACGCTTGAGGAGTGGGCTTTCGTTTATGACAACTCGGTCGAGAAACTTAAGAAACAGCTGAAAGTAGATTCGCTCAAGGGCTTTGCGGTCGACAATTTCGCGCTCGGTGTGACATCGGCCGGAGCACTGCTGATATACCTTGAACAGACGCAGCACAACGGATTGAGCAACATATGCTCCATCTCCCGCATCGACGGTGAGAGGTTCGTATGGATGGATCAGTTCACCTACCGTAATCTCGAAATTTTCGGAAGCACTGCCGGGAAGGACGGAGTCAGCCTCATCGACGTCGTCGACCAATCCTCCAGTCCTATGGGGTCAAGGCTGCTGCGCAACTGGCTCGCGCTGCCGATTATGGACATCGAAGAGTTGAGACAGCGTCACGATGTCGTGGAATGGTTCACGAAGAACACGGAAAGCCTCGAAACAGTAAAAGAACTCATCGGGGACGTCGGCGACCTTGAGAGGATTGTCTCACGTGCAGCGGCGGGGAAGATTCTTCCCAGAGGCGTGCTTATGGTCAAGCGAGGACTGAGCCGGATGATGCCGATAAAAGAACTGTGCGAAGCCTCCGGATGCGGGCCGCTGAAGGAACTCACGGAAGGGCTAGAGGGTTGCAACGAGCTGATTGACTCTTTGGAGAGGACCATCGACCCGAACGCAGCAGCGATGCTCGGAAAGGGCGATGTGATTGCTCCCGGGGTGAATGCGGAACTGGACGAACTCCGACGCATCGCCCGTCACAGCAAAGACTATCTTCTTGAAATACAGCAGCGTGAGACCGAACGCACAGGCATATCCTCTCTTAAAATCAACTACAATTCCGTTTTCGGCTACTACCTCGAAGTACGCAATGTCCACAAGGACAAGGTGCCGGAGGAATGGGTGCGCAAACAGACCCTCGTCAACGCCGAAAGATACATAACCCCGGAACTCAAGGAATATGAAGAAAAGATTCTCGGGGCGGAGGAAAAGATATATATACTTGAATCTCAGATATATAACGCACTCGTTGACCAAATTCGTAACAACATCGTCCGGATTCAACGGAACTGCGGAATCATCGCCCGCCTCGATGTTTTGGCCGGTTTTGCGCAGCTCGCTATTGAAAGACACTACTGCCGTCCGATTATGAACGACGGGATGAAACTCGACATCATCGAGGGAAGGCATCCGGTGATTGAGACAATGATGCCGGCAGGCGAGGAATATGTCCCCAACGACGTACACCTCGACTCCGACGGGCAGCAGATTATCATTCTCACGGGACCGAATATGGCGGGTAAATCGGCACTTCTGCGTCAGACGGCGCTCATTGTCCTGCTCGCGCAAATTGGCTCATTCGTGCCGGCAAAGAAGGCTGAAATAGGGTGGTTCGACAAGATATTCACCCGTGTGGGCGCGTCCGACAACATATCCCGGGGAGAATCCACATTTATGGTGGAGATGCTCGAAACCTCGATGATTCTGCACAATCTGTCCGCCCGTTCGCTCGTACTTCTCGATGAAATCGGGCGCGGTACATCGACCTACGACGGAATGTCCATAGCACGCGGAATCGTTGAATATATCCACGAATACGGGCATGGGGCGAAGACTCTTTTTGCGACCCACTATCACGAACTGAACGATATGGAGGGCATCTATCCGCATATACACAACTATCACATCGCCGTCAAGGAGGTGGGCAAGCAGGTCATTTTCCTGCGCAAGATGGTCGAGGGCGGAGTGGCGCACAGTTTCGGCCTGCACGTTGCGAGAATGGCAGGTATGCCGCCGCAGGTGATTGAGTCAGCGGAACGGACGTTAGCCGAACTGGAGGCAAACGACGGCAAGGCTCCTGTCGTTAAACCGGTCAAACCGCACAATGTCAAGGAGGGGCGCGTCGAAAGCGACGGCTCGCTTCAATTGAGTTTCTTCCAGCTCGAAGACCCGCTGCTTTCCTCCCTCAAGGAAGACCTTGACAAGGCCGACCTCAACTCGATGACTCCGCTTCAGGCATTTGATCTGCTGAGGTCGATGAAAGAAAAGATGGGGCTATAAAATCACAGCAGTCACAACAGACTTCTCACCGACTGCACATTCAGGTATGCTGATGACAGTCGCTGTGCCTTTCTTCACTGCCGTCACGCTCTTGCCATTGACCCTGACGGTTGCCGGATTCACGGACATTCCTTCGAGGACAATTTCAACGCGGCGGGTCGCCGGAGCATTTCTGAACTCCCCTTTTCGAGGATTCACCACGACCTGCAATTTCTTTCCTTTCAGAGACTTCTCAATGAGGGTTGTCGCGTAGTCGGTGTCGTAGGCCTGGCTCACGCCGTCGTCCTCATAGAGGCTGAAACTGCTGGTTCCGACTCCCGGAACGATGAGCAGACGCAGACGGTTGTCGGCCTTCTGAAGGTTCTGAATGCCTTCTCCTGCAAGAGGAATTATTGAACCGGACTTCACGAACCAAGGGTTCTCGTCAATCGTGTAGTAGAGAGTCTTGGTCGAGCCTCCCCTGTGCGTGCAGTGGTGCGCCATGTCATACCAGTCGTTGCCGGAAGGGAACCACATTCTGCGCTCGGTCTTACCTGTGGCCGGGTCGAGCGGCTGGCAGAGAACAGTGGCGAGGATGTTGTCACCGAACATGAATTCCTCGTCCCAGTCGTATGCCTGCTGTATCTCCGGATAGTCATAGTAGAGAGGGCGGCAGATGCTGACTCCCGTGTCGTACGCCTCACGGGAGAGCGTGTAGATGTATGGCGTGAGGGCATAGCGCAATCCGATTGCCGCTTTCATGTATTCGTAATGCGTCGGATATTCCCAAATCTTTCTTTCAAGGAACTTGCTTTCGGTAGAATGAGTCTTGAAGATAGGGGTGAACACGCCGTATTGGAGCCAGCGGGTGTAGAGTTCAGGGTCTGTGTCGTGACCTTTCTTCTGCATGTGTCCGCCGATGTCGTGTCCCCAATAGCCGTAACCGACATTAGAAGCCGTGGCCGTGAATGACGGAAGCATTTCGAGAACGCTCCACTCATCGTATGTGTCTCCGCTGAAACCGAGTTGATAGCGGTGGCTGCCAAGTCCTCCCCAGCGATGATAGATGAACGGACGGTCGGCATCCTTTCCGCGCGTGACGCTCTGACGAACCTTGTCGTTGAAGAATGTCCAATTGATCCAGAAGGTGTTGTTCAGACCTTTAATATACTTGCTGTCCATCCACTGCTGCCAGTCCAGCCACCAAAAGTCAACTCCCTGTTTCTCAAGAGGATGAATAACGGAATTAAAGTAGGCATCAGCCCATTCCTGCTGGTCCATACGATAAGGAACCGGGGCAAAATGCCCTTCCTTCGCGAAGCTCCTGTCGTTCCCCACAAACGTGTAAGGCTCACTTCCGTAGACATATCCCTTCGGACCGTCATAATCGTCAGTACGGGAGGTATAGTCTTTCACGAAAGCCTCGTAGCAATCCTCATACGGACGTATTCCTGAAGCCGGATGAAGATTGAGCGCTGTCTTGAAGTCCAGTGCGTGAATGTCGTGGAGAAGTCCCACAGGATCTTCGATAAGGTCATGATTCCATGAATATCCGGTCCAGCCCCGGAACTGTCCGAATTCATCCTTTCCCTTTCGTTTGTCCATTTGTTTCCAGGTGAGATGCCAGTCCATATCGATGATGAAAACATCGGCAGGAACCTCATGTTCACGAAGTTCGGTCGCGATGGCAAGCAACTCTTCATCGGTATAAATCCAATAACGGCTCCACCAATATCCGAAAGTATATTTAGGAGGCATAGGAATCTTGCCGGCAATTTTCGTAAAATCAGAAAGTGCCGCCTTGTAGTCGTGTCCGTAGGCGAATATGTAGAGATCCTGACGGTCTCCCTCAGGACGCGGAGCAACCCACTCGCCCCAATCGGAGTCATTCTTTTCCAGTATGTGCCGACTGCTCTCATCGACTATCGCCCAGCCGTCGCGGGACAGCAGCCCGTCTTCAAGAGGCAGCGCATCAGCGGTGTCTTTCCTCCGGCTGAAAAGGCTGAGATTGTTGCGATCTATGCGCCCGTCAATTCTGTCAAGCGTGCGGACAGTGCCCTTGAGGTTACCTGTAGGCTCCATCCCCGGTTTCCAAATCACATTCTTGCCGTTCATGCGGAAAGAAACACTGAGATTGTCGACCGTGAATTTCCCATTACCGGAATATGTAAGCGTGACCGCATCCGTGCGTATCTCCGTTTTGTCCCCGTCTCTTCTGACCTTGAATGCAGGCACGTCAAGATTTCGGTTTATAATGGCAAGCGAGGCCCTGTCCTCGAACTGTCCGTCTTCCGCCCATTCCATTCGTATCAGCCTGTCGGTCAATACAGTAAAACGTGCGTTTCCGCTTTTCACGACAGCATCGTCCGCGGCTTTCGGATTTTGAGCATACGCTGCCCCGCAGAGTAGAAGCGATGCTACGACAATCAGTGTTTTCTTCATTGTATAGAACAACTTCTATAATTTTCTTGCGCCGTCGGAGATGACAACGTCAATCACAATCGGATAGTGTCCGTATTTCTCCATGAACGCGGCCTTTGCTTTTTCGATAAACGCATCGTAGAGTTCCTCCTTGACAAGGTTGATGGTGCATCCACCGAAACCGCCGCCCATGATTCTTGAGCCGGTCACGCCGCATTCCTTGGCAACGGTAGCAAGGAAGTCAAGCTCCTCGCAGGAAACCTCATAGTCCTTTGACATACCCCAATGGGTCTCGTACATCCTTTCTCCAACAGTCTCGTAATCACCCTTGTTGAGAGCATCGCAGACGTCGAGAACGCGCCTTTCCTCGCCTATGACATAGCGGGCACGCTTGTAGTCCTCTTCGGAAATTTGGTCTTTGATTGCGTCAAGCTGCTCCATTGTGGCTCCGCGAAGGAACTCCTGACCGAGAACTTTTGCCACCCTTTCGCAGGATGCACGGCGGTCGTTGTACGGCGAGCCCACCAGTTCGTGTTTGACGCAAGAGTTGAGAAGAACGAGCCTGTAGCCGTGCTGACCCGGGTCAAACGGGAAATACTCGAACTCCATAGAGCGGCAGTCAAGACGCATGAGGTTGCCCTTCTTTCCGAAAACAGAAGCAAACTGGTCCATGATGCCACAATTCACGCCACAGTAGTTGTGTTCGGTGCTCTGACCGATGCGGGCAAGTTCGAATTTGTCGATTCCGTTCTTGAAGATTTCGTTGAGCGCGAACGCGAATGTGCTCTCAAGTGCAGCGGAAGAAGACATTCCTGCTCCGAGAGGAACGTCGCCGGAAAATACTGTGTCGAATCCCTCGACCTTTCCGCCTCTCTTGATGGTCTCACGGCAAACGCCGAACACATACCTTGCCCAACTCTGAACCGGTGCGTCCTCTTCCTTGAGTCCGAATTCGCAGTACTCGTCGAGATCAAGTGCGAAAGCCTTCACCTTGTCGGTGCCATTAAGTCTGATTTCCGCCACAATTCCCTTGTCAATGGCGCCCGGGAACACAAATCCTCCGTTATAGTCAGTGTGCTCACCGATGAGATTGATACGTCCGGCTGACGCATAAAAGTCCCCTTCTCCACCAAACAGGGTTTCGAATTTTTTAGCAATAGCTGTCTTGTCCATTGTTTATCAATTTTAGTTTATAATTTTTGATCAGTATGTTGTCTTGCCGGCGATTTTCGCCAAGCGGAGCCAAAGTTATAAATTTTTTGACTTATTTCAATAAAGACTGAGCAATATCGGACAATGATCGCTCACGCCTCCGGCATATCGTGGACCGACGTATGTCCTCATAGGCTTGAAGCCCGTATGCGTCCTATCTTCCGTAATCAGGAACGGGACCTGCACGACGCTCATTTCAAAAGGCCGCAGACCTTCGTCATTTCCCACAAGAAAGTGGTCTATCAGCTCCCATCGTCCGTCAAACCTTATACTCCCCTCTCCCCTTTTGGAAAGCGGCTCTGCGAGGTTAATGAGCCTCCCCTCCAGCAGATTGAACTGCGCCCCGTCCGGAGTGTCGTTAAAGTCCCCCATGGCCACGACAAGATCATCCGAGACCCGCATTATGGAATCGCACACATCCCTTAGTGCCGTCATAGCCAGTTCCCTGCCCCACATAGAGGCCTTTTCGCCGGAAAACTTCGACGGATGATGGCTCACCAGAATGTGAATCCGCGACGGCCGCACAGCCTTTTCCTCCGAACATTCTTCCGCAGATTTCTCCGAACATTCATGAATACCCGAGGCTCCGGAGGACTCAGGACGTAACTCAATATACGCATACAATATGTCCCTCGTCCGCATCAGCGCTCCATCGTCTCCATATATATGCACAGGACGCGACGACAGCAGTTTCACCATATCGCGCCTGTAGAGCAGCGCAACGTCTATTCCGCGTCTGTCCGGAGAATCATAATGCACATACCCATAATTCATTTTCCTCAGCACAGGCGAGTTGACAAGGCGGTTCAGCACGAAAGCATTCTCCACCTCAGCAACACCCACAACCGCAGGAGCCTTCCCTCCACCGCAGCTGTTCTCACCTATCCACAGCAACGCCTTTCCGACCATATTGCTCTTTTTCGTAAACCTCGCCTTTGTCCATCTCCGGCTTCCCAGCGACGAGAAATCCGCGTCCGACGAAGAACCACCGTCATCGAAATAGTCAAAGAAATTTTCTAGATTCCAGAACACGATATCAAATTGAGCACACGCCTTCGCCCCCGGAACAAGCAGCGCTACCAAGACAACGGAGAGCCGGAAGACACATTTCCGGAAACCTACATATTTCAGCAATCTCATCATTTCGTTTCAGGCACGGGGCATATTCCCGTAAACCGGGCAAATGTCGGAAGAATCAGCGAAATTGATTGATAGAAAAAGAAAAACATTTGCTACTTTTGCAGTCCGATTTCAAAAAAAAGAAAAAATGTCACTAAAATGCGGTATCGTCGGACTTCCGAACGTCGGAAAATCCACTCTTTTCAATTGCGTAAGTTCAGGAAAGGCTCAGAGCGCCAATTTTCCTTTTTGCACCATAGAACCTAACATCGGCTCTACCATCGTCCCGGACAAAAGGCTTGATGTGTTGAACGAACTCTGCCACCCGAAGAGCCTCGTGCCGGCAACTGTGGAAATTGTCGATATTGCCGGACTTGTGAAGGGAGCGAGCAAGGGAGAGGGTCTCGGCAACCAGTTTCTCGCGAATATCAGAGAGACTGACGCCATTCTTCACGTGCTTCGCTGCTTCGACGACCCGAACATCGTGCATGTGGAAGGTTCTGTTGACCCGGTGAGGGACAAGGAAGTGATTGACCTCGAACTCCAGATAAAGGACCTCGAAACGGTTGAAAGCAGGCTCGCAAAGGTCTCAAAACAGGCGAAGGCAGGAGGAGACAAGACGGCCGCAAAGATGATGGAACTGCTTCTGCGCTACAAGGATGCGCTTGAGAGCGGAAAGAGCTGCCGCAGCGTGAAACTTGAAAACCCGGAGGATATCGCTCTATCAAAGGAGCTCTTCCTGCTTACGGACAAGCCGATTCTCTATGTCTGCAATGTGGACGAGGCTTCTGCAAAGGAGGGCAACAAGTATGTTGACGCTGTCCGTGAGGCTGTGAAGGACGAGGATGCGGAGATTCTTGTGATTTCGGCGAAGATTGAGTCCGACATCGCAGAACTCGAAACCTACGAGGAGAGGCAGATGTTCCTTGAGGAACTCGGTCTTGAGGAGTCGGGAGTGGTGAGGCTCATCCAGTCCGCCTACGCCCTGCTGAATCTCCAGACATTCTTCACCGCCGGAGCAGATGAAGTCCGCGCCTGGACCATCCACAAAGGGGACAAAGCTCCCAAGGCCGCAGGGGTCATCCACACCGACTTTGAAAAGGGATTCATCCGCGCCGAGGTCATCAAATACGACGACTTCATCACACTCAAGTCCGAGGCCGCCTGCCGCGCCGCCGGAAAACTCGGCGTCGAGGGCAAGGATTATGTCGTGCAGGATGGCGATATAATGCACTTCCTGTTTAACGTATAAGGAAGAAAGAACCTATTGTAACGGGCGTTTGCGATTTTTCAAAAAAAGATAATACCCCAATCCAAGAAGAATAAGCAAAGCAACTATCAGGCAGCCCTTAAAGACAGGTTTCTGACCATCAAGAATATCCGACACGACAGCAATAACTGCCGGTATAATTATCGCTGTACAAAACACGACAGATATAATCTTTATCCTTTTAGGCTCTTCCATATCAAATATTTTGCAAACAATTAGTACCAATAATCAGCCACAAAAATATTTAGAAAAACACATATTTCTATTGTTTTTGATAAAAAATATCAATTAACAAAATTCATCATTAGAACCCACGAAATATCTATTTTAGATAAACAAGAATAAAAAAAGGTGACCAGATTTCTCCGATCACCTAAATTATATAAAGATAAAACTATCGTCACCGTCCAACGAAGCAGACAGCCTATAACGAACCAAGAAAGTTCGCGGGGAGGGAGGGGATGCCTAATAAAATCTTGGTCTATTATCCACCACCACATTCTCATTCATCACTCCCAACAGCATCTGAGCCATATACTGGTTCATCTGAGCAGTTTTGGAGTTGGCATCATCCTCGGTATAGAATGCTCCGGTCTCCTTGGCAGTGACATTGAACACATAGATTCCGTAGCTGCCCTTTACAGGTGCCGAAATCTTACCCTGCTCGGCGGAAGTCACAGCTCCGATGAAAGCAGGGTCGAGTCCCTGTGATGTGAGAGAAGAGAACGTGATTCCGTCCTTTGTGCTTACGGTCGTGCCGAGCGCTTCGGCTACAGCCGCCATATTGTCAAGCCCGGCAATCTTCTCCGCAACCTCAGCTGCCTTGTGGTCGGCAAGTTTCTCACGATAAAGAATATCCTTGATTACAGGAGAAACTTCCTTTATGTCCTTGTAACCCTCCTTGTTGATGCCGGTGAGGACAGCAACCACGAAGTAGTCTTTGTTGATATCGAAAATTTCTGAAACCTTACCCTTCTTTGCATCGAATGCCCAACGGGTAACCTCCTTTGCATTATCGATGGAACCGATGCGGCTTGCACCCTCAACGAGATTCGCGCTGTGTGCATAAACTGCCTGGGAATCAACTGCTGCACGGAAGTTCTTGTAATTGCCTGCTGCCTGTGAAGCAAATGACTTAGCCTTTGCGTATATTCCGTTGACGGTTGTCTTGCTGGCAACAGCCTCCTTCTCGAGAATAGCGACCTGCTTCTTCACGACTCCGCTCTCAGTCTTCGTGTCGAGGATACGTACGATATAGAATGTGTTATCGTGTGAAAGAACCGGAGAAACAGACTGTCCGTTGTTATTGAAAACGAATTCGTCAACCTCAGGAGCGACGGTCTTGAGTTCGCCTTCCTTGTAGTATTTCTCATCGAACTGGCAATAGTTCGCAAGAAGGAATGACTTCACATTGTCGGTTGAAGCAAAATCCTTTGCAAGAGCTGCGATGTCTTCGTTTGCAGCAGCAACATCCTCCGAAGACGGAAGAATGTCATACACTACATACTCTATGTCGCGGCTTGCCTTCTGCTTGAAAAGGGACTTGTAGGCGTCCATTTTCTTGTGGGCCTTGTACCATTCCTTAATTTCAGAATCGCTGACAACGACAGTTGTGTCCTGTGCGAAACCGAACGGAACCATAACGAACTCCGCGTTTACGGAATTGTTGTTGTCCGTAATCTCGTTCTCAAGTCCAAGTTCGTTGGTGATGTTGCTCTCAGAGAAGAGGGAGAAGTACTTGGAGTAGTACTGCTGTGAGATGGCTGTGTTGCAGAGGTAGTTGAGAAGTTCCTTATACCTTCCGCTCTGGTCCTCCCTGCAATAGTTCACGAAATTGAGGAAAGCTTCCTTGTTGAAACCGTTCTCGTCCGAGAAAACTTGTGCGATTACAGGGGAGATATTGTCGCCGGAAATGAGATCAAGAGCCTCCTGGTTGCCGACATAGATACCCGCGCTTTCAGCATTCGGGATAAAATAGTAACTGTCGAAGAGTTCCTTCCATGCCTCGTCCCTTACATAAGACTGAGCCTGCTCCGAATTGGCCTGGAAACCAAGGAGTTCAAGCACACCTTTGGTCTTTTCAACGTCCTTTTGGAAATCGACATAAGAAACTGATTTGCCGTCAATCTCGCCGACGTCATATTTTGACGACATCGATGAGGCGACGTTCTGAAGCGTGGTCGGGTCGATGATGAACGAAAGCAGCGCAATTGCGATGAGCGCCGTAATCACAATTCCGAACTTCACGCGGATTGTTTCAAGAACTGCCATAATTATTGCTTTTTTAGTTATTATCGTAAAATGGTCAGAGGGCATAAAACCCAATGGGGTGCGAAGTTAGTAATTTTCCCTCAATTACACCACGAATTTTTGCTGAAATGAAAGAAATGACCTTATTTTCGCTGAACCGGACCTATAAAGTTCACCGAATCCACATTGACTGCGGTACTGTCCTGCGTCACGATTCCGTAGCTGTTGAAAGGACGGAAAATGATTGAATTTCTCGCTCTCTGGTCAGACTCCATCCCATAACCCTGCATGAACCCGTCGGGAGAATACATCTTCACATAACAATCCGTCCAGATTTTCTCCTCCTTCTGGTCCCAATAAAGCGTGTCCGTCTCCATGACTTCCCTCTTTATGAGGTTCTTCACCACGACATTCCCGAACGCGGCCCAAGACTCGCGACCGTCAGAATACTTCAGATGACGCGCATTGTCAGCAGTGATTGACGTCTCAAGCAGCCCTCCATCAATATAGCCGTACACGGCAAAGCCTTCAGGAAACAACTGTGTGGACAGGCTGTCAGTCTCATAACGCTCCATGAGCGGAGCTTCCATCCGCATCTGAATCTGCCCGTTCTGCGTCTGGACCGAGGTGATGCTGTCGGCAGTCTGCACCGGCATAAGAGTTATGTCCATCGCGTCTTCTTCCGCCAACTTGCCCTTGCAGGAATAAACGACGAAAGCAACCGCCGAAGCGGTTGCCAGCTTAATCATTATATTTCCTATTCCTTTCAATGTCAAGAAAACATTAGTTCTGCGTCCTCACGGTAGTGGTAGCCCTCATTCCACCGCAGCTGACGGTGTATGGCTGACCATCGAGAAGGTCATACATGAATGCCTCAGCCTTTTGCGGATAGTACTTGCTATACTGTGCAATCATGCTGTTCGCCTCAGCCGCAAGAGTCTCGTCGGCGTTCTTTGCCTTAATCATATAATCCACAGCAACCCAATAAGGAGCGCGTGACTCTATTTCATTTCCACGGCAAACCTGCGAGCCCCAGATGGTTCCTATCAACATATATGCCTTCCCGGCAAACTCAGGGTCGAGTTCAGCAGCCTTCTGTGCGCAAGCGTATGCCTTTGCGGAGTGACCGTTCTTGTAAGAGTAGGCGGCAAGTTCATAATTGTAGGAAGCATCAACCTTGTCATCCGACTCAGGATAGGCGATTGCCTCGTCCATATACTTGATTGCCTCGTCCACATTACCCCTTGAAGAGTAAAGTTTGAACAGATAGTACGCCGACTGATATGAAGGCTCAAGACGATTCATCGCGTTCACTGCATTAAGGAACAGATCGGTGTCCGTACCCTCCTCAGTCTTGCTGAGCATGTTCACGATGTTCTTGACGAGCTGGATGTCGTCAGGAGCGGCCTCGAAGCGCGGGGTGAAGAGAGCAACGAGGTTCTCGCATGATGCCACTTTGCTCTGGATAAAGATGTTCTCGATGTCCTCGGTCACCTTTGCGACATCCTCTTTTTCCTTATCATTCTTGCATGGAGTGTTCTCAAGGTTCTCCATCGCCTTCTCATACACATCAATCACCTGTTCCTCATTAAGAACGCCTGATTTGTAGAGTTCAACGGCTGCATTGAGGTTGAAAAGGTAGATGCTCGGCTTCGTGTTCACGCCGTTTTTCTTAATGATGTCGGAAAGTCCGTCATAGAGCTTCTGGTCGTCACCCTTAACATAATTGATAAGGTCGAGACCCTTATTGTTTAGAGCTGTGACAGCATATTTCGGATAATACTCAGCCCTCTGGTCATGAATAGTGAGGAGAGTATCCACGAGCTTTTCCTTGTAGATTGCATTCTTCGCATTCTGCGAAATCAGACGACGTACAATGGCTGTTCCGTTGATGAGCATGTTCTGGTTGGCCGTCGGAGGACATGCCTTATATGCCTTGCGCCAGTTAGGAGTTGCGTCATTGTAGTTCTTCTGCTTGTAATACTCCTGATAGTAAGACAGATACTTGATGCAGTTGGCGCTGTCCGCACCATACTTTCCCTGTGCGAGCAGGGTTGTTCCTACCCCCGCAACCAGCACTGTAAGAAACAGAGTAATAATCCTTTTCATATCAATAATCTTTAATTTTCTTTTTAAACTTACGCGTTCCGGCACGCCCCCACTAATTATACTTCGGCTTTTGGAACCATATATCATGTATGTTGAAACCAACGACAAACTTGAAGTATGTCTCGCTTATCATCATTCCCTTGGAAGATCCTCGCCGGCCCATATCCACTCCGAACGATATTCCGTTGTACCATCTGAACACAGGAAAAGTGATTCCGAGAGTGATTCCGTACGAGTCCACGCGGTTGCCGTTCATCAGGAAATAGTCCTGATCGTAGTAGATTCCTCCCCTATATGCGCAGCGTTTCATGTAGTACCTTATGTCGTTCCTATTCGGAACCAGTTCGAAGCCCGCTCTGAAGGACTGTGATACAGAAGATGTAAAATTGGCCTTTCCCGTTGCAGCAAAGCCCTTTCTCGATTCGAAATTGGAGTTTCGCCAGTCGGAACGGAGATAGTTGAACTCGACCGACCATCTGTCGTTGCCCCTGAGGGAAATTCCTACTCCAAGTTCATCGGCTATGCGCGGCGCGTTTGATGAGTGCGAGAGCGTGTCCGTGTAGGTCATTGATTTCAATGTGTCCACAACGCTCGACTGGCTCGCATACGCGAAATGGTTTTCATATCCCCTGAGTTTCGTTCCGAGCCGGTAGGTGGCGCCGATTGTCATAGACATAGTCGGTGAAAGCTTTTGGTCATACTGCACTCCAAACTTTCCCGTAAAGCCATGAAGGTTCAGATTTGTTCCGTAAGTTATTGATCTGTATGTCGAATTCTCAAAAGTTTCATTGGAATTCCTGTCAAGTTTTCCGAAATAATAGATAAACTCAGCACCGACCGAAAGCCTTTTCCAGAAAGTCGCTCCGGCAGAGGCATAAAGTTGGTAGAGACTTCCGTTTCCGTAGGAGTCGTAGGTGATGTTTCCCACATGTCCGAGCAGTTCATCAGACTGTTCTTTTGAAGAAAAACTATAGCCGACGTCGCTGAAAGGCGATAGGCCGACAAGGAAGGCCGATGAGCGCCATATTGGGAAAGACATCACTATATTATTGACGTTGAATGTATTTTCCGCTCCCCTCTTGCTTCCCTGGGCGTAAATCTTATTGTCCTCGTAGAGTCCGAAGTCAGCCATGAACGCGAGCGTGTCGCGAACAGCCACGGCAGCAGGGTTGGAGACATTTATGAACCTCCTGTTTCTCGAAGCGATGCCGACGCCTCCCATACTCCTCGAATGTGCTGTTCCACCTTTGGAAATCTCTCCCACTCCATAGATGGAATATGGTGAGAACGAGCCGTAGGTTCCCGTTGTAGAGGTCTGTGCATATGCGCAGACAGCCGGGAGCAACAGCGCCGCAGCCATAAGTAACTTTATGAAACTATTTTTCACCATATCTCACAGCAATTAATGCCAACCCCATCAACACGAGATTGCAAACTACAAAGATGGAGTTTTTCATCCTTTTTGCAAAATAAATCGCATCGCCTCCCGTGAAAATCACTATATTTTCAGGGTGACGCGCAAAATATCCCTCAATTTCAAACATTATACCCAAGATGATTCCGGAGTCTATCGAAGACGTCAGGGAATTACCCGTTTCCTCTACATTTTCAGGCGTGTCTTGAAGCGGAAGCGACTTCGAGTAGCGGTTCACTGACTTGAATCTCGTGCGGCAGCCAAGGGATATGTTTCCTCCACTGTAATGTCCTTCGGCGTCCATAAAATCAATGGTGAGTATGGTTCCGAAATCGAAAATGGTGCAGCCCTTCCCCTTGAAGAGATACTGTGCGGCAATGACAGACGCGGCACGGTCAGGAGTAAGGTATGCAGGAAGTGCGTTGTCTTCCAATATGAAATTGTGCTCCGAATCTATGAGTATGAATTTTCCGCAGCACTTGCCGAACTTCGATATCGCTGTCTGGGAGAACTCACGGACAGAACTGAGCACCATAACATCGGGCCTGTTCTTCTCCACAAGTCCGAGTATAAAGTCAGCAGTCCGCTCTCCTTGATAGCGGAAAGTCTTTCCCAAAGTTATCCCGTCGGCCCAGGCCGCTTTGATTGCAGTGTAGCCGACATCAATCAGCAAATTCATGTCAATGTCATTTCGAACGACGTGAGAAGTATTCCTCCGTCATTTTTTGGGCCGTAAATTTAGTAAAATTCGTTAATCTATCCAAAACTACTTCAAGAGCGAAAGTCGTGCGTAAGCCTCGAAGAGGTCAGGAACGTTGCGGGAGACTATTCTGAGCCTGTTGTCATTCTGTTTCATGTCGAACAGCCTCTGGTTTTCATTAAGACGATAGAGTATGTTCTGGAAGGTCTTGGACTTATAGTACTGAGAGAGAGGATTCGATATGAAGAAGGCTATCAGAAGCCCGTTCTTTATTATTATCTTGTCAAACCCGAGTTTCTCGCCAAGATGCCTGATGCGGACAATCTCCATAAGGCTGTCAAGTTCAGGAGGCAGCGGTCCGAAGCGGTCGACAAGTTGCGACTTCATCTTTTCTATACCCTCGTCCGAAACCATAGAATCGAGTTCCTTGTAGATCCTTATCTTCTCTGCCGTCATGCTTATGTACGAGTCTGGAATGAGCGCCAACTGGTCCGTCTCAATGGTACAGTCGGAAATATACGATTCATTAATGTTGCGCGAGGTGAGTCCGGTCTCCACTCCGAGCTCTTCCATGGCTTCGGAAAGTATCTTCTGATAGGTTTCAAAGCCCATATCAGTGATGAATCCGCTTTGTTCCGCTCCAAGAAGGTTGCCGGCCCCACGGATATCGAGGTCCTGCATCGCAATGTTGAACCCGCTGCCGAGGTCGGAGAACGACTCGATGGCCTTGAGGCGGCGGCGTGCATCCTCTGTAATTGAAACAAGGGGAGGCACAATCAGATAGCAGAATGAACGGCGGTTAGAACGACCGACACGTCCGCGGAGCTGGTGCAAATCGCTCAGACCGATGTTCTGCGCCTGGTTGATGATGATAGTGTTCGCGTTAGGAATGTCAAGGCCGTTCTCTATGATGGTTGTACACAGCAACATATCATAGTCGCCTGCCATAAAGTCGAGAATTCTGTCCTCCAGAATCTTTGCCTCCATCTGACCATGCGCGATGCAGATTTTCATGTCAGGAACGAGCCTGTGCAGGATGTCGTAGATAGACTGGAGTTCCTCCACCTTGTTGTGAAGGAAGAAAACCTGCCCTCCGCGGTTAATCTCGTAGTTTATGATCTTGCGGATTTCATCGCCGTCAAAGAGCATTATTTCAGTCTGCACAGGAATCCTGTTCGGCGGAGGCGTTGATATGATCGACAGATCCCGAGCTCCGAGAAGCGAGAACTGGAGAGTTCGCGGAATCGGTGTTGCCGTGAGAGTGAGAGTGTCCACTGATTCCTTCATCTGACGCAGTTTCTCCTTCGCACCCACTCCGAACTTCTGTTCCTCGTCGATGATGAGAAGCCCCAAGTCCCTAAATTCGAAAGTTGAGCCGAGAATCTTGTGGGTTCCTATGAGTATGTCTATGGAACCACTCTTGAGCCTCTGACGTATGTCGCTGATTTCCTTTGCAGTACGCAGTCTGCTGACAAATTCTATGTTGCACGGAAATTCCTTCAGGCGTGAAGTGAAAGTCCTGTAGTGCTGGAGCGCGAGTATGGTCGTGGGCACGAGCACCGCCACCTGCTTACCGTCAGTGGCAGCTTTGAACGCCGCACGGATTGCAACCTCAGTCTTTCCGAACCCGACATCGCCGCAGACAAGCCTGTCCATAGGGCAGTTGTCCTCCATATCTCTCTTAACTGCCTGAACTGCTTTTTCCTGGTCAGGAGTGTCCTCGTACATAAACGAAGACTCGAGTTCAGTCTGGAGGAAAGTATCCGGTGAGAATGCGAATCCCTTTGAAGCACGTCTTTTAGCATACAACTTTATAAGGTCCTTGGCTATATCCTTGACCTTCTTTTTGGCGTTGGACTTGAGCGTCTGCCATGTCTTCGAACCGAGTTTGTAAATTTTCGGAGGCTCGCTGTCTTTCGAGCGGTATCGCGAAATTTTGTGCATGGCATGAACGGAAACAAACACAACGTCGTTATCCTTATATATAAGTTTAACGACTTCGTGCACACGTCCCTTGTCGTCCTTCATCCTCACGAGTCCGCCGAATATTCCCACACCGTAGTCGATGTGAACGATGTAGTCCCCTATCGCAAAAGATGTCAGGTCATTGATTGTCAGCTGCTCACTCTTCTCCACTGTGCGACGAAGACTGACCCTGTGGAAGCGGTCGAAAATCTCGTGGTCCGAGTAGACGCAGACCTTGTCTTCATTGTCGATGAACCCGCTGTGAACTGTGCGTGAAGGCACGAATTCAGGAAGATAGCCCTCATTCTGAATAAGTATGCTTTCAAGGCGTTCAAGCTGTGACTTCTTCTCCCCGCAGATGCAGACCCTGTAGCCCCGTCCTATCTTATCGCGCAAATCTTCGGTCAGAAGCTCGAAGTTTTTGTTGAACACCGGCTGTGGGGCAATATTAAACCTCACCGGAGACACTCCAGAGGCGGAAATCGGCACTTCAAGGAATACCCTGCGGAACTTTTTCAGCCCTCCGTAGAATTCCTTTTCCTTATACATGTCCGAAGAGTCCATCCACACGAGCGTGCTTTCAGGAAGAAGTTCCGTCACAGAAACGGTCTTCCCCTCCGCGTCTCCGTCGGCAGAAAGGTCGGCAAAAATTTCAACCTCTGAAAGCTTTTCCTTGGAAAGTTGGGAATTGCAGTCGAACACGCTGATACCGTCCACTTCGTCACCGAAGAACGAAATGCGGTAGGGATTGTTCCATGAATATGAGAATATGTCGACAAGAGCTCCCCTGACGGCATATTGCCCCGGCTCGCTGACAAAATCCACACGCGTGAAACCCATCGAGAAGAGCTTGTCGATAAGCACGTCGCGGTCATAGATGTCACCCTCGCGTATTCTAAAGACAGAGGCTCCGTCCCCGACCACCTCCGGAACCGGCTCTTCAAGAGCCTCAGGATAGGTGACGAAAAACAGTTGCTCAGCCCCGTCATATTCCATAATCTTTCCTATGGACGACGTCCTTTGGACTCCGAGCGAAGACTTATAGTTGCTCTTCTCTATCTTCTTGCCGGAATCCGGCAGAAAGAACACCCTATCCCCGTCGATGAGGTTATAAAGGTCCGAAGAGCAGTACTCGGCCGAATCCCGGTCGGGAAGGACTATAAAATTGATTCCCTGTCTGTTGACCTGCGAGACCACGAACCATCGGGCAGAAAGGAACAGCCCGGAACAGAACGTCTCCTCCGATTTATCTATTTTGTCAGAAAGATCGGAGACGGATTTTTGACTTATTAACAATTCATCCATTTTTCAGTTGATAACCCGTTGAAAAGTCTGTTAAAATCTAATCGTAACTATTTTTTGAAATCACGTAAATTTCTATATTCCGCGGCCTTTTCCGTAAAAGCAAGTATCTGCCGATTTTTTTATCACATTAATTACGAAAGGCTTTTCAACAGTTTTTAACACTACAAAACATTATAAGACAAAGTGTTGACGAAGTTATAAACAATATCAACAAACATTTATCATCATTCGTTAAAATATATTTTTCTTTCTTTTTTAATAATTTTGTAAAAAAATGGCCGGACGATGGAAACTGAATTCAATCCGCGTGACGTCAGCGCAGGCAAAGATAAGGAAATTGACGGAATTATAAGGCCACAGGGACTCGAAGAATTTTCCGGACAGGACAAGATTATCCGTAACCTGAAGATTTTCGTGGCTGCGGCAAAGATGAGGGGGGAGACTCTCGACCACGTCCTTTTTCACGGACCTCCCGGTCTTGGAAAGACCACTCTTGCACATATTATTGCCAATGAACTCGGGGTTAATATGAAAGTCACTTCGGGACCGGTGCTTGACAAACCGGGGGATCTTGCCGGGCTCCTTACATCGCTGGAGGAGGGAGATGTACTCTTTATAGACGAGATTCACAGGCTTTCTCCGGTCGTGGAGGAATACCTCTATTCCGCAATGGAAGACTTCGTCATCGACATAATGGTGGACAAGGGACCGGGAGCAAGATCTATCCGCCTGTCGCTGAATCCTTTTACGCTTGTAGGAGCCACGACGCGGAGCGGACTTCTCACTTCTCCGCTACGGGCCCGTTTCGGAATCAAGTGCGCGATGGAATACTATGACACTCCGACGCTACAGAAGATTGTGGAGAGGAGTGCCGGGATTCTGAATGTCCCGATTGATGACGCTGCTGCATACGAGATTGCGCTGCGAAGCCGTGGAACGCCGCGTATTGCCAACTCACTGTTGAGGCGCGTGCGTGACTTTGCACAGGTTGTCGGGAACGGAAATATTGACCTTGGCATAGCGAAGTATGCCCTCGATGCCCTGAATATTGACAAGAGGGGACTGGACGCTATCGACAACAAGATTCTGAGGACTATCATCACCAAGTTTAAGGGCGGACCTGTGGGCGCGAACACCATTGCGACGGCAATAGGTGAGGATCAGGGGACGCTCGAAGAAGTATATGAGCCTTTCCTTATTAAAGAAGGATTTATAATGCGTACACCGCGGGGCAGGGAAGTGACGGACCTTGCCTACGCACACCTCGGCGTCGATCGTCTGCGTCCCGACGAGAATCTTTTGTTTGAATGAACGAATATTTATCACTTCCTCATAAGTGACAATATAGGAAAGAATGAAAGATTTGCTAACTTTGCAGGTTGAATAAAACATAGTGTTTTTTTTCAGATTTTTGAGGGTAGATTATTTATAAACCTTATATATAATGGCAAAAGAATTGATTTCAAAGATTCCTGAGGGTCCTTTGGCCGAAAAATGGACAAAGCACAAGTCTCAGATCAGGGTTGTATCGCCCGGCAACAAGAGAAAGATGGAAATCATTGTCATCGGTACGGGTCTGGGTGGAGCGTCTGCAGCCGCTTCGCTCGGTGAACTCGGCTACAACGTAAAGGTTTTCTGCATCAGCGATTCTCCTCGTCGTGCGCATTCCATTGCGGCACAGGGAGGTATCAATGCTGCAAAGAACTATCAGAACGACAACGATTCCATCTACCGTCTGTTCTACGATACAATCAAGGGCGGTGACTACCGTAGCCGTGAAGCCAACGTCTACCGTCTTGCGGAAGTCAGCAACAACATTATCGACCAGTGTGTTGCACAGGGTGTTCCTTTCGCGAGGGAATACGGCGGACTTCTCGCGAACCGCTCTTTCGGTGGGGCTCAAGTGAGCCGCACATTCTATGCCCGCGGACAAACCGGTCAGCAGCTTCTTCTCGGAGCTTATGCTGCCCTTAACCGTCAGATTGCGGCAGGAACAGTGAAGTCGTATCCACGTCACGAAATGCTTGACGTCGTGCTCATTAACGGCGAGGCAAAGGGTATTATCGCCCGCAATCTCGTGACAGGTGAAATCGAGCGTTTCGGAGCTCACGCAGTTGTGCTTGCTTCAGGCGGATACGGAAACACCTACTTCCTTTCCACTAACGCAATGAATTCCAACGGTTCTGCAGCTTGGCAGTGCTACAAGAAGGGAGCTTTCTTCGCTAACCCTTGTTTTGCACAGATTCACCCGACTTGTATTCCGGTTCATGGCGAGCAGCAGTCAAAGCTTACGCTCATGTCCGAGTCTCTCCGTAACGACGGACGCATCTGGGTGCCTAAGAAGCTTGAGGACGTGGCAAAACTTCGCAAGCATGAGATAAAGGCTTCAGACATTCCGGAGGAGGATAGGGACTACTATCTTGAGCGCCGCTACCCGGCTTTCGGAAACCTCGTTCCTCGTGACGTGGCTTCCCGTGCGGCTAAGGAGCGTTGCGATGCAGGATTCGGTGTAAATGAGACAGGACTTGCAGTATTCCTTGATTTCAAGACTGCAATAGAGCGTCTTGGCAAAGATGTCATCAAGGCACGCTACGGTAACCTCTTCCAGATGTACGAGAAGATTACCGCCACCGACCCTTACAAGGAGCCTATGATGATTTATCCGGCAATCCACTACACAATGGGCGGTCTCTGGGTTGACTACAACCTCCAGACTACCATCCCTGGTCTTTACGCTATCGGAGAGGCAAACTTCTCTGACCATGGTGGAAACCGTCTTGGTGCGTCAGCCCTCATGCAGGGTCTTGCCGACGGCTATTTCATCCTTCCTTATACAATCGGCGACTATCTTGCGTCCAAGTTCAAGGATCCTAAGACTGACATCGGTGCTCCTGAGTTCGAGGAGGCTGAAAAGGCTGTCCGTGCTAAGATTGACAGGCTTCTGTCTATCAAAGGTAAGGAGTCAGTTGACACCATCCACAAAAAGCTCGGTCACATAATGTGGGAGCACGTCGGAATGGCTCGCAACGAGGCCGGCCTGAAGGAAGGTATTCAGATGATTCGTGAACTCAAGAAAGACTTCTGGAGCAATGTTTATGTTGCCGGCGAGCAGGGATGTTTCAACCAGGAACTCGAGAAAGCTCTCCGTCTTGCTGACTTCCTTGAGATAGGCGAGCTTATGGCTATTGACGCCCTTGACAGGTGCGAGTCCTGCGGTGGTCATTTCCGCGAGGAGATGCAGACTGAGGACGGTGAGACCAAGCGTGACGACGAACATTACATGTACGTTGCCGCATGGGAGTACAAGGGTGACGGCGTTGAGCCTGAACTTCACAAGGAGCCTCTCAAGTACGAGAATATTCACATAGCGACAAGAAATTATAAAGACTAAACGAGATGGATTTGACTTTGAAAGTATGGCGTCAGAAAAACGCCAAGGAGAAAGGGCATTTCGAGACCTACCAGGTCAAGGGTATTTCGCCTGACAGCTCTTTCCTTGAGATGCTTGACATCCTTAACGAGCAGCTGATTGAGGAGGGTATGGATCCTGTCGCTGTGGAGAAGGGATGCAAATCATCAGGTCCGGTTTCCTTTGATCACGACTGTCGTGAGGGAATCTGTGGAGCCTGCTCACTCTATATCAATGGACGCGCTCATGGACCTGACGATGAGGTCACTACCTGCCAGCTTCACATGCGTAAGTTCAAGGATGGCGACACTATCACCATTGAGCCTTGGCGCAGCCACGGCTTCCCTGTAATTAAGGACCTTGTCGTTGACCGTCAGGCATTTGACAAGATTCTTCAGGCAGGTGGATATGTTTCTGTAGGAACCGGCGGTGTTCCTGATGCCAATGCCATTCCTATTCCTCGCGAAAAGGCCGAGGAGAGCATGGACGGTGCTGCCTGCATCGGATGCGGTGCCTGTGTGGCAACCTGCAAGAACGGCTCTGCAATGCTCTTTGTCGCAGCCCGCGTAAGTTCCCTCGCACTCCTTCCTCAGGGTAAGGTAGAGGGTGCAAAGCGAGCCAAGGCAATGGTTGCAAAGATGGACGAGCTTGGATTTGGTGCCTGCACCAACACCCGTGCCTGCGAAATGGAGTGCCCTAAGCACATCACCGTTTCACACATCGCACGCCTGAACCGCGAGTTCCTCTGTGCTAAATTTAAAGATTAGGAAATATCTTTGATTATAAAATGAAAGAGTCGGGTGATAGATTTTTCATCCGACTCTTTTTTAGTGCCTGAAACAAAGATACTTTGCAATAGTTTCATTTTTTTTATATATTCGCGAGTTCAAGTGGTATAGTGATGAATAGAACTACAAAACAGTTTTTTTTTATTGTGTTCTTGCTCTGTAGTCTTGCATTTCAGTTTCTTTATGTGAATGCGGCTGAAATTCCTGATGGGGGGGGCAAAACGTTAAGTGGTAGAGTATTAGACGAATATGGCGAACCTCTGCCCGGAGTAGCCGTCTATGATGCTTCTAAAATGAAGGACGGCGTACTTACGGATGAAAAGGGAAAGTTCCGCATAACGGTTTCTTCTTCCTGCAAGTTTTTGACTGTTTCATGTCTTGGTTATCAGGTTGAGAATGTTCCGGTAGATAAGGTTTCCGAAATCCGACTTACTCCAGATACTCAGACCATTGAGGAAACGGTCGTGACTGGAATATTCACGAGAAAGAGGGAGAGTTTTACGGGTGCGGTGCAGGCCATAACCTCCGCTGAACTCAAGAAAGTCGGTAATTCCAATGTCATTGAATCTCTCAAGAATCTCGATCCGTCCCTTCTTGTTGTAGATAACCTTACACAGGGTTCAAACCCGAATGCTGTCGCTTCAATGCAGATAAGGGGTGCGTCTTCCCTTGCTGCGGAGACATCATCTCTTAAAAGCGATTTCGTTTCTGACGGAAACACACCTCTTTTCATACTTGACGGGTTCGAGACAACGCTCACGAAAATAAAGGATATGGATATGAACCGTATCCAAAGCATATCCATTCTCAAGGATGCCTCTGCTAAGGCTATATATGGTTCAAAGGGAGCCAACGGAGTGGTTGTAATTGAGACAAAGGCTCTCACAAATGAGAGGACGCTCGTAACCTACACTGGCAGCGTCACGCTTGAGGCTCCGGACCTTTCAAGCTACAATCTCTGCAATGCGCTGGAAAAACTTGATATTGAGAACCGCGAGGGATATTATTCTTCTATTTCAAGTTTTGGGACAATTAACGCGATAAAACTCTATAACGAAAGGCTAAAAAAGGCGCTTGAAGGAGAAGATACCTATTGGCTTTCAAAACCATTGAGAACAGGTGTAGGGCAGAAGCATTTCGTGAGTGTCGAACTTGGCGGAAAGTCTCTCAAGGCTCTTGCTGCCTTTTCGTACAACAATGTTCAAGGTGCTATGAAGGGGTCTTATAGAAATGTCTTGTCGGGTGACGTCAACCTCTCTTACAGAAAGGACAAATGGACTTTCCGAAATATAATGAGCGTTGCTTGGAACAAGAGCGAGGATTCCCCTTATGGAAGCTTTGATGAATATGCTTCGATGAACCCGTATTTTTCACCATACGACAAGGAAGGTAATGTGCGGAAAATCATTTTTTCTGGTGAATATGGAGAAGGTAATGATGTCTATGACGAAGGAATTGTCACAAATCCTTTGTGGAATGCCTCGATAGGCACGAAATATACGAGCGGATACCTTGATTTTACAGATAATTTCTATGCTGAATATCAGGCCATGAAGTCCCTTAAGATTGTGGGACGTTTCGGAATAGATACGAAGAGAACTGAATCAGAGGAATTTAAACCTTCAGATCATACTGATTTTATAAACTACACCACGGAGGACGCTAAACTGCGCAGGGGGTCATATGATGTTTCAAATGGCACATACACGACATTCTCCGGGGATGTTTCCGCACAGTTCAACCATTCTTTCAATAAGGTTCACGATGTGTTCGCGACAGCCCAGTACAACATCTCCCAAACAAAGTACAGCAGTGTGACGCACTACACTGAGGGATTTCCGAACAGCAATATGAACAGCATAACTTTCGCGAGGCAGTATGCGCTTGACAAGACTCCTTCGGGAGGAGACGGTCTGAATAGAAATCTCGGAGCGCTCCTCACGGCCGGTTATAGTTACGACAACAGATACATGACCGACGCAACGATAAAGGGCAGTGCATCTTCTGTGTTCGGAACCAACAACAAGTGGGGACTTTTCTGGAGTTTCGGACTTGCGTGGAACCTTCATAATGAGAAGTTTATGAAGGGGGCGTCTCACTGGCTGCAGCAGTTCAAACTTAGGGCATCCATAGGTTCTTCAGGAAACCAGAACTATAGTTCAAACGTGTCTCTACCTGTCTATGTCTATTATAACTCGAACTATTACAACGGATTCTCCGGAGCCAGTCTTTCAAATATGGAAAATCCTAATATAGGATGGGAGCAGAAGATGGACTATAATATTGGAATCGATTTCAGAACAAGGAGAATCAATGCTGTGTTGGACCTTTATGTGGCGGACACTCAGAACATGGTGTTCTCCCATTCTATTCTTCCTTCAACAGGGTTCAGCACTGTGAATGATAATCTCGGAATGGTAAGAAATAAAGGCGTGGAACTTAGCTTGAGCTACATCGTTTTTCAGAAGAGAAGTTCGTTCATAAGTATATTCGGAAAGACTGCTTATAATGACAACCGAGTTCTCAAGATTTCCGAAGCTCTTGAAGCCTACAATAAGCGACAAAGGGCTGAAGCTAACACCAATAGCGGTGCTTCTACAGTTATTCAGTACTATAACGGAATGCCCCTCAACTCAATATGGGCCGTGCCTTCCAAGGGAATTGACCCTATAACCGGTAATGAGATTTTTGTCAGAAAGAATGGAACTCTTTCTGAAATATGGAGTGCGTCCGACCTTGTCAATTGCGGATCTTCGGATCCGAAGTTCAACGGAAATTTCGGTGTGACAGGTGAAGTCCGTGGATTTGGTTTGAATGTGGTATTTACATGGTACGGAGGTGGTTATACCTATAACAGCACCCTTCTTAACAAGGTTGAGGGAACTAACCTTTCGTCCAATGTCGACAGGAGAATATTCACGGGAAGATGGTTTTATGCCGGACAGAATGCCGTGTATAAGCGAGCCTATTCCAGCGGAATAAATACTACTAAGGCAACCACGAGATTCGTCCAGCACAACAATGTCATGAACCTTTCTTCTGTTTCCGCCTACTACGAGTTTCCTTCCAAATGGATAGATAAGATAGGGATGGACCGTCTCAGGCTCACTTTTTATGCCAACGACCTGTTCACGTTTTCTTCGATTGACATCGAGAGGGGAACGTCATACCCTTTCGCGCGGTCATTCTCATTCTCTTTAACAGCAACATTCTGACAATATGAAACGATTACTCTATTATATAATTTCGATGATTGTTTTCTTTTCGTCCGTTTCGTGCGACAAGTGGCTTGAGGCAACTTCATCTTCGCAGGTTTCTGACGAAAAGATGTTCTCGACAAAGAGCGGATTTCACGAGGCGCTTACTGGGGTGTATATCTCGATGGCTTCCGCTGATTGCTATGGACGGAATTTCACTTTTTATGCAAATGAATTGTCTGCTGTGCGTTATAACACTGTGGAAAGCAATGCCTTCAAGATTTGGTTGCAGCATAGTTTTGATGATGTGACAGCAGCCGCGTGCATTGAGTCGATGTGGCAGTCTGCCTATTTTACCATAGCTAACGCCAATAAGATTCTCAAGGAACTTGAGCGGCACAGAGGCGACGTCATGGCTGATGATTGGGAGTACAATATGGTCAAGGGTGAGATGCTTGCGGTGAGGGCATTCGTTCATTTTGACCTGATGAGAATGTTCGGACTCGCTGAATGGAATGGAGAGAATTCCGGCAAACTCACAGTCCCTTATGTTACTGAATATACTCTCGAATCGACTGCGCAGAAAAGTTATGCCGACACTAAGTCTTTGCTGCTTAAGGATATTGAAGATGCTCTGAAATGTCTTGAATCCGACCCTGTCCTTGGAATTTATCCTGAAGACTTTGATACAAACTACAACGCCGACGGATTTTGGAGTAATAGGAGATACCACTTGAACTACTATGCTGTGAAGGCTCTTGCTGCCCGTGTCTTGCTGTGGGCGGGGGATTATGATGAAGCGGGAAAATACGCTTCTGACGTGATTGAAAACTCACTTGACAGACTTGGAATTGTCAAATGGATCGATTCTGACGCCGAAATTAAAAAGTCTGACAATGACAAAAAGGATTGGTCATTTTCCTCCGAGCACATCTTTTCGCTTGATGTGAATGACCTGTATTCCCTGACTTCAGGATACTGCTTTGGCGGAACTGACATAAATATGACAATAGCTTCGGAAGCTGTTGAAGATGAACTTTTTCCGCGAGATATTCATGGAATCGGCAATAATGACGGAGCCGAGGATGTAAGGGGTTATGCCATGCTTCTGAAATATGGCGGAAAGGGTTATCAGTCATACAAACTCTATTCATCGAGTTCAATGGCTGCGGAGTATCGCAACAGGATTCCTATGATAAGGATTTCGGAGATGTACTATATCCTCGCGTTCGTCTCTGCCATTAACGGAGACATGGATTCGATAAAGGAGAATATTTTTGCCGTTATGTCACACCGTGGATATACGAATGTCGGTTTTGATGGTTTTTCTGAATATTATATGAAAAGAGAGTTTCTGGTTGAATTGTCAAGGGAGTTTTTGGGTGAGGGACAGCTCTTCTATTGGTATAGGCTTTATAAAAGGCTTGAATGTAATTTTTCAATTTCCATAATGAATAATACTTCCGGTATGATGTATCCTTATCCGACGTCCGAGACTTCTTATGGTCATGTTCAAGAAAAATAGATGGATTGGTTATGAAAAAAAGAGATTGTTGCATATTTATTTATTGCCTTGCGGCGCTCGCTTTTGTCTCATGTGTCAAAGATCCCGTGAAGGCTTATGAAGAGGGTGATTCCGCTGTGTATTTCCTGTCTCCGACGAATGTATTTTCGCTCATAGGAAAGAGCGGTGATGAGATTGAACTGACTATACCGGTGAACCTTGTCGGTCCTGTGGCTGACCATGATAGGGAAATTGCTCTTGAAATCAAGGATTCCACCGCTTTTCAGAATGTTGATTTCTTCGTCGTAAGTTCCAAGGTTGAAGCCGGCGCTCTTTCGGGAAATATCGTATTGAGGGTTAAGAAGTTACCGGAAAATGTCGAGGAACTCTATGCACGTTTCACGATAGTCCCAAACGACTCTTTTCCGGAGACATTTCGAAGAAACACATCTTCTGTAGTGGGATGGACTGCTTCTTATGCAAGACCGAGAGAGGAAGTATGGCGCTATTGGTTCCTATTCTTCTGTAACGGCTACAGCAAGTCTCTGCATAAAATCATTGCGGAAGAATTGGGAACAGAGGCAGACACATACACCGGAAGCAGGAAATACGCCACAGATTTTCCGGAACTTACATACAAATTGCCTACATGGTGGTATTCGGCGTCAAGGCAGTTGTACGATGCCGTCGCCGCACATGACAAGGCGGATCCGGAGCATCCATATATGCACAGTTCCGATTATGAACTTTATGACAAATGGACTTCTCCGGTAGGAGGTGGAACCAAACCTGAAAATATTCCTACAATTCTTGAAACATTGAAAGTGATGTAATCATGAAAACAATAAAAAAAGTAGCCTTCATCCTAATATCAGCGTCGGTACTTTCGTCTTGCTACAAAGACTTGAGCACTGAAGCGGGGGAGACCATACCGGAGATAGAAATCACCGGTGTGAAAGAGGAAATAGACATAGTATGGGGGCAGGAACTGAAGATTACTCCCGAAGTTAGACAGGAAGGCCGTTCTGATGATGATTTCACCTTTCTGTGGGAGATTGACCTGACGGCTGGGAATCCGAACAACCGCATAGAAATCTCGGAAACCAAGGATTTGGAATACAAGGTGTCCAATTCACCTTCCGAAAAGCCCTATTGCCTTACCCTCACGGTGACTGACCGTAAAACAGGATATTCTGGAGTGTTTGTCAGCAAGATCTATGTCGGAACCTCGCTCGGCGAAGGACTGCTGGTTGCTTACACCAGGGACGGAGGAAACACATCTGAAATAGATATAGTGGCCGATCCTGTACTGACTTACGGGTATTCGGGTGCAACGCGGTATACTCGTGAACTCTATGCCCTGTCAAACGGAAACGAACACATTCAGGGAAAGGTTCTGTCAATGTCCGAGTATGTCTGCTCGCAGAATTCTTCTCTTGACCTGACGAAAATAATGATAGGGACTGATTCTCATATAATCAGTCTCGATCCGCTTACTTTTACGGTTAAGGACACTGATTCTCAACTTTTTAACAGCGTAAAGGAATCCTCATTCAGAACGTCGTCGATGTTCAATTTCGGAGGATATTCTTCCTGTGCGGTGGTGAACGGAACACTTTATGGAGTGTTGTGTATAATTGACAACGTCTATTCTAAGGTCGCATATTCCAAGACACCGTCGGACATAATGACGGACAGGAATTTCGGTTACTATGCCCTTGATCAGGGCGCATTGCTGGTGTTTAATGAGAACGACAGCAAGTTTTACTACATATATGGATGGGGCTTGATGAACTCGTCGCTTTCTGAACTGACAAGTTTCTTTTCCTTCGACTATTCCGGGGCAAAGGCACTTGGAGGGGGAGCAATGAAAGGAAAGATGCCTGCATTGTTCATCAAAGACGCCGCGGGAAACCATTATATATGCAGTGTTGATACGGGTTCAAACGATATGAAGACATATACCTACCCCGTTAACGGCGCCGACATGGACAAGATTGTAGACGTTGCCTTCTGTGACAATTCCGACCTGATGTACTATGCCACCGAATCGAAGATTTATTCAGTGCTGATAAACGGAGGAAAGGCAATTGCAACGGTTCTCAGCTGGAAGCCAGACTCCGCTGATGAAAAGATAACGGACATAAGGCAATACACTCAGGGGTGGTATGGAACGCACCGGTATGATTTGTCTAACTATCCTTTTCAGCTTGAATACAACAGACTCCAGCTTCTGATAACCACATACAACGAAAAGACGGGAGAAGGAAAGATATATATGAGACCGTTCAATGTCAGCACGGGGCGCTTCACTATAAAGAATAACGGCACATTGAAAGGTTTCGGGGAAATTACGGCGATAGCGCCTACATTCAGATAAAATATAAACTAATGAGAGATTCTGTAAAAATATTTGTGGCGTTTGTTGCCACGGCTGTCGTGCTGCTCTTTTCCGTGGCAGCTTCCGACGATGCGGCTGCAAGGTCAAAAAAGAGAAAAAAGGCTCAGACTGAACAAAAAGACACGGTGAAGGCTCCGTCAAAGTACGAGAAACTCTTCAAGAACGAACAAAAGAGGGAGGATGGTTTTATTACACTTCATCTCAAAGAAGGCAAGGTCTATTTTGAAATCCCTGACTCGATTTTTGGTCGTGACCTTCTTCTTGGATCCACCATCAAGTCCATCAGTAACAATGCCGAGGGTATAGTGGGTTCAAAGAACTCCCTTGTTCATTTCACTTTCACCCGAAAGGATAGTACCGTGTTCATGCGTCGTCTCAGTTCGGACTATATCACCGATGATTCCAACATAGAGAAGGCGCTTTCCAAAAGTCGTACTTCCAGCATAATGCGAAGGATGCCCGTGAAAGCATATTCTCCTGACAGTACGGCTTTTGTCGTCGATGTGACGGATATATTCCTTTCTGACGACAAGGAACTCGGTCCATTTTCCGATTATGCCGTTCATGCGGACTATAAGCGTTCGGATTCCTTCAGGAAGAATCTCTCGTACGTGACGGACGTGCGCTCGTTCGATGATAATCTTTCCGTAACATCATCGATGACATATACATACAGTCTTGAAGACCCCGAGACCGGAAAGAAAATCTTGGATAAGAAGAACCTTACGGCTGAACTCAATAGGTCGATATTACTTCTTCCAAAGGAAATATATCATCCGCGCACGGCCGATCCGAGGATAGGCTATTTCTTCACCAAGAGAATCAGGTATGGTAACACGACCGGCACGTCTGTTCCCGTCTGGTATGTGAACCGCTGGAGGCTTGAGCCTTCGGATACGCTGGCCTACAGGAGGGGAGAGAAGGTTGAGCCTGTGAAGCCGATAACATTCTATATCGACAGCGATTTTCCGCAGTGGTGGAAGCCTTATATAAAAGAGGCTGTAGAGCAGTGGAATGAAGTTTTCGAGGAAATCGGATTCAAAAATGCCGTCGTTGCCAAGGAATTTCCGAAGGATGACCCTTCGTTTGACCCTGAAAACATAAAGTACAGCTGCATAAGGTATGCTCCTATAGGTGTGCAGAATGCAATGGGTCCTTCGTGGACAGATCCCCGTAGCGGCGAGATAATCAATGCTTCGGTTTATGTCTATCATGATGTAATAAAGCTTCTTACCAACTGGATGTTCGTCCAGACAGCTCAGGCGGACACGAGGGTTCGGACAAAGGATATTCCTGAGGAATTGCTCGGGGATGCACTGATGTATGTGATAAAGCATGAAGTCGGTCATACTCTTGGACTTATGCACAATATGAGCGCATCGAGCGTCATACCTGTCGATTCATTGCGAAGTCCGTCGTTTACTTCAAAATATGGAACTACGACATCTATAATGGACTACGCGCGTTTCAACTACGTGGCTCAGCCTGGTGACCGTGAAAGAGGTGTAAAACTTACCCCGCCGCGCTTCGGCTCCTACGACAGATGGGCAATCAGATGGGGGTACAAGCCTGTCTTTGACATGGATTCTTTTAAGGAAGAGACGGCATTCACCACCAAGATGATAAGTGATTCGCTCAAGGCTGCCCCGTTCTACCGTTACGGAAAGCAGCAGATGAGTTTTGTATTCTTCGATCCGAGTTGCCAGACTGAAGACCTCGGGGATGATGTGCTCAGGGCTTCGGAATATGGAATTGAGAATCTGAAGTATATAATGGCAAATTTCATGGACTGGATTCCAGATGAGGATGATATGGATTATGAGTTCCGTACAGGGATATACAACACAATCCTGAACCAGTACATCAGATATATTAATCATCTTCTGTTCAATATAGGAGGTCTCTACAGAAATGAGTCCCTTGCCGGAGATCCTTATCCACGCTATGCGAACGTTCCCCGTGAAAAGCAGAGGAAAATTATAGACTATGTGCTGGCGCAGTATAGTAATCTCGACTGGATTGACTCTGAAAAAGTGCTTTCAAAGCTTCCTGTTGTCGGCAAGCCTTCTTCGGCTGTACGCAGTTCAATCCGCTCGCTGCTTTTCCAGACTCCTTATATGACGGATAAGACTGATGGTGTGGCAACGAGTGAATATGGGCTTCAAGACTGTATGGACAGGATTTTTGACTTTGTCTGGAACACCGGGAGCCGACCTCTGACAGCGGAGCAAAGGGTTTTGCAGAAGGATTTTGTCGGGACATATATGACGATGGCCTCATTCAGTATGCCTAATGGAAAGTCAAAGTCGCTTGAATTGTGCGGCCTTGGTTATGGTTGCTGTTCGGACAGCCTTGTCTCGGGAGAATTTCATTACGATTCTGTAAATGGATTTGAATGGCTTCCGAGGCAGATTTTCAGCACAGGCACTCTCACACAGGCTTTTGTTTATTCTGTGCTTGACAGGGCGTATGGGCTGATGTCACGTCGGAAAGCATCGGCAAACGCCGACGATAGGGCTCATTATGAACTCCTTATGGAAACGATTGCTTATGGTCTTAAAAATGGTTCGGGAAAATGAAGGTTAGCACAGGATATGTAGCAGCGTTTCTTACGCTCGCTTTCTGTCTGGCTCCTGTCTATGACTTGGCCGGACGTTCAAAGAAGAAAAAGGAAAAGACGGAGACAGTGTCCGTGAAGAAAACCCCTTATGAGGAGTTTCTTTCCAAGAAAGGACTTGTTTCTGCCCGCGGCGGTTCAGTTTCTGTTTTCAAGGACGGAGACAAAGTCTATATCGAATTTCCTGATTCCCTAATGGGCAGTGAACTTTGTCTGTCGAGCCATGTCCTTGAAAGCAGTGACATAATGCTTGCAGAGGGGTTAAATGTCTCCGGAAAATCTACGGATTTCAGAATTTACAGGACGGACTCTCTCGTCGTTTTTAGAATTCCCAAGACTCCGGTTCTTGTTTCGGAGAGGGATTCTTCCACATTGAAGGCCTTTGATTTGTCTGTGACGGAGGCTGTGAAATACGCATTTCCGATAAAATATCGCAATTCAGACAGCACTGCCGTCGTGTTTGACGCAACAGAACTTTTCGATTCTTCGGAAGATGCTACGGTCAGTCTCTATGCATCATGGTTTGGATCATCCCAGATTGCCGAGAGCACGAAAGTGGATGAACTTTCTGAATTGAAAGATGTTATGGCCTTCCCGGAGAGTGTAGCGCTTGTTCAGGACGCCACGTTTGACGTGAAGCTCGCAACTGGCCACGATGCACGCGTCTCGACTACTGTGGTCACGACGCTTTCTGTTCTTAGTGACAATCTCATGCCTGTAAGGAAAGCTGACAGTCGAATTGGACTGATGACCACAGCAGGACAGCATTTTGATTCCAAGGAAGGATTCAAAAAAATCAGGCTTGCAAACCGTTGGGATTTGCGTGACGGAAAGAAAATAAGGGTCTATGTCGATACGCTCATGCCTCTTTCGTGGCAGAAGGCTGTCGGGGATGGTCTTCGTGCATGGAATCCGGCTTTTGAAAAGGCGGGTCTCGGGGCAGACGTAGTAGAGGTTTTTCCCTATCCTTCCGACAGTACCTTCTCTGCTTTTAACCCGGCCGTCAGCACTGTTTCGCTTTGCGGTGGCGGTGGAAGGGAGATCCATGCACGCATATCCACGGACAGCAGAACCGGTGAAATCCGCAGATTCTCTATGAGCATTCCGGGTAATTACCTTCTTAGTCTGCTGTTTTCCACTTCGTTCACAATAGGCGATGTGGATTCGAGGTATCTCAGTTATAATCTTCCTGACGATGCGGTCTGTGATGTTATCAGAGCTCAGACAATGAAGATTTTCGGGCGCGGACTTGGTCTCGGGCGCAACTGTGCCGGCAGTCTTGCCTACACGCCGGAAGAGCTTCGCAGTCCCGAATTTACTCAGAAACATGGCATCACGGCTTCAGTGCTTGATAATGTGCTGTTCAACACACTTGCCCGTCCTGGAGACAAGGAAAGGGGAGTTGTTACTATCGTTGACCGGATTGGCCCTTACGACGAGTATGCAATAGAGTGGCTTTATGGCTCATATTCAAACGATTCGGTGACTGAAGAATCCCTCGATTCGCTTGTGTGCTCGAAGATTGGGAAAAGGGAGTTTCTCTATGTGCCTCTTCAGCAGAACAGTCCTGACCCGCGTCCGAACGAATACGACCTCGGTTCTGACCCTTTTGCTGCGTTCGATGCGGCAATGTCACACCTCCATTTTGCTGCAGCAAATGCAGACAAATGGTTCGCTTCTCCGGACATTCCGGAGAAGGAATTTAAGCAGCTCTATGTGGAGTGGATTTGGATGAAAATGATTGATAATCTAAAGATTCTCTCTCCTCTTGTGGGTGGTGTCATTTCGGATGACGTGCGTGCAGGAAGTGGAGAAACTCACTTCAAGGCTGTTCCGGAAGCAGTCCAGCGAGAGGCAGTGCGCAGGATTCTCTCCACACTGACTGATGTCAGCTGGCTCGATGCCAACAAGAATCTCATGACGATGTCGGGCGCCTATGCAACTTACAGCGGTCTTACATACATGAATCTTGTCGGGCAGTCTCGTCTGCTTTTCCGCCTGCCGTACATAGCACGGGCGCAGCGACTTGCCGGGAGCACCTACACTCGCGAGAAGTTTCTTTCGGATTTTCAGGACACTATTTTCGCAAATCTGCGCAAGGGACGCCTTGGAGTTCAGGAGGACGATATGATTATTCGTTATCTGCGTGCTCTCATGTTAATGTCCCCTGTCCTTAAGACTAATTTCGACACAGCATTCCGCATAAATGAAAAGTCTTTTGATGACGGCCTTTTCCTGCCGCTTTCAGGCGTTTCTATGATCGATATGGAGGGTCAGGACGTTGTGGCAAAGAAAGCTCTTGAGAATGCCCGTAAGGCGCTTATTTCGGGACGCTCCCATGCTCGGGATCCTCATGTTGCCGGAAAGATAGACTATTTGATATATTGTGCGGATGTAGCATTAGGGAAGAAATAATCAAGCAAAACTTTAATATAGTGGTTTTATGAAAAGGTTTTTTTATGTTGCGGCAGCGCTGTCTTTGCTTGCCGTCTCCTGCAAGGAGGAAATCAAGGAAGATGTTCTTGAGGTTGTCTCGTCTTCCACGGTAGTAGGTGTCGAGGGTACGACTCAGGCTCTTAAATTCACTACGAACAACCCATGGTCAATCACTTGCGACCAGACATGGGTAACTTTCGACAAACAGTCAGGTGATGCCGGCGATGGTGCCGTGAACATGACTGTTGCTGCAAATGACACTTATGACGGACGTTCGGCAAAAGTTACGGTCAAGGCTGGTTCAAAGTCTCATGTTTTGAGCGTCACCCAGTTTGGGAAGACTGAATTCGGCACGGCAGTAAGGCTTTCATTGTCTTCTGAAGAACAGGACATCACTATACCGGTTCTTTACAGTGTTGAATATGAGGTCAAGGTTGATGAGGATGCAACTGACTGGCTGTCTATTGTTCAGACCAAGGCATCTCTCGCGGAAGGTACGGTCATTGTTCATGTCGCGGCCAATGCCTCTCTGACATCACGTACCGGCAGCTTTGAAATTACAACGAAGGAGTACAGCCAGAAATATGTCGTAGAACAGAAGTCCGTCAAAGTGATGACAAAGGCGGAGGCTGTTTATCTTGGTTCTCTGCAGGATATTTATGATGATGAGGCCGGTGTGTTCAATACGTTCCGCCAGTTTGCCGTTATACTTTCCGATGACGATAACAACACGGTGGTCCTTACTGTAAATACCGCGTCAGAGGTTGAACCTTCAGTTGTTCCTGCAGGTTCCTTTGTCGTTGATGATTCAGGCAAGCATTCTGCCGGCACATTCTCTCTCAAATCACCGGGCGGTCATGAACGGTATTATACCATGATGACTGTTGCCGGCAACGAACTTGTTGTCATTGACGGCGATGTGAAAATTTCTGGAGGTCCTGAAACATATAGTATTGCCGCTACTCTTTATGACGAGTCAGAGGTTGATTATAGTTTTTCTTATCAGGGATCGATTTCCGTGACTGACAAATCCTTTGGTGCCGAATGCACGGGCTTTAAGCGTTATGGGCAATATAATACTTACTTTGCCGGCGGCGCACAGGAATGGTCGGTATCTCTCATGACTTCTGACAAGGACAAGGCTGATAATCCTGTCTTTTTGAGGAATATCCATCTTACGGTTTATGGCACATCTGCGCAAGAAAGTGAACTTCCTGTGGGCGAGTTCAAGTATGAGGTTCCTGAAGCGGACGAGTCTCTTGGCAAGCCAAAGGGCATTACACGAGCTAACCCTCAGACATTCAGTTTCTCTGCTGACAATGGTGGCTGGGTGACGGTCACTCCTGCTGATGAAACTGCTCCTTCTCTTTCCATTGCGAAGAATGATGACGGAACTTATGCATTCTCATTCTCAGGAAGTTTCATTATGAGTGAGGATATCTACGATGATAACGGGGAATTTGTCGAGACTAAGAACACTCCTTTCTCTTACGATGGAAAACTTGAAAGCGTGTATCTTCCTGAACCTGAAATATGGTCGAAGCCTGTGCTTGACGTTGATACTGAGTTTACCAATGCTTTCAATGCTAAGTATCAACCTCGCTATTACGGCCATGTCTTCGACGAGAATAACGATGTTTTCTTCTTTGGCTTCACTCCCGTCAATGATGAGTTTGACGTAAGTCTTTCAGTCAGTGTAAAAGGCAACTATGTCTTTGTGCCGGATTTAAGGAAGCGTTATTGTACGACTCCTTTTGGAACTGGTACATTCACTTTCTCGAAGACAGGTGGTGATAATACCCTCATTCCTCTTGCAGAGGGCAAAGCGCCTCGTCTTTATATTAAGAATACATATACCGGAACGGTTTTCTATATCACTGGCGGTTCTATTACTCTGACGGATAGTAAAATTACTTATAACCTTACGGCAAAACCGAAAGGCGGAGATGAGGTCAAGTTTACAGGCTCTCATGACGCACTTTTCTATTTTGCAATGGATTATACTAAAGTTGCATCGCAGTGTACTCTCTTTAATATTGAGTAGTTTTTTCTGATATTTTAAACGACAAAGGCGGTCGGAAAAATCCGGCCGCCTTTTGTGCATATTACCGACGAGGCGTAACGCAGCCATTCGCCTAAATTTGGATTTTTACCACAGGAAATTGTTGAAAGGGTAGCGCCCTGCGTGGATTTCAGCGACCATCTTGTAGAGGTCGGAGCGGAGTTTGTCTATGCCGATTTTCTGCTTTGCCGAGATGAATATGCAGGGCGTGTTCTCTTTTGCAATCCAAGAGTTCTTGTACTCTTCAAGCGTGTAGTTCTCAGGTTTTTTGGGCTCCAACGAGAACTCGTCGTATTCTTCGTGGCGGTAGGCGTCAATCTTGTTGAAGACGACGAAGATAGGCTTGTTGATGGCTCCAATATCGCGGAGCGTCTCATTGACCACGCGTATGTGCTCCTCGTGGTTGGGGTGGGATATGTCCACGACATGCATGAGTATGTCAGCCTCCCTCACCTCGTCAAGTGTGCTCTTGAATGCCTCCACGAGCTGTGTGGGCAGCTTTCTGATGAATCCGACAGTGTCGCTGAGCAGGAACGGGACATTCTCTATGACGACCTTTCTGACCGTGGTGTCAAGCGTTGCGAACAGCTTATTTTCGGCGAAGACGTCGCTCTTTGCCAGCATGTTCATAAGGGTGCTCTTTCCCACGTTTGTGTAACCAACTAACGCAATGCGCACGAGCGAGCCTCTGTTTCCTCGCTGCGAGGCCATCTGTTTGTCTATTTTCTTGAGCTGTTCTTTTAGTCTTGCAATTTTGTCCTGTATGATTCGCCGGTCGGTTTCGATCTGTGTCTCTCCAGGGCCCCTCATTCCGATTCCTCCCTTCTGTCTTTCGAGGTGCGTCCACATACGGGTAAGACGTGGCAGAAGATATTGATACTGTGCAAGTTCCACCTGTGTTTTGGCGTATGCAGTCTTCGCTCTTTGTGCGAATATATCAAGGATGAGGTTTGTCCTGTCGAGAATCTTTATGTTCAGCTCCCGCTCTATGTTTCTCAACTGGGTAGGGGAGAGTTCATCGTCGAATATTGCGACATCAATCTCGTTAGACTCTATAAACTGCTTTATTTCGTCTAATTTACCGCTTCTGATATACGTTCTCGGGTCAGCCTTATCCACCTTCTGAACGAAGCGTCCGCGCCCCTCTACGCCCGCCGTTTCGGCCAGAAATTCGAGTTCATCGAGATATTCGTTCACTTGTGCCTCATCGTCACCCTGTTTAAGGACGCCGATAAATATGGCTTTCTCGACATATTTCTTGATTATAATAGGTTCTGAATTTAGCATAAAACCATTTAATTTTTATCGAAAAATAATGGCGACCGAATCAGATTCAATCGCCATTATTTTATATCCATAGAGTAACTCTAACTTGTCTTCTTATTGTTTTAGCTTGCATAAATAAGAGGAGAGCAATCCTGTCTTATTTATTGTTTTAGCTTGCATAAATAAGATGGAGAGCAAGGCTTGCGAGGAGTTAAAACCGCAGCAACCTAAATGTTTGTGAGGATTTTGACGACGAGTGAAACGCAGCTATCCGCTTATTTATGTAAGCGTACTAACGAAGCTGGAAGTAGACAGGGAAGGTGTAGGTCACCGGCACCGCACGGTCACGCTGCTTTCCCGGAGTCCACTTCGGCGACATAGAAACGACTCTGACTGCCTCCTTGTCGAGTGACGGGTCAACGCCACGGAGGACTTTAACCTTTGTGACTGAGCCGTCTTTCTCCACTGTAAACTGAAGTGTGACACGTCCCTGAACACCATTTTCCTTTGCGATTTCAGGATAAACCAACCTCTTGTTCACCCAAACTGAGAACTGGTTCGCATCACCTCCCATGAACGAAGGTTTCTCCTCTACGAGCTGGAACGGAATTGCTTCTTCCTCGACAACTTCTTCCTGGACGTTTTCAACGTAGTCCATAATCTCGACTCCCATGTCGCTATTATCCTCAAGCGAGAGGAAATCGTTGTCAATCTTGATTTCGTCGTCCACGATGTCGATCTGGTCAGAGAGTACCGGAATCTTCGGCGCCTCAGGTGGAGGTGGAGGAGTTTCCTGGGTGATAGGGATGATTTCTTCCTCCTGAACTACCTGATTGTCAGCTTCGAGCGTGCTTACCTGCGCATCCCTTGACGTCCAGTTGAACGCAATATAGACGGCAGCCAGGGCAATTACCAGTCCGATTTCCACGAACAGCAATTTCTTGTTTTCAAGACTTGCTTTTGGTGACTTCTTAACTTCCATAATTATATAGAATCTTTTTTTATTTATTTCCGATCTTACTTCCTTCTTCGGCAAAGGTTCGCCGGCGTAATGCTGCGCCTGCCATAAACCAAGAGCCATAAAGTCGTGTAAAGTTAGAAATAATAATTTTTATAACAAACTTTTTGTTTATTAGTTGTAGATTTGCAGAAAATTTTGGTAGCCCGAAAACGGGTTTCCTTTGTATTTGTGCGTATGATTTCATATTATTTTCAGGACACTGACTTTAAATTCCGCGACCGTCGTAGAACGAACGAGTGGTTGAAACTTGCGGCCGAGAGCGAAATACGTCGAATAGGGAATATATCGATTATTTTCTGTTCGGACAATTACGTGCTTGACATCAATCAGAAGTATCTTCAGCACGATTATTTTACGGATATTATAACTTTCGATTACTGTGAGGGGGACCGTCTTTCCGGAGACCTTTTCATTAGTGTTGATTCTGTCCGTGAGAATTCCGTTGAGTTTGGAACCGAATTCAAGGATGAGTTGAACAGGGTCATCATCCACGGCCTTCTTCATCTTGTCGGATATGACGATCACACCGAGAAGGACATTAAACTTATGCGCTCGAAGGAGAATTACTATCTGTCCTTGCGCGAACTCCTGTAGTTGCTTTAGATTTGAGAAATTCTAAATAAATCCATATGAAGGGATTCAACGAATATGACGTCATCGTAGTCGGGGGAGGCCACGCAGGTTGCGAGGCCGCGATGGCTGCTTCTGAGCTTGGCTCTAGTACTCTCCTGATTTCGATGGACATGAACAAGTTTGGGCAGATGTCGTGTAACCCTGCGGTCGGCGGAATTGCGAAGGGACAGATTGTGCGTGAGATCGATGCCCTCGGGGGATACATGGGAATCGTGACCGACCTTTCTACTCTTCAGTTTCGGATGCTGAATCGCTCAAAGGGCCCGGCAATGTGGAGTCCGCGTGCGCAATGTGACAAAAACCGATTTAGTAAAATTTGGCGAAAATTACTTGAAACTAATTGTAAATTAGATATTTATCAAGATACAGTCACTGAATTCCTTTTCGAGAATTCAAAAATCGTGGGCTGCTGTACGACTACCGGTGCAATTTTTAAATCTCAAGCGGTTATCCTCACTGCCGGAACCTTTCTTTCGGGTCGGCTTTTCATTGGACAGAATGACTTTGTCGGTGGAAGAATAGGGGAGATGTCATCCTTCGGACTGACAGAACAGTTGAAGGCCATGGGCGTCAGGACCGGTCGGATGAAAACCGGAACTCCTCCGAGAATCGATATTTCTTCAGTGGATTTGGATTCGCTTCCCCTTCAACTCGGTGACGAGTCTCCAGAGAAGTTTTCTTTCCTTCCCTTCCTTTCCACGGCGCAAGGAGAGACTTCTCAGATGCCTTGTTATATTCTCCATACGAACGAGACTGTCCATGACATACTTCGTTCCGGGTTTAAGGACTCTCCTCTATTTTCCGGAAAGATTTCCGGAGTCGGTCCCCGCTATTGCCCGAGCATTGAAGACAAGCTCAGGACATTTGCCGACAAGACGGAACACCAGCTTTTTCTGGAACCTGAAGGGAGTGACACTAATGAATATTACTTGCAGGGTTTCTCCTCTTCTCTGCCGCTTGAAGTTCAGCTCGAAGCTTTACGGAACATAAGAGGCCTTGAGAATGTCAAAATTTATCGTCCTGCCTATGCTGTCGAATACGACTATTTCGACCCGACTCAGTTGAAGGCTTCCCTTGAACTTAGGGATATTGAGAATCTTTTCTTTGCCGGACAGATTAATGGAACCACCGGATATGAGGAAGCCGCTGCCCAGGGATTGATGGCCGGCATTAATGCTCACCTGAAGGTTTCCGACAAGGAACCTTTTGTTCTGAAGCGTGACGAGGCCTATATCGGTGTTCTTATCGATGACCTAATCACAAAAGGGGTTGACGAGCCTTACAGGATGTTTACCTCGCGTGCTGAGTATAGGATCCTTCTTCGTCAGGACAATGCGGATTTTCGTCTGACGCCTCTTTCCCATGCAATAGGGCTTGCCGATGATTTTCGATACGACTACACCATGCGAAAGTATGATGCTGTCGCGAGCATCGAGGATTTCTTCAATAACTACTCTATTCGTCCGGAAGATGTGAATGACTATCTTTCTTCGAAGTCGACTGCTGTAATTCCTTCGCGTCGCCGACTTTCTGAACTGGTGTCTCGTCCTCAGGTTTCGGCTTCTGAGATTTTTAAATATGTTCCACGTGGAACTTTTAAAAGGTATGCTGTTTCCGATAGCGCTTTTGTTCCTGATTTAGGTGGGTGTGAGAAATCGGCTGCTATGAATAAGGTTTTGAATATTTCTTCTGACGGGTCCTCTTTTGATGTTTCTAAACAGGAGACTATAGGAGAGTTTACTGAAAGATATCGCGAATCACTGTTTGATATAGCGGGTATTCACATAAAATATAAAGGGTATATCGAACGTGAACGTCAGGTCGCTGATAAGATTAGGCGTCTGGAAAATTTGATTATTCCTGACAACTTTGACTTTGATAGGGTGGAGTCACTTTCAATTGAGTGTCGTCAAAAACTAAAGCGCTATGCTCCGAAGACCATAGCGCAGGCGTCGCGTATTTCGGGAGTGTCCCCGGCTGATATATCAGTTCTTTTGGTGTATTTCGGTCGTTGATGTTGATTCAGGAAAAGCGGTCTGCTTCGTTGGATGCCTTGATGAAATCCTCACAACCATCAGGTTGCTGCGGTATTCATCTTTACCATCCGCCTTGCATCCCATCTTTTTCTGAATCCCCATTTCTCTGCTTTTTGTTCCACGTGGAACATTAGAGTTTTTTTAGTGCCGCCTTGATTAATTGTTCGAGACTTGCTTCTGGGGTTTCTTTGAGCACGGTTGCGAGAGCTTTTGTTACGTTAGGTTTTGTAAAACCAAGCATAACGAGGGCGGTGGTGGCTTCCTCGAGATTCGGGTTTCCTCCAGTTTGGAATATTGTCGTCTGTTCCGCTCCTGCTCCCTTTGTAATCTTGTCCTTGAGCTCAAGAATGAGACGCTGCGCGGATTTGAGACCGATGCCTTTTATGCTCTTTATCCTGTTGATGTCTTCGGCAAGGATGGCATTGCGAAGTTCGTCTGAACTCATTGAAGAGAGCATCATTCTTGCCGTTGCCGCTCCCACTCCCGAGACTCCGATGAGAAGACGGAACAGTTCCCTTTCGTCTTTTGACGCAAATCCGAAATACTGTTCGTCGTCCTCGCGGAGGTAGTGATGAATGTAGACCGTTGCTTCTCCCCGCGTTTTCAGAACTTCGAACGACTGGAGTGAAATGAGAATTTTATAGCCGATTCCGTGGCACTCCAACGTCATTTCTGTCGGGAGTATTTCCGTTATTGTTCCCTTGATATAGTCAATCATAATTTTTGTTTTTTACAAAAGTAGGACAATTTTTCTCAAGATAGAATACTATTTTGTAATTTTGCAGTTTTATGTAGTCTCTGTTTTTGAGGGAGACGAAGAATATTGACGAAGAATGAAAATAGACGAAATAAGAGCAAAGTTTCCTGCACTTTCCGAAACTGTTTACGGAAAACCGCTGGTCTATCTCGACAATGCGGCGACTTCTCAGCGCCCGGAATCCGTACTGAGCATGCAGGATGAGTATTCGCGGACGGCGAATTCAAACATTCACAGGGGAGTTCACTACCTTTCAAACGTGGCTACTGAACACTATGAGCAGGCGCGGGATGCGGTCCGTGATTTTATCAATGCGGAACATCGTGAAGAGATAGTTTTCACGTCCGGCACGACTGCATCAATCAACCTGGTTGCATATTCCTTCGGTGATGCGTTCGTGAAAGAGGGAGACAATGTCGTGGTTTCATGTGTCGAGCACCATTCCAATCTTGTTCCGTGGCAGCTGCTTTGCCGCAGGAAAGGGGCGCAGATGAGGTTTATTCCTGTGGATGATGACGGCACTCTCATGATTGATAGCTTGGAAAAACTTGTTGATGACAAGACGAAGATTGTTGCTGTCACTCAGGTCTCAAATGTGTTGGGTGTTGTAAACCCTGTCAAGGAAATAATAACTTTTTGTCACAGCCGCGGCGTTCCGGTTCTCGTTGACGGGGCGCAGGGAATTGTCCATTGTGGAGTGAACGTGCAGGAGATGGACTGTGATTTCTATGTCTTTTCCGGCCATAAGATTTATGCCGCCACAGGAACCGGAGTTCTCTACGGAAAGAAAAAGTTCCTTGAAGCGATGCCGCCTTTCTTGTCAGGAGGTGAGATGGTGGGGACAGTGACACTTGAAGACACCACTTTCGCACCTCTTCCAATGAAGTTCGAGGCCGGCACGCAGAATTTTATAGGCCAGTCGACTCTTAAACCGGCTTTGGAAGTAGTTAAGGAATTGACAGATAGTGACATAAAGAAATATGGCAATGAAGTTTCCGCTTTTCTTTACGATGAACTTACTGCAATGAACCGCGTAAGGCTGCTCGGCACAGCAAAACCTCGCGTCCCGGTGTTCTCGTTCTCCGTGGACGGGGTGCATCACGAGGATCTGGCGCAGATTCTAGACAAGATGGGCATCGCCGTGCGTTCTGGGCAGATGTGTGCCGAGCCTGTGATGACACGTTTCGGAGTGACAGGCGTACTTCGAGCTTCACTCGCTCCTTACAACACATTGGAAGAGGCTGAAGTTTTTTTGAGGGCCCTTGACAAGGCCGTAACGATGCTTTCTTAAAAGAATTTGATAAAATGTTGAGAAATATGGGCGCAGAAAAAAGTTTGACAGAAGTTGAAACTGAAATTGTCGACGAGTTTTCGATGTTCGATGAATGGCTTGACAAGTATGAGTATCTTATTGAACTCGGAAAGTCTCTTAAAGGCTATCCGGAAGAAAATAAAACTGACGATCATTTGATAAAAGGTTGTCAATCAAGAGTTTGGCTTGATTGGAAATATGAAGAAGGGAGGCTGTGGTTCAATGCGGACAGTGATGCCATCATCACAAAGGGAATAATATCCCTGCTCATCCGCATCTATTCCGGACGCACTCCACAGGAAATATCATCATCCGATTTTTCTGTAGTTGAAAGAATCGGGCTCAAGGAAAATCTTTCTCCGACAAGAGCGAACGGGCTCGTGTCCATGATTGAGACAATTCGGAATGCGGCGGCCGCGCAACTCTGCATCAATGCCACGAATATGCAGGCACTTGCCTATAGTATTTAGGAGAGGGGTAACGTGGACAGAAAAAAGTGTGCGGGACTTGAGAGTTTGATAAAAGAGATAAGTTTATTATTTGCAATAAGTTAGAATACTTGCAAAACTTGAGTTTGTTTGATATGGCACTTGAAGGTGATATAATACGGGCACTGAGGCAGGTCTATGATCCGGAGATACCGGTAAACATCTACGACCTCGGCCTCATTTATGAACTCAGGGTAGATGAAGAGCATAATGTTTTCATTCAGATGACTCTGACGGCTCCGAACTGTCCTATGGCAGACTATGTGGTAGATGAGGTGCAGAAATCCGTCGAGGATGTCCCCGGCGTGGTAAGCGTTAAGGTTGAACTTGTTTTTGAGCCGGTTTGGGACAAGAGCAGAATGTCGGAGGAGGCTCTCGTAGAATTAGGGCTTGATGAATAGGGTATATTTTTCTTTAGGAAGTAATTTGGGTGACAGACGAAAGAATATCCTTGAGGCTGTGCGGCTGATGGGGGAGAGGTTTTCGGAGATGGAAGGTACTGATTGCAGGCCTGTCGCGCTGTCTTCCCTGATCGAAACGGAACCCTGGGGATTCGAGTCGGAGGACAAATTTCTCAATTGTGCCGTCCGTTTTGACCTGAATTCTTCCCCACACGATATTCTCAAAACCATCAAATCCATAGAAAGGCGCCTTGGACGGGAGACGTCACCGCCGCAATATGATACCGAAGGCCGGAGAATCTATTCTTCACGCCCCATCGACATCGACATTCTTCTCTACGGCGACGAAACGCTCAACACTCCTGACCTCATAATCCCGCACCCAAGGATGAAGGAACGTGATTTTGTACTCATTTCCCTCCGTGAAATAATGTAAAGCACTTTATTTGGATAAGGTGTGGAATCTTTATATCTTTGGGACGATTGTAGAATCCGGAAGAGGGATAAGTTTCATTAACCCATTTATTTAGAACACTATGAAACGATTTCTATTTTTAAGCATTGCACTGCTATTCTGCGTTGAAGTGATTGCACAAAATCTGATAATGGTAAGCGGTCATGTAATGGACAGCTACGGCGACCCTTTAATCGGAGCGGTCGTCATTGTGAAGGGTTCTGCGTCGGAGGGTGCCGTAACGGATCAAAACGGAAACTATAAGATTCTTTGCAGAAAAGGAGCTACTCTGGTATGTTCATATATTGGTCTGAATTCTAGTGCCAAAATGGTAAAAAATAATTCAAATATAAACTTTACTCTTACTGACCCTGCCGTAGAAACTTTCTGTACCAGTGATTTATGCAACCAAGAGAACCATATGCTACTCTGGGATGGAATTTTTAATCAAAATGAATATCTCTGTAGTAGATAAGGACTAATTCCTGAATTTTTCCTTCTTTCGGATTTTTACTTTTTGCTTTACTTACATTTTGTTTATGATGAAAAAACTTGTTCTTGTGTTGTATGTCGTGGCGTTGGGCTGTCATGCGGCGAGTGGGCAGAATGATACTCGGGCCAATGTCTATGGTGTCGTATCTCAGAAGATTACAGATGATTTCGGGGGCAATAAGAATGAATTTACGTATCCTTTGGTAAGTGCAAATGTCCGGCTTGTGACAGAAAAAAGCGACACTCTTTATGCGACAACAAATTCACAGGGAGTTTTTTCTTTCAGAAACCTTGAACCACAGACTATTCTGTTGAATATATTTTTGGTTGGGAAAAAGTCAGTTTCCGGAAGGTATGCAATTGAATCTGGGCGTAATGCGTTTTATTTCATGATGGAGGATGCTCCGGAGAGACTGGATGGTGCAGCAGTGACTGCCGAAATCCCACTTTCAAAACAAGTCGGTGATACGACAATTTTCAATGCTGCAGCCGTTTCTACTAAAAACGCGGACAATGCGCGGGCAATTTTGGAGCAGTTGCCTGGCTTTCAGGTCGGACAGAACAAGATAACTGTTGATGGAGAGGTTGTGAAACGGACCTATGTCAATGGCGTGCTTATTTTTGGTGACAATACGATGACTGCACTTAATGCTCTAAAGGCAGAAGATGTGTCGAAAGTGCTTGTCTATGATGAGATTGCTCCGGCCGACCGTCATCGTGGGCTGAAACACGCACAACGGCAGAAAGTACTTGACATAAAGACAAAGGAAAAGTTCATGTCTTTGGCTAATGCTGCTGTCGTCACTGGTGGAGGCGTGGATGGAGATGGAGGAACAGGACGCTGGCTCGGTGCGGGCGGTGCGGCATTCTGGTCTGAAATGTTCGGGATAAGTGCATTGGTTTCAGCCAATAATGTAGGTTCTGTCATTGATTGCGATAATATGGATGGATCCTCTCCGAGTGAGATTGTCTTGGCAACACAGCGGCTTAGTGCGTTGTCTTCTTATGACGAAAATGTATCGGCCACTGCATCTGTTTCAAAATATTGGAAGGACCGTCTATATGGCAACGGATTAAAGGCTTCGTATTCCTTCTGCAACGACTGGCATAAGAGCGTGAACCGTGCGCTTACAGAATATTACCGGTCCGATGAGAATCCTGCAATGACCTATTTTGACACATCATCGGTTTCAAGCCTGAGCAGAAAGCATTCGTTTGAAATTTCTTCTATTCTCAATGACACTCCATTGAAAAGTATTAACCTTAGTCTGAATGGTAATGTCTCAAAGTCCAGGTCGGACGGGATTGAGGCCCAGCGTATAATGTCTGAAACAGAGATGATTCGTCACGAGAACAACGGCTCGGATGTAAGGAATTATGGCGTAGGAGCTCGTTTGGAATGGACACATAACGACCTAGAGAAAATCCGTCCATCTTTTGAACTAGAGGCTGATTTTCATGATAACAAGGATGTGTCGTGGAATGTGGACACATTGAAGTCTTCGTACAACCGCCGACTGCTTTCTGCGGACGGATTCGGCAGAGGTATATCAACTAGTGCGGGTCTTTCTCTGGAGTGGATGCTCATAAACAACGATGAACAGAGTCTTTCATTTGTCGGCACCCTCACGTCCGGATACATTCACAGCCGAAGTCGTAATATGGCGATAGACAACATAGACTCGTCAAATCCTTTCATTGACTATGGAAGCACCTACGATTACACATGGAATGTTCTCAATAACTCAGTCGCATTCTCTGGAAGTTATTTAAGAAATGGGCTTGCGATTGCTGCCAATGTCGAGGTTAAGGATACTTACAGGAAGGATAATGAGACTTTGCCGGAATCGGGTGTGTCTAACAGGCATTTTTTCTCGGTTCTTCCGTTGCTTTCCATTAAATATAAGCACTTTTCAATGACCCTTCATACATCATCGGAAATACCATCTCTCGAGCAGTCGAGGAGTCGGATAAGCAATGCAAATCCTCTTGTTCTGATCGGAGGCAACCCTCAATTGCAGCAGGAATATGGGCTGTCCGGAAAGGTCGCATATAGTACTCCTCTGGGAACGAAGCGTAAGATGAACCTGATAGCAATTCTTGACGGACAATGTCATTTCAATAGTATTGTCTCCGCGACGAGGTATTTTGATTCTGAGACGGTCTTGCCTGAATATAGTAACTACATCGTGCCGGCCGGTGCAATTTTAAACACTTTTTCAAACGCATCTGTTCCGGCATGGCAGATTGAAGGTTCTGTCCATGTTTCTGGTGCTATTGTTACGAACAAACTGACTTTGAGCGCAAATGCAACCGGGCATTACAAAGAGCGGCCGCAGTATTCGGGAAATGCGATTGTCGGTTTGGCCGAAGGTTTTGCCATGCTTTCTGCAAACATGAGGTACACAGCGATACGGAAAAAACTATTCTTTAATCTTTCACCAAAAATCCATTACGGGAAGTCATTCAGTGACAGTTCGGAGACAATTTCAGAATGGCTTTCGTTTTCAGCGGGATTTTCAGCAGACTATATATTTCTCAAAAAAGGAAGGCTTTGTATAAACAATGATATTTTCTATAATCTGCACCTTTCTGGCTTCGGCCAAAATGTCCTTACTGATAGGCTCAATGCCTATGTGGAGTGGCGTATGCTGAAGAATAGCCTTACGCTGCGCTTTGGAGGATATGATTTGCTCAATTCATCTGCAAAGTATGTCACGAAAGCCACGGCTATTTATAACCGACAGAGTTGGACACCGTCGTGGGGGCGTTATTTCATGTTCACAGTTGCGTATGATTTCCGGAAAAAGAAATGATAGGTAGATTCTGCGTATTGCAGGGTAAAATACAACACCTTTACCGGCGTATTATAGGGTAAATGTCGCTTAAAGTTTCGAGTTAAACCGCAAAATGTTTTTTATAAAAAACATTTTGCGGGCATTTTTGTTTTTTATAAAAAACACTTTATATTTGTGTACTCAAACAAAAAGATATGGACAGGTTATTTCAGCGACACGATGATTATATAAGGGTCACTCCTACAGAGTATGTCCGCGACTTTATGGACAAAGTCAGTTGGGACAGCCGCCTGGTCTGCATAAGGGGGCCAAAGGGAGTGGGAAAATCCACTTTGCTCAGACAGCGCATCAAACTCAATTATGCGGCAGGAGACAGACACGTTCTGTATTGTTCTGCCGATTCGGGATATTTTTCCAATCACAGCCTTTTGGATACAGCTGGAGATTTTGTGAAACTTGGCGGAACCCATCTTTTCATTGATGAAATTCACAAATATGAGAAATGGAGCATTGAAATAAAGGAAATTTATGACCTTTATCCGCAGTTGCATGTCGTCCTGAGCGGCAGTTCGTTGCTGGCGCTCAAAAGCGGTCTGGCAGACCTTTCTCGCAGGATGCTTCAGTACGATATGCCGGGACTTTCTTTTCGTGAGTATCTGCGTTTTGATAAAAGACTTGATTTTCAGGCTATTAGTTTGGATGATCTTTTGAATAAGCCGGCTGAATTGTGTTTTGAAGTAAGGGAAAGGTGTAGCCCGTTGGAGTATTTTTCCGCTTATATTCAGAAAGGGTATTATCCGTTTTACTTCGAAGACTATTTTGCATACGCACCAAGAGTGGAAAATGTCGTGAACTACACGATAGACAATGAACTTACGTCCCAGTGTGGCGTTGATGTCGCGAACACTAGAAAGATAAAGGCTCTTATGCAGGTAATTTCCGGAATGATTCCGTTTGAGGTGGACACTGCTAAGATCTCCCGAAATCTGGGACTTCAGAGATTGACCCTTCTGCAATATATGAAACATCTTGAAGATGCGAAACTGATAAGAAGACTTTTCGCCAATCTTCTTACAACGCGTGATTTGCAGAAGCCTGATAAGATATTACTGGACAATCCTAATCTATTGTATGTCTTATGTCCGACAATTCCTGCAACCGGGACGGTTCGTGAGACTTTTTTCTGTAATCAGCTTGCCTCTTCCGGCCATGTGATAGAATATGGCGGGATGAAAAACGCAGATTTCAAGATAGATGGAAATTATGTGATTGAAGTCGGCGGCAGGGATAAAGGATATTCGCAATTAGACAATACCGAGAACGGATATGTTGCGGCAGATGGTATTGACAGCCCCGTTTTTCGCAAGATTCCACTATGGGCATTCGGGTTTTTGTATTGAAAGGAGGATTTAAAAAGTAAAGCTTCCCTAATTTGAATTGCTATCTTTGATGTCAAATGTGCGTGATTATGAAAAAATGTCGCCTTGTGTATATCGTTCTGAATTTGTCCGTCATTGCGCTCCTTGCCTCATGCGACGACAGCGTCTTATCACGTATGTCCGATGTTGAGGCATTCATTGACAACCGCCCGGACAGCGCTCTTGTTGTGCTGGAGTCGATTCCTCACACGGAACTGACCACTCATCGCAGCCGGGCGAAATATGCCCTGCTCAAATCAATCGCATTGGACAAGAATTACATAGATGTCACTTCCGACAGTATCATCGCCCCTGCCGTGAGCTACTATCGGCATCACGGTTCAGCGGATGAGAAACTCAAGACTTTCTATTACCGAGGAATTGTCTCTTTCTATTCCAATGACTATGATTCTGCAATGGAATGGTTTGTTAAAGGCAATCAGTTTTCTGACGAGGCTGAAGACATTCGTCAGTCAGCGCTTTTGTGTTTCAAAATGTATGAAGTCTATGATTATGTCTTCGATTGGAATACGGCTTTTTCTTTTGCATTGAAATCATCTGATTTATTTTTAGAGTGCAAAGACACAGCGTCATATTTTGAGGCTCGTGACTGTGCTGTTAGAAAAGGACTGATTCTTGAAAAATATGATACTGTTTCTACTCTATTGAGCGAAATGGCGCAATTTAAGGATAGAATTGATTTGTCTCAACTTAGCGAGCTTTATGCAAGTTTATTACAGTTAAAGAGGTGTCAAAATAATTTGCAAGTATCAGATATAGAAGAGTATTTGAAATCTGTTTCAAATGAAGAATTAATAGATTGGATCACTGTCGCAAATGCTTATTACACTATAGAAGACTACAATTCGTCACTTTGGGCGTTAGAAAAATATGATAAAGAATCTGCCGATAGTTCAGCTTCTTACAATTCCGTTATGGCCCACAGCTCTTATGAAATTGGTGACTTTAAACGTGCATTTGAAGCCTACTCCAAATATGTAAGTCTAATTGGAGACCGGGAACAGAAATCTTTACGTTCAGAAGCTCGTTTTCAAGAGGAACGGCTACGTAAAGAGGTTGATCTTCAAAAACATAAGAATTCCATATTAGTTACCGTTTTTGTGCTTATCATAGTTATATTGTTGTCTATTATGGTTTTATTGATTTTGAGACAACGTATTAGAAATGCAAGGCAATATAGTCGTAGTCTCGAAAGTGAACGTGCTGAACTTTTGAAGAAGAACGGAGATCTTAATGATTATTTTGAATTGGCAAAGGCTGAAATAGAACGGCTAAAGGCGTTACGTAAGAATCGTGGGTATGACAGAGAAACCTTGATGCTTATACGCCGTCGTTTTGATTTACTGAACTCAATTATTATTGGGGAGATATCGAAAAATTTAAAGCATATTTCCACAATAGAAATGACATCGTTCTTGGAGAATAAAACAGATTTTATCAATTCAAATAAAGCGTCTTATCTGGTTTCGCACCACGAGATAATGGAAAAACTTATAAAAAAGGGTCTTGACGACAATGAAATTGATTATTGTTGTCTCTATGCTTCCGGAATGAATAGTCAGAATGTTGCTGATTATCTCTCGGTATCAATAAAATCTGTCTACAGAACAAATTCATCAATAAGGGCAAAATTGAAGATAAATAGTAATGAAAGTAGTCTGCCGACCATTATAAACAGAATGTTTTCTCTGATTAGTGATTAGTTTTTTTATGTGATGGATGTACTTTTGTTTCCTATTTAAAATGATGCTATACGATTGAATTCCAGTGAGTTAGTAAGAAATGCTCAAACCCGGGCGATTATTCGATAAGTTATTCTGTACTAATTTGTTATATCTAAAATATTGCTGGAAATAGAAAATTTGCAAAAAGGTATTAGGTTACGTAGTTTTACGGAAAGTTAATCATCAAAACTATGAAACGAATAACACTGCTGATGTCCTCATTATTGATGGCATTTACAATGGCTTCTTTTGCCGCAACTTCATTTTCTCAAGAAGGTCCTCGAAATCCCATTGAAATCAACATTGGGAAAGACAAGGACAAAACCAAAGCGCCTCGTGATTTGGAACCTGATATTAGGGCATTCATTGAAGGCTCTGTTCTATCTGTTGAACTTTTCGAAGTCGGTCCTGCGACAGTCTATGTCGTGGATTCCAGAGGACAGGTTGTTTCTTCCGAATCTACGGAAGGATTCGAGTATGAATCAGTGTCTCTTCGTGTTCCTTCACGAGGCGACGTCTATACTCTCGTCATCTGGGGCACCTACCTTTATGGCGAGGGAACCTTTATAGTTGAATAATTAAGAAACCTTCAAAAAATAACCTGCATCATCTTTCTCATTCTTTTCGGTCTATATTTATTTTCTCATCAGTCGTGTACCTCCAGTACACTCCTTCTTCCAAAAGAAATCTATACTCGAAAATAATTGACAAATCTGACGCAGTTTATTTTTTTCATGTTTCTAACACCATCAAACATTTTATCATGAAACACAGAATTATCTTATTTTCAATCCTTTGCACACTATTCTCCGTAGCGTGCGTGAAAGAGCAGGGTATTATGCCTGAAGAGGCAAAGTTCGTAAATGTCATTGATGAGGACACTGCGTTGCGGAACTTCTCCGTTGCCTTGTCTAAAGCAGTATGCTCCGAACAGCCTGTGCGCGAGTTCCTCAAAAGGGAGGCTCTGAAACAGGTGGACAATGATTATGATGTATTCTATCCTTTTGTTAAGAGCGCCCAAGTCGATGAAAATCGCACTTTCCGTGATGTAATCTGCCAGTATCTTGACGGTGATGTCAATGAGATTGAGAATGCTGTCCCGACCTTGACCATATTGGTTCCGGACATGACATGGCTTGACCCACAGGGGTTCTGCGCCAAGAACTGGGACACTTCTGACCAGAGGGCTGCCGTGACTTACAGAAGGGCGAAGAGCGACAAAAAGGAGCTTTTTGTGAACGGTTATGAACTCGGAGAAATTGAGGATTGCGCAATCCCTGGAGGTACCGTGCTGGTGGTCAAGTCCAACGAACGCATAGTTGCGGATGCAAAGACAAAGTCCGGTGAGCAGACGTTCCGTTTCATTGCCGATGCCTTTGACCCGTCAAAGAACGAACCCATGACGAAAGATATCAGATATACAGGAAAATATACCTTCGAGTGGTATGCCTATCAGGACAAGGAAGACAGTTCCGACAGAATGACCACAGTAGCTCTGAATAAAATCAATCCGGACATACTTACGGCCTACAACTTGTTCAAAAATGACAGATATGCTTGTCAGAATGACTACATATATTACGGAATTACTCCGGAGAAAACGCAGGGCAAACTTCTTCCTGATGTCCGTCCTACATTGGTAAGGTTTAAGATCAACCCGTCTTCTTTTGATTCCTTATTTGATGACATAACAGGAAACGATAGGAATTTCACTGATTGCCTTGATACGGATGACAATGGAGGCCGTAGGCCAGAACCGACTGTGCAACAGGTTTATGATGCCTTGTGGGCAGAAGGAGCGTTGGAAATAGCCTTGGATGTTTATGGAAATGATTCAGATGGCAAGGCAGTACTGTTGGACAAAAGGGTCTATGATGTCAAGGCTAAGGATTTGTTTACGGTAAAGGAATATGGCATATCGAAGTCAACATGGAATTCCACTATGTTCAAGTGGTATGTCACATGGCAGTATAAGATGGAAAAACGCGATGAAACCACGCTGGATTCAAAATGGTATTATCCTGCTGACCCTATTGTGTTCCCGACATGGAATCTGCTTACGAATTCTTCGTATTATGTACATGTGTATGAAATCGACTCTAACGCAGATATAGAAAAGACTATAACAGTAACAACAAAGTCTTCCATTTCAACCAGCGTTAAAGTGACAACAACAGATGACAATAATGTCCTTAAGACAGAACAGGGTTGGACAGTCACCGATGAAACAACTAAAACGACGGTAATAAACATGAAGTGGAAAGAGGACAATGATGAGATGGGAACTATTCTTGTCAAGTATGGAGACAAATGTGTGTCTGCACCATCTCAAACTGGCTATTATGTAGTACCATCGTATACGACAGGCAGCCGTTTCACTTGTACTATTTTGCCCGCGAGATATTGATTTATTTGAATTGTTCCCGGTATTTGTTCATCAAGAGCCGGGGATATGAGAACACTATTTGTAGACTAAATATTTCATTGTATGAAAAGAATTTATCTTATTGCCATCGCTTTGTTGTCGATGTCTCTGTTGTCCTGCCAGAAGGAAGACGTGGCTGATTATCAGATTTGTTTTGCAAAAGATTCCGATTTTCAGCATTCTGTCGACAAGGAGTCTCCGAAGGTCAAGGAAGTCTATGGCTACATCATGAATGAACTTATCGGCGAGTATGAGAAGCAGTATCCCGATATGCGAATGAAAGTTTCTGTCCGTATGCCCGGTTCAGCAGATGTTGAGGCCATGCATACGTTCGACAACGCAAGCGAGGAATTGAGGAGGATTGAAAAAATCGCTAAAAACATGGTGAAATTGTCTTTGTCGGAGGATACTGATACGGGAAATTTTACGATTGCATACAAGTTGACCCTCTATTGTTTCTCGTCAGACCATAAGCATAGTCAAAATACCATTTGCGAAGTACCGTTTTTAGTGGAGTACAAGGGCGGCGAGTGGAAGAAGTGACGATGAAAAAGATTCATTTAATCGCCGTCGCACTGCTGTCGCTGCTGTGCTTCACGGGGAAGGGTCTCAGCGCCTAGGAAAATTGGACGTTCAATCATCACGAGTTCAGGCTTGGAGCGGCCTGGAGTCCTCTCCTTGCCGGATTTACGTTGGGGACGAACAATGACATAATGAAGGAGCAGGAGGGCTGGAAATTTGGACAGCTGCATACAATGCCGGCCGCTGTTGTCAGGGTCTTTTCATGTAATGTATGCAGATAAGTGCATAACTGCGAAGCATAAGACTCCGCTTCCTTTGTCCTCAAGATATTATTTTGATGTTCCTTCTTATACAACAGGAAGCCGCTTCACGTGCACGATACTACCTTGTAAATATTAGTTATTGTATGCTTTGCTCAGGGATCTTATGTTTTGCAGAAAATGTAAGTTCCCTGAATATGCTCGTCGATAACTCATATTAATTGTATAACTTTGTGGGAAATAAACAGTTGTATATGAAAAGAATTCTTTATTGTTTCTTGGGGATCCTGTCCATTGCTGCGGTTTTGGGATGCAAAAAAGAAGAGAAGCTCGGCGCACATGAGGCCAATGCGAGAAAATTGTATGGAGAGTATCGGTTGGAGAGCATTCATTGGGCTGGTATGAGCGTTGATCTGGGCAACTATACGGGCGGGAAATGGGACCTTTGGGAAGATTTCCGGAAGAAGGCAGGGTATTGCGAGGATGATTATGGCGCGATTGTAAAAGCCGGCTCGGAGATGTCTTCTTATGGCAATGTGTTAATTCCTGAGGTTTGGTTCAATATTTCTGTCCCATTGCCATACTATTCCGTTGTTGATGGAAAATGGCACTGCTCACGGATTCGTGAAATGAAACTACCTCTCAGAACCCCTATTGAATATGTTGATTTGTCAGTCCAATGGGATATACAAATCCTAAGTTCAATGACCCAAATGATGTATTCCTTTCAGGGATAGACGCGTTCTCTGTGGTTGTTAGCTCGTTTGATGACGGCAGTTTTGAATTCCGTATGCATTGCATCTTTCCTCATAACGAACCGAACGGGCAGCAGTTGAATGACGATTACTTGAGTTTCAAGTTCGTTGTCGTTCGATAGACAGGCTGAGTTTTGAATCATTTATTTATCAAGAATGAAACATTCGTTAACGAATAAGTATAATGTTGCATCTTATACAACCGGGGATTATTTTACATGCACAATTCTCCCTCTTAAATATTAAACGGCAATGCAAATGAAAAAGACATTTATTCTATTTCAGATGCTTTTTGTGATGGCGGCTTTTTGTTCCTGCCAGCACAAAGAGACTGATGACAAGGCAGTTATCAACGAAGTTTGTGATGATATCTGTGGAGCGTACATCCTTGAAAGCGTATATCGTGTAGATGGAGCAGCGATGGATCTTGACGGGGATGGAGAGTCGCGTCAAGAACTGATTCATGAGTTTAGCAAACTCCCATCCGCAGTTCCGGCGCTGACTTATATCGTTCGCATCGAAAGGGTGCAGGAGTATAATCTGAAAAAATATTTCAGGATGGAGATACCTGTCCAGTATCTTGACTACGATGCCTCCTCAAAGAAATATTCTTTTGCCAATGAGGATGGGCATGGCGGCACGGCAAATTTTTCGCTGTATTATTATATTCTGCCTTCTGGCGAGCTGTGTTATGGCTCATATACTGGCCAGTCCGGACAGTTTGCTTCTGATTTGCCTGTCGAGAGCGGAAAAACAGGAGTGGATGTCGCAGATGCACGGTTTTATGATTATGTCAGGTTTGGTGACGATGAGTTGAGCTTTATTGTGAATGCCTGGTACTATGACTTTGCTTCCGGGAAATATGCTAAATTTCCGGTATCTTACACATACAGAAAAGTTAGCTGATTATCTAATTCCTCAAAATACTGAACTATGAAACGATTTGTTTGCAATTTAATCGCCCTTATACTGGCGATGACAGCTTGCGTCTATATGACATCTTGTACAAAGGCAAAATCTCACTCATTTAAAATTGAATTTTCCATTGATGGATGCCCGCTATCTTATAATCGCACCTATTACGATGGTTCCTCTGTTGTTGTAAATCATATATATAGTGGTGACCCTACCAATCCGAGTTTTGGGGACGGAAAGAAACGGGAACTGTTATTGTATTATCACAACAAGAATTTTTCTCAGAAGTTTGCTGGACCGACTTATTGTTATATACCGTCATCCGTAGTTAAGAGCAAGATGCTTATGAATTGTTTTCCGTGGGATTTTGCTATTCGTATATATGCATCACAGAAGTTGTCGAAATATAAAAACGGGACAACATTTGAAGTTGGAGGTGATGATTGTACGATAAGTATAGAGCATTCATTATTTACTGTGGTTCCGGAAGATGCGCTTAATAAAATTGAAAATGACGACAGGGGAGATTATATGTTTGAATCAGGTCTGGCACCGAGTTCTACACAACAACCTGACGTCTTGTCGGGAAGTGTAACATTGTCACATTATGAGCGTGATGTTATTCACGGTGATTCTTTTTCCGGTACTTTTGACCTTGTGATAGCTGTTCCATTTGTAGTTGATGGAGAGACCGTTATAAACAAGATTCATCTTGAAAATGGTTCTTTCGTGTCCGAACTCATTCAATAGTTTTATTTTATTGCAAGTTGCCAGAAAGAAGAGAAACTCGGCGCGCATGAGGCCAATTTTCCTCATAACGAACCGAACGGACAGCAGTTGAATGACGATTACTTGAGTTTTAAGTTCGTTGTCGTTCGATAGACAGTAATGAATTTAAGCATTCGTTTTATGAAAAATAGATTCTTTTTTCTTGTAGTCATAGCATTTGTGTCCCTATTGTTTTCATCGTGTCATAAGGATCGTGCTGAATACTATATTTTTTTTCATTACGGGGACAGTGGACGATTATACTATGGAGAATCGGAAAAAGTTGCCGAGGTGTATGATTACATTGAAGACGTTCTTGTCAAGGATTTTAAGAATAAGTATGGATACTTGTTCGGTCATAGTTGGTCAGAGGTTTCGTTTGAAGAATCGCTTAATGATGATAAGGCCTGCACCAAATTTGAATCGGTTCTTGCTGACTTAAAGAAACTTGAGGAGAGGGCTAACGAGTTGATTTCCAGTTTGGATGGTAGCGGTGAGACTGGAGATTTCGTGATTTGCCATGTCCTTGAACTTCGGTGCAATTCTTCAGCGCACAGGCATGACAGCCGGACGATAAGGGAATACCGTTTTCGAGTTGCCTACAAATATCCTTCTGATTGAAAAAGATAGGGAAAATGGATCTATGACATCGGAAACGATGATTTGACTGATTCTGAATGAGAATGATTATCATGAAACTCAAAACTATCTTGTTTGCAATTCTTTGATTTTCGCCTTATTCTTGTCCAATTACTTCAGAAACAGCATCCGAATATTTTCCATTTACTTGCGATATTATACAAAATTCGTATAACTTTGCAAGTAAATAGAATCTTTTCGATAAGCGAGAGCAGAACCAATCTCGATTGAGTTATGCCGAGCGTAGAAAAGTGGCGTATGAAATACGAACAAATATGTAAAACTATGAGCATTGCGGACTGGATAGAAAGACTGGCTCCGAGCGGCCGATACACATTCTCCAAAGAGGATGTGCGGAAGGCTTTTCCCTTGATGTCCGCCACTACCATCGCCACGTCCTTGCACCGCGCCGTGGCTGGTGGCCGGGTATTCTCCCCCTGCCGCGGCTTCTATGTGGTCGTACCCGAGGAATACCGTCTGTGGAAGGCTGTGCCGCAGGAAGTGTATCTGGACCGGATGATGCAGTATCTCCAGCGGAAATACTACGTCTCACTACTTAGTGCCGCCGAGCGCCACGGCGCAGCGCACCAGGCGCCGATGGGTTTCCAGGTGATGGTTGAGCCGCCCGTGCTGCGCGACAAGGAACGCGAAGGCTATGCCATCCGCTACGCCGAGCGCCGGGAAATCCCTATGCCCTATGTCGAGCGCCTTGAGGTGCCTGCCGGCTGGCTGAACATCTCCTGCCCTGAACTGACGGCAGTGGACTTGGTAGCCTATCAGGAACACATCGGCGGTCTCACGAGGGCAGCAACGGTATTGGAAGAATTGTCTCTGAAGCTGGATTTCACCAAGTTGGACGCCGACTTCCTAAAGGTCGCTTCTGCTCCCGTATTCCAGCGTCTAGGCTACCTACTGGACTGTGTATTGGGGGAAAAAGCTATCGCCGACGGTCTGCACGCCCTAATGAAAACCGGAGGTATGAAGATGAAAGCCGTGCCGTTCAGACTGGGCGCATCAGTTGATGATGCCGAAGTGGACAAGAAATGGAAAGTGGTGGTGAATCAAGAAATAGAAATAGATGACTTATGATACAAAAAGCATTCATAACCCAATGGGGTACGGTTGTACCTTGGTCTTCGCCGCGCTTGGTGGAGCAGGATCTAATTATCTGCAGGGCGCTGGTGTCTATATTCAGCGACCCTTTCCTGAAGGAGCATCTTGCCTTCCGAGGCGGCACGGCGCTGCACAAACTCTATCTGGAGCCGCAACCCCGCTATTCGGAAGACATCGACCTGGTTCAAGTGAACGCTGAGCCCATAAAGGAGACGATGGACCATCTGCGCGAAGCCTTATCTTGGCTGGGCGAACCCGTAGTCAAGCAGAAGAAACACAACAACACTCTCGTCTTCCGCGTCCAGCCGACTGACTTAGGGGCCGGTGAGATCCACCTGAAAGTGGAAATCAACTGCAAGGAACATTTCAGTGTATTCCCAATGGCGCGGGTACCATTCTCCGTTGAAAACGATTGGTTCAGCGGACAGTGCGAAGTGCTCACCTATGAACTGGACGAGTTGGTCGGGACAAAAGTCCGTGCCCTCTATCAGCGTCTTAAAGGCCGTGATCTTTTCGACGTTTACACCGCGCTCATAACCGGCAAACTGAATCTCGGCCGTGTAATGACGGCCTATGACCGCTACCTACGCTTCGTGGCCAGCCATGCTCCAACATACAAGGAATTCGTGCTAAATATGGATGAGAAAATGCATAATCCCGAATTTCTCGGCGACACCACCGACCTCCTCCGTCCCGGCCTCACCTTCGATCCGCAATCTGCCTGGGAAAAGGTCCGTGAGGAAATTGTTTCATATCTTATAAAGTAATCATCAAAGAACCCTGAAGAACGTATAAAAAACTGTTGCAAGATATGAATTCTGCGGTATAAATACAGCAAAAAGTGAGAAAAGTTGCGGTGTTTTTCTGGCAGATGTGTGCGGGAAACGATATGTCACATATCGCGCGTTGATGAGGTTAAGAGAAATGAAGGTTTTATGCAAGATTTTGCGGATCTCGGGATTGTATAATCAAAGATTCGTTTTAAATTTGTACCTTTGATGTGGATAGAGTGGGGGTTGATTTGGATAGAGTGGAGTGAGTATTTCTGTCCCTATAAAGATGAGAAAAATTGCATACGCATTTAAATACTGAACTTATGAAACGCATTTTTGTTCTTTTGGCGGCTATTGTTTTGGCCTTGCCGCTTTGGGCACGGAGGGAACCGAATGTCCCTCAAGCTTATGCCTATGGAGTCTCTTTGGATGTGCAAGGCGGTTATGTTCTTATGCCTTATTCGTTTTATGGAGAGAAGCGGACTGCTCTCGGAATTGGAACCGGTGGGGAGTTTCAGTTGCGCACCACCTATTTCATCGGGAAGCATTGGGGAATGTTTGCTTCCTTTTCTTATTTGTCGGCAGATATGGACGATGTTGCTTATTTCTGGACAGTGAACAGGGCTGACGGCGGACGCTACCGTTATGGCAGGTTGCCCGATTCCGGCTATTACTCGGGAAGTAACCGCTTGTCTGTGGAAAATGATTTTTCTGCGGCCGTATTCCTTGTTGGAGCAGCCTACAGATATGATTTCGGAGGCTGGAGCCTGTGTCCAAGAGTGGGTGTAGGCATCACTAACTTTTCCGGAGATTTCAAGAGCTACCAACGCATACCTCGTGATGGAAGCGATCCTACAGTTGTGGGATTCAAGCAGATAGCCTCTTCCTATCCTGACTATTTGGCGCAGCCTAACTTGCTTGACAAGAAGAATATTTCACCGGCTTTCTCGCTCTCGCTACAGTTGTGCTACACCTTCAACAGGCATTTCTACATTTCTGCAGAGTGTGGATTCAAATCCTTTCCGAATGAACTCAGGTATTCGAAAAATGTTTATGAGTTCAAAAAATCCTTCGAACCGTCCAATTGGGCCGAAGCTGTGGGATTGTCAGAGCTGGAAAAAAGGCAGATTATCGATTGGGGAAGCGAAAAGATATCACGCACGCGTTTGCCGTTCAATTTCTTGAACTTTAACTTCGGAATCGGTTGGTATTTGGGCCGTAACCGCTATCAGTCAGGCAGATATTCAAAATAAGGAGGGCTTATGAAAAAATATATATTTTCAGTTTTATTTTTTGTCGCGGCATTTTTTACTTGTGTCTCCTGCTACCGCAGCTTGGACACCATTGTTGATACGCCGCAGAACTACTATCTTCTCACCCTCGACAATCAGAGTGATGTGGATGTGATCTGGTTCGTCCCTTTCCATAAAGGCGGATCGTCAACGGCGGAGCAGCTTCCTGAGAGTCTGGAAGGAACAAAAAACTGTCAGTTTGAGACAGAGGCTCATAATAGGCTGAGTGTGAGGATTAGTCAGAGTAAAGGCAGCCCTTTCGAGTCCTACAAAAAGGACGACGTTGTGCCGTTCTATGTCTTCGATGCCAAGGTTTTCAAGGAAGAGAGTTGGACAAGCATACTTGAAGGGAAAAAATGGCTGGCAAAATTCAGTCTGAGCGCACAGGACGTAATCAACCGCGGGAAAAAGATTGTCTATACCGGGGAATAACGAATGTCAGAGCGTCTTGCGCGCCTCATACCCTATTTTAAAGGCTTCGATTCCGGAGCCTTTTCGTTTATGTGTAATGAACAAAATTAGAAAATCTTTTATTTTGTTCAATATATTCAACAAAATCATATTATCTTTGTGGGTGTAAAGTATAATGAATATGGACCTTATCTCAAGACCCAATTACCACAAAAAGTTGGAGAAATTGCTCGGGAAGGGCGTTCTGATTGTTCTTACAGGACAGCGTCGCGTGGGCAAGAGCTATGTGATGAGGGAACTCGTCGCACGTAAGGGTGAGGACCCCGAGGCCAATGTTATCTATATTGACAAGGAAAAGACTGCATTTGATTTTATTGCAACTTATAAGGATCTGGTTACCTATGTGGACGGGAAGATAGACCGTGCCAAGCACAATTATATCTTGATTGATGAAGTTCAGGAAATCGAGGAGTTTGAGCGTGGCCTCAGAAACTACTATGGCGAGTCCTACATTGATATAGTGGTGACAGGAAGTAATTCGGACATCCTTTCCAGCGAACTCGGGACAATGCTCTCCGGAAGGTATGTAGAGGTGTTTGTTCAGGGTCTCAGCTATAACGAGTTCCTTGAATTCCACAACCTGCAGGATGGAGAGTCTGCCGTTACAAAGTATCTCAATTATGGCGGTCTTCCCGGCCTGCGGCCTTTCGGCCTGGATGATCCGGAGACAATCAATGATTACCTGCAAGGAGTTTACAACACCATTTTGGTGAAGGACATTATCAAGCGGAAGAAGATTCGCAATGTTCCGTTTCTTGAGAATCTCATTAAGTTTATAGCCGATAATATAGGAAAGCCCCTCTCTGCCTCCAGTATCCAGAATTATATGGTCTCCAATGAGAGTGAGGTGTCAAAGAATCTAGTACTCAAATATATGAAGGCTATCCATGAGGCATATCTGTCTACGGCCGTTGCCCGTTACAATATCCACGGGAAGAAACTTCTGGAGACCAACGACAAGTTTTATTTCGGAGACATCGGCATCCGCAATTTCATTACTGGAGGCCGCAGGGCGAATGATATCGAGAAGATTGTGGAGAATTTCGTTTACCAACATATGGTGAGGCTTGGTTATGAAGTCAAAATCGGTCAGTTATACAACACTGAGATTGACTTCGTGGGAACCAAGGGCGATGAGCTTATCTACGTTCAGGCCTCGTACCTAATTACTGAAGAAAAGACCTTTAACCGCGAATTCGGCAATCTGATGCTCATAAAGGATAATTATCCCAAGTATGTAATCTCAATGACGCCATATATGGATTCTTCCAAGTGGAAAGGCGTCATTCATATTCCGTTTGTGGAGTTCCTGAAGAACGGATTTGTCGAAATATAGGAAGATTATCCTCAATAATTGGGGAGGTTTGCGAGGAAATGATTATTTTTGTGGGATTTGTCCGCGGGAGATTGGATTTTGTGGGATTGGATTTTCGGGGTACGAATGGGGACGAATGAGATATTTGAATGTAAAATATTAAAAAATAATCATTTATGACACAAGATGAACTTTTTAAGGCATTGGTCGCTCACTGCAAGGAGTATGGATTCATATTCCCTTCTAGTGAGATTTACGACGGACTTGCTGCCGTTTACGACTATGGCCAGCTTGGTGTTGAGTTGAAGAACAACATCAAGCAGTATTGGTGGTTTGCGATGACCCGTCTGAACGAAAACATCGTGGGCATCGACTCCTGCATATTCATGCACCCGAAGATTTGGGAAGCTTCCGGACACGTCGGTGCGTTCAACGACCCTCTCATCGACAATAAGGATTCAAAAAAACGCTATAGGGCTGACGTGCTCATTGAGGATTATATCGCCAAGCTTGAAGAGAAAAATAACAAGGAAGTTGAGAAGGCACGCAAGAAATTCGGAGAGGCTTTTGACGAGGCTAAGTTCCGCGAGACCAATCCTAATGTGTTGAGGAATACGGCGAAAATCGAGGATACTCGCAAGAGGATGGCTGATGCGCTGAATGCCAATGATTTGGCTGCACTTCGCCAGATCATCGTCGACTGCGAGATTGTATGCCCGATTTCCGGGACGAAGAACTGGACGGACGTGCGTCAGTTCAACCTCATGTTCTCCACCCAGCTCGGCAATACATCCGACGACACAAACGTGATTTATCTTCGTCCGGAGACGGCTCAGGGTATTTTCGTGAACTATCTGAACGTGCAGAAGACCGGTCGTATGAAACTTCCTTTCGGTATCGCTCAGATTGGAAAGGCGTTCAGAAACGAGATTGTGGCTCGTCAGTTCATCTTCAGAATGAGGGAGTTCGAGCAGATGGAGATGCAGTTCTTCATCAAGCCGGGAACAGAACTCGACTGGTTTGGAAAATGGAAGGCTCAGCGTCTGGCATGGCATAAGGCGCTCGGAATGGGAGCGGAGAACTATCGTTTCCACGACCACGAGAAGCTCGCACACTACGCAAATGCTGCGACCGACATCGAGTTTAATTTCCCATTCGGCTTCAAGGAGCTTGAGGGAATCCACTCCAGGACAGATTTCGACCTTGGAAACCACCAGAAATTCTCCGGCAAGAAGATTCAGTACTACGACCCGGAAAGCGGCGAGAGCTTTACTCCTTACGTAATTGAGACTTCAATCGGAGTTGACCGTATGGTGCTCGCGGTGCTTTCACATTCTTTCCACGAGGAGAAGCTCGAAAATGGAGAGACACGAGTGGTGCTTTCAATTCCGGCTGCACTCGCTCCGGTGAAGGTTGCGGTGCTTCCGCTCATCAAAAAGGACGGCCTTCCTGATCTTGCACAGAAGATTATGGACGAGTTGAAGTACGACTACAACTGCCAGTACGATGAAAAGGACTCCATCGGAAAGCGCTATCGTCGTCAGGATGCCATCGGAACACCGTTCTGCGTGACTGTAGACCACGATTCGCTCAATGACGGCTGCGTCACCATTCGTCACCGGGATACGATGGAGCAGCAAAGAGTGAAGATTGAAGACCTCCCGGGAATCATCGACAAGGAAGTCAGCCTCAAGACTCTTCTGAAGAAATTGTAGATGATTTTTGAAGTTTTGCTTACTCCGCGACTTTGGGGCATACGCTTTCCGAGGTCGCGGAGTTTTTAATCGCGTGATTATGAAAAAATTACTCCTTCTGCTTTCTTTGTTTTTTGGGGGCCTCGCCGCGATTTCTTCTTCCGGCTGCACGCCTTTGGAAAACTGGGGCAAATCTCCTGACGAAAATCTCCTGACCTACTATCAGGAAGGTCTGGAGGCTTACCTTGCGGACGACTACGACACCGCGATGCAAAATTTCTCAAAGGCTTCGAGGTATGTCTCGAAAGCAAAGGACCGCTATGCCGTTGCGCAGCTGTACGGCAAGATGGCGAAGCTCTACACTCTTCTCTACGATTTTGATGCAGCGGAAAGAAAGGCTGAAAAGGCTGCGGCAATCTATCTGGAACTTGACGAAACATCGAGATATGCCGCTACACTTCTGGATGCCGCGAATATTAAGATGATTCAGGACGAAAATGAAGCGGCGTCCGCTCTGATTGATAGCGTTCTGGCTAAAAGAGACGGCTTGGATTCTGTTCAACTTACAAATCTCTATTCCATTTTGTTGCAGAACACCGTCGAGAAAGAGGAGTACTCACTTGTGGACTCGATTGTGTCGGATTATTGTAGCGCCATGACGGGAAGGGATTCTCTTGTCGACTGGCTCGCGATTGCGGAGGCATATTTCGTTTCCGGAAATTATGACAAGGCTTCGCAAGTCTTTTTCGATAGGACGGGTTTTATGAAGAATATCGGGGAGGGGAATAGCGCATATCGCAGTCTGTACGAGGCCTCTTATTATTCGCTGCTTTCGCAAATTCTTGAACAATCAGGGGATTACAAGGGGGCTTTGGATGCATATTCGGAATATGTCCATCTCTCCGACGAACAGGATTTGAGGATATTCGAGTCGAAGGCGCGTTTTGCGGAAGAGTCTTTCGAACAGGAATTGAGGAGCCAGAAACTATGGTATATGAATCTGGTGATATTCCTGTGCCTCGCGCTGGTTATTGTTGTTTTGGCTCTTGTGACGATTGTGGTTTTGCGTGAACTTCGTCGCAGGAAAGCGGAGAACGAACATTTGAAACAACTTCGTGACGAGGCTCAGAAGGAGATTGACGACCTTTTGTCGTGGAAGGAGAGGGTGCAGTTGGACGAAGAGTCGGTGCATCTTGTGGAAGAGCGTCTCGCTCTGCTGAATGAGTGCATTGTGGAACACATGGGCGGATACAAGGCCAATGTGACGGCAAAATTGGAGGACGTCCTGAAAGACAGGAGTATTTTTCTCGCCTCCACCCGCGCTTCTTTTATGCTTTCTCATGCGGAGTTCCTCGCAGGGTTGAGGGATAAGGGGCTTGACGGTAAGGAGATTTCGATTTGCTGTCTTGTCGTCTCCGGAGCGAAGGGAAAAACAGTGGCTTCCTACCTTGGAGTGACCGACGGAACCTACCGCAATGCTGTGCTCAGAATCAGAAAAAAGCTCGGTTTGAACAATGATGTGCGGGAATTATCCAAGTTTTTGCAGGATTTGATGGAGAATTCGGACCGTGGCGTGTCATATCCGGAGGTGTAAGCAAATTTCTAAGTATTTGATAATCAGAGGGTGTAAATTTGAAGTAAAATTCCCAATTTGACTGATTTTCCGTAACAAATAATTGTCACACAGGAAGTTATCCTATGTGACAATTATTATTTTGCACTTATGATTTTAGATTATACTTTTGCAGCACTTCCAGTTTTCTGGAGGTTACGAACACTATAAAATAAACACACTTGTTCTGTTTTGCAATTTTGACCTTAAAAAACGATTGATTGCAATACCCAGATTTGATTTAATCTATGAAAGGGTAAACTATTTGGTGTTAAACGGGCTTTTACCTCGTGATGCCTCCAGTGATGGACGCTAAACGGGGTATAGCTTTTTTATGGGCTTTGCCGGGACTTTTATTCAGCTCCCTTGGTGCCGCTTAGGATGTCTTCAGGAATGGCTTCGCAGCGGGTGTAGATGCAGACCTCGCTGCCGGAAGTCCAGGTCATCGAGTTTTCACTCACCTCGCTCACGATGTAGTCCGATGCCCAGAGGCCTGCGTTGTAGTCATACCAGCCGCTGACCTTGTTGATTCCCTTGTCCTCGTCGTAGCTGAGTTTGAAATTGCCCGTGAGGTGGCGGGAGTATGGAGAATCGACGTTCTGGTAGATTTCAAACGAGCTGTCCTTGCTCTTGAGTATGAGGTAGCAGTATGTTTCCTCGTCAGCGGCGATTTCCTTTCCGTTCCACGAGGAGAGTTGCCAAGTGCCGGCAATCTGGTAGAGGCTCAGCTGTGGGGCGGAGTCGTCTTCGTAGGAATGGTCCTTCGTGCAGGCGAAGAATGTCGCTGCTGTGGCGAGCATAATGAGTATTCTGCTTATTGTTTTCATCTATTCAAACTGTTTTTATTCTGTCTTGTTTTATTTTGGGGGTGGCAGTGCGGCATCATTGAAGGGTGCAGAGCTCATAATTCACATTTAACGCCCTTTCTGACGGTTTTCCGCCGAGTCCGTTTATGATGACGAGCGCGGAGCCCGTTCGGGCCTCAGAAGGCAATTCTTGGGCGTTTGCGGCGAGAATTATCTCCGCTTCGGCTCCGGGAAGAATCACCTGAGGTTCAGTCCGGAATTTCAGCCACGACGGGCAAAAGCCATCCAGTGCCCGGAGTCTGAGTTCTTTCCTGCCTATGTTCCGGCAGACAATCCTCTCGACAGCCTTTTCCTCGCCGGGGGCGAATCTGAAGCAGACCTCTTTTCGGCTGAGTGCCAGGCTGCCCATCAAAACAGGGAATCCTTGCGGGAGTTCGCCCGGGAGTACTTTCACTTTCAGAGAGAGTGCCGCAGAAGGGTGAGTGGGGGAGGCGTCCGTGTAGATGTATGCCTTTCTTGTCTGTCTGCCGCTTTGGGACTTTGGGTTGTAGAAAAGCCTGATTTGCGTTGAGGCTCCCGCTGCGATTGAACTTTTCTCGTGAAGAGCCGTCGTGCATCCGCAAGAAGTCGAGATTCTGAGGATGGAAACAGGCTTTTCTCCTTCGTTCGTGAGAGTGAAAACTGCTTGAACCGGCTCCGCATCTTCGCGGATTTCACCCAAATCCACTGTTTCCTTGTCAAACCTGAGGCTTTCAAGCCTTTCAATCGGAGGATTTGCAATGGAGTCGAGCAAGTGCTGCGGGACGACGATTCCCTGGGCGGAAGCAATCGTGCCCGCGAGCAGAAGCGATATTACAAGCAAATTTCTCACCCTTGCAGTTTTTCTACAACCAGCCGTTGTTTGTGGCTCCCTTTCTCACCGTGATGGTGGAAGTCTGCGTCTCTCCCTTTCCGGAAGTCACGCTGAGTTTGGTGCGGCCTTGTTTGAGTCCTGTGACGATGACTTTGCTTCCGCTAACCTTGACTGTTGCGATTTCCGAGTCCGCGCAAGTTGCGGTGAAAGTCGTGCTTTCGCCCTCCTTGAAGCAGCGTCTGAGTTCGATGGTCTTCGTCGCACCCTCTCCGACATAGACATTGGTGAGTTTCATCGCCACTCCGTTGGCTTCATTCTCTATGTTGCGAAGCAGGATGTCCGCATTGATGACTCCGGAGCCCATCTTTCCTTTGTACTGTGAGTCGAGGTCCACGAGAGTAGGGCAGAAGTCACCGATTGTCTGCCAGAGGTAGTGGTAGAGCTTCTTTCCGCTCAGGTGAGAGTCTAAGTCGCTGACAGAGCGAAGGATGAGTTCGCGATATTCGTCTGCCTTGAAATGCTTGTGGAGTTTGTTCGCGTAGGCGAGTCCGAGGGCTGCCACACCGGAAACGTGAGGGCAGGCCATCGATGTGCCTTCCATATAGCCGTAGCCTGTGCCGTTGCTGACTTCAAACGGGAGGGTTGAGAGTATGCCTCCGCGTGCGTCTTCGTGATAGTCGGTGTCTCCGCCCGGAGCCGCGATGTCAGTGCCCGGACCGTAATTGGTGTAGGTCGATGGGGTGAAGTCGCCGCAAACTGATGAAACGGAGATGAATTTGCTGTAGGCTCCCGGATATGAGGACATTGCCGCATATTCGTTTCCGGAAGCGAAGACTATGACACCGCCGTCGATAACCCCGTCAGGAGAGCCTGCGTGGTGGAGGAAATATTCGAATGCCTCTTTTTCGAGCGGCTGTGCGTCAGCGAATTCGTCGTCGGTGTAGTATTTCGTCGGAGTGTAGTGGAACGGGTCTGAAAGTGCGGAATTATATCCCCAGCTGCACTGGAGTATGACCGCACCGTTGTCGGCTGCATATTTCACGGCGCGTACTTCGTTCGGGATGGTGACACCGTTGTTTCCTGAGAAAATCTGGAGGGACATAATCTTCACTCCGCTTTCTCCCTTGGCCTTGTCTCCGCCGGCGATGCCACTGATGCCGACGCCGTTGTTGCTCTCGGCTGCAATGATTCCGGCTACGTGTGTGCCGTGTCCGCTGTCTGTACGATCATTCCAAGTTACGATTCCGCTGTTTGCCACGAAATTATATCCGTGTACGTCGCCTGCGTAGCCGTTGCCGTCGTTGTCCTCTGTAGAGAGATAAATCTCGTCAGGGTTGGTCCAGGCGTTTGCGATGAGGTCCGGATGGCTCCACATCACACCTTCGTCCATCACCGCGACGATGATGTCCGCGTCTCCGGTGCATTTCTTCCAAGCCTCTGTGCAGCCTGCGTCAAGTCCTGCCGTGAGGTGCTGCATAGGGGTGTCTGGGAGTGTTCCGCTGTTGTGGAGATTCCACTGGAAAGCTGCCTGAGGGTCGTTGAATGTGGCGGACGCGGTGACGCCGGTGTAGCTCAGGTCTTTTGTCGAAATCGCTACAGGACGTGCGGAGGACATCTTTTTGAGTTCTTTGCTGTACTCAATTTTTGAAAGTTCGCCAAGAGAAGCGAGGTGCGAAGCGACTTCCTTCACATCCGCATCGGGGTCGAATCTCACGACATACCAGAGGTGAAGTCCCGATTTGCGGGTGCGTTCTTCGTTTCTCGCATCCACAGGGAACACTCTTTCCAAAGTGCAGCCTCCGAGGTAGCTCAGAAGGTCGTCCACATTCTTGATTCCGGTCGCCTCCAGGACATTTGCCCTTTCGCCGGATTTGGTGATGGCCGCCTGGTCCAGAAGGTCGGAAAGCTCAGGACAGAATTTGACAATCAACTCTCCGCTTTGCGCACCCTCCGGGCTGTTTACAATTGTGGCCTTGCGCTGCTCCGACGACGGATTTTCCACAACAGTTTCCCTGCTGCAGGAAAGGAGCGCCGCCGCGAGGGCCAAAGCTGCAAATATATTTCTTATCTTCTTCATAATCACCTGTTTTCTTATTTTCCGTCAATGTAGTAGTCCGGCTTCTTGAGCGGGTAGGCCTTGTAGTAGTAGTCGAGATTGTCCGGAACATTCGAGAATCCCGGTCTTTTGCCTTCAAGGTTATTGATCTCTGAAGACTGGTTGAATACGAGAGTCTCGGCATCCCATTCCCCGAGATGAGGGTGGTAGAGCACCCATTCAGGAATCTCGCCTTCGAGAAGGTTGAGGTTGATTCCGAAGAACTTGGCGTTCGGAAGCACCTTCGGCTTGCCGATAAGGTTGTAGCGTGCAGGGTTGTTCACTCCGTTAGGAAGAGTGTCTTTTGCCGCAAGTATGTCCTCTTCAGTATATACCTTGCCATAATCCTTCATATCAGGCAGTTTGCCGTAGATGTAGTTGAACGAGAGTCTCAGATACTCCAGATTGTCCCATTCGAGAAGCCTTTTTGGGAACTCGCCCACGAAACCTCCCCAGACTGACTGGTCGTAGGTGGTCGTGCTCAGGTCGAGGATGGTGGTCCTTCTGTTGGAAGAGAGGTCGAGTTTCTTCAATTTCGGGAAATTCTCCGGTGTGAGCACGTCAGGGAGGATGTTGAAGTTGTTGGAAACGAGTCCGAGTTCCTCAAGATTTTTGAGGTTTGCGAAGTCGTCGTCAATCTTTACGAGTCCGAGTGCCGTGATTTTCAGCTTCTTGAGCTGGGTCATTTTCGAGATGTATTCTCCTGTGGAGAAGTTCATGCGATACCAGTTTGCGTTGCTGAAGAAGGTGAGGTCTTCACATTTGCGGAGGAACTGCACCTCATAAGGAATCCCGTCTTGGGTGTAGAAGAATGAGAATGTCACTGCTCTCACGCGGCCTTTTTTGTCTTCGCTATAGCCTTCGTCACCCTTTTCCCAAAGTGAAACGAATGTCCAGTGGTCCATGGACTCGCCTTCAAATTCGCTCATATCGAAGTTGATTGCACGTGCGCAGCCAACGATTGCGAGAGAGTCGCCTCTGCGGCTGTCCTCGATTTCTTCAGCGGCGGTCTGCTTGATGACAAGGCGGTCGTTCTTTGAGAGTTCCTCTCCGTCGGCTGCCTTAAACGAGAGGACAGCCTCCCTTTCGGACGGACGGGTATTGTTTTCCCATCTGATGCGGAGTTTCACCGTTCTCGGACGCGAACCCCTGTCGAGAGTGAATTTGTAGTCGAGCAGTTTCGCCCATTCCTTGTCTGCCGCCATATCTGCCGTAAACTCCACATTTGAAGTGAGTTCAATGTCGATATAGCGTTTTTTGTACTCATCGAAACTCGGAACGGAAACCTCTGTCTTGTTGAGCACAATCATCTTTTCATATCCTGTCTGGATGACACGGATGTCGGATGTCGAGCCTTCCGCCGACTTTGATGTGAATCGCACGGTTCCCTCTCGCGTGCCGTTGGCCAGAAGGGTCGTGTCGATGATAATCCGGCAATCAGATGAGCCGTTGCCGTTTGCGGGAGATATGGAAATCCAGGGAGAGGTGGAGTTTGCCACCCAGCCTTCTTCCGCGCTGATGTGCACGGTTTCAGAGCCGCCTTCCGCACCGATGGTGATGGTTTCGGTGTCCGCGCCGAACTTCAGATTCGTCTGAATCTCTTTCTGACAAGCCGCAATCACTGCAGCAAGTGCGAAAATCAATGATATTGTTTTAATATTCTTCATACATTCAGACTTTTAGAGTTTAAGCGCATCGTCACATCCGCGGATATCCTGTCCCGGGCTGTAGATGAGGTTGTAAAATCCCGAACGGATGTATGGACAAACGGCGCTCACGTCGATGGATATGTTCGGATTGTCCATAATGTCGAGATTATATATCATAAACGAAATTTCGTCATTGACGACGCGGATGTCGTTGGAACCGAGAAAGAGAGCCCTCAAACCTGCGAGCGCCTGTCCGATTCCCGTAGGCCAGGTCCTCATACAACGATCGCCGTCCGCATCCCTCTGGTGACGGAAAACGAAGACTGTGAGGTATTGGTTGTTCACAGCGGTGTATGGGAAATTGTCGAAACGGTTGTAACTCAAATCCATTCCCGAGAGGTATGGGAAAGTGAGGCTGTCGAATTCTTCCGGCAGGGATTTGAGTTTGTTGTATGCCATACTTATAGTGGTGGTCCTGAAGGTGTATTCTCCGTCCAGAGCCTCCTTGCTGATTTTCTCCATTCCGTTTGCATCGAGTTTGAGATAACCCACTGATGAAGAGCTGGTTCCGAAGAGTTCGACCGGCATCTCGCTGAGACGGTTGTATGAAAGATCGAGTGTCGTGGCTTTCAGACCCTTGTAGGCGCTGCCGTTCTCCATACTGCTGATTTGGTTGTTGGAGAAATTGATGGTGCCCACTGTATAGGCGGATTTCGCGTCGAATATGTCCGGCATAAATGTGAACTTGTTGTTGGAGAAGTTCAAATCCTCAGTCTCGGCGTTGTAGCCCACGAAAAAGCCCTCTGCATCGCGTGGAAGGTCGCTGAGCTCGTTGTCGTTGACAATCAGCTGCACGAGCGGATGGTCTTTTCCAAATGGAGCGGCGAATGATTTCAGACCGCACTCCTGAGCTGTGAGCACAGACAGGCGGGTGATATTCCTAAGGTCCGGCATCACATCGATTCTCTGGTTAGGGAAATAGAGAAGCTGGACTGTCTTGCTGGCTGCTCCGGCGTTGATTGCCGCTATTCCCGCCTCTGTGGATGAAGCTGGGATATTTTCGTTGAAGCCGAAAACGAGAGACACGAGGTTTGGGAGGGTTGCGATACCCTTAGGGAAAACTGTCATCTCCGGGCAGGCGAAAATGTCGAGGTCGGTCAGAGCCGTACAGCCTGACATATCCTCCGGAAGGCTCAAGAACGGGCAGTAGCAGATGGTGATGTGCTCAAGGTTCTTGAGGGAGTTGATTTCAGGGGGGAGCGATGTGATTTCGCTCGGATAAACCTCCGGTCTCCAGTCTCCTAGAGAGCCGAGTGAACCGTTGCCCAGCAGCGATGTGCCTCTTACGCTCTTGAGGAATCTGTCTCTGAGGCTGCTCTGCTCTTCCTGCACCGGATTGCCGGCGATTTCAAAGCCGAGCTGAAGCTCTTTGCTGAAGATGGAGCGGGGGTCGCGCTTGCCGATGACTCCACGGCGGTGGCTCTCGGGGTCTTCAGGGGTGTAGAGAACGGCTCCTTTCTTTGTGCTCTTTGCCGGGGCAGAGAGCATTCCGGGAGCAGCAGCACTGTAGTTCATCGTTCCAAGTATGATTCTGCGGAGTTCGGTCAGTTTGCCGATAGCGGCAGGCATAGCGCCCTTTGCACCCGTTCCTGTGAAGTCGAGGGCTGCAACCCTTCCGTTTCCGAGAATCTGGACTCCTTCATTTGCTGTCCAGGCATCTACATCGCAGTTGAACTCCCATTTGATTCTCCAAGATGGGCCGTCCAGCGCCTCCCAGATTTCCCTGAGGGCAAGTGCGTCCGCAATGTGTCCTGAAGTGGTGTGGAGAGTCACTGGGACATCAGCGTCGGAGACTTTGTTGTCTTTTACCGTAAACTCGTTTTCAGCGACATTGCTCGATGTCTCATAGACTTTTCTGAAATAATCGAAATAGGTTCTGAACTTGGTCACCGTGTATGTGCCGGCTTTCAGAAGAACAAGCGTGTCGCTCACGCAGACACCGCTGATATAGCCGTCCTCGCCCTCCTCGGTGAACTCGTGTGAGACCTCGATATTGGTGATTTCGGTCAGCTCGTTGGTGATTTTGTTCTTCACAGTGAGGTCCACGGACTGGATGCCATAGAACGGATATTCGTCCGCTCCGTCTTTCACTCCGGCCCTCGTCACGATTTCCGAGAGGTCTTTGGTGAGACGGAATTTTGCCCAGCCGCGTCCGGTCACATCCAGAGTCAAATCCTTCGCCACCAACCCGTTTTCGGGCACATCGATGACCATAGTCTCCGACGGCTCTCCAATCATCACCGACTTGTCCAGACCGTCATATACTTCGTAGGCGGTGAGGGTGTAGCGGCCGGCGAGAAGGCGGATTTTCGCTGTCTGAAGTCCCCATTCGGAGATGTTTTCAGCCACGCTTTCCACCACTGCCACCGGGGTGATGATGTCGTTGTCCTCGCTGCGGAGGGTGACTCTAATTTTTGCTGCGTCACGCAGATAATCAAGTTTTCCTCCGGCTTTTGTCGTGGCGTCGTAGGATTCCGCCTTGTAGAGGTGGAACTGGACGTAACCGTATCCGGAGGCAGATTCCGGCGCGGTTTCCGCCGTGCAGCCCGAAAAGAGCAGCACGGTGGAAACGAATGCCGTAATCAGCAGAATCAGATTTCGATTAGATAATTTCATTCTTATTTGAAAAACTATTTCTTAACAATCACAAGTGTTGCGGAAGATTTATACGATTGTTTATCCTCTGCAGTCTTGTAGAACTGGAAGACTACCATTCCTTTAAAATTCTTTGATGTAACCTCAGTCTCAGTCATATTGACAAATTGTTCAGGATCTATCTGGAGCCCATGGATGGAACCATTTGAAGTGTAGAGTGTTGCGTCATGAATATATTTCTCGTTCCATTCTCCGGATTGAGGGGTCATTCTGTAGAGGTTCGAGTCTGCAGTTCCTCCGAAAGCATAGTAGCCATCTGGGAAGCCGAGAGGCGCGAACTGTAGTGCTCCAGAGCTCTGTCCGTAGGCAATAATGTCATTTTCAGTAACTTCAATCACATAAGCATTGTCGTTGCAAGAGCCAGATTCAAAACCGGATGGAGTCATATCCTTAAACTCCGGATATGCAGAGAATTCGACAGCCTTTATATCAGCAGAAGTCCTTCCCCAGAGTGCTTTGAAATCCTTTGTTACTTTGACACCCTTCTGTGTGACTTTTATGAACATTCCATCGTAGTCATAATTTGCATAGCCATACTGATCAATGAAAGTTTCAATCTTAAAGTCCTTTACAAGTGCTTTCGGAAGCACAAGGATATATGCCTCCCTGTCGCCAGTGGTGTTTTGTGTTGCGGAAACTTTGAGCCCGCCTTTCTTGTCATCGCTGATTTTGAGCCAAGAGTCAGCACCAAGTTCAACAGCTTTTCCCTCGTCGTTGGCGATTTTGTAGACGCTGTACTCCATATTTCTTGCCTTGACGGATACGTTTACCTCTTTGTCTGTGGTCACTTCCTCTTGGTCAAAGCCTTTGTTGATAACAAAACCGTCGATGCTGAAGTTCATACCGAACATACCCAGAAGACTTGCAGGCTCAATGGCAACTTTAGTCTCCGGGTAGCCCGGATAGACGATGTCGAACTCCACAGGATTCTTTCCTTCAGTGTCGGTCACGACAAGTTTACCGTTGATTTCGTATGCGTTTGCATCATTATTGACATTGATGTAGGTAAGGCTGAATCCTTCGTCTTCGGGGCCCACTCCTGCTTTACCGGTCACTCCCGGGATTTCATTCCAGCTTTTGTCGCTGAATGTGAATTTCTCCGGAGTCGCCACGGTCCAGTCGTAGTTTGCCACCACGGCGAATTTTACCTGGTCCATATAGGGGTCTCCCCATTCAGGAACGTTCCACTTAAACTCAAGTTTTTCAACTTCAGTGAGTTCTCCATCACCCACAGCGGCATAGAGCTTCACTTCGCGGGCCTTGCCCGGACGGGTGATTTCGAAAATGGTCTCGGTCTTGTTTCCGAGCGTGAGGTCGAGTTTTGCAACATCTGAATTGAAGTCAAGTCCGTTGTCTTTCACAAGGACAGTCACCGTCACCTCTCCTTTGAGTCCTGAAAGTTGTGCGGTTTCAACCTCTCCGTCGAGGAATGTACACCAAGTTGTCTTGTCTATAGAAAGTTTCCAATCTTTGTCGGCAGTAAAGTTCAGAGATTGCTGATCTCCGGCTTGAATTGTAACGCTCTGCAGCTGTGGGAACACAGGAGCAGGTTCTTCTTCAGTCGCATCCTTCGTGCAGGACGCCATCGCTGCCACGGCAGCGGCAAAGGCAAGGCCTTTGATAAATAATGTCTTCATATCTTTAACTATTAAGTCATTAATCGTTTTACTCATCCTCCAATTTATTCATCCTCACCGAATTGGATGATGTTCACAAACAGACCCACAGTTCCTACTTCATCGACACGGACCATCATATATTGGTTGAGGTATTTCTCACAGAGATTGAGTTCTGATGTGTAACCCATGACATCGCTTCCGAGCAGTTGTCCGTTGCCGTGGATGTAGTTCATAAATGTACGGGAGTCGCCGATTACGGATTCTTCGACCATATACATTGTCGGATAGAGTACGTCTGAGAGGTCGAAACGGTATTTGACGTCATAGCCGTCTTCGAACATTCCTCTGATGACTATTGTCTCGTCATCGATTTTCTCCGCCACTGCCTCACGCTCCTGAATCTTCAGGAAAGAAAGCAGGAAACTTGACATAACGGTGCATTTCCCGGTGAAGTCGTCGATGTTGAAAGGGCAGACTTTTCTCAGATAGACCTTGGTCTCCTGGCTGTTGAACTCCCACTGGTTGTCTTCGACACCGATGAGTTTAAGTCCGATGTAAGGATCGTCCTCTCCGGCTTCGAGGCTGTCGTAGTTGCCTTTGATGAAGACTTTTGCAGCGCGTTCTCCGGCTTTGATTATCACTGTCTGGTTGTCGATTGAGTAGTGTTTGCCGAAAACAGCCGTGCTTTTGCCCGGAATTGCTTCAACTACGAATGTCCTGTCATAAGAGCAGGCGTTTGTGGCGGCGATGTCAACTCCGAATTCTTCAACGCTCTGCTGCACGGGGCAGACAAAACTTGTGTCGGAGAAGGCCACCACTGAAGGGCCGTCGAATTGGATATATTCGCTTTTGCAGGAAGAAAGTGCGAAGGTCGCCGCTATGGCAGCCAATGCTATATATATTGTTCTTTTCATCTTTCGTCTCCTTTTCTATCGGTTGCTTTCGTTCGGCTGGATTTCAGCGTCCGGAGAATTCAGCTCGTGCTGCGGAATAGGCCATACGAAGAGCGGATTGTCCGCCTCAATCTTGAGCGTGCTGCCTTCTTTTACGCAACATGTCTGTTCTTTTCTCTCAAAGCCTTTGTGCCATCTCTTGAGGTCCTGGAGGCGGAATCCCTCCATATAAAGCTCTTTTACACGCTCTTCGCTGATGGTTTCGAGCCAGTTGTCGGCGGAGATTGTCGTGTTGCCGTAGCTTGAGTAACGTGCTGTGCGAAGTTTGGTTATGTCTTTTGCAGCCTTGCTGTAGTCAGCCTTGCGGCAATAGGCCTCGGCGCGAATCAGATATTGTTCTGAAAGGCGCAGAACTTTCGGCATATTCACGTGGTAGATATTGTTTTGGATGAAGGTTTCGTTGCCGTAGTATTTCACCAGCAGAGGCCAGCTAAGTCCGTGTGCATAGCCTGTGCGCTGCTGGCTGAAGAATGCGTTGTAGCGGAGGTCGTTTGCAGCATAGAGTCCGAGAGCCCAGTCGGCAGGGACATAATCCGGATAGAAGGTAATCTGGTTGTACTTGAGGAATACCGAACCGAGTGAACCGCCGAAGGATGTCGGGGTGAATCCGATTCTCCAGATGATTTCCGCTGCGGCATCGTTTGTCCACATATAGAGGTATTCTGACTGTTTTGCCGTCATCGCCTTGGTTGCGCTCGCGAGGCTGAGATATTTGTCTTCAATCACTTCGCTTGAGTATTTGATGGCGTTGTCCCAATCCTGCATATAGAGGTAAATCCTCGCACGGAGGGCGTTCACTGCACTCTTGCTTATGAAAATCTGGTTGTTCGTATTCTCGAGTTCCAGCTTTTCGTAAGCCTTGTCGAGTTCATCGAGAACGAAGGCGTATGAATCCTTGAGTGATGAACGTGTGATTTTTCCGGGATTATGGTAACTGGTGACGAGGACGACTCCGAGTTCATTCTCCGCCGTCTTAGGTTCATAGGCCTTGCAGAAGAGTTTGATGAGTTCGGAATATGCGATTGCTCTGGCGAAATGGACCTCTCCTTCGAGCGAGTCCATTTCGAGAAATTCCTGGTCTGTCTTGAGCGTGGAACGGAGCCTTGGGGCGTAGTCGAAGAAGAAGTTGCAGTCTCCGATGATGCCGTAGAGCGAGCCGTAAACTGCTTCTACAGAGGAGTTTGTCGGAAGTATCTCCCATCTCCAGAAATCTCCGTGAGTGTTGGTGTAGCCGTCCACAGCATAGACGAGGTCTGCCTGGATGTCTGGAAGGAGGGTGAGAAGACCGCTGTAGAGGGCGCTGCTCTTGAAGTCGGAGTAGATGCCGATTACGGCCTGGTCCGCCTCTTCGAGCGTGGTGATTGCCTTGTCCTCCGGAATCGCATCCTCCGGATACAAATCGAGGCAGGAGGTCGCGACGAGGACTGCCGCAAGTATTGTTGATATTTTTGCTATATATCTCATTGTCATTAGAAGCTAAGTTCAATTCCGAGAGTAAACTGACGCGCCATCGGATACTGCGCTTTGTAGATGTTGCTCGAAGACTCAGGGTCAAGTCCTGAGAACGGCGTGAATGTCAGAAGGTTCTGAGCCTGGAGATATGCCCTTGCCCCTGTGAAGAATCTGGTCTTTGCGAGGGCTGCCTGCGGAATGGAGTAGGCGAGCATAAGGTTTTTCAGACGGAGGAATGACGCATTTTCGAGAAGGTGGGTGTCGAACTGCGGTGAGACTCCGTGACGGGGAACGTCGGTGACATCGCCCGGCTGCTTCCAACGGTCGTAGAGCATCCTCTTGGACTGGTTGTAGGTGTCGAAGAGTCCGCCGCCTTCCTCGAAGTAGCGGTCGTTGTTAATCATCCATCTGTCGGCAACCCAAGAGAACTGTGCGCTGAGGGAAAGACCCTTCCACGAGAGTGTGGTTCCGAATCCTCCCTGCCAAGGAGCGATGCAGCTCTTGCCGGTCATCACCTTGTCAGCCTCTCTGAATTCGTCGGTGATTTCTCCGTCGGCGGTGTACCAGAGCGGATTTCCGTCAATCGGGTTTACTCCGGCGAAGCGGTTGAGGAAGAATTCTCCGTAGGAATGTCCGACCACGAGTTTTGTTCCCGTTGTGGATACGACATATTCATTGAGTCCGTTGTAGAGTTCGGTGATTTTGTTCTTGTTATATGATGCGTTCGCGTTGATGTTCCAAGTGAAATCCTTCAGGTTGAGAACATCGATGTTGAGGTCGAGCTCGACTCCGCGGTTGACCATACCGCCGACATTGTCCCAACGGTAGCCGTATCCTCCGTCGGCGTATGAAACCGGAACGGACATTAGCATATTGGTTGTGAGCTTGTTATACACCTCTACCTGGAAATCGATTCGGTTGAAGAATCCAAGGTGGAGGGAAGCGTTGGACGACCAGGTCTTCTCCCATTCGAGATTTTCGTTACCTTTTGATGCGGGGCCTATACCGGCATTGCCGAAGTAGTCGCGGCCTCCGGAAACGAGTGCAATGTGGTCGTAGTTCGGGATGCTGGAGTTACCTGATGTTCCCGTTCCTACTGCAAGCTGTGCGAAACTTATCCAATCCACTCTCTTGAGGAAGTTTTCGTTTTTCGCATCCCACATCAGACCCACAGAACCGAATGGAGCCCAGCGTCCGGACTTTCCGAAACGGGATGAACCGTCGGCGCGGACCGAAGCCTCAAGGAACCAGCGGCTTGCCCAATTGTATTCACCGCGTCCGAAGAAGGAGAGGTAGGAATATGATGTGGTGCTGCTTGACCACGATGTCGCACGTGTAGCTGAGGAAATGTCGAGGAGGAAGTCGTTGGACTGTCCTGCCGTGGAGACGCTGAAACCTTCCGCCTTATAGAGAATACCCTCCTGTCCGAGCATGAAGTTCATTTTGTGCTCGTCAATGTCGAGGACATAGTTGGCGGTGTTGAAAATCGTGAGGTTCAGCGCATCGGAAGAACTCCTGGCTGCCTTACCCTGTCCGTTGTTAGGCTTGTAGCTCGGAAGCACGGTGGTTTTCACCGCTCCGTGGCTGAAATCGACACCTGCCTGGGATTTGAGCGTGAGGCCTTCCACAGGATTGATTTCGAGGAATAGACCTGAGATGAGTTTGTATTTCCTTGTCACATAAGGATTTGTCTTTGCCCATTCGAGAGGGTTCTGGCCGAGTCCCTTCCAACTTCCGTCGTTGATTGAAGCGAGACTTCCGTCAGCCTTGTATGGATTCCAATATGGGAGCATAAAACGGGCTGCCGCAATCGGGGTGTTGAGGGCATACTCTCCGGACATGGTTTCGGCGTAGTTCTCGTATGCGAACATTGTGTTCGTGCCGAATTTGAGCCAGTCGTTTGCCCTTGTCTCGAAGTTCGCCCTGAAATTGGCGCGGGAGAAGTCCGAGTCGGAAGTCGTACCCTGCTGTTTGTACCAGCCGCCGGAAACGTAGTAGTTTGTCCTTTCGTTTGCGCCGCTGATTTGGAGCTCATAATTCTGGAGAGGTGCGAATTTGTTAAAGACCTCGTCGAGCCAGTTGATGTCGGTCTTTGCGAGCTTCGCGTAGTCCTTGCCGGAGGTGAGTCCGACTTCCTTTTCATACTGTATGCGCTCTGCGGTGTTCATCAGGTTCCAGTTGCCGTGTGCGAGCTGGGAGAATCCGAGCTGGGTGCGGAATTGGATGCGTGCCTTTTCTGCCATACGTCCGCGTTTGGTAGTGATGACCACCACACCGTTTGACGCTCTCGCTCCATAGATTGAAGTGGAGGTGGCGTCCTTCAGAACTGAAATTGACTGTATGTCGTTAGGGCTTATGGCGTTGAAGTCACTCGCGGATATCGGAAGTCCGTCGAGGATGAAAAGGGGAGCCGTGCCTGCGTTGATTGAGTTCGTTCCGCGAATCTGGAAAGTTGCGGTTGCGCTCGGTTCACCCGTGTTCGACATCACCATAAGGCCTGTTGCCTTACCCTGGAGAGCCTGGTCGAAACTTGCCGCAGGAACATCTGCGAGAGCCTCTGATTTGACGGTGGAAACGGAACCTGCAATGGTACCCTTTTTCCTCACGCCGTAGGCTACGACAACCACATCGTCGAGGGCATTGTCGAGTTTGAGTTCTACATTGTAAACGATTTCGCTCTGTCCTTCGGGAACGACAAATTCGGCTGCGCTGCAACCGATGTACTGGAAGACAAGTCGTTCGCCCGGGGTGGCGCTTACGGAGTAAAATCCGTTCTCATCTGTTGCAGAACCTCCACCTGTGCCACAAAGGACATAAGCACCGTAGAGCAGCTCTCCGCTTTCTGCGGATGAAACAGTGCCCTTGACCGTCACTTTATCCTGTGCTTGTACGTGTTGGCTGTTTGCAACGAAAATGAGAAAAATAGACAACAAAAGGCCTAATTTCTTCATAAATTGTAAACGATTTCTGCATTTAGCCCAGATTTGGTTTCAGATTGAAACCTGTCCTGTTTTTGAAATGCACTAATAACCTTAAAAACACGGCGCCAAAGTTATGCATAATTTTGATTTGGTGCAAATTAGCGCACTACATTTTCCGGTATTCCGATGGGGTCATTCCGGTCTTGGTCTTGAAGAATCGGTAGAATGTCGTCTGGTTCGGGAAATTCAGTTCGTAGACTATTGACTTTATGCTCATGTCCGAGTATTTCAGCAGGTTCTTCGCTTCGAGAATGACGAACGAGTCAATCCATTCGTGGGCCGACTTGCCGCTGACAGACTTTATGAGTTTGGAGAGATATTTCGGAGTGAGGTAGAGCTTGTCCGCATAGAACGACAGGCTTCTTTCCTTTGTGTGATAGTCCCTTACGAGCAGAAGAAAATCCTCAAGGACGATTTTTGACCTTGTAGACATCTCGTCTCCACCGTTTTTCTTCGCCGCTGTCAGTCTGTCAGTCCACATGGCCCCCATGAGGTAGAAGATGGATGAAATCAGCGCCGCCACGGACTCTCTCATATTCGGCATCCTCATTTTTGACACCTCCTGTATGAGGTCGAAATATTTCCGGCAGAGTTCCCTCTCGTTCTCGTTGATGACAACGCAAGGCGATTCGAGAAGGCGCAGGCTTTCATTGTAGAGCTTGCTGAAGTCGAAGCGTGTGCTGGACATCAGGTCTTCCGAAATCGCGACAACGACAAAGTGTACGGATTCTTTTTCCTTCGGGTCTATGTTTGTGACTCTCACGATGTTGCCTGGAGTGTAGATGAACATGGAATCTTTCCTGATGGTGAATTTTTTGAGGTTTATCTCCACTTCAAACTCTCCCTGGATGCAGAAAAACGCCATATAGCCGTGGAAACGGCAGGGATATTCAATGATGTCCATCTTCGTTTCATAGTGCATTTCTGCAACGAAGAGGTCGTCTGACAAATTGTCATTTACTATCGAACCCTGAGACAAGTGCTTGAGTTCGCGGATGTTGACTTCGTGATATCTTTCCATATTATTTCGATATTTTCCCATTTTATTGAGTTACAAAAATACGCAAAAATTATTAAAAAGTCGTTTTTTGCGACAAAATGTATATTTATATATCCGATTTGTTATACATATTTTCTCGTGTATGGCAATTATTTTGAATTATAGCCCGCCGCATTCGATTCGGATCTTCTGCCGGTTGGATGCAATGTCAGGAAAATAATTTAAAGATATAGAAAAATGAAAAAGACAATGTGGATTATCGCCGCAGCACTCTGTGTGCTCCCGACTTATGCCGGTGCGCAGCAAGTTCTGACTCTTGACGAGTGCAGGCAGATGGCGGTAGAGAACAACAATTCGCTGAAGACGGCTCAGCAGAAAATCAAGGTTGCGGGGTATGACAGAAACATTGCCCTCGCGAACTATTTCCCGAAGATTACGGCAACTGGCACTTATATGTACACGAGCCGCGACTGGAAACTCATCGACGACGACAAGGCCGCCGTGATTCAGAATGCCGGGACCACTCTCCAGAACGACGTGACTAACAAGATGATGCAGATTATGTCGGACAAGGACGTGATGACGAAGTATATGACCGATGCCGCCTTCAAGAAATTGATAGACGGTCTTCAGACAACGGACATCGCGACTCCTATTAACGCGATAGGACAGCATATCACCGACGCGCTTACGCTTGATATGCACAATCTGTGCGGCGCGGTGGTTTCGGTCCAGCAGCCGGTGTTTATGGGCGGCAAGATTGTGGCTTCCAACCAGATGGCAAAGTATGCCGAGGAATTGGCGCAGTCGCAGTATGACGCGGAACATGCGCAGGTTCTCGCCGACATCGAACAGGCCTACTGGCAGATTGTCTCCATTGCGGCAAAGAAGAATCTTGCAGAGAACTATGCGGACCTTCTCCGTCAGATGGGAAAGGATGTGGATGCGCTGGTAGCTGAGGGATTTGCGACTCCTTCGGATGCGCTCACGATTAAGGTGAAGATGAACGAGGCTGAGATGCTCTACACGAAGGCAACCAACGGACTTGCTCTTGCGAAGATGCTTCTGTGCAAGGAGTGCGGTCTTCCTCTTGACAGTGAAATTACTCTCGCGGACGAGACTCTCGATGCGATTCCGGTGCCTCAGATGAGCCCTGTAATCAGTGACGAGGAGGTTTATGCCGCAAGGCCTGAAATCAGAAGCCTTGATTTGGCGAAGAAGATTTATGACAAGAAGGTTGCTGTGGTGCGTGCCGACGGGCTTCCTACAGTGGCGGTGATGGCAAATTATGCGGTGACCAACCCTAATGTTTTCAATGGTTTCCAGAACAAGTTCGGGGGGTTCTTCTCGGCCGGTGTGCTGGTGAATGTGCCTATTTTCCACGGCACCGAGGCCATCCAGAAGACTAAGAAGGCGAAGGCTGAAGCGGCTCTCACGCAATATAGGCTCGATGATGCGAAGGAGATGATTTCTCTTCAGGTGGCGCAGCTCCGCCAGCAGGAAGGCGAGGCTCTGGAGAAACTCACAATGGCGGAGAGTAATCTTGAGAATGCGGAGGAAAACCTTCGTGTCGCAACTGCCGGATGGAACGAGGGTATGATTGCCTCTAATGTGGTGCTTCAGGCGCAGACGGCTTGGTTGCAGGCTCATTCAGAATATATTGAGACCGGGGTGGAGCTTCAAATGTGCTCTGTTAATCTTGCCAAGGCCGAAGGCCGGCTGTAGGCGAGGTTTGCAAAAAAGCGATCTGCTGCGTTGGATGTCTCGTCCAAATCCTCACAACCATAAGGTTGCTGCGGTTTGAACTTCACCATCCGCCTTGCATCTCATCTTTTTATCAAACCTCTTCATTCAAGATGAATTCGTGATAATTGAAAATACGTAATAATTGAAAAAATAATAAAAACATAATACAATGGAAAAGACTCAGAAAAAAGGCAACATTTGGATTGGAATAGGAGTTCTTGTTGCACTGATTGCAGCGGTGTCTGTGCTTGGTATCATATTCTCACGGCCAAAAGAGGCTGTAATTCAAGGTGAGGCGGAGGCTGCCGAATACCGTATTTCCGGAAAGGTTCCGGGTCGTATCGAGGCATTCTATGCCGCTGAAGGTGATATGGTTCATAAGGGTGACACCCTCGTTCTCATCGACTCGCCTGAGGTTCGCGCAAAGCTCGCACAGGCAAATGCAGCATACGCTGCCGCTGCGGCACAGCGCAATAAGGCCAATACCGGGGCACGCAAGGAAGAAATTGCCGGTGCTTACGAAATCTGGCAGAAGGCTCTTGTGGGCAAGGATATAGCAAAGAAAACCCTTGACCGTGCCACCCGTCTTCACGAGCAGAAAGTCATCAGTGACCAGAAGTTTGACGAAGCGACTGCCCAGTACAATGCCGCTGCCGCTACAGCCGAGGCTGCAAAGTCCCAGTATGATATGGCGGTGAAGGGCGCACGCGAGGAGGATAAGGCTGCCGCAATCGCTCTTGTGGACAGGGCAAACGGTGCCGTGATGGAAGTGAAGTCTTATCTTTCAGAGCTCAAACTCACTTCTCCTGTTGACGGTGTCATCTCCGCACGCTACCCTCACGTGGGCGAACTTGTCGGAACCGGCTCCCCGATTATGACTGTGACTGACCTTTCTGATATGTGGTTCACTTTCAACATCCGCGAGGATAAACTCCACAGTATGAAGAGCGGCGACAAACTCCGCCTGAGCATTCCTGCACTTGACGGAAAAGAGATTGATGCAACTGTGACTTACATTGCGGCACGCGAGTCTTACGCCACTTGGAGGGCGACTAAGGAGACTGATCAGTATGATGCCAAGACTTTTGAGGTGCGGGCTGTGCCTGTTTCAAAGGTGGAAGGTCTTCGTCCTGGTATGACCGCCATCGTGGTCGGGAGTAAATAAAAAGCGGTCTGCTGCGTTGGATGTCTTGTCCAAATCCTCACAACCATTAGGTTGCTGCGGTTTGAACTTCAACATCCGCCTTGCATCCCATCTTTTTATTTATCCCTCCTATCTCAATGTTGATATGAAAAATTTTGGGAAAGTTGTGCGGCGTGAGTTCGGGATTATATGCCGCAAACCTGTCTACGTACTCGGGTCGGTGGTTATGATGGCTGTCTGCTGTCTTTTCTACCTGACATTCTTCAAGGCGGGACTCCCTGAGAAACTGCCGATCGGAGTTGTAGATTATGACAATTCATCCCTTTCACGCAATTTTTGCAGTCAGCTCGACGCGACCCAGCTCGGCAAGGTTGTCCATTTCGACAGTTTTTCCGAGGCCCGCGACGCGATGCAGACCGGTGAGGTGGCTTCCCTCTGCGTGATTCCGAAAGATATGGCAGCTGACGTCTATGCAAACCGTCGCCCTACTTTCACCTATTATGTAAATTCGCTCTATATGATTGCGGGAGCCCTGAGCTACAAAGACGTGCTCACGATGGTCACCCTCACGGGAGGAGCCGTCCAGAGAGAGGTCTTCCGTGCCAAGGGCTATGCGGAAGGGCAGATAATGGGGCTCATCCAGCCGATTGTGATAGACGAACACCACATCGGCAACCCGATGACAAGCTACAGTATCTATCTGAACAACATCATACTCCCGGGACTCTTGTGTCTGAGTATAGTTTTCGTTCTGATTTATGCCCTCTGCTCCGAACTTCGCTACGGGACATCACGCGAATTGATGGAGACTGCGGGAGGCTCTTTCGCTACTGCGCTTTTGGGAAAACTCACTCCTTATACAGTTTTGTATCTCCTTATGGGACTGTTACTTGACCTTCTTATGTATGGTGTGTGCAAATTTCCGGTTGCGGGCAGCGTAGGAAATATGATTCTGCTTATGCTGGTCTTCATCATCGCCTGTGAGGCAGTTGCGGTGACGATTGTCGGGCTGGTTCCGGTGTTGAGGATAGCCTTGAGTATCGCGGCTCTGTTCACGATTCTCGGATTCTCATTCTCCGGATTCACATTCCCGGTCGAGGCAATGCCGAGAGCAATCCAGGGCATTGCGGTCCTTTTTCCGCTGCGATTCTACTATCTCGCTTATGTCCAGGAGGCAATTTACGGCACAGGACTGGGCGACTGGTGGCCATACCTCGTCTATCTTCTTCTCTTCCTTGTCGGTCCTCTCTGTGTGAGCGGACGCCTGAAGAGAGCGTGGGTAAATCAGAATTTCGACAGATAAAACCGTTTCGACGGGTATATGTCAATGATATATAGATATATATAGTTATGTTAAAAGAATTAAAACGCATATTCGCGGATTCATACGTCCTCATCATATTTTTGCTCGGCGGACTTCTCTATCCGATTATATACGGTCTCATCTATTATAAAGGTACGGTGGACGAGATGCCGGTGGCGGTGGTCGATTTGAGCCAAAGTTCGGACAGCCGCAGGTTTATCCAAAAGATTGACGCGACCCGTGAGGTGGATGTGGCCTACAAATGTGTCTCTATGGCGGAGGCGCAGGAGTTGATGGAGGAGAGAAAGGTTCGCGGAATTGTCCTTTTCCCTGAGGATTACGGCGACAGGCTCGCGAGGATGGAACAGGCGACGATTTCGACCTATGCGGATATGGCCAGCTTCCTCTATTATAAAAATATAACGATGGCGGTGAACCACGTGATGATTGACGAACTCCGGACGATAGAGACGACACGTTTTGCGTCTTTGGGAATGACGGACGAGGCAGTCGCACAGATGGTGGAGGCCATTCCGGCAGAGGAAAACATCCCGTTCAACACGAACTGGTCGTTCCTGATTTTCTTCCTTTCAGCGGCGCTTCTTCTTGTCATACAGCAGACTATGTTCTTCGGTGTGAGCGTGATGAACGGTTCGATGAGGGAGGGAAAGGCAACTCACGACGGTTCGCTCATCGGAAGGGCTGCGGCTTATGCTCTGGTGTATGTCGGCATTGCCTGCTACTGTCTGCTTGTGGTTCCGGCGATTTTCAAGATGCCTCAGAGGGGACAGCTCCCTGATTTACTTGCGCTGATTTTCTTCTTCGTGATAGACTGCGTGGCTTTCAGTTTTACTTTCAGCCGCTTTGTGCGTCACAGGGAGACGGTCTTTGTGGAGTTGCTCTTTATGTCCTCTCTCTGCCTCTTCCTCAGCGGAACAATTTGGCCGGTAAGCTCGATGTCACCGTTCTGGAAAGCAGTTTCATGGGTGTTCCCGTCAACTTTCGCCATCCAGGGTTTCCATGCCGTCAACAATGCCGCCGCCACTCTTCCGATGATTCGTCCACAGCTTATAGGCTTGATTTCCCAGTTCGCATTCTACAGCGTCGCGGCCTTCCTGATGGACTACCGCGAGCGCAATCACTACGAGTCCCGCCTGCACAAGCTGATTGAAAAGCGTACAAGGCTCATTGAAGGGCGAATCAAGGCACGCCAGGCTCAGGAAGCCGCCCTCGAAGGCACGAAGTAGTCCGCAGCCGCAGATTAGCCAAAATCTCAATCGGGGCGCACCGCTCAATCAGCAGTGTGCCCCGATTTTTTAAATCTTAAAACATTAGTTTCGTATATTTATAAAAATATTTTCATTGTTTTAACATAATTATTAAAATTTTTATTTAACTTTGTCAAAGTGTTGTAGGTATTGTACCAGGTGTGATAACTGGCTGAATCTTGTGCTAAAGACAATAAATTCAAATAATTATGAAAACTCTGAGGCGATTATTCTTCAATTTGCCGGCGATGCTGGCTTTGCTTTCGTGCTCCGGAAATCACGATTACATCGGTTTGACGCTCGTTCCTCCGGGAAGAGTTACAGACAAAGTTGACTTGGACATCAGGGCCGGGGTGGTGAACAATGGCGATGCTGACAAGACATATAATATATATATGTATCTTGGCGACGAAGCTGACGAAAACATATTGCTCCAGGAGTCCGTTTCCTTAAAGCCTGGCGAAAGCTATGCAGGCAAATATATTCTCGACACTGACGGTATGTCCGGCGAAAATGAGATTTCGCTCAAAATAGAAAGCGCAAGCGGACAGAAGCAACTGGTGACACGTCCATTCGAGGTGGTGAAGTCCGAAATACGCTCAACCCGTCAAATCGACGGAGCGTGGGCCGGGCTTTATCATTGGAGCGAAGAAGAAGGCAAGCATTGGAACAAGGACATCAAGGAATTGACAGAGGCTCAATGGCGGGAGTTGGTGAAGTCTATGCATTCTGTCGGGATGGATGTAGTTGTCATACAGGAGGTTTTCAGAAATAACGATTATGTCGGCCAGCACAGCACAACTGTGGAGAATTACCAGGGACGCGCATTCTATCCTTCAAGGCTCTACCCTGGACGTATGCCGATAGCCTCAGAGGATCCTGTGGAGGCGATTCTTTCGGAAGCCGATGAACTTGGTATGTCGGTTTTTGTGGGCGTGGGAATGTTTGCGTGGTTCGATTTTACCGCAGAATCGTTGAGCTGGCATAAGAGAGTCGCTTCGGAATTGTGGGATAGATATGGGCATCACAACTCATTCTATGGATTCTACATTTCGGAAGAATGTGCCGGCAATCTGTATAATTCGGAAACGACCGACGAAATGAAAGCCGTGCGGAAAAAAGAAATTGCCGACTTTTTCCGCGATTTTAAGGAGATGACAGGCAAAATCGCTCCGGACAAACCCCTTATGCTCGCCACGAACAGTATGGGGATTATGGATGGTGCGGATGCCTATCCGGCTCTCTTGGAAAATCTTGACATCCTCTGTCCTTTCGGCTTTGCGCGGATGCCGGAGGGTGATTTGACCGGTAAGGAGGCCGCTGATTTGCTTCAGACTTTCTGCGACGATGCCGGTTCCCACCTATGGTTTGACCTCGAAGCCTTCCTTTTCAATCCGGATATGTCCCTGTATCCTAGACCTATAGACCAAATCATCGGAGATTTGAACCTTTTGGACAATTTCGAAAAGGTCCTGTGCTATCAGTTCCCAGGTGTGTTCAGTGACCCTAAATGGAATTTCCGGGTGGGTGAGGAACGTACAGTGCAGCTTTTCAATGATTATAAAGAATATCTGGAAAACTAATATCCACAATAATGAAATCAATCTGTCGAATCCTTTTACCGCTCGCCGGCATCATATTGTTGGCGTCGGCTTGCAAAAAAGAGAGTTTTGGGGCCAATCCCTATGACCCTTCTACGCCCGTGACAGTATCCGAGTGGCCTAAAGTATTGTCCTTTGCTCCGGAAAAGGGACAGGCCGGGGATGTTATCACCATTACCGGAAAGAATTTCAAGACTGCAACGAAAGTGACTTTCGGAGGGATGGATGCCGAATCTTTCAAAATCGTTGATGACGGGACAATATCCGCCGTCCTGGGCCCTTTCGGCAAATCGGGCGCCGTTGCTGTGACTAATCATAAGGGAGAACGGTCTAAGCAGGGCTTTACCTACATCTGGCCTGTGGCTCCTTCTGAAAACCCTAATCTGGCGATAGGTGCCAAAGCGACCGGCTCCGAGCCATTTGCAGGCTTTGCTGTAGGCAATGTAAATGACGGCAACGACAAGTCATATTGGGTGGCGGCGAACAATGACGCTTCCGCCGAACGCTGGGTTATGATAGAACTTGAGAAACTCTCGGACATCAATATGGTGGTGTTGAAATGGGACCAGAATGCTGCCGGGACCGACTACAAACTCGAATATTCCGAAGACGGAGTCTCATTCTCCCTCATAAAGGAAGAGACGGCCTGGGTTTCCAACGGAGACGACAAGGGAGTGAAGAAAATCAAATTCGACGCGGTGACAGCAAAGTTTGTCCGCCTCTCCGCTCTATATAACAGCCTTACCACATATAACATGACTCTGTGCGAGTTCGAGATATACAACACGCCGGATGCGGTGAATGTCGCTCTGCAGAAAGTCGCTGATGCGGATTGCGAGGCCAACCCCGGCTCAAAGTTCCATCTTATCGACGGAAAACTGGCGAATATGTGGCAGTGCGACAAGACTCACGAAACGCATTGGGCGACAGTCGATTTGGGTGAAGCTACGGAAATCAACAATATCGTGATATCTATGGATGGCGGTGCCTATGCGCGCGATATGAAAATCACGGTATCTGAAGACGGAGCAAGCTTTGAAGAGGTTTACAATGTGACTGACTGGTCGTCCGTGGCGGAGCCGAGAGAGCCTGGCGAAACCGTTTGGACAAAGGTTGTTATGGATGTAAGTTTTGCCGACCGGCCTGTCAGGATTATCCGGCTCGACTTTGGGAAGGCAAGCGGAGCTTGGGGTATAGGAATATACGAAATAGAGGCATATAAGCAGTGGTAGCAATGAAACACATCGTGAATATAATTTCAAGGATTACGGTTCTCTGCATCCTTCCTTGCCTCGTTTGCTGTTCCTGCGACAGCACCAGCACGCTGCCGCCTCCTTCAACCGGAGGAGGTCCCGGAACGGCGGAGACGGATATGACGGCTCTGTATGAATATGTCCGTTCCTATCAGACATCATATATCCGTTCGCTCCAGCTTCCGTCCGGAGCGATAAAAGACAATGAGACAGAAAGCAGCAAGATAACTCCATATTTTGCCAATTTCGCGGCGCTTGCCCTTTTGACGGAACCGACGGAGCAGAACGTATCCGCCGTGAAGAAGTATATCTCTTGGTATTTGAGCAAACTGAACGGGACATCAACCCAATTTAAGGGCAACGAAATCGCCGGCTCCGTTTATGATTATTTCGCTCCGAACGAGACCTGCAAGGGAGAATACGATTCGGTGGATTCCTATGCGGCGACCTTCCTTGAACTGGCAGCCCGCTTTGCTGACATCTCCGGCGGATGCAAGAGCTGGCTTATGGGGCACAAGGACAAACTGAGTCTTGTGCTATCCGCGATGATAAAGACCATAGACTGTGCCTCTAATACGCTGCCGGGTGGAAACCTGAACGACTGTCTTAGTATTGCCCATTACGGCTATGCCATCAAATACCTGATGGATAACAGCGAGGTCAATATGGGACTGAAGGCGGCGATGCGTCTGAAAAGCGCCGGACTCATAGAGACATCCCAAGATCTGGATGCTCTTCTGTCGGGAAACAAGTCCGGAATCCTGGGGCTTTACAATGAGTCGGATGGGAACTACGATTACGCCAAGGGCCATTCGTCAAAATGGAGTGAGTTTTATCCTTCTGCGACAGCCCAGCTTTATCCTTGTCTTTTCGGAGTCGTGCCGGCCGATGACCTGAGGTCAAAAACGGTTTACGAGAAATTCAATTCTACCTATCCTGAGTGGTCCACCGGCAAGACATATTCCAATCATCCGTGGACAATGATTGCTTATGCGGCCGCAGCGATGGGGGATGCGGGAAGAGTCAATGCCTACCTGACCCACATCTACGGACTTAATGTAAAAGGGGAGCAGAAAAAGCTTTGGTATGACGCCGAGGCGGGTGCCTTGTTGCTCGCCATCGAGAAAGTGAGTAAAAAATAAGAAGATGTTTGAATTTTTTGTTCAGTTATTTTGAAATGTATTTTTGAGTCAGATTTTTTCGTTTTGAGAGGAGTTTAGCGGTGCTAAATGACGAACAAAATGGGAAAATATGACCAAAAAGACACCAAAAGAACGAACATGTAAAATAAATGTGAGAAAAATTAAAACATATTCTAAAACACGATAGAAATGAAACGACAGACCATTTGGAAAATGAGGCTCTTGACGGCTCTACTCGCCGTATTTGTCCTCGCTCCTGTCTGGGCTCAGAATAGCGGCAGAATAATTAGCGGAAAGGTTGTGGATGAAAGCGGTGAGCCATTGGCAGGCGCTGTAGTTATGATTAACGGGGATTCGTCCTCCGCTGTGGGGACTGATATTGACGGAAAGTTCAGCATCGCGGCTACATCCGGGAAGAATGTGCTTACTGTCAGTATGATAGGTTTCCGGACGGCATCGGTGGACGCGGTTCCCGGGCAGAGCATTGAAATAGTTGCACAACAGGATTCTTATGAGCTTGAAGGCGTTGTGTTTACGGGATATAGTGCCATTGCAAAAAAGGATATGACCGGAGCAGTCGGAGTTGTCGGAGGCAAGGAATTGAAAGCTATGCCTGTGACGAGCGTGAATGATGTTCTTCAGGGAAAGGTGGCAGGTCTTACCATCACTTCCACCAGCGGAACTCCGGGTGCTGGCAGTGTCGCAAGAATCCGTGGAATCGGCTCCATCACGGGAAGCACCTCGCCGCTTTATATCGTGGATGGGTTGCCTCAGAACGGAATCGATTATCTGAATCCTAACGATATCGAGGCTATCGCTGTCCATAAGGATGCCTCCGTGGCTGCCATCTATGGTTCGAGGGGCGCCAACGGAATCATTGTCGTGACGACCAAAAACGGACAGAACAGCGAAAGAATGAGTGTCGCCTATGACGGATATGCCGCTTGGCAGTCGCCGTGGAAACGTCCTTATATGCTGAATGCTGAGCAATACATCCAATACAAGAACCTCGCTGCGGACAATGCCGGCCAGGAGAGAATCCCTGCCTTTGCCACACAGGAGAGAATTGATGCCGTGTTGAACTTCGTCAGGAAAAATACAGGTGAAAACGGCACCGACTGGTGGAACGAAATCATCAATCGTAACGCCTTTATGCAAAATCACAATGTCAGCCTGAGCGGAGGTTCAAAGAATGTAGGCATAATGTCAAGCCTTGCATACACGGGACAGGACGGTATAGTCAAAGGCACTATGTATCAGCGCATTTCTTGGCGAAACAATTTCAATGCGAAGATTTCCAAACGCATATCTCTCAAGGGAAATTTCAACATCATAAACGAAAAGCGCCACCTCGTCGATGAGAACAATCCTTTCACGGGAACGATTTTTACCGCTATGGGTGCCGACCCGATTACTCCGGTGTTCAGGAACAACCTTGTGGAGGTTCCGGCTCTTCTTTCGCAGATTATGGACGGCTATGAGGCGGACAATCTCTATTCGCAGTATTCGGGAATCCTCTTTTCGAACAAACGGAATCCTGTAGCTCAAATACAGAGGATGCGTCAGAGCACTTATGACTATCTCTACATTATGGGTGGTGCGGACCTTGAAATCAAGTTCTGCGATTTCCTCAAGTTCGATTCGAGGTTCGGAATGAATCTTTCCAGAAGTGCGGTGGACGGATTCCAGCCGAAATACAGGCTCAATGCCAATGATTACACAAACGAAAGTTCTGTAACTGCGAATACGTCACGCTCCGACTATTATGTCTGGGAACAGTTGCTTTCGTATGAGCAGAGTGCCGGAAAATTCAAATGGGGAGCATTGCTCGGCACCTCAGCCGAACTTACAAACGGCTCATTTGTAGATGCTTCCGTGGAGGGTTTGCCGGACAATAATCCGGATATGGCAGTGATGGCCGCGGGAACCATAAATGCCAAGGTCGGCGGCTATCCTTATTCAAGTTCGCTTCTTTCCTTCTTCGGTGGGGTCAATTTCGATTATGGCAGCAAGTATCTCGTTTCTGCCAATCTCCGTTATGACGGTTCGTCCAAATTCGCAAAGGGTCACAAGTGGGGACTATTCCCTTCAGTTTCCGCAGCCTGGCGTTTTTCCGGAGAGGAATTTATGAAGTCTGCAAGCAGTTGGCTCAGCGATGGAAAAATCCGCGCGAGCTACGGACATATAGGCAACCAGAACATAGGCGGCGGGGCATATATGTCAACCTGGGGGAGTACGATTTATGACCGCTACAATTTCGGAAGTCCGTCCACGGCTGTGATTGGCGCGGGTGTGACCTCGGTGGGAAACCCTGAACTTATGTGGGAGACCTCACGCCAGTTTGACGTCGGTCTGGACTTGAGCTTTTTCAACAACAGTCTCGATTTTGTCGTGGACTACTTTGTGAAGAATATCGACAATATGCTTATGCAGGAGCCGCAACCTACGACTCTCGGTCTGATTTCATATCCTTATGCGAACGTCGGCTCTATGAAAAACGAAGGTTGGGAGTTCGGCATCAACTATCGCAAGGGCTTCGGGGATTGGTTCCTTACCGCATCTGCGAACATATCCACATATAGAAACAAAGTGAAGTCGCTCGGTAACGGAGATGCCATATACGGATACGCCTACAATAAGAATGTTGTGACAAAAACGGAAGTAGGCAAGCCTGTAGGCTATTTCTACGGATATGTCACCAATGGCATTTTCCAGAATGCAGAACAAGTTGAAGGCAGTCCTCAGAGAGAAACCGCCGTTCCCGGTGATGTCCGTTACAAAGACTTGAACAACGATGATGTCATTGACGACAACGACAGGACAATGATTGGAAGCCCGTGGCCGGATTTTGTCTATGGTATCACTCTTGGTGCGGCGTGGAAGGGCTTTGACTTCAACCTTTTCATTCAAGGTTCGCAGGGAAATGACGTGATGAATATGACCTTGCTCGATTTCGAGTCCGGCACAGGATATATGAACGCCCGTTCCGACTATCTTTCACGCGCCTGGAGCGGAGAGGGCTCTACAGACCGCTATCACAGGATTTCCGCCCGTCAGGAAGGTAATCTTCTTGTTTCCGACTATTTTCTTGAGGACGGTTCTTATGCAAGGATTAAGAATGTCCAGCTCGGATACGACTTCTGCAACCGCGTAATCAAGAAAAACAAGATAATCAGCCAGTGCAGGCTCTATCTGAGTGCACAGAATCTCTTCACCTTCACAAACTATTCCGGCCTTGACCCGGAAATCGGCTCTTCAAATGCTACGGTAAACGGCATTGATTCCGGATTCTATCCGCAGGCACGTGTATGGACAGTAGGCTTAAATCTTAAATTCTGATAAAGTTATGAAAAGGAAATATATTATACTTGCTCTGATGTCAGTTTTGGCCCTCGTCTCCTGTTCGGATTTCCTCACCAAGAATCCTCGGGGGACTATGGACGAGGACCGTTTCTTCGCTTCTCAGGACGCCGGCTTTAAGGCCCTGATAAAATGCTATCAGACGCTTAATGATTTCTATCGTTTTGAAAGACCGCGTATGGACCTCTACAACATATCCACAGATGATGCGGAGAAGGGTGGTTCGGACGCCGGCGACGGTATGGCTGCTGCTGAACTTTCGTTCGGAAGACCTCTTTCGTCCAACGTAGACCTCTACAATCTGTGGGAGGGAATGTATATGGGGATTGCCCGCTGCAATACTCTCATTGAGAAACTCCCCGTTTCGGAAATGATTGATGCTGACGGATATCCTCTTAAAGACGAGGTGAAGGCCAGATATATTGCAGAGGCCCGTTTCCTCAGAGCTTTCTACCATTTTGAACTTTGCAAGATTTTCGGCGGTGTGCCGATTGTCGACAGAACTCTCACCGTTGCCGACAGCAAGAAACTTGTCCGTGCTTCCGAGGCAGAAACAGCGGCCTTTATCATCGATGAACTGAAGGCAATTGCCGATGACGGAAGTCTCCCTTCCAAAATGATGTTGCCGTCCACCGAACTCGGGCGTGTCACCTGCGAGGCTGTTTGGGCTATGCAGACGAAAGTTTATATGTATTTTGCGAAAGACGACGAGTCTCTGTGCAAGGATGCTGCGGATGCTGCAAAAAGAGTTGTGGATTCCGAAAATTTCGACCTCGAACCGGATTTTCAGGAGCTCTATCGTGCCAACGGCTATCTCTCCCGTGAATCCATATTCGTAAACATCCGTGGAGATATGCCAGCCGAGTACATCTACGGTTCTTTCCTTCCTTGCTATGCAAGCCCGAGGTCGTCAGGCGCATACGGTTTCGATCAGCCTACACAGAGCCTTGTCGATGAATTCGAAGAAGGTGACCCGAGGCTTCTGTACACCATCATTCAACCGGGAGACAGATTCCCTACAGATTCCGGCACCGAGACCCTCAATTTCTCGACATATCCGAACACCGGCTACCACAGCCGCAAGGTTTTCCTCATCCAGAGCCGTCGCGGTCCGGGTTGGGGCGATGATGCCTGGTCATTCCACCATATCCGTTACGCCGACATCCTGTTGCTGTATGCCGAGGCACTTATTAGAACCGACGGAGACAAGACTCTTGCCGTGAAACTTATAAACGACGTGAGGACACGTGCCGACAATTCACGCGAGGGAGACAAGGATGCAAGCACCCGAGTGCTCAAGATTGCGAACAAACATCTTGTGCCTGTGAAGGAGTCGGATGACCTCCTTGCTGCGGTCAAGCACGAACGTCGGGTTGAACTTGCGATGGAATACAATCGTCTCTACGACCTCAAGAGATGGAACTGCTATGTCGAGACGATGAACGCCTTTTCTGCCCAGCCGTATTCTAACGGAAGGGGAGCGGCCTTCCGCAAGGGAGTAAACGAATTTTTCCCTATCCCACAAAGCGAAATTGACCGCACTGGCGGTTCGATAAATCAGAATTTCGGATATAATTAACGAACGATTGAAAACTAATGACATTATGAAAACCACAGATTACAAAAGGCCTTTGTTGGATGTCGTGGCCTTTTCTCCGGAGGGAGGTTTCGCCCAAAGCGGGGTGATGACAATCCAGAAATGGGTTTATGACGACAGCCAGAGTGATCAACTTAAATTTTAAGACGTTATGAAAAAGATATTTTACCTCTCACTTGGGGCGGCTATGATGCTCTGCCTCACGAATTGTGCAAAAACAGAAGAACCGGGAAAACCGGACGTTGTTCCTGGACCGGAAGAGCAGGAGGTGCTTGATTTTAGTCTCTATGCCGCAACTCCGACTTTGAAGACCGTGAATGACGGATTTGACACCAAGTGGGCTTCAGAAGACGCAATCAATCTCTTCCACGCCGCAGCAGGGCAGAAAACATACATCAACGACGGAAAGTTTTCCCTTTCTTCCGAAGATGTCGTGAACGGGCTTTTCAAAGGCAAATTGTCACAGGCTCTTGCAGGGGGGGGCAGCTATGATTGGTATGCGGTCTATCCCTACAATTCTGCGAACACGACCCCGGCCGGAACATCTGCTTCGGATGCGGCTCCGGTCAAAATCGGAGACCTTTCGGTGACTCAGAACGGCAACGACAGCCAGGCACATCTCGCAGGTGAAATCTGCCCTCTTTACGGAGTGGCAAAGGCTGTAGGGAGCGGTGATGTCCTTTCGATTCCGATGAGACAACTCACATCTGTCGCAGCCGTCAAGGTCATCAACACTGCTTCTGATCCTCTTACTGTTTCTTCAATTTCCTTCACTTCGACAGAGGATATCGTAGGCACATATTTCATTGATTACTCCAATCCCGAGTCTGTCGTCTATACCGCCACCTCCACTTCTGACGTGTCTTCGACCGCTCAGCTCAACATAGTCGGTGGAGCGGAGATTGCCAAGGACGGAAATGCTGTTTTCTACATTCCTATAAAGCCTCATAAAGTCGCGGGCGGGAAACTCTCCATTGCCGTAAATGGGGTCAATAAGGAAATCCCTGTCGAGAATATCTCATTTGCAGCGGGCAGTATAGTGCCTATGGAGTATAGCTATGTGGTGGATGAGCCTGCACCTGCCGTGAATCTTGCATTGCGAAAGACTGCCACTGCCGACTGTGAATACCATTCTGGCTCAATGTTTCACATAACGGATGGTGGACTTGCCAATATGTGGCAGTGTGACAAGACTCACGCGGAGCATTGGGCAAAGGTTGATCTCGGAGAAAAGCTGGCTCTCAACAACATCATCATCTCCTGGGATGGTGGTGCATACGCAAAGAACATCAAGATAAGTCTTTCCACAAACGACGTGGACTACACTGAGGTTTATTCGGTTACTGACTGGTCGTCTGCACCGGTACCGAGAGAGCCTGGCGAACCCACTTGGACTAAGGTCGTTACAGATGCCAAATTCAGCACCACTGAAGCACAGTATATAAAGGTGGACTTCAATGGAAATTCAGGCGATTGGGGAATTACAATTTATGAACTTGAGGCATACTGCCGCAACTGACGAATGACACCACTTCTTTGAGTTTGTATTCCAAGGTATTCCCGAGGAATACAAACTCATTTTTTATTTTTCCCCCCCCCAGCCTTTTTACGTCGCGCTATATGACTTTTCCCGGTTATTGCTGACTTTTCTTTTTGCGGCTTTGTTGGAAAAGTTGCAGAAAAGCCCCTGAAACACCTTGGAAAAGTTGCCGAAGATACATATATTTGCCTTGGAAAAGTTGCAACAGTTATGCTTAACAGAAAGATTGATAGCGAAATAGAGAAGCACTTCGCATCCACAAAGAAAGCTATGTTCCTTACAGGGGCAAGACAGGTAGGAAAGACATATGCTATCAGGAAATATGCACGACAGCATGATCTGCGTCTGGTGGAGATGAATTTTCTTCTCCAACCGGAAACAATTTCTATGTTCAAGAACGCCGGTGACATTAAGGAACTGATGCTCAGAATATCCGCTTATACAAAAGAATCGCTTGTGCCAGGAAAGACTTTGATATTCTTTGACGAAATCCAAGAATATTCGGACATAATGACTTGGGTGAAGGCTCTTGTGGATGAGGGCAGCTACTTTTATGCTCTCAGCGGATCTCTCCTTGGGGTGGAAATGAAGAACATACGTTCCGTTCCCGTGGGATACCTGTCGGAATATCAGATGTTCCCGTTGGACTTCGAGGAGTTTGTCCTTTCCGCCGGACTTCCACAAAATGTTCTTGAGTCATTGCGGAAGTCTTGGGAAAGCAGGAGTCCGGTTGATGAGTTCGTCCATCAGAAGATGATGCAATTGTTCCGACTTTATCTGATTGTCGGTGGTATGCCTGCAGCGGTTCAGGCGTATGTAAACACGAACAACATTCAAAATGTTGTCAAAGAACAAAGAGACATTCTCGATTTGTACAAGGTCGATATAGCACGTTATGATAGGGACGAACGAAAAAAACTCTATATCAACGAAGTTTTTGACATAATTCCGTCGGAACTCAATGCGAAGAACAAGCGTTTCATACTGAAACGTCTCAACGAACACTTGACCTTCAGCAGGCACGAGAATGACTTTATATGGCTAAAAGATGCCGATATGTCTCTGCCGACCTATAATGTAGAGGAGCCGATGTCTCCATTAAAACTGAATGAACAAAGAAACCTTTTCAAACTATTTCAGAACGATGTCGGCCTGCTGTCCTGTCAGTATTCATCCGGCGGTATACAACTAAAGATTCTACAGGGCGATGTGAATGTCAACTACGGTTCCGTGTTTGAGAATGCCGTCGCTCAGGAACTCCACGCGCACGGCTGGAATCTGTATTATTTCAACAGCAAGAAGCAGGGTGAAATTGACTTCCTGCTCGAAGCGGACAATGAGATAATCCCGATAGAGGTCAAATCCGGAAAGGACTACGAACGACACAATGCCCTGAGCAATGTGATGGCAAACCCTGATTACGGAATAAAAAAAGCATACGTATTATGCAATGACAACCTGCACAAAAGGGGTAATGTCGAATATATCCCAATCTATATGACAATGTTCATCCAAAAGAATCGTGATGTCGAAGACCTCGTTTACAAAGTGGATCTTTCCGAACTGTAGCCCTTAACATCCCCAACCTTGTGAAAAGTGTTCTTGCCTGGACAAAATGACGTTTACCGATTATAGTTCCTCTTTTGGCCAGCCCTGGGCGTGGAGAGGGAGTTCGACGCCATCTGGGGTGACTATGACGGAGCCTACTTCCGGTTTGGCGCGGTGACCTATGATGTCGAAAAATTATCTACTTTGGAAAATTATTAACACTTTAAAAATTTTTCGTGTCTACTTTTCGGATCTGGTACAGAACAACTTGAATTATTGTTCAGTTTCCGGCAGTTCCAGCAGATCATCTCCGTCCATCAACCTGTCGAAGTCAGACTGGAAGAGGCGGTCCTGGATGACGCGGTATTTCTCGAATTCGGTTTCGGCGAATTCTTTGGCGTAGTCTGCGGAGACGTGGCCGGCGGTATCCAGGACGGGGTCTCCGCTGGCGTTCAGGAAGATGTCCACACGGTTTGCCCAGTCCTCCATCGTCATCGGGATGTGACGGTTGGCCATACGCTCCGCCAGGTCCAGGAGGGCGTTGACAAGGTGGCCCATATCATCCAGCTCGGATTCCTTGAGGTAATTCTTGGCAATGCTTACATCGGTTTTGACAATCTTGCCGGAGGGGGCATTCTCCCATGTCGTCAGACCCATGTGTTCTTTCTCTGCGCTGGCCCGCTCCACGATTAACTCTGCGGCCGTATGACCATGTACGGCAAAATGGATCTTGTTTTGGATCCGCTTGTAGAAGAGCCTGGTCGTGGGAGCATCTTTGTTGTAGTCGATGGCCGTGGCGTAGATGTCGGTGATCTTTTGGTATGCACGGCGCTCACTGAGACGGATTTCCCGGATTTCGGCCAGCAGGTGCTCAAAATAGTCCTCTCCCAGGAAGGAGCCGTTCTGCATCCGCTTTTTGTCGATTACGTAGCCACGGATGGCGAATTGACGAAGAACATAGGTACACCATTGGCGGAACTGGGTGGCCCGGATGCTATTCACGCGATATCCGACACTGATAATGGCGTCCAAGTTATAGAATTGTGTCTGGTAACTCTTGCCATCGGAGGCAGTTGCCGAGATTTTCTCGGTAACTGATTCCTTCTTCAGCTCGCCTGATGCGAAGATGTTCTTGAGGTGAAGGCCGATGTTGTCTGTACTACAGTCAAATAGGACGGACATGGCCTTCTGGGTGGCCCAGATCGTTTCGTCGTGGTAAACCACTTCCACGCCCTGAGATTTGTCCTGGGCTTGGAATATGAGGAATTCGGCGGTGCTGTTGCGTATTGTGAGGTTCTTTTCCATAGTTGATTGCTATTTTGTGAGTTCCTGGTACATTTTGAAGAGGCGGGCGACGATGTCGGATTCGGTAGCGTCTTTGGGGAAGCCGTAGGCTTCGAGGACGGCGGCATCGTTGGCGCGATGGGCCTTCATAAGCTCCGGGAAGAGAAGGAGATTGCCGTACATGTCAGCAAAAGTAGCATCCGGGTATAAGTCCCTCGCATCCAGAATAGCTTTAGCTGCCTGTTCTATCTTCTGCCTCTGAATATCTGTAGGTTGCGGCCAAGGGAAGTTGTTGTAGACATCTTTTACCGTGTAGCTATAGTCACTCTTCAGACGGCAGCAAATTGCCCTCATCCATCCCATGTGGACGGATGACTCAAGAACTCCAAATAGATAAAGACTTCCACCAAGAAGAATTCTAACCTTGTCGCTACAAAGCACGGTGTCATCCATGTAGCCCATTGGTATGTAAGGACGACGCTGAGATGAAACTTGTGGAATGACGATATAATGCCCCTTGGGCATGTTCTCAACGTGAAAACGAGTAGGCTTGTCTGCCAGCTTTACTGTTCCAGGACTTGGACTTGCTAGACGATAGTCTCGTACCGCCTCAATGCGCTTCATGCATTCAGGAAGCTTAAGTAAGTCAACCGGATTAGCATCGCCCAGCCATAAGCACCAGCGAGGACGACGGTTGATAAACTCATCGGCTCCGTACCAGCGTTTGAAATACCGCTCAGAGCCGGGCTCTTTCTTTACAAACTCCTCTTTCTCATCATCTTTTAAGAGGTAAAAACCGCCGTCAATGGGTTTGTTACCAATGCCAATTTCTGGCACTGCGCAAATAGGATGGCTTTTTGCCTCAATGAACACATTGTCACCATCAATAAGATAGCCATTGATATTCGATGCATCAATTACATCCTTTCCATCAAAGATTCTTCGCTTGCGCTCAGAATGACATAGGGAAAAGCCAACGATAACACAGTGAACATGTGCTTTCTGCATTGCCTCACTATCCCAAATGAAGGTCCGCCAAGCAAAGTCTATCTGAACGCCTGATTCCATCAATGGTTTCCATAGAGCGGGAACTTGTTCACCTTGGGTGATTGAGTTTGTTGATACGAAAGCTGCCCTGATTGAGGAATGGATCTTCATCATCTCCCAAGATTTCTTATACCATCCGGTCACGTAATCGAGGTTCCCGATGTTTTTCCACTGACTACCAAAGACGGCCACCAAGTCATCGCCCTGTTCGGTGCTTTTGAATCTTGCTCCCACAAACGGCGGGTTGCCCATAATATAATCCAGCTCAGCAGCCGGGACCACCTCATTCCAATCCATCCTCAGGGCGTTTCCTTCATGGATATTCGTATAGGTTTTGAGCGGCAGCGGGTCGAGGGAGAAGCCGACAATCTCGTCAGTCTCCTGCATCATCTGCGCCTCAGCGATCCAGAGGGCGGTCTGAGCCACGGAGCAGGCGAAGTCGTTGATCTCAATGCCGTAGAACTGGTTGATGGAAACCTTGATAGGGTCTGCTAGTTCACCGATGACGCGGTTGTCACCGTAGATGATGCGCAGGGCTTCATTCTCCAGACGGCGGAGCGAGGTGTATGATTCCGTGAGGAAATTGCCGGAGCCGCAGGCGGGGTCAAAGAATTTCAGCTTGGAAATCTTATCCTGGAAAGCAATAGCCCTGTCGCGTTTGGTCTTGGCAACAGAAGTGGCCTTGATATCCGCCAGCTCCTGTTTCAGATCATCCAGAAACAGCGGGTCAATCACCTTGTGGATATTCTCGATGGAGGTGTAGTGCATACCACCGGCACGGCGGGTTTCAGGATTCAGAGTGCTTTCAAACACGGCTCCGAAGATGGTGGGGCTGATGAGCGACCAATCGAAATCGTCGCTGGCACGCTGCAGAATCAGGTCCCGAATCTCTTCCGTGATGCGGGGAATCTCTATATCAGATCCTTCGCTCCGCTCAGGATGACAGCAGGAGGGGCCAAAAAGGCCGCCGTTGACATAGGGGAAAGCCAGCAGTTTCTCATCCTCGTAGGGGTCGCGGTCTTCAGGTTTGGTGTCGAGGATGCGGAAGAGTTTGATAAGTTTTTCTCGGAATTCGCTGGCGCTGAACTGCTCCATATAATCATGGAACATGTTCTTGCTTCCGAAGATGCCGGCATCTTCCGCATATAAGCAGAACACTAGACGAACGCAGAGCTTATTCAGCGCCTTCTGGCTGTCCTGATTAGTGGGATCTTTGTACTGGGCAAGAATCTTATCGTACAGCACACCCACGATTTCACCGGCCTGGATGGAGACTTCCAACTCCTTCTTCAAGTGGACGTTGGTGTCATCGACCAGAAAACTGAGTCGCGTGTATTCTTTCTCCAGATCTGCCAGCTGAATGACCTCCGGAGCATCGTTGGGATGTTCCATGTCGTGCACCTCGAAGGTGGTGAAGTTGCAGGCCACAATCCAGCGGGGATGCAGATTCAGTGGTAAACCGGCGGCATAGCGGCGACCCTGCTGGTAGGGCGTGAGTTCGGCACCGTCACTCTGCCGTGCCTTGGCTCTCAAGTCCACGTGGGAGCCCTTCTGCTCGATCAGGACTTTGGTAGTGGAGATATAGCCGTCGATGAAATCGGAGCCTTTTTCCTTGGTGATGGTCTTTACAGGCAACTCGAACTCCATCACTTTCGTGGGGTCATCGATACCAAAGACGTTATGCAGCAGTGAGAGCCAGAAGCGCTGGGTCTCTCCCTTCTCATATCCTTTGCCGGACCATTCATGGGCGAAGGCTTTGGCGGCTTGTTTTTGTGTATTCGTGGTTGCCATGTCGGTCGGTATGTCTATAAATCCTCCAAAGTTACTGATTTTTCACGATTTTCTTGCAATAGATTGCAGGGAATCGGAGTCGAGAATATCTCATTTTTTATTTCCCCTTCCCCTCCAGCGAATGTCAATGTGTTCTTGCTAGGCTTGTTACCAATTCTCATCCCGGACCCATTTTTAACAAACCTGTTTATAACAACCTTGTGAAAAATGTTGTTTTCTTGGGAAAATGTTTTTTTCCAGTCCTGAAACTAATTCAAGGCAAAAGAGAAAATGACTAAAAACAATTGGTCTTTTGTGAAAAAACTAACAAAAAACCACCGCAACAGCACATTTCTAAGTAATTTTACTTATTGATTTCAATGCTCAGAGTCAATATCTTTGCCAGCCTAATTAAGTACAAGCGCAGGTTTAAACGTTATAGTATATAAACTCATAAGCAAAAACTATGGCATTAGCCAGTTACATAATTTTTTCAACTAATAACCAAGCACCGCCCTACATCGGTGCGCAACAGCAATGTCTATCTATGAAAAGAATCGCATCTTTTTCACTACTCGCTCTTTTACTGCTTTCCTGCACTAAAGAGCCGTCTAAAGAAAGGGGGGGGAATTCACAGGACCTGTCGCCACTTTGGATGCCACCAAAATCACCCAAACATCCGCCATTCTCAATGGCGAAGTAGACCCTTCTGAACTCGTGCAAGGAGCGAAGATTGGATTTTTCTTGTCCACGAATGAGAATCCGTCACACGAGAACAGTTCAAGACAATTCAAGGTCAAACTCGACAAAGACAGCAAGTTTTACTACGAAGTCAAAGGCCTGGAGTTTGGCACCCAGTATTTTTTCAAGGCGTTTATCAAGGCCAACGGCACATATCGCGAGGGAGATGTCAGGAGTTTCTCAACGCCTGATTTCAAATTTGCGGCAGTTGACCTGGGTCTGAGCGTAAAATGGGCAAACTGTAATGTTGGAGCCAACGCTCCGGAAGGTTACGGAGATTTTTACGCTTTTGGAGAAACTGAGATAAAGGCAAAGTATGATAAATACAATTACAAATGGTATGACAAAGCCAGTGACAGTGTCTTGGAATACAACTACTATAGTGGAGGTCAAGCTCTTAACGGATTGAAGAATCTCCTGCCGGAAGACGATGTTGCGCGGGTAAGATTCGGAGGGAAATGGCGTATACCAAGATATGAGGACTGGAAAGAACTCTTTGACAATTGTTCCAAGAAATGGACCGAGCGCAATGGTGTTATGGGCGCAGTTTTCACCGCAAGAAATGGCAATTCCATTTTCCTTCCGGCTTCAGGTTCAATGGAATATGGTAATGAAGTAGATGCACGAAATGTAGCCGGCCAATATTGGTCAGCTACAGTCCAAAGTGGAAGTATGGCTTTTATTGCCATGTTCGATGACGGTCCAATAGGGGGTGGCCTAAGTGATTGGGAGCGCTACAACGGCTACTCCGTAAGGCCAGTAACAGAATAAGCAATTCTAATTTTGAGAATATGAAAAAAATCACATTTATAACAATTGTCGCCTTACTGTCTTTTGCTTGTGCAAAAGATAAGATTGACCAGGAACAAAACGGGAATGAACCAATATCCGGATTGACAATCAAATATGTCACATATAATTCCGCAGTCATTGAAGGATATGTAAACACAACGCCTTCTGTTCAGGGGACTGGGGCAGGGATTATCATTTCCACTTCTGCCAATCCTACGGCACAGAACGGAACGATATACAGCAATTTCGAGCTTGATAAAGACAATAAATTCCACATAAAAGTCACAAACCTGACGGCAGACACAATGTACTATCTGAAATCGTTTACCACAGAAAACGGCAAACCTAGTTTCGGCAAAGTGAGAAATTTTGCCACAGACATCTTCGAGTTTAAGGCGGTGGACCTCGGATTGTCCGTCAAATGGTCAAATGTCAATCTCGGAGCCTCAGTTCCCGAAGAAACGGGACAATTCTATGCGTGGGGTGAAACCCGGAGTAAAGAGACATTCACTGATGAGAATTATAGGTTTTTTTACAATGGCACCAATAATATCGATAAATACAACAATACAATATTATATGCTTCCAGCGAGTATCAAATAGACAATAAAACCGTTCTTGACCCGGAGGATGATGCCGCCACAATGGAACTGCGAGGCAGATGGCGCATTCCCACAGAAGAAGAGTGGAATGAACTTAAGAACAATTGTAAAGTTGAGCAGACTACTATCGGAAACGTGACTGGGGTGCTTTTTACAGGAAAAACAGGCAACAGCATTTTCATCCGCAATTACAATAAAGGGTCCTATTGCCCAGACGGCGCCATCAATGACAAATATTGGACAAGTTCCCTATCCGAAGATCTTCCTATTTATGCTAAACATATAAGCATTGATAACCAAACTGTGAAGTCTTCGAACGCAACCCGTTTATGGGGCTTTAACATCCGTCCCGTATCAGAATAATCAACAACAGTAACTGACATTTTATGAAACGAATTATATGTTTTTTAGCGACATCCCTTCTCCTCTTTTCTTGCGTTAAGGAGAAGATAGACATTCCGAAAACCGGTGATGGCCAGGTCTCCACATTAGAAGCGACAAAAATCACATTAAACTCTGCTGTTTTGTGGGGAAAACTGAATGCTCCTGAACTTGCAAATAATGCAGAATGGGGAGTTTTCGTATCAGTAGACAAAAATCCTACTGAAGAAAACGGGTATAAATTTCTCGCGAGCGACATTGACGACGATGACAGATTCTTCGTCGACGCCGACGGACTGGACTTTGGAACAAAATACTATTATCAGGCTTTCATCAGTCTGAATGGCATCTGTAGGGTCAGCGAGATAAAAAGTTTTGTGACTGAAACCCACAAAGAACCGGTTGTCAATCTCGGAGTAAGAGATTTAAAGGGGCAAAGTGCTACGTTATATGGCTACGCAAACCCGGTGCTTTTGTCAGCCGGTGCTGAGGTGGGATTCATTGTTTCTACAGACAAAGAGCCCGCATTGGGAAACGGTGAGAGAAAGGTCGCAATAGAGAGGGATTCAAACAGCCGTTTTTTCGTTTCTTTGTCGGGGTTAAGTGTCGGCTGCGAGTATTACTTCCGACCATATGCAAGAATCGGCAACACCATCCACTATGGCAAGATCGAGAGTTTTACCACAGCTGTCTTTGCAGAAACCGTATACACACTTTACGCAGAAGCGAGTTATCGTAGCGCAAGATTGATGGGAAAACTCAACCCTAAATCTATGCTTGCACAAATAGGAACACCGGGCTTTATCATATCAACACATCCACAACTCTCGAATGAGCAATATGGGAAAATATATTATGGCACAAAGGGCGATGATTACACTTTCTATGCCGACGTCCCGCTGGAAATAAATACAAAATATTATTTCGCAGCCTTTATAGAGACCCAATACTCGAATTTTAAAGAGAAGAGTTTCTCAAAAATTGTCAAGGAATTTAATACAGTCGCTCCCGAAACGAAAGCCGTAGACCTTGGCCTTTCTGTCAACTGGCTCAGCCAGAACGTCTGGGCCAAATATCCCGAAGATTTCGGCGGATTTTACTCTTGGGGAGAGAAAACCACAAGCACCTATTGGTATTATCTCTGGTTTGACAAACCGGAACCTGGCAAGATTCTTAAATATAATACTCAGTTTGAATATGGCCCGGTAGACAATAAGACTGTTTTGGACGCCGAAGATGATAAAGTCCGCCAGGGAAATAAGAAGTGGCGTATGCCGACAAAAGAAGAATGGCTGGAATTGAACCAAAAATGCAGTTGGGAATGGACTTCGCTAAACGGGGTGAACGGAATGCTTGTCAAAGGAAGAAATGGTAACAGCATCTTCCTGCCGGCAGGCGGATTCAAACAAAAGGATGAGCACGCACAAGAGAATGATACAGGATACTACTGGACATCTACCCTCGATGAAGCCAAACCAACTGACGCTTGGACTGGGATTGTCGGTAATGGTTACAGCGATGCTTCCATCTTGGGACGTCTTCGCTCCCGGGGCCACCTGCTCAGGGGCGTCGAAGACAAATAAATTGCAATTGGACCAAATTCAATTAAGAAAAAAGCATCCACGAGGTGCAAAAAAACGTAAGAATATTTATGAAAAGAATCATATTCATTATAACGGCTTCAATTATGCTCTTTTCCTGCGAGAAAGAGAAAACGACTCCTCCACAGGCAGAAGGGGAGCAGGCAGAAGCAATCGTCGCATTGAATGCGAATGAGATAACCAGACATTCAGCCAAACTTTGGGGACAAATAGACCCTTCCGAACTGCTTCGAGGGGAGGAATTCGGCATTCTGCTTTCCACAAAAAAGAAAGCTTCAGAGACCGATTTCATCAGATATGTTATTGATGATTTGGACGCGGAAAACAGGTTTCACGTCGTAGCGGAAGACCTTGAATTTGGCACGACATACTACTATAGGGCGTTTTATACAAAAAAAGGAAATGAAAAGTACAGTGAAACATTGAGTTTCAAGACCGCCTCTTACGACGAAGATGTCGTCACATTAGAGCCGGAACACATCACATTGGATTATGCCATCCTACGCGGCTATGTCAACCCCTCCTTTGTCGGAAAGGGGATGGAATTCGGAGTGATTATTTCCGCCAGTGAAAACCCATCTCTGACAAATGGAAAGTTATATGTCGGTAAAGAACTTAACGACAGGTATATCTTCTCCGTAAAAGCAGATAATCTCGAGATGGGCAAAAAGTTCTACTACCGTGCATTCATCAACCAAAACAATAGATACAGTTTCGGAGAAGTCAAGACTTTTGCTCCGAGAGATTTATTGGAATCCGAAGCAATAATTAGACATACGATAAACCAAAGTCAAAAGACGGTTGAGATTATGGCATACATCAGCCCTTCAGAAATGCAACCTGGCGTACAGTTCGGCTTTGAGCTTAGCGGGAGAAACAAATATGGTTTTTATTTGGAAAAAGAGAAATTCTACGCTACAGATATAAACGCTGACGAGTGCTGTTTTTCATTGACTCTCAAAGATCTGAAAGCAAATGCAACGTACACTTATAGGGCTTTTCTCAAGAGTAAAGACGGGACATTAGTCTACCTTGGTTGGTTTACAGATTTTACAACCACTTGGGATTTTAGCATTATAGCAGTAGATCTTGGACTTTCCGTGTATTGGGCAAATGCAAATGTAGGAGCTGTTGATGAAAGCGATTGGGGCAATTTTTATGCTTGGGGTGAGACTGAACCAAAGAGCAATTATGGTTGGTACAACTATAAATATGCAAAATATGACGATAAGCATCTCACAAAATACAATTACTCGGCAGAGTATGGGGTAGTAGACAACAATAAATCTCTTGATAGCAAAGATGACGTCACCAAGACCATGTACGGAAAACTTCTCATTCCAATTATACCAAACGAACAACAATGGGAAGAACTGTTTAAAATGTGCTCAAAAGAATGGGTCAGTCAAGATGGTGTCAATGGTATGCGTTTCACCGGTCCAAATGGTAACAGCATTTTCATTCCCGCGAGCGGTATGATGTATGAAGAGCAAAAAATGCATCACGATAGAGGATTTTATTGGGCACGTGAATTAAGCACGACGCGTCCATCTCTGGCCAGAACAGCTGAAATTGGAAGAGATGAAGAACTTGATTTATATGCCAGGACCTCCGGATATGAACGCGCGATGGGGCTATCTGTTCGTGCGGTATACTTCTTGCGCCCATCAAAACCTATAAAATAACAGTTAAAACAAACTATATCAACCCTCAATTGTTTCGGCCGGTTTTTGACAGTTTTCATAGCTTCTGTCAAAAACCGGCCGAACTTAGATTGTTGTTCGCAGCGCCCATCACAATTGCACTGCGGTCAAAGACCCTCACTGACTTTTCCCGATTTCTGTTGCTTGATGGGTTGTTTTGTAAAATAGTGCTTTACAAAATTGCTGAAAAATGTTAAATGCCACTTTAAATGGGTGCGTTCAGATTGTGACGTTTAGGGGTTTGGAGGGGCAGAGGAACATTGCATAATAGAC